>Ga0116202_10001085_pt1 | contig 15869 bp, 14 predicted proteins | sample LakKivw325mmetaG_FD_94479 | JGI IMG/M metagenome (GOLD analysis project Ga0116202, IMG submission 94479) | Anoxic lake water microbial communities from Lake Kivu, Rwanda to study Microbial Dark Matter (Phase II) - Lake Kivu water 325m metaG | ecosystem: Environmental > Aquatic > Freshwater >...
GGATGCAAGGAGGACCACATGACCATGCTACAGCGGCAATGGCTGTTGCTCTTGGTGAAGCTCTAAAGTCGGAGTTTAAAGATTATGCCAGACAGATTGTGAAAAATGCCAGAGCATTAGCGGAATCCTTAATGGAAAATGGTTTTAGGTTAGTAACTGGAGGGACTGATAACCATTTAATCCTTGTTGATTTGCGGAGTAAAGGTGTTACCGGGAAAGAGGCGGAGACAGCCTTAGATATTGCTGGTATAACCGTAAACAAAAACACGATTCCATTCGATCCAAGAAAACCCTTTGATCCCAGTGGCATAAGATTGGGAACACCGGCGGTAACAACCAGAGGAATGAAGGAAGCAGAGATGAAACAGATTGGGAAGTTTATAACCGAGGCAATAGACGTGAAAGACAATCGAGAAAAATTAGAAAAAATTCGACAAGAGGTTAAAAAATTATGTCAGCCATTCCCTGTTTACAGAATCAAGGAAGAAAGTGATGTATAGGGATGTGATCTTATGTCCCTTTCAATTAGAAGTTAGAGATTTTACCTTGAATCGTTTCCCATTTTTTATAAAGACCTTGGACACTCTTGCCTTGTCAACCATACAGATGATCTCATAGTTAATGGTTCCAGCCTTTTCGGCAATCTCCTCAACTGGAATCAGCTCACCTCCTTGTTCACCCCAGAGAACAACCTCATCTCCAACTTGCACCCCGGGTATGTCCGTCACATCTATCATACATAGATCCATACAAATTCTTCCTATCGTGGGAACTCGCCTTCCTCTAACCAAAACTTCCCCCTTACCAGTGAGGAGCCTGGGATAGCCATCGGCATATCCTACCGGTAGAGTGGCCACTATAGTCTCTCTAGTAGTAGTATAGGCTCTTCCGTACCCTATGCTCTTGCCGGCAGGAACTTTCTTTATGAAAATGGTCTTTGTCTTAAATTTTGCCGCCGACTTTAACTTAACTTTTCTTTCTGTCTCGGCTGAGGGAAATAATCCATACATAGTTATCCCTAGCCTTACCATATCCAAATGGGTGTAAGGTAGATCGAAAATTGCGGCACTATTTGCCACGTGCTTGAGGGGGATATTTAGGTCTTCTTTTTCCAATTCATCAACCACTCTTTTGTATTCAGCAAATTGTAGCTCGGTATAGCTTTTATCTTTTTCATCAGCAGCAGCAAAATGGGTATAGAGACCTTCAATCTCTATGTTTTTCATTTCCTTTATCTTCCTAGCAAAGTCTAGAGCCTCCCTCGGTTGAATTCCTAATCTTCTCATACCTGTGTCGATGTCTAGGTGAACTTTGGCAGTTTTTTTATTTTTTATCGCCGCTTGAGATAACAATCCTGCCATGGGTAAATCACAGACTGTAGGAGTAAGGTCATAGGAGATAAGAGACTCCACCTGGTCTTTGGAAGTAAGTCCAAGAATTAAAATGGGACAATCAATGCCGGCCTTGCGTAACACAATACCTTCCTCAAGCAGGGCAACTCCTACCCTAGTAGCACCATTTTTTAAAGCTACCCGCGATACTTCCACAGCATCATGCCCATAGGCATTTGCCTTGACAATGGCCATAATTTCGCAATTTCCGCCTATCACCTCCTTTATCATCTTAACATTATGGCCTACGGCATCAAGGTCGATCTCCAGCCATGCCGCTCCCAGATTCTGCATTTGCGCACCTCCTCTTATTATCAAGGCTGTTTAATTTTGCCTCAGCTTCAAAACTAGATCCGCCTCACCCAGTTTTAATAATCTTTCCCCCAAAGATTCTCGTAGTGCGACCCTTTAGGGTCGTGCGCGAGCCCAAAGCCTCGCACTACATTTTTAAACATCCTTTTATTACCCTCTGTCAGACAAACCCTTGATAAGCCTATCAAGGCTTTCCTTGGCATCTCCCCACAGTAAAATAGCGTGTTTTTCCTTATAGAGAGGATTTTCTACTCCAGAGTAGCCAGGTCTTTCATCGAGATTACAGACCAATATGTTTTCTGCCTCAAAAACTTTCAGTATAGGCATGCCGGAGATAGGAGTTCCTGCTACTGTAATAGCAGCTGGATTTACTACATCGCAGGCACCTACCACTACCGCCACGTCTGTATTCTTGAAATCCTCATTTATAGCATCCATTTCCAGGAGTTTATCGTAAGGAACCCCAGCCTCGGCTAATAAAACATTCATATGCCCTGGCATCCTTCCCGCTACAGGATGAATGGCAAACCTTACCCTAACCCCTCTTGCTTCCAGGATTTCTGCCAGTTCCCATACCTTGAATTGAGCTTGAGAAACTGCCATCCCGTAACCAGGGGCAACAATGACCTCATCAGCCTCTCTTAGAATTTTTAAAGAAAAACTGAATTTGTCCTCTTCCGTCATTTCAGCTTCTTTTTTCAATTGCAAGGAGTCAGGTCCCAGCCTCTTACCGCTCACTGGTGCGACTCCCAGCCCCAGAAAAACATTCCCTAAATTTCTGTTCATCGCCCGACACATTTTTTGGCTGAGTAAAATTCCCGAGGCTCCAACCATTGCCCCGCAAGCTACCAATAAAGGATTTTGCGTTACAAAACCACACAAAGAAGCAGCTAGCCCTGATAAAGCATTTAAAAAACAAATAACAACAGGCATATCCGCTCCGCCTATCCGAATAGTAAAGATTACTCCTAGAGCAAGGGCGAAAAGTAGCAAAATTACACCGTAGAGTAAGAAAGAGGTAAATCTTAGGTAGACGGCAAAAGCCCAATAGAGAATCAGGAGAAGAGCTATTCCTGAAGTTAGCCAGGAATGGTGAGGCAGGATTACTGGTTGTTGTTTCACTTTCCCACTTAGTTTACCTACAGCTATTAGGCTGCCGCTAAGGGTAAAAGATCCCACAATGACCGCCCAGCCGCATATATACATATTCGCAGTTGTTGCTGGATTTGCTGCCTCGGCTAGAGAAACCAGGCAAGAGGCAGCCCCCCCACATCCGTTTAGAAAAGCAACTAACTGGGGCATTTGAATCATCTTTACCTGGATGGCAAGCGCAGCTCCTATTATGCTGCCAATGAGAAGAGCCACTGCCACAGAGCCAACAGTTAATAACTTCTGCTGAGCTAAAATTAATACAATCGCAGCTAACATAGCTATAGCAGCAATAATATTTCCCCAGCGCGCATATTCAGGGGAACTAAGAAGTCTTATCCCGGAAATTACTGCTACAGCAACAATTAAATAAAGATAAAAAATAGTAGCAGGCAACACTTTATTCTTTCCCCTTGCCTTTTCCTTTTTTAAACATAGCTAACATTCTGTCAGTGACAAGAAAACCACCAACTACGTTTACCATTGCCAGAACTATGGCTAGCATGGCTAAGGATTTGCTGGAGGTAGTGACGGCGGCAGCAGCAATGAGAGCACCTAAAACTGTGACTCCTGAAATAGCATTGGTTCCAGACATCAATGGAGTATGCAGTAGGGAAGGTACTTTGGTAATAGCCCAGTATCCTATAAGGCCCGAAAAGATAAAGACAAAGACAAGAACAAGCATAGATTTTAGCTTTAAATTATAGTTCTCTCAGGGCTTATTCAACTTCCTCTATAGCCTTTAAAGTGCCCTGGTGAACTATTTTCCCATCAATGGTAACCAAAGCTTTTTTAACAAGCTCATCTTCTAAATCTATCTTGAGTTCCTTAGCTTTAATAAGGGAATCAAGAAAGTTAGAAATGTTGTTAGCATAAAGCCTGGTAGAGTCGGTAGGCATTGCACCAGGTATGTTTGCTATCCCACTTATGAGGATATCATGTTCCCATATCTGCTTTCCGTGTTGAGTGAGACTGCAATTCCCCCCTTGATCTATAGCCACATCACAGATAATGGAACCCCTTTTCATTCCTTCTACCATTTCTCTAGTAATGAAAACTGGAGCTCTTTCCCCAGGAATCAAGGCAGCGGTTATCACTATGTCAGACTCCTTAACCAGGGGGGCTAGAGCCTCTTTCTCTCTTTCTAGCCACTCCTCAGGTAAAGCTTTAGCGTATCCTCCTTCCCCTATGGCTAAATCTGGAGGAACATCAAATCCGACAACTTTCGCCCCGAGACTAGCTGCTTGCTCCCGGGCATCAGGTCGAATATCTACAGCAGAAACAACCCCTCCTAATCTTTTAGCCGTAGCTATAGCCTGAAGTCCTACTATACCCGTCCCGATTATCAAAAATTTGGCTGGTTCTATCATCCCAATGGCAGTCATGGTCATAGGAATAAACTTAGGAAAATAATTAGCTGCCATTATAACAGACTTATATCCGGCAACTGTGCTCATTGAGGTTAAAGCATCCATCTTCTGAGCTCGAGTTATTCTGGGAATGCTATCCATGGTGAAAGAAATTATTTTTTTATCCCTAATCTTTTTAACCATCTCATGATTGGTCGGAGAAGCAGGATGGAGAAAAGAAATAAGGACGGTGTTTTCCTTCATCATATCAATTTCGTGCTTATTTTTTTCGTGATTATATAAGGGCTCTTTAACCTTTAAAATTACGTTGGCTCTATCATAAAGCGCTTCCACATCATCTATGATTTCAGCCCCGGCTATCCTGTATTCCTCATTCCCAAAAAGGGCACCTTCTCCAGCCGATTTTTCTACCAGCACCTTGATTCCCATTTCTACATACTTTTTACAAGTAGAGGGGATTGCTGCTACTCTTTTTTCACCCTCCATTATCTCTTTTGGTATTCCCAGCACAATCTCTTTTGAATACATCTTCTATACCTCCTTTTGCCTCAAATTTTTTACAATTATACATCCCGATGGCAGTAAAATCTAGGCTCTATTGGCTCTATACTGAATTTTGTGGAAAATGGTAAGGTGGGAAGAACCCCAGAGACAAAAAGGGAGGGAGGTCTTACCACGAATGGCTGAGGCAGAAGCCCTAGGTTTTTGTAAGGCAAGAAAAGGGGACACCAGCTCCAATAAACCACTAACTTGGTAATGAACTCTTGGCGCAAGAAACTGCGGAATTTTGACTAAAGCCCGCCTATTAGTTAAATTATAAGTGCAAATGGCAGATTTGCTTTTTGGTCCGGCAGGAGTTCCACTAAGCGCTAAGGAACGATCCACAGAAAGTGGCATCCAACGCGTTGCTGAGCTAGGCTTAGGATGTATGGAGCTGGAATTCGTCCGAGGGGTGAAAATGAGTGAAAGGAGTGCCCTAGCTATAGGGCAACTAGCCAGAGAAAAAGGAGTGGCACTCAGCGCCCACGCTCCTTACTTCATAAACTTCAATGCTCGAGAGTTAGAGAAGATAAGAGCTAGTCAAGAAAGGTTGCTTCACACTGCTCGAATTGCCTCCCTGTGTGGTGCTAGAAGTGTGGTTTTCCATGCCGCCTATTATCTAACTGACCCACCAAATAAAGTTTATGACATGGTGAAGAAACAACTACAGGAGGTAATAAGCAGGCTAAGAATAGAAGACAATAGAATTTGGATTAGACCTGAGACCGCCGGGAAAGTTAGCCAATTCGGCACCCTAGACGAGGTGATAAAGCTAAGCAAAGAAATTGAGGGAGTAGCTCCTTGTGTTGATTTCGCTCATTGGCATGCTAGAGCAGGGAAATTCAATTCCTACCCTGAATTTACTGCTACCTTGGAACAAATAGAAAACAAACTAGGAAAAGCAACCTTGGATAATATGCACATACATGCCTCAGGAATAGCCTATGGGGGAAAAGGCGAAATTAAACACCTAAACATGAAAGAATCCGACTTCAACTATGTTGACCTAGTTAAAGCCCTGAAAGATTATAAGGTTAAAGGATTGGTTATCAGTGAAAGTCCCAACCTAGAAGAAGATGCCCTCCTTTTACAGGAGACTTACAATTCCTGTATGTGATGCTTCGCTACTTCTAGCAATTTTTTTCATTTATAGTGTTTGTGCTATAATAAACGTGAGTTAAACTATGAAACCGAAATCATGGCCTAATAGCTTTGTCTACTTACTACTTCTAGCAGTGATAGTAGCCATTGTATTTGCTTTTTTACCACGCAGTGGTAGCCCTGAAAAGGTAGATCTTCCCACGTTTATTAACCATGCTAAACCGGGGCAAAAAGCTGAAGAGCAAATTAGCATCATCCAGCAGGACGGAGACAAACTAATTGGCTTGAAGGATGATGGTAAAGCTATATACGAAGCTGCGTTTATGGGTGGCACTGATGACCTGCGTAATTACCTCACAGAGGAAGGTATAACCCTTGGTGAAGGTGGGATAAGCCTCGATGTTAAAGCTAGCGGCATTGATTGGGGAATGATAGCCCTGCAAATCCTCTTACCAATTATGTTTATTGGGGCGTTATTCTATTTTTTATTCCGCTCAGCCCGTGGAGCCGGCACGCAAGCTTTCAATTTTGGTAGAAGCCGCGCCCGGCTAAGTTCCGGCAACAAACCTACAATAACTTTTGCCGATGTTGCCGGAGCCGATGAAGCCAAGGAAGAGGTTCAAGAGGTAGTGGATTTTCTCAAATCACCCCAGAAATTCCAGACACTGGGAGGTCGTGTACCTCGTGGAGTTCTCCTAGTAGGTCCACCAGGAACAGGCAAGACCTTACTGGCTAAAGCTATAGCTGGGGAGGCCAACGTGCCTTTCTACTCCATCAGCGGCAGCGAATTTGTGGAGATGTTTGTCGGCGTTGGGGCTGCCAGAGTCAGGGACCTATTTGAGCAAGCTAAGCGTAACTCACCATGCATAGTTTTTATGGATGAAATTGATGCCGTAGGCCGACACCGCGGCGCTGGCTTGGGTGGAGGACATGATGAAAGAGAGCAAACTTTAAATCAAATCCTATCTGAGATGGATGGCTTTGACACCAATGCTAACGTCATAGTCCTGGCTGCCACCAATCGCCCCGATATTCTCGATCCAGCCTTATTACGCCCTGGCCGCTTTGATCGTCATATTGTGGTTGACTTACCTGATATCAATGGCCGCAAAGCTATTTTAGAAGTACATGCCAAAGGCATGTCCCTAGACAAAGAAGTCAACCTGGAAACAGTAGCTAAGGAAACACCTGGTTTTAGCGGTGCTGACCTAGCCAACCTAATTAACGAAGCAGCTATCTTGGCTGCTAGACGCAATCGCAAAGATATCAGCTCAAAGGAACTGGAAGACGCTGCCGAGCGAGTTTCCCTTGGTCCTGAGAGAAAAAGCCGTATAATCAGTCAGAGAGAAAAGGAAATAACTGCCTATCACGAAAGTGGCCACGCCTTAACAGCTAATATGCTGCCCAATGCTGATGCAACGGTACACAAAATTTCCATTATTGCTCGAGGGATGGCTGAGGGCTGGACACGTTTTTTACCATCCGAGGATCGCCACCTATATCCAAAGTCTCAGCTTGTTGACACAATAGCGATACTGCTAGGTGGGCGTGCCGCTGAGGAGATTGCCTTTAATGAAGTAACCACAGGAGCACAAAGGGATTTAGCCGAGGCAACTAAATTAGCCAGGAAAATGATAACTGAATATGGTATGAGCGATAAATTAGGCCCGCGAACTTTCGGGCAAAGACAGGAACTTGTTTTCTTAGGTCGCGAGATTAGCGAGCAAAGAGATTACAGCGATAAGATAGCTCAAGAGATAGATGAAGAGGTGCACGATATTATTCAGCGTGCCTATGATACTGCCAAGAAAATACTGACCGGAAACAAAGCCAAACTAAAGCAAATCGCTGAGGAACTCATCGCTCACGAAACTCTGGAGGAATCCGCACTCAATAAGCTCTTTGAAGGATTAACACCGCAACCAGCTTCCGCTTAAAAATTTGTAACAATTGAACCTCCCCGGCGAATTTCTCTCTGTCATTTTGAGCCCTTCGTTTTCTGTCATTCTGAGGGAGTAAAACGACTGAAGAATCTCTAAGACTCTTCACGGAGCCTGTCCTGAGCGGTGTGAGATTCTTCGCTGCGCTCAGAATGACAGGAAGCGAAGGAGCTCAGGGTAACAAAACAGTGCTACCAATGGGGTACATGGCCAAGTCGGCTGGCTTCTTGAGCAATAACACTATCATCCAGTTTAACAAATAGTGGCTGGGGCTGGCGAAGTTTCTGCCCCGGCACTGGCGACTGAAGCTTCCAACCTGCCTCACTGACGCTCCCCTCAAAGCCAAGAAAGGTGTGGAGCTTCTCAGAGCTAAAGGGAAGAAAGGGGTAGAAAACAGTCTTTAAAACTGATAATACGGACAAGACAGTGTAGGCAGACTTAGCCGAGGTTTCTGGGGATTTTTTAATCGTCTTCCAGGGAGCTTGGTCGTCAAGATACCGATTAGCTTCCTGAGCCAAGAACATAATCTGTCTAATTGCTTCTCTGAAACTACAGCGATAAAGCGCTCTATCAACATCGCTTAGAGTAGTCTCAGCCTTGTGAAGCAACCCCTGGCTTTGTTCGTCAAGTTCGCCTGACGAGGGCACCATTCCATTGAAATTGCGATAAGTAAAAGTAAGGATGCGATGCACCAGGTTACCATAAGTAGCTACCAGCTCATCGTTATTGCGGCGAACAAATTTATCCCAAGAAAAATCGCTATCCCTGGTCTCAGGCATATTTATGGATAAAATATACCTCAGAGGATCTGGATCATATTTCTCCAGATAATCAGGTAGCCAGACTGCCCAATTCCGGCTGGTAGAAAGCTTCTTGCCCGCAACAGTTAAAAATTCATTGGCGGGAACATCGTAGGGGACATTTAATCCGCCATAGCCCATCAGCATCGCAGGCCAAACTAAGGTGTGGAAAAAAATGTTGTCCTTGCCGATGAAATAAAAACTCTTGGACTCCCCTGTCCAAAAAGGTTGCCAAGCGGTATCATCGCCATGCAAGTTTGCCCACTCTTTACTGGCTGACAAATAACCAATAACTGCCTCAAACCACACATAAATTCGCTTTTGCTCAAAGCCCGATTGCGGCACAGTCACTCCCCAATCTATATCCCGGGTTATAGCCCTATCCCTTAATCCTTCATCTAAAAATTTCCAAGTGGTACCAAGTACATTATGCCGCCAGTGAAACTGCTCTTTTATCCATGCCTTCAATCTATCCTGAAAAGAAGTAAGGCGTAGGAAAAAGTGCTCAGAGGTCTCAAATCGCGCTGAAGTGCCACAAAGATAGCAGCGAATATTCTCAAGCTCTGAGGGATTTAAAGGTTTACCACATTCATCACATTGATCGCCTCGCGCTTTGGGAAAGCGGCAATAAGGACATGCACCCTCAAGATAACGATCAGGAAGAAACCTCTGGCATTTAGGACAGTAAGCCTGAAGCATCTTATCCTTATAAATATAGCCATTATTGAGCAAAGTAAGAAATATATCATGCGTAATCTGAGCATGATTTGCAGTGCCTGTAGTAGTAAATAAGTCAAAGGAGATCCCCAGTTTTTGCCAGCAATCGATAAATTGCTGATGATATTTAGATGCTATTTCCTGTGGCAACTTGGATTCCTGCTCAGCGCGAATAGTAATGGGTGCTCCGTGCTGATCACTCCCTGAAACCATCAGCACATCGTCGCCTTTGAGGCGATGATAACGAGCAAAAATATCTGCTGGTAAATAAGCCCCGGCAATATGTCCTAAATGTAAAGGACCATTGGCGTAAGGCCAAGCAACACCTATAAAGATACGTTCACCCAAGAAAGCCTCCAGATTTAGCTTTCAGCTATCAGTCTTCAGCTATCAGCTGTCAAGTAACAGCTGACCACTAAGTGCTGACCGCTTCTTATCATGCCTAGTCCCCAGGGAAAAAGGTGATTATTTTCTCTCCCTTTTCCGTCTTATAGGAAGCATAACCGCGGCTTAAGCAGCAATCAAGACAAAAACGTTGACTCTGCTCCCCCTCATCATCAACCACTAAATAACGCTCACCATATTCCAGAAATCTATGACAGATGTCGCATTGCACTTTGCTTATAGCGATACAGCCACAACGCAATTTAATCTCCTTCAGCAGGCTTTGTCTAGCCTGCTACAAGTTTCGCTTCCCATTAAAGGTATAAGACGCCTAAAAAGGTATCACCCTGTCGTCCAGCAATAGCAGCGGCGAAAATAGGCAAAAACAGACATAGCCGATAATTATAGCCCCTAATTACAATTCCATCTACCCGTCTTGACTCCAAACTGTCACCCTTGTATAGTTTACAACAATTATCTCTCCGAAGAAGAAAAAAATGCCTCACCTTAAATTCAAAGAAATGGTGCCAACATATGGGTTTGACGATGTAGCCCTTGTCCCTGGCGATGTAACCATCAACCCTGATCAGACAAATATAGATTTTACTATTGGTAATTTTAAATTCTCCATCCCTATCCTAGCCTCAGCCATGGATGCTGTTGTTGATCCCACTTTGGCCATCAAGTTTGGCAAACTGGGAGGCCTAGCTGTCCTCAACCTCGAGGGAGTACAGACAAGGTACGAAAATCCTGACGAAATTCTTGAGCAAATTGCTCAAGCTCCGCAAATCGAGGTTACTTCTCTGCTGCAAAAGATTTACTCCGCACCTATTAAGGAAAATCTTATCGCTGACTGCATCAGCACGATAAAACAAGGAGGTGTCACCTGTGCCGCCTCGCTAACCCCAGCCAATACCAAACGACTGGCTCCTATAGCTAAGGAAGCAGGGATTGACGTGCTAGTAGTGCAATCTACAGTCACCACCGCCAAGCATATCTCCAAGAGCTACCGAGGGCTTATCTTGCCCGAACTATGCCAGATGATGTCCTTGCCCATCATAGTGGGCAACTGCTGTAGCTATAGCTCCGCATTAGAGTTGATGAGAACGGGGATTGATGCCATTTTAGTCGGTGTTGGTCCTGGAGCTGCCTGTACCACCAGAGAAGTCATCGGCGTTGGTGTTCCCCAGATAACTGCCACCATGGATTGCGCTGCCGCTAGAGAAACTTATTTTAAAAAGCAAGGTAAATATGTATCAGTCATAACTGATGGAGGCCTTCGCATTGGCGGTGACTTGTGTAAAGCATTTGCCGCTGGCGCCGATGCCGCCATGGTTGGTTCACCACTAGCTCAGGCCACAGAGGCCCCGGGTAGAGGTTATCATTGGGGTATGTCTCAGCCTCACCCAGTATTGCCTAGAGGGACACGTATCAAAGTTGGCACCGTTGCTTCCTTAGAACAAATTCTCTTCGGACCTACTACTGTTACCGATGGCACGCAAAACTTAGTTGGTGCCTTGCGCACCAGCATGGGAGTCTGCGGTGCTCGATCCATTAAAGAAATGCATAAAGTTAAGATGATCATTGCTCCAGCTATAAAGACAGAAGGAAAATACTTCCAGGCAGCCCAAAATATCCGTTGAAATTTTTAAAGAAACGCACTAATACAAAACCAGGCTCCAAAGCCAACCAGCACAAAAGCGCAGACACTAAACACAACCCTCTGCACCTTCCCTGTCCACCACTTCCTTGACTTAAACGTACCCGCAGAGAGGAACTCATACCAGGCTAAATCACAAAGCCAGTGCACCAAGGTAAAAAGAATAATGCCAATAAGCCCAAACTTGGTAGCGCCAACTATCAGGACTATGCCTATAGTCACCCACCATATATAAAAAGCGGGGTTGACTCCCGTGATCACAATGCCAGTGACTAAAGAACTAATTGGCAGTCCGCTTATTTCACCAACCGCATTGCCAGCAGTTCGAAACACCCGGAAACCCAGGTAAAATAACATCAAGCCGCCCACTACATATATAACCTTCACAACCTGTGGAGAGCCGATGAGATGCCCCAACCCCGAATAAATTGCTGCTATGAGCGGTATCTCGATGACAGCATGCCCTACGGCAATCAAGGCACCGGCATTTTTATCACCATAGCCCTTGGCTATTGTGGCGGCAGTAAGTGGCCCTGGCAGCATAACACCAGTAAGGGAAATACCAACTGCCGATAATAGAAATAAGCCGAGCCCTGTCTCCATAATGTAACTACTCACCTAGTGTCATTCTGAGGGAGTGTAGCGACCGAAGAATCTTCAAGACCCTCCTTCGCGGAGCCTGTCCTGAGCGCCACGAGATTCTTCAGTTCTTCAGAATGACAGGAAGCGAAGGGCTCAGGGTGACACAGAGAGTGACTGAACATTTTCTCCATAACTACTTGAACAAATTTGAATTCAGGCTAGATTTCCTCCTCTTCTTCCTCTTCCTCCTCCTCAGCGGCTATATCCCCTCCATAATAAGGAAGCACCACACCTACCTTGCCTCGCCGGTGTTTAGCCATTTTAGGCAGATTATCAATCATTTTCCTTAACTCTGTGAATGCTTCAACTGGCTGTGCTGGCGGGATAACTATGCCATCCATCCCGGCTTTCCACAAATCGCCGAGCTCGGCATTTGTTATCAGCGAAGGCAAAGTTACCACAAATGGCTTATCCAATAGCTCACTGAACCTTCGGCAAATGAGCAGATACTCCACAGTAATAAATGACTCCTCACCTCTGTTAATAAACACACCGTCTATCTCAAGAGCATTGATAGCTCTAACCAAGCCCTGATCCAACGAAGGTTCTATCACCAGAAATTTACCCGCCCCCTCGCCTTGTAGTGCTGCCACAGGTGTCTTCATATCAAAAACTACAAAGTCGCAGCCTGAGTCAACAAGCTCAGCGGCACTTGTGTTGCCCATCTCTTTTATAACCACCCCCAGGGGAATATCGCCCATAGCCTTGACCATTTGCTCCAGACTTCTAATCTCAAAGCTTTCACTTAATACCAATCCAGCATCCACATTGCTACCAGTTAAGGCATCAGCTTCTTTGACATCTACCCCAGCCAACCCGGCAACAAGCAACATCGGTGAGCTTTTCAGTTCGCTGGCAGCCGCATGGAAACCTATGGATGATGCTGAAGACTTGGAAAGGTTATGCAATTTATCCACAAATTTGCTCATCTTACCTCCAAAGCCAGCGGTCGGATTCGAACCGACGACCGGCGGTTTACGAAACCGCTGCTCTACCTCTGAGCTACGCTGGCACAGAATTAGTATAGCTGATAGGGCAGGCTCTGACAAACAGTCCCACTCAAATCGCCAAAGCTACTCAGATAGGGGAGTTAAACAACGGTTTTCTCTAAAACAGACTTCAGAATGCTGGGCATACCAATCTATATATAGCGTCCTAATTAATTGCACAAAAACCCTTCCGGCTGAGCCCTCAGGACGAAGTCCTGTGCTGGGATTAAATCCTAAATCCTAAGCACGAAATCCTAAACAATATCTAAATTCAAATATAAAAAATCAAAATTACAAATCAAAACTCAAAATTAAAATTGTGGGCGCTCTTGACCATCTATTTTGAATTTTGCTCTGTCATTTTTCCTTTTGCATTTTGATACTTGAATTTATTTAGAATTTGCCCGTATTCATTCCTCTATGGTTATTCGTATTATGGTATCCCCCTCAAACTGTGGATTTTGATTCGGGTCTCTAGGTGTCAATTTTTCCAGGACATCCCTTCCCTCTATTAGCTGCCCAAAGACTGAGTGTTTACCATCAAGGTGGTGCTGGGGTGTATAAGTAATGAAGAACTGGCAGCCATTAGTATTAGGTCCAGAATTAGCCATTGATAGAGCACCGGCAACATGGGTATGCTCGGTGAATTCATCAGCAAAGGAATAACCAGGGGTGCCAGTTCCGGTTCCAGTAGGGTCTCCCCCCTGAGCCATAAAGCCTGGTATTACACGATGGAATGTAGTACCGTCGTAAAAGCCCTCGCGGACAAGGAAGACAAAGTTATTGACAGTCACTGGAACATCGCTCGCGAATAGTTCCAGCACTATATTCCCCTTTTCTGTTTCAATGGTAGCAATGTACTGCTTACTGGTATCAATTGTCATCGGTGGTGGTGCTGAATAAGTTTTAGGCTTTGGCTCTCCACCAGCGCATGACGCCGAAAGAAGCACTGCCAGAACCAAGATAATGCCAGCTATTCGGAACAGACCGCCAGTTCTCATAAACTTACCTCCTTCTTTCTTGGAAGGCTGTTTAATTTTGATTCCCCGTTCAATTTCAGCCATCTCAGAGGTGTTTCACCTCCAAATTTTTGTAGTTGCCTGATTTATCAGGCACACTCGCCCAATAAATTGGGCAACTACATTTTTAAACAGCCTCTCTTATAAGCAACGCCTATCTGTCACTCTGAGTAAAGCGAACAATCCCTCTTCTCGCTTGCAAGGGTCTTCTCCAGCTCAGCAATCAAATAAGGGAGATCTTCGATAACCGCCTCCTTTGCAGCGTCATGCATATGTCGCAATCGGATTAAGTCATTCTTTGGCATATTGCACCTCTGCTATTCTAACCACCTCATCGCGGAAATACCTGCTCAGACATTGCGCCGTGTTTATATCCACCTTACGCCCTCCAAATAATCTGGAAAATTCCAATTCCATGCTTGCCAGACGGATAAATCCGGGGATATGCCCCGGCCTCAAATTCCACCAGTACATCAACATCGCTCTCAGGGTGGAAGTCTTCACGCAGAACCGAACCAAATAGAGAAAGTTTACGGATATGGTGTTTCTGGCAGAATTCAGCTATGTTCTCTCGAAGAATGTCAATCTGTATCTCGTTATTCATCACTGCACCTTAATCATTTCTTGGAGGCATATTCTGCCTGGAGAAACTCACGGCTATCGAATCTGCCACGACGTTGAATTTTAGCACGAATTTTACCAGCTACCAAAAACTTGCCTGCTTGATGAAAACTATAATCAATCACAAAATTCCTTATAATCCTCCCTCCCCTAGCGGGAGGGAGTTAGAGGGAGGGGGAAATTCACCCTCGCCTCACCTCTCATGTAACGAAGTTTCTTTTCCTTACAAGAGAGGTATTTTTTCACGATACTATGCGGAAGACTATAAGAATTCATGTAACATGCACTTGGTTACGTCACCAGGGCGAGTAACCCTGGTTCGATAGCCTCTTCTCGACGGAGAGGCCGTTCCCTTTTCCTATGATTCTCAATGCATAAAGTATATCTTCAAATGGCACCAAGGCATATTAGGTCGGTGAAGTTCGAGGATAGTTTGAGGCTTTATCGTAAGCTTGAAGGCGTATTCGAAACTTAAGTAACTACCAAAAGTCTAAAGCATGCCAGGGGATATTCAGCAACCCTTGAGAAGGGATATTTGGCTCTTGGTGGCAAACATAACAATACACTACAAAGTGTAATCCAGGGAACTTCTGCGGAGGCTGAGATACATGGGTAACACCCATGGTATGGTTAGTAATGATACTGACTTACCGTGAGGAGTTACCATAATGAGAAAGCCAGCCAGCTTCTACTTCTTTAAAACCAAGCCCATTATCTTAAAGAATAGATATGAATGCTGGAGAGGGGTAGCAGACCTTTCAGGCTTTACAACCCAGGAGAGATTGAGAGTGGAGTGGATGGTCTTCTACTATACCGCGGGAAAAGAGAATGCCGCCCTCACCGCCCAACACTTCGGCATCTCAAGGAAGACCTTCTACAAATGGTCCAAGCGCTTCAGGGACTCAAAATACGATGTCCATAGCCTGGCTGATAGGTCTAGAGCTCCCCATCGTAAGAGGCACTGGGAAGTGACACTCATCCAGGAAGAGAGGATAAGGCGCTTGAGAAAGAGATACCTCTACTATAGCAAGAAGAAGCTTAAGGTCATCTATGAGAAGGAATATTCTGAGGAGATCTCCACCTGGAAGATCGAGAGGGTAGTCAGAAGATGTAAGCTTTATCCTGACCAGAGGAAGGCAGAGAAGACTGCCAGAAAGAGAGCCAGAGCTCGTCAGAAACCAAAGAAGAGAATAACTCAGCTAGTGAAGGAAGGGAGACCCTGTTTCCTCTTTCA
>Ga0116202_10001087_pt1 | contig 15855 bp, 23 predicted proteins | sample LakKivw325mmetaG_FD_94479 | JGI IMG/M metagenome (GOLD analysis project Ga0116202, IMG submission 94479) | Anoxic lake water microbial communities from Lake Kivu, Rwanda to study Microbial Dark Matter (Phase II) - Lake Kivu water 325m metaG | ecosystem: Environmental > Aquatic > Freshwater >...
CCATCCGCCCCAGGTGGCCCCATTGAAACGTTCTAAGAGAAAAAGCTTTAAACCCAAAAAAAACACCTAAAATTTATGTTAAACTATTATAAATCCGGCTTTCCGCATCAACGCTCCAAAGCATAGTATTTTTCGCAGTCCAGTCCCAATAGTCTTATGATCTTCACAAGATTATCATTCAGATTAGCTATCGATAGGTGCACTTCCCCATTAAACCAGATGGTTACTTCAGCAACACCCATGAACAGAAAAGCTATCCACTTGAACGTTGGCCTTTGGGTAGGCTTTTTTAGCTGGTTAGGCACGGTCTCACCCGTATCCCGCATTCGTTTTCTTATCAGCCACTCCGCGATAGAATATATCATGAGAGTTAAGACCATGATCATGGCCAGAGCTTCAATGCGTTCTTCTTTCTTAACCTTCAGAAATGAGTCCATGATCGTGTTTTTATCCGAGGCGTTCCCGGAATGAGCTTTGGCAAATATAGGTATGCCGTCCTGGTTTGTCACCAATCCAGCACGAATTGCTTCAAGTCCATCCGTCCGTCTTTGGAATGTCCAAGGGTTATCTCGATGGCGTTCCGACCCCTGGGTCCCCCGTAATTCCCCTGGACGCTGAAGCTCGTAGTATCAGCATGAAGCCGTTGAACTCCCAGATCAAGCTGACTCATGACCTTCAGAGATATATCGTTGAATAGTTCAATAGGACCGTAGGCGTAAATCGCATCAAACGTCCTGCCGAGGGCATCATCGTTCAGATCTGCGGCGGTGACACCGTCACCAAGCAATCTCTCGACGGGTAGTATAAAATTCTGGGAATAGATATAATCTCTGACCGACATAGCCCCAGACCGTTTAAGATCATAGCCTTTATGATTTTTGAATGCTCAAGATTGTGATTTCTGAGCTTTGGAATCTGGTTATCGATAAGATCTGCAATATCGAGCTGATCAAATACACCTGCTACTAAACCTAAATGATCCAGTGGAAGGGTTCTTATCTCCATAATCGCTACCCCTAAAAACGGGATATAACGGGATATTTAATAAATCTTTGCTATAAATTCTCGCGAAAATGTCTGGAAATAGAACCGTTAGTGCGGAAAGATGGATGCATCCTTTTATCACCACCAACGAATATAGATCCTCCCATGAGCGCTGAGCTGAAAAGATCCCTCCTGGAACGGTGCCGCCAGATGGAGATCCCGATGGTGGGGGTCGCCAGCGTCGACCGTTGGGAAAAGCCCCCCTTCGAGCCCTGGGTCCCCCCGGAGTTCTGGCCCCAGTCTATATGCCCCGAGGCGAGGTCGGTCGTCGTCATCGGTCTTCCAATCTCCCTTCCGGCTCTGGAGACGTCGCCCTCGATCTGGTACGGGGAGCTCTACAGGACCGTCAACATCCTCCTCGACCAGCTGACATACCGTCTCTCCAACTTCCTCAACGAGTTAGGATACCAGTCCGTCTTCGTCCCCCGGGACGGGTACGCCGACGTCCAGGCCCTCCTTAAAAACCCGGTCGCCTTCTTTTCCCACCGGCACGCCGCTTATCTCGCCGGGCTTGGAACATTCGGGATAAATAACGTCCTTCTGACGAAAAAGTTCGGCCCCCGGGTCAGGTTCGGCTCCCTCTTCACCTCGGCCGAGCTTCCGCCCGACCCGCTGATGGAGGAGGATCTCTGCACCCGATGCATGCGCTGCGTCCGGATGTGTCCCGCCGGGGCCTTGGACGAGAGGGACTACCCGGAGGGGCTCACCGACAAAGCGGCCTGCACCGCCTACAGCGCCGAGCTGGCCCGTCGGGGCGTCTCGCCCTGCGGGGTCTGCATCAAGGTCTGTCCCGTCGGGGCGGACCGGGAGCTATACGGCCGGAGGGACCCCTCGATCTACACCGATGGCGAAAGGGAGGCGGAGCTCCGGCGGGCATGGGAGCACGTCCGGGGGTACGGCGGAAGATGAGATGGATGGATCATCGAGATGGATATCTTTCAGCCGATGCTATAATGGGCCTCTGAAGACGAATCCCGACCTGATCCGATATAAGGGCCGATAACCCCGCGGATCTCCCCACCAGCTGCGATCCAAATAAATCGGATAGCCGTAGCCATAATAATATCTTCCGTAAGTGGTGCCGTCCAGGAACGCCCGTGCGACAGGATACCATTCGTCATGCACCATGCGATCATCAAAAAGCCTCACTCTGTAGGGATAGCCGAAGGGACCATAATAGGTGATGATGCCAACGTCGTCCGAAAGCCAGTCGGGGTTTGACCATTCCGTCGATGGTGTCGACAACGTCCCCGCGGGCACGTCAGACGGCGGCGATACTGTAGGTCCCACTCCTGGCGGCACATCCGATGGCGGCGGTGAGGCCGATGATGATGCCAGACAGAGGCATCCCAGAACTAACAAAAGTTTTATCATTTCACTAACCCCGACTCTCCTGTTATTCCTCAAGATTTATAAAGATTACGTCGCGGAGGCCCGACGGACGATTCCGCTCTCCTGCGAACCTGCCAGGCCATCATCCTTTTTTTCTAGCCTATCGGCCTCCTCGCCGACCTCCGATCGGCATCGGACGGTGTAGCTCTGTCATCGGTCCGATGGACCGAAAACTTTTAAGACCATCCCCCAGCTCAAAGATAGCGGAGCACATTTTATATTTCAGATGGGGCCTGCTTGCGATGACAAAAGGAGAGCCGATGCGGCACTGCTCCGAAAATAGAAATAAAATATATGAAATAAAAATAAGAGGAGGGAACGGGAGATGAAGATAGAAGTGCTGGGCACCGAATCCCTCGGCGTCAGGGGCCTCTCCTGCGTGGTGGAGGCGTCAGGGCGGACGATCGTCATCGACCCGGGGGTGGCCCTTGGATACTTGAGACGCGGAAAGCTCCCCCATCCCCACCAGGTGGCGGTGGGGGCCGAAATCCGGGAGAAGATCTTGGAGGCCCTGGGAAGGGCGTCGGACGTGGTGATCAGCCACTACCACGGCGACCACATCCCCCTGGCGGACGCCAACCCCTACCAGCTCTCCCTGAGCCGGGTCCCGCCCCTCGACGGCGTCCGGCTCTGGTGCAAGGGCCCCCACGACCTCTCGGAGCTGGCGGTCCAGCGATGGATCGACCTCTCCCGGTTCGCGGGCCGCATCCTCCCCGACGCCGAGGAGATGGACGATGGGACGATCAGCTTCTCCTCGCCCGTGCCCCACGGCCCCCGGGGCTCGAACCTCGGCACTGTGATGATGACCCGGATCCATGAAGGGGATGAGGTCTTCGTCCACGCCTCAGATATCCAGCTCCTCGACGATGAGGCGATATCGATCATCATCGAATGGCGGCCCACCGTCGTCCTCGCCTCGGGGCCGCCCCTCTACCTCCGCCGTCTCAACCCCGACCTCCGAAAGGCCGCAGTGGAGAACGGCAAAGCCCTCGCCGAGGAGGCGGAGACCCTTATCCTGGATCACCATCTCATGAGGTCGGTGAGCGGATACCGGTGGATGGAACGGCTCGCCGAGACGTCGAATAACAGGGTCGCCTGTGCCGCCGGGTTCATGGGAATGGAGCCCCGCCTCCTCGAAGCCAGAAGAGACCGGCTCTACGCGGAGATGCCGGTCCCTCCGGACTGGCACGAAGCCTATGCGAGGGGGAAGGGAAGCCTCGAGGGATATCGAGATCTGAGCCCCGGCTGCCATCAATCGATAAAAGTCTGAGAGGCGAAGTCCTTCCGACTCCCGCGCTGAGGAGGAGGCTATATCTCGAGGAGATGAAAGGCTCAGGGCCGGATCGGAGAAAGGGCGAAGCAAGGCCGGAGGACGAGGATCGGCGGAGAAGGTTCTGCTGGGATCGGCGGAGAAGGTTCTGCAAGGATCGGCGGAAAAGGTTCTGCAAGGATCGGCGGAGAAGGTTCTGCAAGGATCGGCGGAAAAGGTTTATCTTCTATAAGTGGAGAGGGGCTCGGGTCCGGAATGTGGTCCAGAGTGGCCGAACCGGACTGAGGTGAAGTTATTGAAGTCTTTTTATGCATACATCCGCGACGCGTGGAAGACCCCCGGCAAAAGCTACGTCGGCGAGCTCCGGCAGGAGAGGCTCATCGAGTGGCGCCGGGAGGAGACAGTCCAGAAGATAGACCGCCCCACTCGGCTCGATCGGGCCCGGGCCCTCGGATACAAGGCGAAGCAGGGGATCACTGTGGTGAGGGTGAAGGTCAGGCGCGGGGGCCGGAGAAAGTCCAGGTACATCCGCGGGAGGCGGACCAAGCACATGGGCGCCAACAAGATCACCGCGGGGAAGAGCCTCCAGAGGATCGCCGAGGAGAGGGCGGGCCGAAAGCACCCCAACATGGAGGTTTTGAACTCCTACTGGGTCGGCGAGGATGGAAAGCAGAAGTGGTACGAGGTGATCCTCGTGGACCCGAACCATCCGGCCATAGCCTCCGACTCCGACCTCGCCTGGATCAGGGGCAAAAGCCACGCGAACAGGGCGAACCGGGGGAAGACCAGCGCCGGAAAGCGCGGCCGAGGCCTGCGCAAGAAGGGCGTCGGGGCCGAGAAGATCCGTCCCAGCATAAGGGCCAACGAGAGCAGAGGAAAGTGAGAGGATAGCGATTTGATTCACAGGGTGACCTTTCGAGCCTTCGTCGCCTCCACCGAGGACGATGGAAAGGTGAGAGAGGCCCTATCCCTCTTCGTCCCACCGGAGTCGATCGCCGAAACCCGAGCAGTTGGCCATTTCGGAAACAAGATCCTGGTCCTCTCATCCACCCTCAAGAAGAAGGAGGGGCTCGGGTTCTTCGGCCGTCTCAAAGAGATGCTCCCGGAGGGGGAGATGAAGCGCCTTCGCCGGGAGATGGATCAGCGGGTGGACGACGAATGCCACCTCCACTTCCGCCTCGACAAGCAGGCCGCCCGCCAGGGCGAGGCTCATCTCACCGACTCCGGCGACGCGATCTTGGTATCGGCCCATCTGGAATCTTATCCAGCGAGGCGAGAGAAGGCGGTGAAGGTCGCCGGTGACCTTTTATGAACTTTTACGAGTGCAATCTTCACTCCATACCCGACGGCTCTGACTCGGCGAGCAGGCTGGCCCTGGCCGCAAAACGGCTCGGCTACTCCGGGATCATCATCACCAACCACGCGACGACAGGCTGGCCCTTCGGCGTTGATGGCGCAAAGCTCGTCGGAGGGATCGAAGTCTCCTTCGGCGTCGAGATAGTGGCAAAGGATCAGAGGGCCCTCCACGACAAGGCCGCCTCCCTCCGGGACGGTTCCGACTTCATCGCGGTTCACGGCGGGGACGATAAGATCAACCGGGCCGCCTGCGAAGACCCGAACGTCGACCTTCTGGCCCACCCTCATGAGGGGAGGTCGGGGATCGGGGTGGCGGCTGCCAAGGCCGCTCGGGAGAACCAGGTGGCCATAGCCCTGGACCTCGGCCCCTTGATCCGGCTCCGGGGCGGGTCTCGGGTGAGGTGGATGGAGGTGGTCAGGAGGGACCTGAACCTGATCGAGAAGTTTGATCTCGACCTGATGATATCGACGGGCGCGAGGTCTCACCTGGACCTCCGGTCCCCCCGGGACCTGGTGGCCCTGGCGGCCCTCCTGGGCCTGGAGAGGGAGCGGGCCTTTGAGGCCCTCGCCCTGCCAAAAGAGATCCTGGACCTCAACCGGAGGAGATGGGCCTCGGCGGGGGTGGAGATCCTTTGAGGAGCTGGCTCCCCGTCCTCCGGGATCGGAGACGGTACATCGCCTTCGAGGTGGAGGCCGAGGGCCGGGTCGGCCGGGGAGAGGTCGTCGGCGAGATCCGGGCCGCCCAGGCCTCCCTCTTCGGTGACGACGGCGCGGCCAAAAACAGGCTCCGGGTCGTCTCCTTCGACGGGAGGTTCGGCCTCGTCCGCTGTTCTCATACCAGGACGGAAGAGGTCAGAGCGCTCCTCGCCACCGTCCAGTCCATAGGAGGGACGAGGGCTGCCATAAGGGTCCGGGGGATTTCAGGCACCATCAAGGCTGGAACAGAAAAGTATATACCGCAATCGATCTTACAGCCCGACGAAAATAAGAGAAGAGTCGATTTAGGTCCAGTTTCTGGGTCCGTGGCGCGAGTTATTGGTCGGGAGATCGACCTCTGTCCAGACGACCGGAAGATGACTGAAGGATCAGGCACACGATACGTGGGACTGACCTCTTTTGATTTGTGCGGAGAGGATATTGATGCAGATGGCACCTCAGATGGGTTATGATAGGGCTATAACGGTATTCAGCCCCGACGGGCGGCTGTTTCAGGTGGAGTACGCCCGCGAGGCCGTTAGGAGAGGCACCACCGCCGTGGGGATAAAGGCGGTCGACGGCGTGGCGGTCCTGGTGGACAAGAGGATTACGAGCAGGCTGATGGAGCCCGAGTCGATAGAGAAGATATTCCAGATCGACCAGCACATAGGCGCCGCCACCTCCGGCCTCGTCGCCGACGCTCGAGTCCTCATCGACAGGGCCCGGGTCGAGTCTCAGATCAACCGGCTCGTCTACGACGAGAGCATTGGGGTCGAGGTCCTGGCCAAGAGGATCTGCGACTTCAAGCAGACCTACACCCAGTACGGAGGCGTCAGGCCCTTCGGAACGTCGCTCCTCATCGTCGGCGCCGACGACGAGAGGGTCAGGCTCTTTGAGACCGACCCCTCCGGCGCCCTCCTGGAGTACAAGGCCACCGGGATCGGAGCAGGCCGGTCTGCGGGGATGGAGATCTTCGAGGAGAAGTACCGGGAGGATATGACTAGCGACCAAGCGATCCTCCTGGGCCTCGAGGCCCTCTTCAAGGCCGCCGAGGGGAAGTTTGAGGCCTCCACCACCGAGATCGGCGTCATCAAGCTCGACGAGAAGCTCTTCTATAAGCTCGAAGAGGCGGAAGTTGCCGCCCGGGTGGAGGAGATGAAGGCCGGACTCGGCGGTGAGGTTGAAGAAGGAGAGGGGTGAGGATGGTCACCCTGGAGGAGGCGGTGACTGCCAGGCTCAAGACCCACGGAACGGTCTTTGAGGTTCTGGTGGACCCTGAGGGGGCTCTTTCTTATCGTCAGGGTGACGAGATGGACGTCGAGAAGATCCTGGCCGTCGAGGACGTCTTCGAGAACGCCAGCCGCGGCGATCGGAGCGCCGAGGAGGATCTCGTCCGCGCCTTCGAGACGACGGACGCGGTGACGATAGCCGCGAAGATATTAAAGAAGGGCGAGATCCAGCTGACGGCAGAGCAGAGAAAGAGGATCATCGAGAACAAGAGAAGGCAGGTCGTCACCGTCATAGCGAGGAACGCCATCAACCCCCAGACGGGGACCCCCCACCCTCCTGCTCGGATCGAGCGGGCCATGGAAGAGGCCCACATCAACATCGACCCCGCCAAGTCCGTCGAAGAGATGGTAAACGTCACCATGAAGGCCATCAGGCCTATAATCCCGATAAGGTTCGAAGAGGTGGACGTGGCCGTGAAGATACCGTCGGCTTACGCCCCCAAGGCCTACGGCGAGATCGCCACCTTCGGAAAGCTCCAGAAAGAGCAGTGGCAGAACGACGGGTCGTGGATCGGCGTGGTCCGGCTCCCTGCCGGGCTTCAGAACGAGTTTTACAGCCTGGTCAACCGGCTCTCCAAAGGCGATGCCGAGACTAAGCTTTTGAAACGATGACGATTTGATCGAGGATTTTGGAATGGATCGTATGGATCGCAACGTGGTTGTGCCCGGGGACCAGCTCTCCGACGACCCCAAGAAGGCGGGAGAGGGCACTTACGTCAGGGACGGAATAGTCCGCTCCCTCCTCTACGGGATGGCCAGCAGCTACAAGGATAAGGTGCGAGTGATACCTCTCGCCGGAAAGTACGTCCCCTCTCCGGGAGATACTGTGATAGGCACCGTCCAGGACATCGTCTTTTCAAACTGGATCGTGAACATAAACTCGCCTTACGAGGGGCTCCTCCACATATCCGAGCTGCCGAGAAAGATAGAGATGAACGAGATGTCCAAGTACCTGCGGATAGGAAGCTCCGTGATGGTCCGGGTCAAGGACGTCGACTCGACGATGAAGGTCGAGCTGACGATGAACGATCGGAGGCTCGGCATCCTGACGAGGGGACGGGTGGCGGAGATAAGCCCCACCAGGGTCCCTCGGCTCATCGGAAAGGGCGGCTCCATGATAAACATGCTGAAAAAGGAGCTGAACTGCAACATCTTCGTAGGGCAGAACGGCAGGATCTGGGTCGACGGAAACGACGACGACATGGACCTGGCCCTGAAGACGATCCTCATCATAGAGAAGGAGGCCCACACCACGGGGCTCACCGACAGGATAATGGAGTTCTTGAGATCGGAGAAAGAGGCCAGAAGTTGATCGGCATGGATGAGAAGTTATCATTTTTCAAAGATGGATTAAGGCTCGACGGGAGGCGGCCCGATGAGCTTCGGCCCATCAAGATGGAGGTGGGCGTCCTGGCTCGAGCCGACGGTTCGTGCTACATGGAGATGGGCGAGAACAAGGTGATGGCGGCCGTCTACGGGCCCCGAGAGGTCCACCCCCGCCATCTCCAGGAGGCCACCCGGGCGATAGTCCGGTACCGGTACAACATGGCCTCCTTCTCCGTGGAGGAGAGGAAGAGGCCCGGCCCCGACCGGCGGAGCAACGAGGTCTCCAAGGTCAGCAGAGAGGCGCTGGAGCCGGTCATCTTGACGTCCTACTTCCCCAAGTCGGTGGTGGACGTCTTCGTCGAGGTCCTCCAGGCGGACGCCGGCACCAGGACCGCCGGCATAAACGCCGCCTCAGTCGCCCTGGCGGACGCCGGGATCCCGATGAAGAGCCTCATATCATCCTGCGCCGCCGGCAAGGTCGACGGCGAGATCGTCCTCGACCCCATGAAGATCGAGGACAACTTCGGAGAGGCGGACGTTCCGATAGCCATGACCCCCAGCGGCGATATAACCCTCCTCCAGATGGACGGGCGGCTGACTCCAGAGGAGTTCAGGCGCGCCCTGGAGCTGGCAAAAGCGGGATGCCAGCAGATATACGAGATCCAGAGGAGGGTGCTGGTCGATCGGTACAGTCACGTTGAGGGGGAGATCTGTGAAGAGCCTTCAGCCGCGGCGGAGGAAGAGATATGAGCGACGTCGTGATGGCTGAGATCAGGAAGGACTACCTCTACCATCTGGTTTTAAAGGGTGAGAGGGCCGACGGCAGGGCTTTCGACGAGTACCGGGAGATCGTCCTGGAGACGGGACCGGTGAAGAAGGCCGACGGCAGCGCCCTCGTCAAGCTCGGAAATACCCAGGTGATGGTGGGCGTAAAGATCCAGCCGGGAGAGCCCTTCTCAGATACCCCCAACAAGGGCGTCATCATCACCAACGCCGAGCTCGTCCCCCTCGCCTCGCCCAGCTTCGAGCCGGGACCCCCGAACGAGGTGGGGATCGAGCTGGCCCGTGTCGTCGATCGGGGCGTCCGAGAGTCGGGGGCCATCGACCTGGAGGCCCTTTGCATAACGCCGGGTGAGAAGGTCTGGATAGTATTCATAGACGTTCACGTCCTCGACGACTGCGGAAACCTCATGGACGCATCGAGCCTCGGGGCGATCGCGGCCCTGATGACGGCGAAGGTTCCCGCCGCCCAGTACGCCCTCGGCGAGGACTATCCTCTGCCGGTGAAGGACGTCCCCGTGGCCACCACGGCCGTCGAGTTCGGCGACGCCATAATATTCGATCCCGATACCGACGAGGAGTCGGTGGCGGACACGAAGCTGACGGTGATAACCACCGCCGACGGGTTGGTCTGCGGAATGCAGAAGAGCGGCCCCGGATTCATAAGCCAGGATCACATCTACCGCATCGTTGATATAGCATGTGAGAGGGCTAAGGAGATCCGGGAGAAGTTTCTGGAAGTATAAATCATGGTCAAGAAGTTCAAGAAGGGAAGGAAGACCAGGTCCGCCGGAAGGTTCGGGCCTAGGTACGGAAGGAAGATCCGAAAGCTGGTCGCAGATATCGAGGAGAGGAGCAAGAAGAGGTACGAATGTCCCGTCTGCGGTCGGCTTCAGGTGAAGAGGGAGGGGACCGGAATCTGGAGGTGCACCAAGTGCGGCCACACCTTCGCCGGAGGGACCTACACGCCCGTAACCACCGTCGGCCAGTCCGTGGCCCGGTCCGTCAAGAGGGCTGTGGAGGCTGAGTGAAGTGGCCTACAGGTGCACCAGATGCAAGAAGACCGTGGAGGTCGATTACGAGTACAGCGGCATCAGGTGTCCCTACTGCGGCCATCGGATCCTCATGAAGGAGAGGCCCACCACCGTCAAGAGGATTAAAGCGGTCTGATGCGGCTTGCCACCTCGAGGAGGCCCTCGCCCCGGACGAGGAGGCTCGCGAGCTTCCTCGGCTGCGAGCGCATCACCTGGGGCAACTCAGGCCTCGACGACGAGGAAGAGGTCAAGATGGTCGCCTTCGAGGCTTTCTTCTTCGGCCTTGAGATTTCGCCCGAGGGCGCTGCCGGAAGGCCGATCGGGGTCGGCGGACGCGAGATCGATCTCGTCGAAGGCATAGAGCTGATCGTCAGGCTGAAGATATGAGAGGAAGGGCAGATCTCGTCTTCGAGGTGGATGACCCCCATCGGGTTTATGCGGCCCTCGCTCCCGAGGCGCTGGATCAGGTCCAGAGGAGCAAGGTTAAGCTTGAGACCTGCGAGGGAGGAGTTCGCCTCTCTGTCGAGAGCGAGGACGTGGTATCCCTCCGGGCAGCCCTGAACACGTGGATCAGATTGGTCAAGATAGCAATGGAAATGGTGTTGGTATGAGCGGCGAATTGCCACCCCAGGTACAGAACCAGATAGCACAGCTCCAGCAGCTCCAGCAGCAGGCTCAGGCGCTGCTGGGCCAGAAAAGCCAGATAGAGATGATCCTCCGGGAGACGGAGTCTGCGGTCAAGGAGCTGGAGGCGAGCCCCGAGGGTGCGGTCGTTTATAAGAGCGTGGGCGAGGTGCTCTTCAAGGCCGATCGGAACAAGCTGATCGAAGAGCTCAAGGAGAAGAAGGACGTCCTGGACCTGCGGCTGAAGACCCTCGCAAAGCAGGAGGAGCGGATTCAGAAGCGCTTCACTCAGCTCCAGGATCAGCTCAAGGCCTCCCTGGGCCAGAAGGTTCCAGAGGCGGCCTGAGCTTCGACGGTGTAGCGGGCCCGTGGCTTAGCCAGGATATAGCACCGGGCTTCTAACCCGGGGGTCGTGGGTTCGAATCCCACCGGGTCCGCCTGCTACTTAAATTTTAAGATTAAGCCGGGATTTTTCGAGGTGACTAAAAATGTGCGAGCTGTCAGTTTTCATGAAGGGCGAGAAGGAGAGCCTGATGGAGGGGGTCGTCGTCCTCGTCACCAGAGGCGAGAAGGTCCTGATGGAGGACATCCTGGGGAGGACGAAGGAGGCAAAGGGCCGCATAGTCGAGGTGAACATCACCAGCCAGAAGGCGTTTTTGGAGCCGGCTTAGGCGCCTCTGGATCCTTTCGGATCATCCTCTTGGGTCGATCTTGCCATCCCTATCCCGCACCTGGGCAGTCGGCCGGAAAAATTAAAGACCTTGGAGGCCGGACCAGAACTGAGGGTCGATTATGGGGTCCTTGAGAAACCATCTCTCGTTGAAGTTGTTCTGCTCTATCTTCTTTGCCGGATTGGCGATCGCCGTATCTTGCGCCGCCGACGAGATAACCGTCGAGAACCGGCTGAGCTATCTCGGAAGGCCGGCAGTAGTGAGGGGATGATTTAGGAGAAGGCTCAGTGGTTTGATGCGGATTTGGTCCATCGTGCTGATGGGGCTCGTGGCGGTCCTCGCCATCATCGGCGCAATCATTCCGGGATCGGGATCCTCCAAAGAGGATCTCGTTGTGGTGGACGCAAGGGATATCCTCACAGAGATCAAGGACGGGAGGGCCGTCGAGCGGCATCACGTGAGGATCGTTGGGGATCTCGACCTCCGGGGGCTGGAGGGGCCGGTGAGGTCGTCGATCACCATCGTCGACTGCGAGGTCCAGGACCCGGTCCGGATGGAGGGGGCGATCTTCGATTCAACCGTCAGCTTCGAGGAGACGGCCTTCGAGAATATGGTCCTCTTCAGCGAGGCCCGGTTCAACGACTCCGCCGACTTCTCCTTTGCCGCCTTCGAGGATACCGTCTTCTTCGACTCGGCCGTCTTCGAGGGAGAGGCCGAGTTCTGCGGGACCAGGTTCGGCCGCGACGCCTACTTCTCGAACGCCGTCTTTTTCGAGACCTGCGACTTCAACTTCACCCGGTTCGCCGAGGAGTACGTCCTCTTCGACGGCGTTCGGTTCCTCGACGACGCCCACTTCGAGGACGCCGAGCTCGGGAGGTGGACGAACTTCTACGGCTCCACCTTCTCGGGGGTGGCGGACTTCCTCCTCGCCACCTTTCCGGGGAGAAGCTTCATCGCCAACGTCACCTTCGAAGGGGACGCCAACTTCGCCGGCGTAGAGTTCGGCAGCTTTGCGGAGTTTGAGGACTCCCGTTTCGACGGGGACTTCCTCCTCTACGGCTCGACGATATCCTACATGAAGCTGAACGGCACCACCTTCGGCGAGGGCTCCAGGGTCCACCTCAACAACACCGAGATCGAGGGGTTCGTCATACCCTGGAGGACGATGGAGGACCACCTCGTATTCAGGGACGAGGTCTACATGGGGCTCGTCGAGAACTACAAGCGGCTCGGCTGGTTCCAGGACGCCGACGACTGCTACTACCACTATCGGAAGCTCGCCCAGGAGAGAAAGGATCTAGGCTGGTCCAAGGCCATCGACTACCTCGCCTGGCTCTCCTGCGGCTACGGCGTCCGCCCCGACTACACCGTCGCCTGGTCCTTCTCCATAATCATCATCTTCGGGGCAGTCTTCTACCTGGGAAAGGGGCTCCTCCAGAGCGAGAGGCGCGACGCGGAGAACGGGATGGTGGCGGAGCCCTCCGGCGCCGGAGGAGAGGACTGGTCTCTTGAGGTCGAACCCGGCGGGATCGGGGAGGATCCGCCACCGCGGGCGGCGCGGCATCGGCATGACCTCGGTGGCGCCTCCTCTGGTCCGGAGCATCCGAGCTTCGGCGAGGCTATGTACTTCAGCTCCCTTGTATTCATCGCCCAGGCTCCGGCGTACTACCAGGCTCTGGGGAGGTACAAGTACCTGGTCATCGCCGAGGGGATCCTCGGGTGGCTGATGCTCGCCCTCTTCCTGGTGGGGCTCGGAAAGGTCATGATACGATGAGGATCATCGAGATTCGAAAACCTCAAAATGCCAACCCCCCCCAATTTCAGCAAAGCCTTTATCAGGCTAAAGCGGGCCTTCTTGCTCTCATGAACCTGAAGTGCGCGGTTTGCATGCTGCTCATCGCCGGATTGGTCCTGGCCGCTGGCTGCATCAGCTCGGAGAAGAAGGGCGGCGAGGAGGCCGCCGGCGTCCCCACCGAGAACCTGCCCGAGGGGTTCTCGCTCATCGCCGTCATCGACGACTCGACCCAGGGTATAGACATGGAGGATGAGATCGCCGATTTCAGGGGAGATGAGGATATCGGCGCTGTCGAGGCCACCGTGGGCAAGTACCAGTGGGGCGAGATGGGCGTGGACTATGACGCGAGGGTCACAGTGATGGACTGCGAAAATGAGGCCAAGGCCGAGGCCGCCGTCGCAAACTACAAGGCCCAGCCGAAGTTTGAGAAGCCCCCCTTCGTGGGGGTTGACCGGTTCAGCACCGCCGTCGTCAACGGCCGCCAGGTCACCGAGATCAGGGACAAGGTCGGAGGAGAGCTGAAGTACATCTACCTCTGGAACGACGGCAGCCGGGTGGTGCTGGTGGAGGGGAACGGCGACCGGGCCGAGAGCCTCCAGCTGGCGAGCGCGACGGGGCTCTGAGGGCTTCGTCCCTTCTCTCTCGTTTTCATCTTCTTCGCCTCTTCTGTTACTCTTTTTCCGCATCTTTATGGCTACGATCATCACCAGTCATGCAAGCACGTCGCGGACGTGGCGCTTCGCGAGAGCCTCAACAACGTCCTGGAACGGATGAATGGTAGCATCAGGGAGAGGGAGAAGGTTATGAGGGGCATCAAGGTAGGTGATACGCCCATCATTCCCATGAACCAGATCTATTACAACTTCATCAGGCCTCATATGGGGCTGGATGGGATCAGCCAGCAGAGATGGCTGGGGTGGGTATCGAATCGAAGGAGAGAATCGATGGATGGAGCTGCTCAGGAGAAGTACATCAAAATAGCCAAACTGGCGGCGGCGCACCCCGCAGCAAGCTGCGGGGCATGCAAGGCGCCGCCGCCTTTGTCGTCCTAGCTTATAGGACGGCTTGACGAGCACGTTGAACTATTTCAATCGCATGATATTATCCCAAAATATGTGAACACAGCAATCGTTTGTCAGTTATATGCTCATCCCCGCAGCAAGCTGCGGGGTATTCCAATAAATAAAGAAAGCTGTGGGGGATGTTTCACGCCACCCCCCGAGTTGATCCCATGACCGACCCCTGGCACACCCTGACCCCCGAAGAGACCCTGGAGCGGCTCGGCTCCAGCAGAGAGGGCCTGTCCCCCGAAGAGGCCCAGCGGAGGCTCGAGGAATACGGGCCAAACCAGCTCGAAGAGTTCTACAAGCCCTCCAAGGCCCGGATATTCCTCCGCCAGTTCGAGAACTACCTCATCATCGTCCTCCTCGCCGCCTCGGCCATCTCCTGGATCGCTGGCGAGACGACCAACACCTACGTCATCGTCGGCATAATCTTCTTCATATCCCTCGTCGGCTTCGTCCAGGAGTACAGGGCGGAGCGGGCGATGGAGGCGCTCCTGGAGATGGTGGCGCCGGAGGCGAACGTCCTCAGGGGCGGGAGGATGACCCGGATCCCGGTCCGGGATCTGGTGCCCGGGGACGTCGTCTACATGGAGGCGGGAGACAAGGTCCCCGCCGACGGCAGGGTGATCGAGGAGACGTCGCTCCAGGTGGTGGAGTCCTCTCTGACGGGCGAGTCGGTCCCCGAGATCAAGGGGACCGAGGCCGTCGCCGAGGAGACCCCCCTGGCCGACAGGACCAGCATGGTCTACATGGGGACGAACGTCGTCTACGGCAACTGCAAGGCTGCGGTGACGGGGACGGGGACGGATACCGAATTGGGGAGGATATCGGGGCTCGTCCAGAAAAGGCCCGAGGACCCGCCGATCAAGATCAAGTTCCAGCAGCTGGCAAAGCAGCTGGCCATGGTGGTCCTGGCCGCCTGCGCCATCATCTTCGCCGTGGAGGTATACAGAGGCGCCCCGGTCCTGGAGACCCTGATCATCGCTGCAGCTTTGGCCGTCGCCGGAATCCCCGAGTCTCTCCCCTTCGTCACCACTATCACCCTCGCCTACGGAACCCAGATCATGGCCAAAAAGAACGCCATCATCCGCCGCCTCCCCGCCGTGGAGACTTTGGGGTCGACGACGGTGATCTGCACCGACAAGACCGGCACGTTGACACGAGGCGAGATGATGGTGAGGAGGATCTGGACGACCCGTTACGTGGAGGTGACGGGCTCCGGCTACAACCCCTCAGGCTCCTTCATCGTTGATGGACGAGAGGTGGACGCCAGGGAGGACGAACACCTCTCCGCCATCCTCGTCGCCGGAGCCCTCTGCAATAATTCGAAGCTCGAGGAGGGGCCGGAGGGGCACCGGGTGATCGGCGATCCCACCGAGGGGGCCCTCATCGTCGCCGCCTCGAAGGGAGGGCGTCTCGGACTGGTCATGGACGAGGTCGAGGGCTGGTACGTATCCGAGGTGGTGGAGTTTCCCTTCGACTCGGAGATGAGGAGGATGGCCACAGTCCATCGA
>Ga0116202_10001088_pt1 | contig 15849 bp, 16 predicted proteins | sample LakKivw325mmetaG_FD_94479 | JGI IMG/M metagenome (GOLD analysis project Ga0116202, IMG submission 94479) | Anoxic lake water microbial communities from Lake Kivu, Rwanda to study Microbial Dark Matter (Phase II) - Lake Kivu water 325m metaG | ecosystem: Environmental > Aquatic > Freshwater >...
GTGGCAGCGGCCTTCGACGCGGCGTAGACGTTGGTTGGATCGAGCGGTGCGTCTTCACGGATGGGCGGTGGAGCGTGACCGTACTCGTAGCAAGTGCCGACGTAAACGAAGCGCTCGTACTCATATTGCGACAGCGGTTGCAGCAAGGCCAGCGTCGCACCGACGTTGAACTCCACCGCTTCTCCAACTTCGAGCCGGGAGCCGATCACTCCGGTGGCCGCAAGGTGGTAGATGATTTCCGGGCGGGCGGAGCGCAGAATGCGCCGTAGACTCTGGCGGTCCCAATGCCGCTTCTGATAGTAATCAATCTCGTACCGGGCTTCGTTCAGCTTCCACAACTCGTTTACTGGCCCCCGGCCAATGGCCGACACTTTGGCCCCTTCGGCCACCAGTCGCTCGGCCAGGTGCGAGCCGATGAAGCCGGTGATGCCGGTAATCAGAACACGTTTGCCTTGCAGATTCATTTCCGGTTTTCTTCATCCAGGGGACAGGTGTGGATGGGCAGCGGATAGCCACTCGCGGACACTCCGGGAAAAGGCGCGGGCCTCACGAACCAGTTCATCAGCTTCGGTCTCCGAGATGTATCCCACACCCACATAATCGGCCAGGTTTCGCTTTCGACGGCAAGCGTCGAAATAATCAGCCCATGCTTCTCCGTTTGGGATCGTAGTTTGTCCCAGGATTCGGAAGGTAGTACGGTGGTGGCCCATCCCTACTGAGCGGTACCCTTCGGCATAGAGCACCACAGTGGTTGACTGGAGGGCGGCATTATAAGCGATGGCAAAGCGCCGATCGGCCGATAGGCCCGGCACTTCGGCATCCGTCAGGTCTCGCTCCACAACGGCCAGAAGGGCAGCGATTTCATCGGGATTGGTCCGGTGCGGCCGAACGACTCCCTCCCGCAACAAGCGCTCGTAGAACATCCTCATCACCGATCAGGAAAATCTTGGGGCCATCTAACACGTTGTGCACGAAACCGTTGGCAGAAGCCCGCGCTAATGCCTCCGCATTGGTCAGATAGACATTGACCTCACGGCCAGTCATTTCCTCCACCGGACGCAATCCGGTCCGTAGTTGCATACTCTCGATACCCCCGACTACGAACAGGTCAATGTCACTTTGCGTCGTCTCGGTGTCAGCAGCATAGGAGCCGTAGACGAAAGCTAACTGAATATCGGAACATTCCTGCAGTGCCTGGCCCAGCAGGGACCGTACACCCATCGTCTTGAGAAAAATGCGTTTCAGGTCTGGGAAAAGGAAATGTCTCGTGTCAGCTTGATAGTACACGCGGTTTCCCTCGGTCGTCTGACGCACCAGGCCGACCTCGGTCAGACGTTCCATCTCTCGTTGCACAGCTCGAACGGGCAGAGCAGCCAATACGGCAATTTGTCGCTGGTAGTAGCGCCGATCAGCATTGAGCATCAATAAGCTTAATACTTTTACCCGCGCCGATGAGGAGAAGAGTAGCTCCAACATCGCCAGATACCTCTTTCGTATGACTATAACTTGTAGTTGATTATATACTAATTGTAGTCAAATGCAACCTGCTTCTCGGAACACTTCCATGTGAGGAAGCCATGAGGTGGGGGAAGCGGGCATCTGCACACTGTGCACTCACCACCCTTCGGCGAAGAAATCGCGATACCAGGCCAGTGTCTCGCGCAATCCTTCACCTAGGATCCACTTCGGCTCCCAACCCAGCAACCGCCGCGCCTTGCTGCTGTCCAGGTATTGGTGCTGTATCTCGTGCGCGGCTTCACCCAGGATCATCGGTTCCAGGTCGGGACAGCCGGCCACGTCGAGGATGGCCTGCACCACCTCCAGCACGGTTTTGGGGTCGTCCAGGCCGAAGTTGAAAGCCTGGCCCCGCACCTCGGGCCGGTCCAATTGTTCGGCCAGTAAAATGTAGGCGGCGACAATGTCCTGCACGTACAGATAGTCCCGTGTAAAAGTCCCGTCCGAGCGGACGATGGGCCGCTCACCGCGCAGTACGCTGCGCACGGTGCCGGGTACCACGCGATCCCAGTGCAAATCGCCGCCGCCGTAGATGTTGCCACAGCGGGTGACACCTACGGGCAGGTTATAGGTATGGGCATAGGCCAGGGCGATGAGGTCGGCGCAGGATTTGCTCACGTCGTAGGGATAACGGCCCCGCAGCGGCGCATTCTCAGTGTAGGGCAGTGTTTCCTGATTGCCGTAGGCCTTGTCCGACGAGGCGACTATCAACCGCCGCAATCTGGGGCTGCGACGGGCGGCTTCCAGCAGGCACCAAGTGCCCTTGACGTTCGTCTCAAAGGTCGAGAGCGGTGCGTGGTTGGCCACAGTGACCAGCGCCTGGGCGGCCAGGTGGAAGCAGGTATCAATCTCGTGTTCGTTGAACACGCGCTCCATGAGTGCGTAGTCGGCTACTGTACCGTGCACGCGGGTGATGTGAGCGCCGTACCCCGAGCGCCACAGCCAGGAGCGGGGGTCCTCGTCGTAGATCAACCCCACGACGTGTGCTCCCCGCTCGACCAAACCCATCGTCAGCCACGAACCCAGAATACCAGTACAACCGGTGACGAAAACATTACGATCTTGCCAGAAATCATCCATCCTTACTCATCCGCTTATCCGCTTTACATCCGCTGCCCCACACTTTCCACGGCGCGCGTCCCGAATGCCACAGTTCGTTGAGCACACGCAAGTCCGTGGGCGTGTCCATGCATTGCCAGAAGCCCTCGTGCCGGTACAGGGCCAGTTCACCGTCGGCGGCCAGACGCGCCAGTGGCTCGGTCTCCAGCACACTGCTCTCGTCCAGGTAGCCGAACACTTGCCGGTTGAAGACGAAGAATCCGCCGCTGACGAATCCGCCGACCTGCGGCTTTTCCCGGAACTCCGTCACCAGACCATCGGCGTCGGCCTCAACCACCCCAAAGCGGGAGAAAGGATGCACGCCGGTCACCGTGGCAATCCTGCCGTGCGTCTGGTGGTAGCGTAACAGGGCGTCGAGGTCAACGTCGGCCACGCCGTCGCCGTAGGTAGCCAGGAAAGTGTCGCCCTCGATGTACTGTTCAATACGCTTGATCCGCCCGCCGGTGTTGGTCTCCAGGCCCGTGTCGGCCAGGGTGACGCGGAAGTCCTCCTCGTCAGGCCCGTCGTGAAACTCGATCCTGCGTCTATCACCCAGGGTGATGGTGAAATCGCGGCTCATGGCCTCGTAATCCAGGAAATAGCGTTTAATCACCTCACTTTTGTATCCCAGACAAAGGATGAAGTCCGTGTAGCCGTAGGCAGCGTAGATTTTCATGACGTGCCACAGGATGGGCTTACCGCCTATGGGCACCATCGGTTTGGGGCGGAACTCGGTCTCATGCTCCATGCGCGTGCCCCGCCCGCCACAGAGAATGACAACTTGCATGTTACGGAAACTCCCGGTACACCCGGCTACGATGCAACACTCGCCGGAATTCGATAACCTGCCGTTCAAAGTCAAGACGCAGACCAATCCTGTAATCGCCGATGCGGATTTTGTAATAGGCCTGATAGCCCCTCATCTTTTGGGTCTTGCCGCTCAGAAATGGATCGCGTAGGATCTCTTCACCAAACGCAATCTGCCTGACTCGCTCTCGGACAGCTTTGGGCAAGCCATTGAAGTCTTTAAGAAACGTGGGGGCATATTCTGCACGCCACACTAGGCTTCCTCGATCAGGTAGTGCGTTGCCTCTTCACGGCTAAGCAATTCTTCTCCCTCAGTGACTTCAATATGCTTGCCCAGGAAATAGTCTTCCAGGGCATCGAATAATTCTACCCGTTTCTCTTGGGGCAAATGCTTAACGGCTTCCACAAGTTGATCCAACGTCAATTCAACTGTAAGTGTAGCCATCGCCGTCCTCCTTAGAAATCAGGTTCAATCTCAACCCGTCCTTTTCACCATTTCGCGCGCCAGACCCGCCATCCAGTTCCCCAAGCAAGTGGCTTATCATTCGTATCTGATGGGTGACAAAATCCACTCTCTGAAAATCTTCCAGAACAGCACCTTCTTCAGCCTGGCCCTGAATGATCAATTGGTCCATATCCGACAGCGAAGAAACCCCGTACTTCTGACACAAAGAAAGCCTTTCAATATCGTAAAACCGGAGCTGCTCCCGTAGAAAAGCCACCAGGCTCTTCCGCATCAAATCCTCGGCCGGCAGCGATAGCTCTGTAGCTACCTTATTGAGCAAAGCAGTCTCTACCAACATGGCCTATCACCTCCCACCTGCTGTTCTTACCACTACCTACCGTACTGCTCCCGCATTGCCGCCGACACCCCCGCCGTCAGCTCGAAGACGCGCTCGGCCATCTCCGGGGCCAGCGAGCCTGTCCCGCAGGCCGGGGTGATCAGCGAGGCGGCCAGAATGTCCTCGAAAGGGATGCCCTTGCGCACCAGAAGGTTCATCGCCTCGTGTAATTTGTCCACCAGACTCTCGACTGTTTCTCCCATCACCTTATCGTTGTTGGGAGTGATGCCCCAGGCGATGATCCCGCCACGGTCCAGAAAGGAGTGCACTTCCGTCGGGTAAAGCGACAATGCCTCGGCGTACTCGTAAGCGTCCAGGTTCAGAATGTCAATGGACGTCTCCAGCAACAGTGACCAGTCGGTATTGCCACAGCAGTGCACAGCCTTGATGCCCTCGATGCCGGCCAGCACCTCCTCGATGAGGGCAATGGCCTGCTCGCGGCCCAATGAGACGAAAGCCGACCCAAACGATGACATGTAAGGCTCATCCACGGAGATGATGACGTTGGGGCACACCTTTCTCAGTTCGCGCTCTTGCCAGGCCGCCTTTAAGCGCAAGTGCTTGGCCACTGCGTCGGCCAGCACCTCCTCGTAGAGCACCGGACGCCGGTCCTGGTCTACAACCATCAGCCCCCAACTCACCGGCCCCGTCACCTGACCCTTCACCGCCACCAGTGGATGGGATAGAACGGACGCCTCCTGGAGAAACTTGAACAATCCGGCAGCATAGTTCGCGCTGATCGCCGCATGGTCAAGTTGATTTGCCAGGTACGCAACGTATAGACTTTCCAGGCCAGGATCCAGGTCCTGGGTGCGGTCTACGTAGATGCGCCCGTCCTGCAGCACTACCCCGGGGAACCCCTCGCTGAACTGGACGTACATGTTCTCCAGAAAAGTTCGTCTGGGCAACTGGGGCCAGGTTGGGATCTGGGGAAAGTACTTGAGGGTAAGTTGGCAGGCTTCCAGTGGATCGGTATGTGGCACGCTACCGACGTGCAAAGGTAACAGCCGAGGCTCGAATTTCCTCACTTGTCAATACCTCCCTCCACGGCAAGAAGGACTGACCAGGGACTTATCCAGATCAGCCAGTAGCCAATGTGGTCGGTACGTTCACCTCACCCCCGACCACCCGCCGCAAGTTTCGGGTAAAAGGCGGATACACAATCCCATTCTCGGTAATTATCCCGGTTAGATAACGGTGTGGAGTCACGTCGAAGGCCGGATTGTAAACCGGCACGCCCTGCGGGGCTATACGCACCTCGCCAACGATGGTCACTTCGTCCGGGTCTCGCTCCTCGATGGGAATGGCATCCCCATCGGGCAGGGAAAGGTCTATCGTCGAGGTGGGCACCACCGAATAGCAGGGGATGCCGTTCTCGCGGGCCAGCACGGCCAGCTTGTACGAACCGACTTTGTTGGCCACGTCCCCATTGGCCGCCACCCGGTCTGCGCCGAACAGCACCACATCCACCCGGCCGGTGCGCATCAGATTCCCGGCGGCATTGTCGGCAATGAGAGTCATCGGAATGCCGTCGTGCATGAGCTCCCAGGCGGTGAGCCGCGCCCCTTGCAGGCGAGGACGGGTCTCGTCCACCCAGACGTGGACGCGCTTGCCCTGCTCCCACGCGGCGCGAACCACGCCCAGCGCCGTGCCGTAATCCACCGTCGCCAGGGAACCGGTGTTGCAGTGGGTCAGGATATTATCCCCGTCGGAGATGATCGCTGCGCCGTGGGTGCCTATCCGCCGGTTGATCGCCACGTCCTCGTCGGCCAGGGCCTGGGCCTCGGATTCCAGCGCGGCGACGATCTCCGCCGGGGTTTTGAGTGCCGGGTCCTGCGCCCGGGAAAGCAGGCGCTCGGTGGCCCAGAACAGGTTGGCCGCCGTTGGCCGGGTCTGGCGCAGGGTGTGGGCCACAGTGTCCAACTCGGCCAGGAGGGACTCTCGATCCCGTGCGGTGCTCTGCCGTGCCCCCAAGGCCAGGCCGAAAGCCGCCGCTGCGCCGATGGCCGGCGCACCCCGGATAGCCATCTCGCGGATAGCCCGCGCCACGTCGCGGTAATCGGTCAATTCCAGAATAACTAGGTCGCCAGGGAGACACCGCTGATCAATCATGCGTACTATCCCGCCGTTCCATTCGACGGTTCGCATGGGCCCCTCACTTCTATTGAACAAAAAAATTCTCTCCGATGAGAGACAATTCAGGAGTGCACCCTCTCATCTTTCAGAGCGCCGCACCTCTCGACGCTCTGCCGGAATTGGCACCGCTGGTCGTCACGGCGGATACGTATACGATTGACCTGTCTGCCGCAACCCAACCCGGTTGCCGGGGCTTCATCGGGCCGATCCCTCCACCCCTCGCGATAAGAGTATCCACGCTATAAGTTTGCAGACTATACTCTAACATACAAGGGGGAATTTGTCAAACCTACCACCCGTTTGACAATCCGCCCCTTTATAGCGATAATAGGGTCTATGAGCAACCTCGTTACCCTCCGACGCATCTGCAACATCATTCTGCCAGCAGGGATAGTTGTCCTTGCCTCCTGTGGGGGATGGAACGTGGCGCCGCTTCCCCCAGCCACGGCAACAGCGGCATCTACTCCACCTGCGACCCTGATGCCCACCGTTCCGCCGCCCATGGCCACGTTTACTCCTTCGCCTACCCCTACTCCGACGCTCACCCCCACTTCTACTCCCACTTCCACTCCTACTCCCACTCCCACACCGGATCCGGCTGTGGCCCTGGCCGCTGCTCACCAATACCAGCGCAACGGGGACTACGCCGCCGCCATCACTGCCTACGAGAGCGCGCTGGTCCTGCTGGCTCCCGCCGACGAACGGTACGCCGAGGCCCGTTTCCGTCTGGGACGGTGCGCGTTCCTGGGTGGCGACTATCCCCGTGCTCTCGCCGCGCTGGAGGGTTTCGACCGTGACTATCCGCAGGGTGAACACCGGCTGCCGGCGCTCTTCCTCCTGGCCCGCAGTTACGAGGGCCTGGGTGATTGGGCACAGGCTATCACCGCTTATCAAGCTTACCTCATCGGTCCTACCCTGATCGCCGACCAGGTCTACGAGCGGATTGGCGACGCGTACATCCAACTGCAAGACCCCGCCGCGGCCCTGGTGGCCTACCAGGAGGCTCTCACCTCGGCGAGCAATCTCGGCCAGACGTTGCGTCTTCGTGAGAAAATGGCGGAGGCTTACCTGGCGCAGAACGCCTTCGACGAAGCACTGGCCCAATACGAAGCCATCTTCGCCCAGGTGCAATCGGATGCCTATCGCGCTCAGGTGCTGTATCAGATGGGACAGGTGCACCGCCAGGCCGGGGACGACGAAGCGGCCCACGGCCGCTTTCGGCAGGCGGTGGACAGTTACCCCAAAACCTACGCTGCGTACCTGTGCCTGGTGGAGCTGGTTCAGGACAAAGTGCCGGTGGACGAATTTCAGCGGGGTCTGGTGGACTATTATGCGGGGGCCTACGGACCAGCGGTGGAGGCTTTCTACCGCTACATGGAGAAGACTCCGCATCACACCGGCGATGCGCATTACTACGCCGGGCTGTCCTTCCGCGCCGCCGGCAGTCACTCACTGGCCATTCAGGAATTTGACAGCCTCATTGAGAACTACCCGGCGAACGAATGGGTGGGACAGGCCTGGCTGGAGAAGGCGCGCGCCTACGCCGCGATGGATGATTACGCCCGAGCCATGCGTACCTATCGCCAGTTCACTGACAACTATCCCAAGCACAGTCTGGCCGCAGAGGCCATCTGGCGTGCAGCGCGCCTGGCGGAGGACCAGCAGGAATACGCTGACGCCATCGCCGCCTACGGCGATTTAACGGATCGCTATCCAGATAGCGCTTACGCGGCGGAGGCATTATTTCGAGCCGGACTCTGCCACTACCGCCAGGGCGAACTCGACCGGGCGTTGACCTCCTGGCAATGGCTGCTGGATAAGTACCCCACGGCGGGCAATGTTCAGGCCGCCAGGTTCTGGATGGGCAAGACGCTATTGCGCCAGGGATTCGTCACGTCGGCGCAGACGGCGCTCCAGGAAGTCGTTGCGGCCCAACCCGAAAGCTACTACGGCGTCCGCGCTGGCGACCTGCAATCGGCGAATTCGGCGGCCCCGGGTTGGCCTGCTGCGCCAGGCAACCTTCTCTTGCCATCGGACGACGATCCGCAGGGCCGGACGGAGGTCGAGGAGTGGCTTGCCACCTGGGCCGACCAATCCTCCGGCGAGCAGATCACCGCCGCCCTTCCCGACGCCGTCCGTGAGGACCCTCACCTGAAACGGGGCGAGGAGTTGCTGGCCGTGGGGCTGCGTGCCGAAGCGATGTCGGAATTCGATGCTCTGCGCAAACAATTTGAGGACAACCCCGTGCGCCAGTACCAGCTTTCCCTGTACTTCCGCGACCTGGGTTTGTACGCCCCTTCGATCCGTTGTGCCATGCGCCTGATCAACCTTTCCCCCGCCAGCACTCTGGAGGCCGTCCCTCACTTCATCCAGCAACTGGCTTATCCGGTGTACTTCTCCGACTTGCTGTTCGGCGAAGCCGCAGCCAACGGAGTTGACCCCCTCCTGGTCGTCGTTCTCACCCGCCAGGAGAGCCTCTTTGACGACGGGGCGGAGTCGTGGGCGGGGGCCATCGGCCTGATGCAGGTCATCCCTGCCACCGGGGAGTGGATTGCCCTCAAGATGCCGTGGCCCAACTATCAGCCCGCCGACCTGTACCGGCCTTACGTGAATGTGAAATTCGGGGTATGGTACCTGGCCCGCGCCTTGAGCGACTTTGCAGGCGATTCCTTTCCCGCGCTGGCCGGGTACAATGGCGGGCCGGGCAACGCCGTCCGCTGGATGGAGGCCACGGAAGACAAGGACCCCGATCTTTTCGTCGAGGTCATTGACCGCCGGGAACCGGCGTTATACGTCAAGGAGATTTACCGCCAGTACGCCGTTTACCGCCGGTTATACGGCGGATAGGGAGTTCTCATCGGCGCGGCGGACAAGGAGTGTGTAAGACGATGAGCAAAGCCTTCGCCTGGCTGGATACCCGCCGCCTGTTGGTGGTCGTTCTGTTCGCCAGCATCTTCACTATGGCCGTGCGCACAACGCTCGATCCTGACATGTGGTGGCAGTTGCGCTGTGGACAGGTGCAGTGGGAGGAACACACCATCCTGCGGTCGGATATTTTCTCCCACACAGCCGCTGGTGTCCGGTGGGTGAATCAGAGCTGGCTGGCCCAGATCGGAATGTGGGGACTGTACAACCTGGGACGCTATCCTGCCCTGGCCCTGACCGTGGCCGCTATTGTGACTTTGACCTTCGGGTTCGTATTCGCCCAGAGCGAGGCCAATCCCTACCTGCGGGCCTTCGTGGTTCTGCTGGGAGCCATTGCTTCGGCAAAAGTGTGGTCTCCACGCCCGCACCTGCTCACCTTCTTGCTGACCGGTGTCGTCGGCTACCTGCTCTACCTGTATAAACACCGTAGCCGGAACCTGTTGTGGTTGCTGCCGCCGCTCTTCGTCCTGTGGGCCAACGTCCACGGCGGGTACATTGCCGGCTTCGTCCTGCTGGGGTGCACCATCCTCGGCGAGATTGGCAACCACTTGCTGGGAGTGGGAGAGAAGGTGCTGAGCTGGCGACGGATTGCCGTGCTGGGCGGTGTGACCCTGCTCTCCCTGTTAGCTTGCCTGCTCAACCCGCAGGGATACCGGTTGGTGCTGTTTCCACTCAACACCATGTCGAGCACGGCCCAGCAACAATTGATCTCCGAGTGGGCGTCGCCGGATTTCCACGAACCGGACCTGTTGCCATTTCTCTTCCTGATATTGCTAACGGTAGTCGCCCTCGGCCTGACCAGGCAACACGCGGACGCCACCGATCTGTGTTTGTGCGCGGCATTCATAGCCATGGGACTACGTTCTGCTCGGTTCATTGGCCTGCCGGCGCTGGTGATGACCCCAATTGCCATGCGCAGCTTATCCCACTTTCCAATCCCAACTTTCCGTCCGGGCGCGGCGGGCGTAATCGGCCCATCAATCCCACCTGGCGTAGCCCGTATCTTGAACTGGATACTGCTGGCCGCGATTTTGCTCGCCTGTGGATTCAAGCTGACCCTGCCACTCAATCCACAGGTGATTGCCACCGAGGAGGAACAGCGCTACCCGATGAAGGCGGTGGACTACCTGGCCAGCCACGATCTGGCTGGCCCGATGCTCAACGATTACAATTGGGGCGGCTACCTCATCTGGAAGCTGTGGCCCCGTTATCCGGTCTTCGTGGACGGGCGGGCCGATCCCTACAGCGACGAGTTGTTGTGGGACTACGCAGCCATCGTGTGCTTGCAGTCCGACTGGCGGGAGCGATTGGAGAAATACGAGGTCGGCTTCGCTTTGATCCCCAGCGATAGCGCGCTGGCGATGCTGTTGGCAACAGACCCGGCCTGGGAGCGGGTCTACACCGACGACTTGGCGGCGATATTCGTGCGCCGCTCAGCGGCAGGTGAACTGGTGGAGAACACGGCTTGAAACGACGCCAGCGGATGCTCAACCTGTGGCTCGGCCTGTTCATCAGCGCGGTATTCATCTTCCTGGTGCTGCGCCAGATTGACCCGCGCCAGGTCGCCAGCGAGCTAAGGAAAGCGAACGTTGCCTATCTGGGCCTGACCTTGGTTCTCCTGGTCGTCAGCTACGTGCTGCGTGCGCTGCGCTGGCGGTACATTCTGCGCCCGGTGAGGACGCTACCCCGCCGTGACGTGTTCCGCGTATTCGTCATCGGTTTCATGGCCAACAACGTCCTCCCCGCCCGCCTGGGTGAACTGGTGCGCGCCTACCTGCTGGGCCGCGTGGGGCAGGTGAGCGCTACGGCTGCTCTGGGCACCATCGCCATCGAGCGAGTTTTCGACGTGTTGATGCTGCTGTTGTTCCTGGTAGGTGGAGGGGCTGCGGCGGGGGTGTTGGGTTCGACGGGGCAGGGAGTGTGGGTTACTGCGGTGTTGGCCCTGGTCCTGTTGGCCGGTATCTACGTCGCCTCGCGTTGGGGAAATCAACTGGCAGAGCTGGCTGGGCGTCTGCTGGGCCGCCTGTCCCCCAGATTGGCAGAGGGAGTGGTGAACCTGATGCGCTCCTTCGTCGTCGGCCTGCAGGCCATGCACGGGGTGCAGGACATCGGAGTGGTGTTCGGTGGTTCGCTCGTGGCCTGGACCACCATCACGATGACTCTGTACTGGACACTACGCGCGTTCAACGTGCCGCTCTCGTTTCCGGCGAGTGCCTTCGTCCTGGGTGTCAGCGGACTGGGAGTGATTATCCCCTCGTCACCGGGCAATGTCGGCACGCTGGAATTCTTCTACGTCAGCGCACTGTCGTTGCTGGCCGTGGATCCAAGCGCAGCCTTCGGTTTCGCCATCACCCTGCACGCTCTCGATTGGGGCCTGGTCACGGTGATGGGGTTAATCTTCCTGTGGGGGAGCGGCCTGTCACTGGGCCGGTTGTGGGAAGTTTCAGGTTCAAAGTTCGAGGATGATGAGACATCGTTTTGATCCCTTCACGGTCCAGGCGATTCTCTTCGACCTGGACGGCACACTCGTTGACACCGACGACGCGATCATCGAAGCGTGGGCCGGCCGTCTGCACTGGCTATCCCGCGACCCACACCGCTTCCTGCGTCGCCTGATCATGGCCAGCGAAACTCCCACCAACGCTTTCATCACCCTCCTGGACGTGTTACACGTGGATGATGATCTGTTTTCGTTGAACGACCGCCTGCGGCGACTGCGCGGCCTGCGCACCCCGGCCAATTTTCTGGCCGTGGACGGCGTCGTGGACGTGGTGCGTGCTCTCTGCGAGCGCTATCCCCTGGCCGTGGTCACCACCCGCTCGCGCTGGGACTCCCACGCTTTCATGGATCAGTACCACATCGGCGACTGTTTCCGCGCGATCATCACCCACGAAGATACAGTGCGCCTCAAACCACACCCGGAGCCGGTCCACCACGCAGCCCAGGCCCTGGGCGTGCCGGTGGAGCGTTGCCTGATGGTCGGCGATACCACGGTTGACGTCCTGGCAGCCAAGCGAGCAGGAGCCATGTCCGTGGGAGTGCTGTGCGGATTTGGCGAGAGAGCAGAATTGGCGTGGGCCGGAGCGGACGCGATCCTGGAGAGCACGGCTGAGCTTGGCGCACTGCTTGGATTGGACTGCGAGAGCGCATTTCAGTTTGGGGGCGAGTAGGGGCGAACGGCCATTCGCCCTTACTACAAATCCGTAGCGGCGGCCGGCCCTGGCCGCCAGCCGACACAGCGGTCGGCCGCTACGGCGAAAAATCTGCCCCAAAAGTGAAATGCACCCGGACTGCGATCCTCACTGGACAACACACGCGACTGCCGGTATAATGTAGTATAGCCGTAGTACGTTTTGTCGTGTGACGAGTGGAAGGAGGAAGAAATGTCTAAACAAGCCTTGCTAACCCTATTGAGTGTTTGTGCGCTCGTTGCCGGGTGCACGCCCTCGAAGACGGCGATCCCTCAAGCCGGCCCCACTCCCAGTGCCACCACAGGTCCGGCCGCAACGACCATTACTGCTGCCACACCGCGTCCCACCCCGGCCCCCAGCTCCACCTACCGGATTTCCCGCCCGATGGGTACCGCAACCTTCGCCACCTATAAGCCCTACAAAGTCGAGATTCAACCTGCCGTGGCTACCTACTCCACTGCCCTGGGCGACCTGACCAACCCTGAACTGGTGCAGCGTCTCAGCGCGGAGCAACAGGCGGCGCTGGAGGAGAATGGTTTCGTCGTCGTGCCGGAAGGCCCGCAGCAGATTTACCAACTCTACAAGAACGCCCAGGAACAGGGCATTCCCATCTTCGTCACCACAGACGCGATGTTGCACGCCTTTCACGTACTCTACGATTACTGCCTGCGCTACGCCGAGAAGGAACGTTTCCTCGCCGACATCCAGGCCCTGACCCAGATGCTGCTCGAAGAATCGCAATTTCAGTACGGCGAGGCAACCGGCAAGACCAAAGAGGCGGCCAAGCGTAACTGGGCCTACTTCACCGTGGCCGCCCGCCTGCTGGACCCCAACGCCCCAATCGCCGCCGAGGTCAAGGACCTGGTGGAAGGTGAACTGGCCCTCATCGAGGCCCACAGTGGGTTTGCCCAATCGCCCATCTTCGGCTACCAAGAGGACTACAGCCAGTACGTGCCTAGAGGACACTACACCCGCAACGAGGACTTTGAGCGCTATTTCCGGGCGATGATGTGGTACGGGCGAATGGCCTTCCGCCTGAAACCCGGCGATACCCCGGAGGCCATCGAGATGGGGCGCATGGAGACCCGCCAGGCCATCCTGATCGCCATCACATTGCTGAACCGTCAGGTGAACGGCGAGGAGGCGATGGCCGTGTGGGACCGCGTCTACCGGCCCACGGCCTTCTTCGTCGGCGAGAGCGACGACTACAATGTCTACGACTACGTCCAGCTCTGCTCTGCTGCCTATGGCATCCAACTTGACTTGACCATGCTTGAAAACAGGGAGAAGGAACTGAACGCTTTCATTGACCGGGCGATGACCCTGCACCCACCCAAAATCGTCTCCAGCGTTGTGTACACGGGAGAGGACCCCACCGTGGTCACGCGCGGCTTCCGCTTCATGGGCCAGCGCTTCGTCCCCGACTCATACGTGTTCCAGGAACTGGTCTTCGACAAAGTGGGCGATATGGTCAACCCCCGCCTGTTTCCCAAGGGCCTGGACGTGCCCGCCGTACTGGGTTCAGAACGGGCCTACCGCATCCTGCTGGACGTGTACGACGAGGGCCGCTATGCCAAATATAGCGAGCAGGTGGAGAAGCTACGCCAGGAGTTCGCCTCCCTGCCCGCAGAGCAATGGACCGAGAACCTGTACTGGGGTTGGCTGCACAGTTTGCGTCCCCTGCTGGAAGTCAAGGGCGAAGGGTATCCCGTCTTTATGCAGAATCAGGCCTGGGTGGACGAGGACCTGAACGGCTTCCTGGGTTCCTGGGCGGAATTGCGCCACGACACCATCCTTTACGCCAAGCAAAGCTACACTGTCAAAGCCGTCGCCCAACCCCCGATGGAGGAGACGCGCGGCTATGTCGAGCCACAGCCGGAAGTCTACGGTCGCCTGGCTGCCCTGGCCGGCCAGATGCGCGATGGTCTGGATCAGCGCGGCCTGCTCAACGACGAATTCGGCGGGAAGATCAAAGACCTGGAGGATCTGCTGCTGGCTCTCAAGACCATCAGCGAGAAAGAGTTAACCAACCAACCCCTGACGGCCGAAGAGTACGACGTTATCCGCTTCATCGGCGAGCGGTTGGAAGGGATCACCACTTTCTCAGCAGAACTCACCGGTGAACTCGCGTCCGAAGCCGACGAGAGGATGGCCATCGTCGCCGACGTGCACACTGATACCAACAGCGGTCAGGTGCTGGAAGAGGGCGTGGGCGACGCTTTCACCATCTATGCCATCGTCCCAGACGAGGGGCGGAGCACACTCACTCAGGGTGGGGTATTCTCCTACTACGAGTTCACGCAACCCATGAGCGAGCGTCTGACCGACGAGTCCTGGCAGGCCATGAGCCAGAAGCCGGACCTGCCTATCTGGACCGCGAGTTTCATCCGGTAGAAGAAATTGCGACGGCCAATCTCGTCTTGACCTTTCTCCCCTTTGCGTGTACAATCTTATGGTAACGAGAAGAGCGGGGGAAGAGCAACCATGACCGCCAAGCGCAAGGTCGAATACGAGTGGGACGCGGAGCGCATCAAAGCTCTCCGCCAGCACATGGGGATGACCCAGCAGGAGCTTTCCGAGGAACTGGGCACTCGCCAGCAGACGGTGAGCGAGTGGGAGACGGGCAAGTACCGTCCTCGCGGAGGGATGAGCCGCCTGCTCACCCTGGTGGCCGAGCGAGTCGGGTTCGCCTACGAAACCGGCCGGCCGGAGCCTGCCCAGCCTGCGGAAAGCGACAGCACGCAGGAGAGCACGCCGCACCGGAAGGATAAAGACTGGGCTGCGTGGCAGAGGTAACGCCAGAGGCCCGAATGGCACAGTGCCTTTTCCCTGATTTGACAAACTACACGTTTGCGTGTATAATAAACAGCGAGGACAAAATCCTCGCTGTTTATTTGCCAGCACAAACACGCCAACGTGTGATACATCTGGGAGGGGAAATGGGCACTTATCCGCTAGAGTTTGTGATCCGCGAGTGGGGAAAGGGCAATTTGACGATAGAACAGGTGTTGGGGCAGGTGCTCCTCCTGCTCCAGCAATTGGAGGCACGGATTTGTGAATTAGAGCGCCGGCAGCAAGAGGCGCGAAGGCGAGGTTAATAGACTTTATCGGGAATAAGCCGTCTCACGCAAAGGCGCAAAGGCTTGTCCTGAGCGCAGCCGAAGGAACGCCAAGGTATTAGCGGGAAAATGGCTCGTTGGCTGTGACAATCGTGGTTTTTCTGCGTCTTTGCGTACGTTCGGCTGAGGGCTTCGACTGAGCGCTCAGCCGAAGTCCGCTCACGTCGAAGCCTTGGCGGCTTGGCGTGCACATCCGTTTATTTCCGATAATGTCTA
>Ga0116202_10001089_pt1 | contig 15836 bp, 17 predicted proteins | sample LakKivw325mmetaG_FD_94479 | JGI IMG/M metagenome (GOLD analysis project Ga0116202, IMG submission 94479) | Anoxic lake water microbial communities from Lake Kivu, Rwanda to study Microbial Dark Matter (Phase II) - Lake Kivu water 325m metaG | ecosystem: Environmental > Aquatic > Freshwater >...
AGAGAAGAAGAGAAAAGTTTCGACTTTGTTTAGTCTGCCAGTGGATGTGTCTGGTACAAAACTTGCAAGTTCAACGGTTGTAAGTCCTAGGATTATTGAGTCGTCAACTCCGAGTTTTCTTAGGACCCCTTTGACCTCTTCGCTGAAGTTCACTGAAAGGAGTTTTTCATAGTCTAAAACTTCATCTTCTAAAATCAACTCTCTGACGACGGCTATCTCTCCCTCAAGTTTGTGTCCAGTTGCGCTGGTCAATGCCCTCTTCCTACCAGTATATATGACACCAACGGAGTCAGCTGATTTTCTATCCACAACCGTCATGGCGGCGCCCGTGTCCACCATTGTAACGTATTCCTTAGAGCCCTTGGAGCCCTTCAATCTAACTCTTGCCTTGACTATACCCAAATATTACACCAAGATATTAATGCACTTCAATAATTAATATCCTTATCCGCATGTTAAGATGCAGCATATAGGGTACCAGATTCATTAATTGTCTTTGCAGTTGCCCTCAGACCGTGTGTCCTTAGAGTGTTTGCCTTACTCTCTAGCCACTCTACGACGCTCAATTCTTGCACCTCCGACCTGATCAGAACCTACAATTTGAAATATAACTAACTGTTTAGTTTAATTAAGTGATGTTTTGAGAGGTGGCGGTTTTGCGGAAAATCCTGATCATGGTTGGGGACGGAGTCGAGGATGTTGAATTTCTCTATCCATACTATCGTTTCCAAGAAGAAGGCTACAAGGTGGATGTTGTTGGTTCAAAAGCCAAAGAAACATACACCGGAAAACATGGAGTACCGTTGATGTCGGATCTCTCGCCGGACGATGTGAATGTTGATGATTACGACGCTGTAATAGTGCCTGGCGGAAGGGCACCCGATAGGATGCGCATAGACAAGGGTTTGGTCAAGATAGTCAAAGAGGCCAACGAGAAGGGCAAGGTCATAGCAGCTATATGTCACGGTCCCCAGATGCTGATAGAGGCAGATATACTTCGCGGCAGAAAAGCAACGTGCTGGAAATCTGTAGCAACGGACCTAAAAAACGCTGGGGCAACCTTCGTAGACGCGCCTGCTGTAATCGACGGAAACATGGTGACTTCGCGTTTTCCTGACGACTTGCCTAAGTTCTGCCAAGAAACAATAAAACTCCTCAAAAGACGATAGAGATCAACAAACATTATTCTCTACTTTTTTGTTGAACAATTTTGAAGCATACCATAACAACAAGGAAGCAACTTCACTTGCGCCTATCTCTTGAAGAACAACCAGTTCTTCTTTCCCTTGAACAACACCAGACAATAATCTCCTTTGAGCTTGTTGCCTCTTACCTCAAAAACCAGCCTGTCTTCGCCCTTTTCCTTTAGGACATACTCACCCTTATCCCAGATTTCGACTGTGCCCGCACCGTACTGACCCTCTGGAATAGAATTTGACACTAGCATGGATCCTGCAAAGTAGTTGTTATTGTCTTGAACGAGAATGTCGTATCGCTGTTGGCTGCGAATGTGTCTACTCTTAGCTTTCTCAACTGCCACGATCCTTGCTGGAACAACGTTTTGCATCCCCCTTTTGCCCTTCCATTCAGAACGGTAGCGACGAATGTAAGTCTTGTATCTCAGCTCTTCTAGGATGAAGTTGTTTACTAACGTAAGAAACCTCATGGAGCCAACTTTGCTCAGATGAATAAAATACCCTCCCGCACTTCTCTTTCTCGGTTTAGTGTGATATACCTTAGCCTCTAATTGCCACTTCTCGTTCAGGAAATCGGCGATTAGATCGTTCTCTTCCTTTGTGAAGCCATGTGTGCAAAGCTCTACGTAATTATCCTGTGCAAGATATCCATCATCCATATACCACACAGCCAGACCCCGCTCGTCTAACATGAACAGGACTTCCTTTGCCACGATCTTCTTCCTCTCATTGTAGAGGAGTTTCTGAAGATTCACTAGGCTTACATCCGTAAAACGGAAGGTATAGGAATCGCTGTTTTTCCTCTTTCTCATACTCGCCTCCGGCGCCAGTTGGTTGCGTACAAACTCTAAGTAACCTTTTTGACCCCCTGCATGCACAAGCTCGTAGTGTGGCACACACGTTTCTGTTGACTGCCACAAATTAGCGTCTCCAAGAATCGTTCCTAGCAGTATCTGCATTTGCTCATCGCTCCACCTCATTCCAGGAACAAGAATGTCGTCTCCCACTCTGAGGCCCTCTGCTGACCTCAAACCTTTAGGCGTGTAAATCATGTGGTTTGGAGTGACGGTTACGATACGCCTCCCGCCATGTTGGCCGGGAACACGGATTCTTATGAAATCTTTTGTTCTTCCGTTCTTGAACCATCCAACAACAGGTTTCCATTCTAGCTGGTCAGTGATCGAATTGTAAGAAAGGGCATTCACCCTCAGATTTTTGTTGACTATCTTGCCAATATTCAATGAACCCCTGTCTGTTATGATCTTGGTATAGAATTCAAAACAACCTTCGAAATTTGCGTACTCGAGGGGGTGATCCTCTACTTGAACTGCCAGTCTCTTTACGCCTTTTTCTGTAGGAGGCGTTTTGGGTATTGCCCAGCTTTTTAGAACCCCGTTGATCTCTAGCCTTAGGTCGTAGTGTAGATTTCTAGCTTGGTGTTTTTGAATCACGTAGATTTTTCCGTCTTTTATCTTTGTCACCTTCCAGTCGTTTGTTCTTTCGTTCTTTTCTCCCGTGCGGATAGACTTAAATTAACAGATAGCACAGATAAAAAATCTTAAGGGGACGACGCATTTGAATCTGCAACTCGCTCTTGATTGTATGAGCCTTCAAGCCTCACTAAAAATCGTTCGAGAAGTTCAAGACTACGTTGACTGGATTGAAGCTGGAACAACGATAATAACAGTGGAGGGCTTAAGGTTTGTGAAGGAACTGAAAAGACTCTTTCCTTCAAAGCCCATTGTAGCCGACCTAAAGATCGTCGCTGGCGAGAAGTTTCTTGCGGAGGAAGCCTTCAAGGCTGGAGCAGACATTATCACCGTCCAGGCATGCGCTGACGACCTTACAATCAAGAGGACCATCGAAATCGCAAGGAAACACAACAAGAAGATTATGGTCGATTTTCTTGGTCTAAAGGAAAATGTCATAGAAAGAGCAAAGGAAATAGAGAAGTTGGGTCCCGACCTCATCATCCTACACACATGGGTTGATCCTCGCCGAAGAGAGTTATCAAAGCAACTAGAAGAAGTCTCAAAAACTGTGAAAACTCCGATTGCGATCGCGGGCGGTCTAAACCCGGACAACATTGACACTCTCCTGGAGTTCAAGCCATCAGTTGTCATCGTAGGACGCGGAATCTACGGTTCTAAAAACCCAGTGCTGGCTGCCAAAATGATTAAGAAAAAGATGAGGGACGACGAGAAATAATTCATATTCTCAGTCATCCAAACCAAAGTCAAAAGATGACTGAGTTTTTCTATGAATTGCCTTGGTACGCGCGGAACTGTCACGAAGGTCTTAACATTGCCATGAACCCGTTTATGACGTCTTTGATGGATCTTATGAGAGGATGCTTTTCCTCAACAGGAGTTTCCATCTTTTCAAGTCGACCTATCCTGAAATAGATTGGCGGGTGAGGATCCCACCCGATCCACTCCTGTATCCTAAAGGCTGGCATCCTTTCAAACTGTAGTCTTCTGAACCCGATCTTTCGAAGGGCCTCAGCCAAGACCTTAGGTTCCCCGATCTTTATTGCCGATTCGAGGTCAGCTCTAGACTCGAGGAACTTCCCAACGAAGTAGATGGCTCCCATGGCTACCGGGAAGTAGAGGTACTGAAAAAAGAGAAAGATTGTAAGAGACGGCAAGGTAAAGAGGAATGGGAAAAACACGTAGAGTCGGAACAAGAACTCGGAGATGGATAAAGCAAAGAGGATCAATGGGTCCCTCCCTTTAAGATGGCTGAATTCGTGTCCCAATACGCTCAAGGTCTCATCTTCCTCCAATTGGACCAGCAGCCCCGTCGTGACAAGTACTGTCCCACGACTTGGACTGATCCCTGTTGCAGCAGCATTGGGCAACATCGTGTTTGAGAGGGCTATCTTTGGAATTGGGAGGTTAAACTTCTCTGCAGCGCTCTTCACCAGTTGGTAGACATTCACCTTCTTAGCCGACATGTTTTCTGGTTTGCACTCCATTCCGTACTTTCCGAATACGTCTTTAGCGGTTTGGCAGTCAAGCTCGCCCTTGACTGCAAGCGTCTTCTCGTAGATCTCCCTCTTCATTTCTACTATCTGGTCCATCCCGTATTTCTGAAGAAAGTTCCTGTGCTCCTCCACTGGCAGGTGGTACTGCAGAAGATGGATGCTAGGATTCCTTTGGCTGATAGTCCAGTCTCCCAGCCTAGCTATTATCTTGTCTGAGAAAAAGATCATGACAAATTGGACAGCGACCAGTATTATCGGCGCATAGTAGCCAAAATACATGAAGACGAAGAAGTTGAGCGCGATAAAGATGATGAACAGGGGGAGCATGCTGTCGAAGAAGATTCTTCCTGTGGCTTTCTTATGTGTTGCCATGATTTTCTCAGGGATGACCTCCTCCCCCTCAATCCAAGAAAAGTACAGTGTGGTCTTTCTTACCTCTTCCTCAAAAAGCTGAACGAGTATGCCTAAATCTTCCCGTAGTTGCCCCAGAACCCCCTTAGGCACCATTTCATCGCTCGGCGTCATTGTCACTTCAATCGGTTTCCTTGCCCTTATCTCAACGTCAACGAACCCTTCCGTCTTGGGATAAATCAGCGTGAAGGTGAGGACAGGATCGTTGTTGATTACGGTCCTATTGACGTTTCTGAAGAATTCCTGTTTCTTTAGTATATAGTATTGAACTATGAACTTCAATAGGTCATCAAGATATGCAGGAGATACCTCCGTATCAATGTTAAAGGCTTCTGCTAGTTCAGATGCCATTTCAACATCTCGCTCGTTTCTTTCAGATGCTTTTCTGAATATTCATGTTAAGCTCGCCAGATTATTAATAAAGATACACTTGCACAAAAACTAGAATCGCGCGCTTGGAGATTAACTATTTTGGAAGCTTCTTTCGTGTGCATGATCCTAATTTCCATCGTTGCTTACGGTAAATCCTTATCACAAATGGAAGTACTACGGAAAGATACGCCAGGTGAAAGATCAGCCTCCCCCATTCTGCCTTCACCGTATAGCCGAACATCACGGCAAAGATAGAGCCAATGGCTCCCTCGTGGTGGAAGACACTGCTGCCTGGTATGTTCAAGTTATAAGCGGGTTCAGCGAACCAGCCTAGCTCGACTCCACTGAGTTCTGAAAACTCTATGAGTTCATGTATTCCATAGCCGGCTAACCCCCCTGCTAGGAAAACAAGTAGGATACTCGTGAAATAGAAGAATCTACGAATATCAATCCTCATGCCGACAACAAATATTGCATAAGCCAAAGCCAACGAAGCCAACATGCCAAGGGATGCGCCAGTCACAGTACCTAGGAAGTCGGTAACCAGAAAAGGCGTCAAGAAGAGCACCGTTTCAAAACCCTCTCTAAAAACCGCTATGAATGAAAAAGAAACAAGAGCAAGGGTTGCGCCTAGAGTTGCTAGAATCTCAACTCGTTTCTCCACTTCCATCCTTAGCTCTTTGCCCTTAGTGGCCATCCAATATATCATAGAAGATAATATTGTAACTGCGAGCAAAGATGCGCTCCCTTCAAAGAGGACTTGAATGGCCTTTGAAAGAGTGCCATAAACCAGCCAAGTAGACACTCCCAAGATCAAACTGACTGCAGATGCCAGATAAACTCCGTACCAAATGTACGGTATCAAGGGTTTTCTGCCGGTTCGTGTCAGATACGCTAACACAATCGCGATTATAAGCGCCGCTTCTAGCGTCTCTCTAAAAGCTATCAAAAATTGACCTAACAATTAGGTCACCTCTTTAACCTGAAAGAAGATTTTCAATCTAAAGAGAACCCTTGTGACCCATTGAACGGCATGGAAACGAAAGCGCTTACCAAGTAATCAGTCAACTGAGCTATTTCTTACGCTTTCTTTCAAACTCATCCGCATGACGTTTGCAACAGAAGTAGTGTTCTTTGCCATCGATCGTTCTCTTATGGGCAGCAAACATACATTCTTCGCAGGAAATCTTCACATCGCACAGTTCACACTTAACGTCTTTCATTTCTGACCCTCTCTCTTTTTTAGGTAGTCTTCTATCGCTGCGTGTAGTCCATCAGCGGCCAAATTTGAACAGTGCATCTTCACAGGCGGTAGCCCATCGAGGCTGTCAGCCACGTCGCCTCTAGTAATCTTCAAAGCCTCCTCAAGAGTCTTGCCCCTCGCGAGCTCAGTAATCATGCTACTCGTCGCTATGGCGGCTCCACAACCAAACGTTTTGAACTTGATATCGGTCAACCTGTTGTCCTTCACCTTTATGTAGATGGTCATTAGATCGCCGCAATTGTGGAGGGCAACGGAGTTTGATGCATATGAGTGGCTATCTTCCACTTCCAAATTGTAGACCAATCCATCATAGGTAAGCGGTTCAGTTCGCCAGATAGGAACATGGAAGTATCCGTTTTCAAACCAAGCCTTATGATGGTTTTTCAGTTTTTTCGGCATCGCGAGTTCCACGCCAACAATTCCTGCTAGCTTCTCGAGTGACTTGTCGTCCTTTACGTAGATTGAGTAATATCTTTTATGAATGCCGTTCTCTGGTCGTTCAAGAAAACTTATGATTATTTCTTGCCTAAGAAGTAGATTTCTGACTTGGAACGCTAACTGCTTCGATATCGTGACGAACTTGGCAACTTGATTGTTTATGTATCCGTCTCCTCTCCAGAGCCCGCGCAAGAGAGCCTCCTGTTTCTGCGAGGGAAGCAACATCATCCATTGAGGAACATGCTTGTGAGTAGCTCCTTCTCCAAACTCTCTTGAGAAAAACCTTGCCAACCTGGCACTATAGAATTTGATATCTGCCGAATTATGTGTTCTCTTGATGCTTGCGCGATCAAGCCCGAATCTATGCTTGACACATTGTACAGTATCATCGACGTATCTCTCCTCATTTGAGCCAAACACGAAGCCCAGTATTCCCATGCTTCGCTGAGTCCACGCGTAACCCTCGGATAAGTAGTAGCCAACCAGCCTCAAGAAGTAATCGTCAACCACTATTTCGTCTGGAAGCGTTTTGCTTCTGAAATCGTACTTCGGCTTCGCTATGTCCAGCTGAATCTTCTCGGTGTCCATTGTTTCGTTAGACACTGGATAAAGCAGAATGTCGCCCTTTTCAAGCTCATCTGCTGAATACCAGTCACGTATGCCTTTCATGCGAGAATGATACTTTCTCAAAAGGTGACTTGTCTTAAGCGCCAAGACATGGTGGTCAGAAGTAACTACAGTTGGCCCAAGATTGTGCGCTACAATTCTATACATCTTCCCTTTGAATGGTCTTGCCATCACCTTTTCTATGCGATGATATTTTCCATCGTGTCCGAGGATTTTCATACCGACTGATACATTCATTATAGGAGTAATGTTATCATTTGTGCAAACCAATGTATCTGGCGCAGTACATACCGGGTTTCCGACTGTTCCGACTCCGTCTGCGTCTGGTATTTCACCCATGTTGTGTGGGTTTCTGAAGTGTTCCATGACCTTCTCGCTATACATTACACGGTCAACTCCTTTGGGGTTAGAGGTGAGATCTTCCTCAACCGTTTCACTATGTCTGGCAATAAGTCTGATACATATTTTACGTCGTCTTCTGTATTATGCTTTCCTAGAGTGAAGAGGAGGGAGCCATGCGCCTCCTCGTGTTTCAAGCCTATTGCCAGCAAGACATGGGAAGGTTCCAACGTCTTGGAGGTGCAGGCTGAGCCGGAGGAACAAGCCACACCTTTCATGTCCAAGCTCAAGATTAAGGATTCACCCTCGATGTAACTGAACCTAACATTAGCATTGTTGGGCAACCGTTCAGTTGGGTGCCCATTCAAATATGATTCAGGGATGCTATCTAAAGTTCCCTTAATTAACTTATCTCTTAGATTTGCCAATCTTGCAGCCTCGGTTTTCATCTCGGCCTTAGCGAACTCTGCTGCCTTTCCCATGCCGACTATTCCAGACAAATTCTCTGTCCCAGAGCGTAGACCTCTCTCTTGTCCTCCACCATATATTACGGGTAGAATGTTTGTTCCAGTCCTAATGTAAAGGGCGCCTACCCCACGAGGACCATACATATCGTTGGAGGAGATTGAAAGGAGGTCTATGTTTTCTTTCTGAACATCCACCGGGACCTGTCCCGCTGCTGCCACTGCATCCACATGGAAACAAGCTCCTTTGCCATGAGCGATTTCACCAATCTCTCCTATCGGCTCTACTGTGCCAATTTCCCCGTTTGCGTACATTATGGAAACCAGAATTGTTTTGTCGGTGATATTCTTTTCTAAGGCTTGAATGTCTACGAATCCGTATTTGTCAACCGGAATATATGTAACCTCGAACCCTTGCTTGCTAAGGTGCTTGCACGTGTTCATTACCGACATGTGCTCGATCGAACTGGTAATTATGTGATTTCCCTTGGCCTTATTTCTGTAAGCCACCCCTTCGATAGCCAGGTTGTTGCTCTCCGTGCCGCCGGAAGTGAAGATGATCTCATTCGTTCTTTCTGCTCCAAGCAGCTCTGCAACTCTAATCCGAGCTTCGTCAATCGTCTTTCGTGCTTCGCTGCCAAAGGAGTGAACGGATGATGGATTGCCGTACTTTTGAGTAAAATAGGGCATCATGACTTCAAGAACGCGCTCATCTACAGGCTTTCCAGCAGCGTGGTCCATATACACTATTCGCATTACAAATCGCCTTAACCATTAGAAGCATAAAACCGCATCTGCATCTAATATTCGATCGTTAAGCGTGGCAGCACCCACTATTTTGGCCTTGTCTACAAAATCTCCCCTTTCCAGTCCAAGAAGCATGCAGCTCTGTTCGCAAACTTCAAGTCTTACCCCTGCCTTCACTGCCTGATTCATTACCTGCTTCAATGATGGAAATTCTCCAAGCTTGATTTTCTCCGCCTCTCCCTGCTTGACCAAGGTGACACCTTTTATTAAGAAATATATCGTGGCTTCAATTCCCATTGCTGCAGCCGTAGTTGCTAAGATGAAGGGGGCGTATGTGCGTTCAGGTGTGTCTACACCGCTTGTTTGAACGTATAAGACTTTCTTCTTCTCACTCAACATTATCGCCTTCATCTAATTTTTTTGATCAGGAATCGGATGACATCGCCCTCTTTACTTGACTTCAACATTTCATGTCCAGTTCGCTTGACCAGACTCTTTATGTCTTCTTCAGCCGCTGGGTCATCAGCGACAACCTCTAAAACTTCGCCTACAGCCATCTTATCCAGTTCCAAGCGGGTTCTGAAGACTGGTTCTGGACAGTATAGCCCTACGCAGTCTAGAGTCCGATTGGGTTTAATGTCATGCGCGTGCATATCTCATCGATATCCAATGGGAAATGAAACATATAAAAATAGCGCTGTTATATCTTCGTTTGATAAAAATGGGCCCCAGGTGTGAAGATGTTGCGCAGTACCTTTTGCCAATCTTCAGATCGCTGGTTGCAAAGAAACTTATTGAAGAATATGGCTTTACCCAGGTGGAAGTCGCCGAGAGCCTTGGAACAACCCAGGCCGCCATAAGCCAATACATCACCTCGAAGCGAGGACGCAGAGACGTAGAAAAATTTAAGGAAAGTTTGCCTGTGATTCAGGTCTTGGCTAGGGAGACCGCAAAGAAGATAGCAACCAAAGAGGTGAGAAACGAAGAAGCTATGTCAAGCTTCTGCAAGATATGTAGATCGTTGCAGGAAGAGGAAAAAATCCTCTGCTGATATAGAAAAATAGTTGAGGAAGGAATAGATGTCGAAAACCGTCTGTGCGCTGAAGATAGAGGACCTGAGCGTCGAGGTTGAAGGGAAGAGGATCTTGACCGACGTCAACCTAGATGTGCCCAGAGGGGAGGTTCACATCCTCTTCGGCCCCAACGGTTCGGGGAAGACCTCGCTAATAATGTCCATTCTCGGCCTCTCAGCCTATCGAGTCGTCTCAGGCAGGATATGGCTCAATGGGAGGGACGTCACGAGTCTTCCCATAAACGAGAGGGTTAGGGCGGGGATCGGCGTGGCCTTTCAGAACCCTCCCACGATACGCGGAGTCAAGCTGGGCGACATCATCTGTAGCTTCGTCGGCGAGGGACCCGAGGCGGAGAAGAAGGAGCACGACCTGATCGAAACGATAAACTTTCCGAGGGCCTTCCTTGAGAGGGACCTGAACCTCGGGTTCTCAGGCGGAGAGCTGAAGAGGTCCGAGGTCTTGCAGGTTCTCGCGCAGGAGCCAGACTTCGTCATACTCGACGAGCCGGACTCGGGGGTGGACGTGGAGAACCTTGAACTCACAGGCAAGGTGATCAGCGATTTCCTGAAGGAGCGCTCGGCTCTCCTGATAACCCATCTTGGTTACATCCTGCGTTACGTTGACGCCGATATGGCCCACGTGATGATCAACGGGACGGTCGTCTGCTCTGGTAAGCCCCTCGTGATCCTGAGTCAGATAATGAGGGAGGGATACCGATGGTGCGAAAAGTGTCCGAAAGTGAAAGGAGAGCGTTGCGAGCTAGAGGAAAGGCCGCGGCTCTAGGGCCAGACCTCGACCTAGACAGCTTCTCCAGAGAAACTCAGTCCTGGTCCTACTGTCCCATCTCCTCCTTACCGATGGATATCACTCAGCGATCCCTAGACGTGGGGATAAGATCAGACGAGGAGGGGAGGGCGGCTACCTACTTCCAGATCGACCATTCGGTCGTCTACAAGAGCATCGAGAAAGCGTTCGAGGGCAAGGTTGAGGCGATGAGCACAAAGGAAGCCTTGGAAAAGTACGACTGGCTGAGGGACTACTGGTGGAGACTCGTCGCCGTGGACGCAGACAAGTATACCGCCCTAGCCGAGCTAAGGTGGGATCAGGGCTACTTCTTTAGGGTCCTAGAGGGTCAAAGGGTCACGCTGCCCCTCCAGTCCTGCCTATTCATTTCGGGTGACAACCTAAACCAGAACGTCCACAACATCATCATCGCGGAGCCTAGGTCAGAGGTTCAAATAATAACGGGCTGCGTGGCCCACCCCAACGTCCACAAGGGACTACACGTAGGGATCTCAGAGTTCTACGTCAAAGAGGGCGCGAATCTCACCTTCACCATGATCCACAACTGGACCCAAGACTTTGATGTGAGGCCGAGGACAGCCGCCATTGTAGAAGAGAAAGCAACCTTCATCAACAACTACATCTGTCTGAAACCCGTGAAGAGCCTTCAGATGTACCCCGTTGCCTACTGCAAGGGAGCAGAATCCAGGGTCAGATTCAACTCCATCCTCTACGGAAGCGGGCACTCTTACCTAGATGTGGGCTCGAAGGTCGTCCTCCAAGGGGAGGGAAGCAGGGGGGAGGTCGTCGCCCGCGCCATAGCCGCGGACCACGCCCAGATCTACGCCCGCGGCTTTCTGGTCGGAGAGCACAGGGAAAGCAAGGCGCACTTGGAGTGTAGGGGGCTCCTCCTCTCCGACACAGCCATCATCAAGGCCGTTCCAGAGCTCCTCGGAAGGGTAGTCGGCACAGAGCTTACTCACGAGGCGGCCGTCGGAAAAATCGCCGAAGAACAGGTGCAGTACCTAGTGGCTAGGGGCTTCTCGGAAGCGGAGGCGGAATCCTTAATAGTGAGGGGGTTCATGGACGTCAGCGTTTTCGGCCTCCCAGAAAACCTCAGAAACCAAATAAGAAGATTGGTGGAAACGACGACCAAAAGAGTTCTATAAGGGTTTTGGCGGAATACACGAGGAGGGGCTAATAAGGAGAAGGTTTTGATCTTGGTGGAGAAAGGCTTCGAGGTCTGTCCTGTGAACGTTTTTGACTGGTCGGATGCCCCTGGGCATCCGACTTCAGGGAAGAAGTCTGATCCTGTTAGAGAGAAAGACTGCATACAATGTCTGGCATGTGAAACTCAGTGTCCCGTCCAAGCCATCAAGATTCTACTTAAATAACCTATAATTACGTGTGCGCGGATACGATCATAAGTATGAGCTTAAAGGAAAAATTGAGGAAAGTAGGGCCTTGTCTATACGAGTTACCCAAAGAAGCAAGACTGGGGATGAATGTACCTGCATGGCTCTTTTTGTCGGAAAAACTTTTGGAGCAAGTTGAAGAAGGCGCAATAGAACAAACAGCGAACGTAGCATTCTTGACAGGAATCCACAAGCACAGTATTGCACTGCCAGATATGCATTTTGGCTATGGATTCCCAATTGGTGGAGTGGCAGCTTTGGATTATGAGGAGGGAGGATTATCACCGGGAGGAATCGGATTCGACATTAATTGTGGCGTAAGTCTTTTGAGAACGAATTTGACGGTGGAACAAGTGAGACCGAAATTGAGAGATTTGCTCGAATCTATTTTTCACAATGTTCCTTCAGGGGTGGGAAGAGCAGGGAAAGTCAGATTGACTCTCTCTCAGCTGGACGAAGTCTTGGCTAAAGGTGCGGGTTGGGCTGTGGAAAATGGGTACGGTAAAAAAGAAGACTTGGAACATCTAGAAGAAAGGGGGTGTATGAAAGAAGCTAATCCAGAAAAAGTTTCTATTAAGGCTAGAGAGAGAGGAGCCCCTCAGTTGGGAAGTCTGGGAGCTGGAAATCATTTTCTTGAGATCCAAAGGGTTGACAAGATCCATTTGCCAGAAGTAGCCAAGGTTTTCGGAATCGAGAGAGAGGGCCAAGCAACGGTGATGATCCATACAGGATCGAGGGGGTTTGGCCATCAAGTTTGCACCGACTACTTGAGGATTTTGAACCAGGCTTTTGGATACGAAATTGAGAAGCTTCCTGATCGCGAACTGATTTACGCTCCAGCTGGAACAAAGGAATGCGAAGACTATTTTCAAGCCATGTCTTGCGCTGCCAACTTCGGTTTCTGCAACAGACAGATGATCATGCATTGGGTGAGGGAATCCATTGAAGAGGTCTTTGGGCTTAGTGAAGATGACGTTGGTTTAGAGTTGGTCTACGGAGTTGCACACAACATTGCAAAGATCGAAGAACATGAAATAGATGGCAAGAAGGTAAAGGTTTACGTTCATAGGAAGGGTGCAACAAGAGCCTTTCCACCAGGACATCCAGATCTACCGAAGGAGTATGAAGTGGGACAACCTGTGATCATACCTGGCGCAATGGCGACTGCAAGTTATGTTCTAGTTGGAACTGAGACCGCAAGAGAGACTTTCTATTCTACCGCTCACGGGGCCGGTAGAACTAGGTCGAGGAAGAAAATGTTGAAGGAATTCAGAGGAGAAGAAGTAGCTCGAAGAATGGCTCAGAGAGGAATTTTGTCTAGACCTGCGAGCTGGAAGGTCATGTCTGAAGAAGCATCAGAGGCTTACAAGGATATCGATGAAGTTGCGAAGGTAACAGAAGAGGCGGGGATAAGCAATCGGGTGGCAAGACTAGTTCCTTTGGGAGTAGTTAAGGGTTAACGATTCTGGTCAGCCTCTATTTCTCAATTCTTGGACTTCAGTTTAACATCTAAATCGTGCTTGCAATCCTTGTTAGAGCCTTTTCATATGTCTAGGATTACCTGAGCCTTCCACCCACCTTTGACTTTCTCAACCTCAAGCCGATGATATGTACAAGCCTTCACTTCGGTTCTTAATTCATGTTTTTCCGGATCTATTTCCTCCCCAAAACAGTCTGCCCGGAGGTAAAAATTTTTTTCATCGATTCTAACTACAAATTTGGAAAAAGCAAGATTTTCGGCTCCATAATAGAATAGAAGTTCGTTCAGCCAGTTGAACATTAAGGATTGAAGGCCCTCTCCCTTGACTTCTACGGCCCTCTTGACCTCTGGTTTGACTTGTTCGGTGTTTATCATAACGCTGAACATAGCCAGGGCAGAATTCTCAAATAGCTTGTTCAAGCTTTCACCATAAGCCAGAAAGCATATGTCCGCCGGAGTTATGTCCAAAAACTCGAACTTCATAACCAGACAGATTAGAACTCACTGTTAAAAATGCATAGGTTTATGAAGGAAAACCTCAAATCCCATATCCAAGAGAGGAAATGAGTTCACCTACAAAAGAGAGAATTGCAGAAGCCCTCAGGGGATTTAACAAGTACAAGGTACCAGAAGCAGAAGCGAGATTAGTTTCGCTTGATGAGCAATCGTTCAAGATAAGGTTCACAGGATCCTTCTGTTCTACTTGCGGGTTCTATGATTACTTCGATGACTATAAGATCTTGCTTCAAGAGGTCGGATTGAAGACTGAGATCATAGAAATAGAAGAGATTGATGATGGAGCGGTTGTCAAGTTTGAAACTGTCAAATAACCTCTAAAAATGTTTATTGAACCTTAAAGGTTTAATTTGCTTCGTTTGATTTCTCGGCGCCTATCAATTGGTAAGACACAAAATAATCAAACAGAAAGTAATATATAGTGAAAAATAGAATGGCGCATTGTGAAATAGTTGACACTAAAGGAGCTTAAATGGGAATACTCGCGAACTGAAACAAGACCCGTCTTGGTTAAGAGGATATTTGAAGAAGAACATGAGGTAAGGGCCGTTGACCTCGAATTGGATGTCCCATTTCCTCTTGATGTTTCTGAACACCCCTTTTTGGTGGAATCCGTCAAAGTTGGTGAGAAATATTTGGCAACGTTCAAGGTTTACGAGGCTAAATTAACCAAGGAAATAGAGAAGACGATTGAGACGATATCTAAAGTAAGCGAAGCGCACAAAAAGATGCTTGAGTTTTTAAAGGCAACAGGGGGCTTTAAAACTCTCTCCAAATTTGAACTTATAGACATAAAGCCACTCTAACTCTGCCTAATCGGTTGACTCCGCGAAACTGTATGGCATCGCATCAGGTTAAGGTTCATAGTATTCCCATAACTGAAGAAGAAACAAAACTTCTCAAAGTATTGAGAAGGAAATTTATCCCTTAAGGTTCGATAAACATGTTTTGAATATCAATCTTTATTCTCAAGCAACATGTTTCAATATATTGGGGTGTGATGGTTATGGGAAGCGTTTTGGAGGTCAAGGCTAGTAGTTGGGAGAAGGAAGTTTTGAAGTCCGATGTCTTGACTGTTGTGGACTTCTGGCATGATCGCTGTCCCTGGTGCATTAGGCTTAACCCGATATTTGACGAGGTGGCTGAAGAATACAAAGGTAGAGTCAGGTTCGCCAAGTTGAACATTTTAGAGAGCCCAGACAATCAGAAGATAGCCATCGACTACGGGGTTATGAGCACACCGACTTTGCTGTTCTTCTGCGAAGGAAGACCTGTAGAAGGGGCGGTAGGTTTCATGCCCAAGGAAAATCTAAAGAAAATAATGGAGGATGTTATAAAGAGACATAGAGAGTGCATCAAGCAAAGCACTGAGATAAAAGCTTGAGAACAGTCAACCTTGAGTTATTTCTGCGGGTTGATCTACAGAAATCGCCGAGAACCGCGTTCAAATCGTCAAGTCATGCTACGATCCTGGAACAGATTTGTTAGGCTTGTGATGGTTTAGATAATGGAGTGTGAAAAGGTATCGAAGCAAGCGGGCTAAGTTTAGAAGAAGTCCAAAAAAGGATAAGCGAATACGGCTACAACGAAGTCCCAGAAAAAAGAGTAAGCCCGGTCACCAAGTTCCTCAAGAAATTCTGGGGTACAACACCTTGGATGCTAGAGATAACTATATTGATGGAATGGTTTCTGGGAAAATATCTAGAAACCTACATAATAGCCGGC
>Ga0116202_10001090_pt1 | contig 15819 bp, 13 predicted proteins | sample LakKivw325mmetaG_FD_94479 | JGI IMG/M metagenome (GOLD analysis project Ga0116202, IMG submission 94479) | Anoxic lake water microbial communities from Lake Kivu, Rwanda to study Microbial Dark Matter (Phase II) - Lake Kivu water 325m metaG | ecosystem: Environmental > Aquatic > Freshwater >...
CACCGTGTCTGGCAGGGTCGCCTTCATCTTCTCCAGGTCACTGGGCCACTTCTCGAAGAACGCCTTCGCATCGCCCGACATCGTGTTCTCCTTCTGCCCCGCGCGTGTGGAGGCCGGGGCCACCTCTCTTACAGGCCGGTGCCAAAGTGGGATTCCACGCTTGCCGCTTCGGCGGGCCGAAGCTGGCCAGCCCTCAAGTGCTCGATGGCCTCGCGGACGGTGCCGCTGACGCCGGTGATCACCTCCAGTCCCGCCTGTTCGAGAGCGCTCTGGGCATTCGGGCCCACATGGCCGGTGAGGATCACCTCGGCGCCGCGCTGCTTGAACTCCTGCACTGTCCGCGGTCCCGCTCCACCGGGCAGCGACGTGGCGGGGTTCGAGAAGGCCTCGAACTTCATCGTCTCGCTGTCCACGATGAGAAAATACGGGCACCGCCCGAAGCGCGGCTCGACCTGAGCGTCCATGGAGCCGCCGGTTGCCGACACGCCGATCTTCATCTCCGCCCTCCCTCGAGGATGCGCAGCGGGGCCAGGTTCGGACGGCTGTCTGCCGTCACCTCCAGCCGCGGCCGCAGACGCTCCCACAGCGCCCGCAGCTCTGCCGCCGGACCATCGGTTCTACTCTCCAGAACGCTGACGCCTCGCCGCTGCGCCTGCGTGTAGGCCGGCGAGTAGCGGAGGCGGCCTACTGGCTCGATTCGTCTCGCCCGCGCCTCCGCTTCGAGAGCCTCGGTCAGCTCGGCGTTGAGGTCCCACTTGTTGATGCACAGCAATGCCGGCACGCCGAAGTGCGCCGCCAGAGCCGCCACGCGCCGGAAATCGTGCTGCCCCGCCACCGTCGGCTCGCTCACGATGAGCGCCAGATCCGCACCGCTCAGCGAGGCGATGACCGGGCAGCCCACCCCCGGCGAGCCATCCACCAGCAGCAGACCAAGGCCGCGCTCGGCGCCGAGCGCACGCGCCTGCCGGCGGATCAGCGTCACCAGCTTCCCCGAGTTCTGTCCGCCCGCCTCCAGGCGCGCGTGCACCAGCGGCCCGTGCCGCGTCTGCGAGACGAACCAGCGACCATTCTCCACCGGCTCGAACCGGATGGCTTCCTGCGGACAGAAACGGGCGCAGACCCCGCACCCCTCGCAGGCCAGCGGGTCGACGACGTGGCGTTTCTGACCGTCCAGCGGGCGGCAGGCGATGGCCCCGAACCGGCACAGCTCGACGCACCGACCGCAGCCGTTGCACAGCTCGGGCTGGATGCTGGCCCGGTTGCCGCCGGAGAAAGACTCCTCGCGCTCCACCTGCGGCTGCACCACCAGATGGAGGTTGGCGGCGTCCACGTCGCAGTCCGCCAGCACCTTGTTCGGCGCGAGCACGGCCAGGGCCGCCACCACGCTCGTCTTGCCCGTGCCGCCCTTGCCGCTGATCACCACCAGCTCCCTCACGCCGCCAGTCTCCTCTCGATCTGACCGAACATCTCCAGGAAGCGCCCCGCGTATTCCGGGAAGACGTCCACCAGCAACTGGCCGCGCGCGCACGCGGCAGCGATGCGCCGGTCGTCGGGAATCTCCATGATCACCTCGAGTCCCTGCGCCGCGCACCAGGCCCGCAGCGCCGGCATGCCGTCGTCAGCGCGGTTGGCCACCACGGCGCCGGGCGCGCCCAGCTTGCGGACCATCTGTGCGGCCAGCTCCAGATCGTGGAGACCGAAGGGCGTGGGCTCGGCCACCAGCAGCACGAAGTCCGCGCCGGCCGTGGCCTGCACCGCGGCGCAGGCCGTGCCCGGCGGCGCGTCGACGACCACGACGCCGCCGGCCGGTAGCCGCTGCTGGGCGGCCCGGATCACCGGCGGCGCCAGCGGCTGGCCGATGTCGAGGCGGCCCGAGATGAACCGCACCGGCCCGGCCTGTCCTTCCTCGACGGTGCCGATCCTCCTCCCGTGCTCGCAGATGGCGGCCTCGGGGCATACCCGCCGGCAGCCGCCGCAGGCGTGGCACAGCTCCGCGAAGAACAGAATGTCCGCGCCCAGATCGACCAGCGCGCTGAACTGGCAGAAGGCCACGCACTGGCCGCAGCGTGTGCAGCGCTCCGGATCGATGCGCGGGACGAGCAGCTCCACTGGCAGCTCGCGCTCGAGGCGAGGCCTGAGGAACAGATGCCCGTTGGGAGCCTCGACGTCCGCATCGACAAAGGTCACCGGGGCGCCCGCGCCGGCCCCCGCGCGCGCCAGGGCCATCGCCAGACTGGTGGCAACCGTGGTCTTGCCCGTCCCCCCCTTGCCGCTGGCCACTGCCAGGCGCAACGCCTGCCTCATCCCTGCCCCCTCGGGGCGCGCTCCGTTGCCGACCGCCAGCGGAGCCGGTCAGACCCGGAGCCCGTGCCGGATGGCCGCGGGACCCGGACCGGGGCCGCCGAGTTCTGTCTGCCCCCGACGGCCCCTCGGCAACCCTTGTGCGGGCTACTCTTCGCCCTTGTCCTGCTGGCCCAGTTCCTCCAGCCGGTCCTGCAGCATCTTGAGCTGCTTCTGGAGCGCCGTGATCTGCTGCTCGATGGCCACCCGCTCGTTGACCTCCGTGTATCCGGCCGGCGGGACGGCGCCCCACCCGTAGGCCGCGGGCGGCGCCCAGGCATACCCCGGCGGCGGCGCATAGGCCGGCGGCGGATACCAGCCGCCCCAACCACGGCGCCAGGCCATGGCCCGCCCGCCGCCACGTCCCATCCCTCGCCCGTACCCCATGCCCATCCCTGGACTCGGGTTGAGGAACCCTGGCACCTGATAGCCTGCGCAGTAGCCAGCTGCGCGCCCGGTCATGGGTCCCATTCCCATGGGCCCCGTCCTGTCTCCGCGTGGCATTGTCTGCCTCCTTCCTGATGGGTGTGGCACTTCGTGCACGCCGCACCCCCACGTGCGGCGCCTTGCAGATGCTCCTACGCTTCGCGCCCCCAGCGGCCCCCGCCGCCGAATCGCCGCCCGTGTCGGTAGGGACCCGGCGTGATGTTGACATCCGGAACAGCCTGGGAGCTGGCCGCCGGCCCGGGTACGGGCCAGCTCGCCGGCGAGTCGGCGCTGCCCCCGCCGCCGCCACTACTGATCCGCTCCGAACCGCAGGCGGCACAGGCATCGGGCACGCGGCTGCGGGCCGGCAACTGCCAGCGCCAGCCGCACCTGCCGCACTCGAACTGCGCCGCTGCCCCCAGATGCACCGCCCCGCCCGAGATCACCAGCGCCTTGCCGTGCAGCAGGGCGTCGGCCACCTTGGCGCGGGCCTGGGTAACCAGCCGCCCGAAGGTCGCGCGGCTGATCTGCATCCGCCGGGCCGCCTCATCCTGGTACAGCCCTTCGGCGTCCGCCAGCCGGATCGCCTCCAGCTCGTCCAGTCCCAGCACGACGGTCTCCAGCAGGGATGCCGGGATCCCGCGCGGCTTGAAGCACGTGGCGCGGAACGACGCCTGGACAGCTCTGATCTTTGGGGGACGTGGCATCGCGCTGCTCTCGGCTGCCCTGGTCTCGCCGGCATCCGCCGGTCGAACCGGCGCGCCGGGCGCCGTCACCGAACCCGCGCCGATGGCGCTGCCCCGACGCGGATCTCCGCCGACGGCGTTATGAACATATGCTCATAACCCGCCTGTGTCAACGGCCCCGGCGGGACCATTGGGAACGAACCCATGGGAGTACTACGGGCTACTAGCTGAAGAAGCTGAAGAGAACGATACCGGGACCCGGGTCCTGCCGCCCTCAGTAGATCAGTCCCCCGATGAAGTTGCCGAGGGCCAGCCCGGCCCGCACGAAGGGATTCTTGGACTTGCGCATCTCCCGTTCGCTCTTGCACAGCGCCACCTTGGCGCCGTACGCATCCGTCCGATCGTAACGCGAGGACAGCAGGTAGTTGCCGTACGCCCACCAGCCGCCGGCGGTACTGAATCCCTGGGTCGCCGCTCGGTAGGCCTCGAAGGCGCCGGCCTCCATGTGCTGGGTGCCCTCCATGATCAGCTCGGCCCCGGCGTACAGCATCAGGCCCCCGCGTGCGGCGATCGCGCCCAGGCCGTACGACGCCAGCAGCTCGGCGGCGTACTCCTCGCCGAACAGGTGCGCGTACTTCGCCATGAGTTGCTCGCCAGACAGGTCGCCCTTCAGGTGGGCGGCCATCAGCCGCGCGGCCTGCCGCGCATAGTCGTTGACCATGAGCGACATGCCGGTATCGAGCCCAACACGCATTACCGTCGTCGGCATGCCCGCGATGTCGCGGAACACGCCGGCCGCGATGTCCTCCAGCGAACCCTGGCCGTCGGTCACCTGATTCCTGATGTACTGCTCCACCTCGTTGGAGCCGGGCAGCATGTGGAAAGCGAAGCGGGAGACCTCCATGGCGGGATCCGTGCCGTGCCTCCCCTTCGTCTTGTCCATGGACCCGGTGACATCGCCCGCTCTCTCGCCGCCCTTCTTGGCCAACTTCTTGAGGACTTGCCCCCCTTTGACAATCGCCTCGCGGGTGCCCGTGCCCTCCGGATCCACGAACTTCGCCGGGTTGCCCGCGGCGTACAGGTAGGGATTCAGCTCCTCGGGCAGGGAGGCGGCCAGCCAGACCGGATCGCGCGACAGGAAGCGCCCGGCGACCGCGTCGTAGTACCGGGCCTGCGTGTGGTACAGACCCTGCGATCCTTCCTGACGCACCCCGTGCTCGCCCAGGTAGGTGAACGGTTGCGTGGCGGAACCGGTGTGCCCGATCACCATGCCGTACGGGGTGTAGCCATAGGTGTCGGTCACCGCGCCGGCGGCGTCACTGAGGAAGAGCGTGGACCCCAGCGCGTCGAAGTGGTAGAAGAAGGGACGGTTGCCGGCTCGGTGGTCGATGCCGTAGAGCAGCCGGCCGCTCGGGGTCCAGACATAGCTTCTCAGCAGTTCCCCGGATGCCGCGTCGCGCTCGCTCACCACCACCGGAGCGGCCAGCGCGTAGTTGTAGTAGTAGCGCGTTCCGGTGTCGCCTTCCTGGCGGCAGACCAGATCGTGCAGCCCGTTGTACTGCAGACGCACCGCGCCGATGCCGGTCAGGCGACCGGCACCGTCCCACGCCAGACTGCCCCAGGGAGCAGCGGTCAGCCGGCCGCGAGCGTCGTACGCGTACCCGCTGGCCGTGAGCTGACAGGCCGCGTCCACGGCAAACTGGTCCCCCCGCGACTGCAGGCCGGCCAGCGGCTCTCCCGGCAGGGCCAGATCGGCGCGCGTGATCTGGCTGCGGGCGTCGTACGCATAGCGCTGGCGCGCGACGCTGCCCTCCGCGCTCCCATCCTCGATCGTGGTAGCTCTGCCGGCGGCGTCCAGCGTGAACGCAGTGCCGAGCCCGTTGGACCGGCCGATCCGCACGAGTCGGCCGTCGTCGTCGTAGGCGAAGGTCACACGCGCGCCGGTCAGGTCGTCGCTGACCGAGGTCAGCAGATTGCGGGCATCGTACCCGTAGCGGACGGTGAACAGACCGCCGGCATAGGTCACCGCCTGCAGGCGACCGCCGGCGTCGTATGCGGCACCGAACTCGACGCCGTCCGCCCCCGCCGTGCTGACGACCCGGCCGAGCGCGTCGTAGCCCAGGCTCAGCCCCTCGGTGGCAGTGATCCGGTCGCCGGCGTTGTAGGTGAACTGGAGCACGGTCCCGTCGGAGTACTGCTCGCGGATCACGTTACCGGCGGCATCGTACGCCAGCTCCCCGTGCTGCCGTCGGGGAAGAGCACCCGCACCTGCCGGCCGCGAGCGTCGTACTCGTACCGCCAAGTGTTGCCCACGGGATCGCTGCGACTGGCCAGCCGGCCCATCGGCGTATAGGCGAACGACCAGGCGCGGCCGTTGAAGTCGGTGATGCGCGACACCAGACCCAGCTCGTTGCGCTCGTACTGCAGGGTGCGGGCGCCGGGTCGGGAGATGCTGGACACCATCCCGCCGGCATCGTACGCGAACGCGCTCTCCACACCGAGCGCATCGCGCAGGCGGAGCACCCGCCCGGTTGCGTCCCGGGTCATCTGGACGGTGTTGCCGAGCGGGTCTGTGACCCGCACCGGTCGGCCCAGCGCGTCGTACCCGTAGGTGCTGACATGGCCCAGAGGCGTCGTGCTCGACGTGACCAGCCCCTCCGCGTCGTACTCCGTGCGCCACCAGTGGCCGGCACCGTCGAGCCGCTGCACCACGCGGCCGGCGTTGTCGAATACATAGGCGAGGGTATTGCCGTTCCCGTCGGTGATCTGCTGCACCCTGCCCATGGCATCGTAGCCCAGCGCCACCGTGTTGCCCGGCGGGTCGGTGAGCCGCACCAGGCGCCCCATCGCGTCATATTCGTGCGTGGTCACCCCACCGAGACCATCCGTCACCCGCACCAGGCAGTCGCCCGCGTACTCCAGACGGCTCGTCCGGCCGTTCTCGTCGCGGAAGGCGACCAGCCGGCCGAGCGCATCGTAGGTCCGTTCGGTGTAGGCGCCGTCGGGCTGGATCACCCTCGTCAGGCGCTTGCAGCCGTCGTACTCGTACTGGACGATCCCCGTGTCCGTGGTGCGCGCCGTGGCCAGGGTGCCGTCCGGGTTGTAGGTGTAGGTGGAGACCCCGCCGGCCGGATTGGTCTGCGTCAGCAGTTATCCGCGTTCGTTGTACGTCTGCCGCCACACCTGCCCCACCCGGTCCCTGCGTTCGACCACGTTGCCGGGGCCGTCGTAGACGTACTCCTCCCGGGCGCCGTCCGGGTAGGTGACCGCCGTGCGGTCGCGGAAGAGGAAACCGATCCCCGCGATGCTCTGTTCCGTGGTGGCGTAGGAGTACCTGGTGGTCTGCCCCAGGGCGTCCGTCACCTGCGACACGTCGCCCGAGATGGCATCGCGGTCCACCCTCGTGTGGTCGCCGTGCCGGTCGGTCAGCTCCAGGCCACCGCCGGCCACAGGGGCGATGCCCACCGCTTCCCCGGCCGGATCCGTGAAACCGGCCAGCACACTGCGGTCGACCCGCTCCTCGTGGCGATGCTGCCACCGGCTGCCATCCGGGTACGCGACCTGCGCGCTGTCCCCGGTGCCCGCCGACAGGGTCGTGACATTCCCGTACGCGTCCTGCTGCCGGACCACCCGCCCCTCGCTGTAGGTCTGCGTGTAGGGCGTGTGCCCGCTCGGATACGTGACCGCCGTGATGCGCCCGTCGCTGTCGTAGGCGAACACGGTTCTTTCTCCCAGCGGATCCGTCACCGAAGTCAGCAGCCCGTCCGTGTAGGCGAACGCGTACGCGCGGCCTGACTGATCGCCGATCGCCGTCAGCCGGTCGCCGTCGTAGGTGTACTGCAGCGCACGTCCCAGCCCGTCGGCCACCTGGACCAGCCGGCCGTCCCCGTCGTAGGTCAGCGTCAGACCATTGCCGTTGCGGTCCTCCACGCGCGTCAGGCGGCGATCGGCCCCGAACCCGTAGACCGCATCCTTCTCTGGATCGAGCAGGTAGAAGCCCCCCTCGCCGTCGGCCTCGAGCTGGTACGGCGCGTCGGCTGGCTCCTCGAGCTCCCAGCTCCCGTGCCGCAGCCAGAACGGCAGCACCCGCCCCTGATCGTACACCACGTGGGTCTCCCAGGCCGCCGCGAAGGCGAAGCGTCGCATCTGGTAGTTGTGCAGCCAGCCCCGGCCCAGCGGCGCGAGAAAGCTGTCCACGGCGGCGCTGTCCGCCGCATCGCTGGCTGCACTCAGGATGCGCTCGGCCGAACTGCTGCCGTAGTACAGGCTGGCCAGCAGCGGCAGCGGGCCCTTCAGGTTGAACAGCGGCAGCTCGAAGTAGAACTCCCCCGTGCCGGTGTTCACCGGGTCCTCCAGCGAGAAGTTCTTCCCGCCGGGCGGACCCGGCGCCCGGCGCCTCTCCGGTAGGAACTCCGCCTCGACGACCTTATCCTGGTCCTCGCCCAGTCCACCGGAATCGTCACCGGGCTGTCGTAACCCAGCACGCTGCCGCTCGGACAGACGAACTCCACGAAGCGGTAGCCCTCGGCGGCGGTGGCCGAGAGAGTGATCCGCTCGCCATACGAGTACCACTCCTGCTCCGGCTCCACCCGCACCGTGCCAGCCCCCTCCGGGAAGGCTGCCAGCGACACCGTGCTGCCCTTGCGTACGATGTACCCGGTCACCGCCGCGCCCATGGCCGGAACCGCCTGGCCACTGGCGACCACCTCGGCTGTCACCTCCTCGGGACGCATCCTCGCCCCGTACGTGACCCCCGAGGGATCCTGCAGCTCGATCTCGTAGCGCACCTGGTAGCGCCGCCGGTCGCCGGGCGCCAGGACCTCGTCCAGGCCGGCAAAGACCATCCGGTCCGCACCGCTCAGCCGGCCGATCCGCACCGGCTCCGCACCAGGCTGGGCAGAGTCGAGGCGATACAGATCCACCTGCCCCACCACGCCCGGGTACACCTTGTCCGTGACGAACTCGAGCGCCAGGCTGGTGACCTTGACGCTCTCGGGCCCCCAGCCGAGCCCCACCGCCAGATCGAACACCGCCACGAGGACCTGCTTGGCGGGCGACGGGGCCACCAGCACCAGCTCGCCCGCCGGGTTGCCGGCCCCTGCCTCCAGCAGCAGGTACGGCAGCCCCAGGCGGTCGTACAGGAAGTTGTCCGCCACGCCGTTGGTGTCGTCGGCTACCAGGTTGCTGGCCTCGGAGGCATACAGCACGTAACGGCCGTTGCCGGAGATCGAGTTCCAGGAGGACTCCCCGTTGGTGTCCGCCCCCCCGGGGCTCTTCGAGATGCGTCGGGTCACGCGTGTCTGGCGATCCCGCCAGTACACGTCGCGCAGCACGTTGCCGTCGTATTCGGGCCAGTCGACCAGGTTGGCGGCGTCCGAGGTGAAGGAGAGGTACCGTCCGTCCGCGGAGATCGAGGGGCAGAAGGAATTGTACCAACCCTGGCTGCCGCCGGTGGAGACCGATTCGAGCGTGGTCTGGCCGGTCTGCCGATCGTGGACGAACACGTCCCAGTGCGTCGCGTTGGCGTCGCTGGCGACCAGGTCGGTCGCCGCGGAGAAGAATGCCACGAAACGCCCGTCGGCTGACAGGGTCGCCTGCTGGCTGCCATCGTTGCCCTGGGCGATCAGGTGCGTCTGCCCGGCGACCAGGTCGCGCAGGAAGATTCCGTAGTAGCCGGTGCTCGGGCTGCCGGGGACCAACGCGGAGTTGACGGCTTCGAAGGCCACGTAGCGCCCATCGGCCGAGATGCTGGGAGCGGCCGAGGGAGCACCGTTCTCCGCGCCTCCTGGCCCCACCGATACCCGGGTGGTCTGGTGGGTCTGCCGGTCGTGCACGAACACGTCCGCTCTATTGTTCGTGTCGCACCCCTCGCTGCGCTCGCACTCTCCATCTAGGTCCAGATCGCTGCCGATCAAGTTATTGGCATCGGACTTGAAGGCGACGTACCGCCCGTCGTCGGATATCGAGGAGACACCCGAGTTGCCTCTGGCGGCCTGCTGGCCGCTGCTGTGCACCGAGACCCGGCTGGTCGTGCCGGTCTGCCGGTCGTGCACGAACACATCCGTCAGGCCATTGGTGTCCCCCTCGACGAGGTTGCTGGCGCTCGAAGCGAACGCGACCCACCTCCCGTCGCCGGAGAGGCACGGCAAGCCCGAGTCGCCGTCGGCCTGGCTGCCGTCGCTGGCCACCGAGACGCGCGTGGTCTGGCCCGTGAGCATGTCGCGGACGAAGATGTCGGCGCTGCCGTTGGTGTCGCCCGGCACCAGGTTGTCCGCGTAGGAAGTGAAGACCACGAAGCGTCCGTCGTGCGACGTGCGCCGCTGGTTGGTCCACCGATCGTCCTCGGTCGAGGCGTTCCCCTGCGTCCCGTCGCTGGCGACCGAGATCCGCACCGTGGCACCGGTGGCGTGGGCTGTCTGCGACAGCAGCGCCCAGGACGCGCCGGCCAGCAGCGACGCCAGCATCCCTCGCCGCCATGCTCTGCACGCTCCGGTCATGGAAAAATCCCTCCTCGTCCCTGGCGGGCGATCGCGCAGCGGCCAGGCCCGCCAGGCACGCGCCGCCGGCCCGGACGCAACAGGCACGAGCTGCCGCCCCGAGCCGTGCGACTGAGCTGTCAAACACTGTATGAACGCTATATAGTCTTCCGTGGACGTCCCACGCAACAGACGGGTCGCTGCCCCGCAGCGCCGCGGCCGCCATGCTCCAGCGCGCCAGCAGCCGCGCCCTTGCCGCGGGTGCGGCCCGAGACGATCTTGGTGACCGGCGTCCGCACCAAAGGCAGGTTGCCCGCGCTGCGCGGCGACCACGGGCCAGGCGCTGCCTGGCGCCTCCGTCTCCGGCAGGAGCATGCCTTTCATGCCCCAGCTAGTGGCTCTCGCGGCGATCGTCGCGCTCGTCTGGCTGACGTGGCGGGTCGCCCGCCGGCCCCAGCCGCCAGGCGAACTCCAGTACTCCTACTCCCTGATCCCGGGCGAGCGTTTCAGCCATCGGTGGGGCTTCACCGATACCCGCTTCGTGTTCGCGGGGCCGGGACGCGTGCGCGTCACGGGCGACCGGTACCCGTTATCCGGCACGGTCATGCCCGGATTCGTGCCGTTCGCCGAAGAAGTCCTGCAGGTCCCCATCCGCCCGGAAGGCATCGCCGCGGAGGCCACCGACCGGAAGATCCCGCCGCCGGGCGCCAATCCGGCGTTTCTGGCGGCGCTGCAGACAGTGCTCGCGCCCGAGCAGATGTCCCAGGACGACGAGGACCGTCTGGAGCACAGCCACGGGCAGCTCAGCGTCGACGAGGTCTACCGCCTCCTCTACGATCGCCCCCCGGACCGCGTCGCCGATCTGGTGGTCTACCCGGACGACGAGGAGCAGATCCGGCGCATCGTGGCCCTGGCGGGCCAGCACGGCGCGGTCCTGGTCCCCTACGGCGGCGGCACCAACGTGAGCGGCGCCCTGGTCCTGCCGGCCGACGAGCGCCGCCTGATCGTGTCGGTCGACATGGCACGGCTGAACCGCATCCTGTGGGTGGACGAGGAGAACCTGCAGGCGTGCGTCCAGGCAGGCATCCGCGGCATGGACCTGGAGCGCGAGCTGCTGGCCAGGGGCTTCACCTCCGGACACGACCCCGACAGCGTGGAGCTGTCGACGCTGGGCGGGTGGATCGCCACCAATGCCAGCGGCATGAAGCGCAACAAGTACGGCAACATCGAGGAGCTCGTCGTCGAGGCCACGCTGGTCACGCCGCGCGGCGACATCGAGGTCCTTCGGCCCACGCCGCGCAATTCGACCGGCGTGCAGCCCAAGTACCTCTTCTTCGGCAGCGAGGGCAACTTCGGCATCATCACCCGGGCGGTCCTGCGCATCTTCCCGAAGCCCGAGGTGCAGGAATACGGCTCGCTCGTCTTCCCCGACTTCGAGCGCGGCGTGGCATTTCTCAAGGAGCTGCGCCAGCGGCAGGGCGTGATGCCGGCCAGCATCCGTCTGGTCAACAACTTCGAGTTCCGCTTCGGTCAGGCCCTCAAGGGCGAGTCCGCCGGCCTGGGGAAGCTGGTCTCCCGGCTCCAGAAGTTCGTCCTGCTGAAGCTTCTCGGGTTCGATCCCTACAAGATGTGCGCCTGCACGATCCTGATGGAGGGGACCGCCACCGAGGTGCGCCATCAGCGCCGGGTCGTCTTCGGCACGGGCAAGCGCTTCGGCGGCATCAGCGGCGGGGCGGCCAACGGCAAGCGCGGGTACATGCTCACCTTCGCCATCGCCTACATCCGCGAGTTCTTCAACCAGTTCCACATCCTCGGGGAGACCTTCGAGACCACCGTCCCGTGGGATCGCATCATGGCCGTGGCCCAGGCGGCGGAGAAGACGCTGTTCGAGCAGTGCGCGGCCCACGGCGTGGAGGGGCGCCCGTATCTGTCCTATCGCGTCACCCAGACCTACCAGACCGGCGTCTGCGTGTACTTCACCATGGGCTTCAGCGGCCGCAACCTGAGGAACCGCACCGAGGTGTACCACGACATCGAGCACCGCATCCGCCAGACGATCCTCGACCACGGAGGATCGCTGTCGCACCACCATGGCGTGGGCAAGATTCGCCAGTCCTTTCTCCCGCAGATCGAGACGCCGGCGGCGCTGGCCCTGGTGCGGGACCTCAAGCGCGCCGTGGATCCTGCCAACGTCTTCGCGATCGCCAACAACGTGTGCGGCCTGCCCGAGTCCGCCTTCGCGCCCGATCCCGGCGCCGAGCCAGCCGCGCATGCCTAGGCCCGACCCTGCCGCGCCCGCCGGTGCCTTCGCCGGCCGCACCGTGATCATCACGGGGGCCTCGTCCGGTCTGGGCGCCCGGCTGGCGCTGGAGTGCGCTCGTCGCGGGGCGAATCTGGCGCTCTTCTCGCCGGAAGCCGAGCGCCAGGAACAGGTGGCGCAGGCCTGCCGCCAGGCCGGCGCCCAGGCGATCGCCGTGATCGGCGATGTCACCATCCCGGCGGACTGCGCTCGCCTGATCCAGGCGGCGGTGGAGCGCTTCGGGCGCCTGGACTACCTGGTCGCCAACGCCGGCATCAGCATGTGGGCGCCATTCGCGCAGGTGGAGGATCTGGGCGTCTTCCGGCGGCTGGCGGAGGTGAACTACCTGGGGGCGGTGCACTGCGTGTACTACGCGTTGCCGCACCTGCGACAGACGCGCGGGCTGTTCGTGGCCATCTCCTCCATCCAGGGCCGCATCTGCGTGCCGCTGCACACCGGGTACGTGGCGTCCAAGCACGCGCTGCAGGGCTTCTGCGAGACCCTGCGCATGGAGCTGGCAGGCTCCGGCGTGGACGTGCTCACGGTCATGCCCCACTGGCTGCGCGGCACCGAGCTGCGGCAGCATGCCCTGGGCGGCAGCGGCAAGGAGCTGGGCCAGAGCTCGCGGCCGCACAGCAAGGAATCCGTGTCGCTGGAGGCGGCGGCCACGGCCATCCTGCGCGCCATGGAGCGCCGCCAGCGCGACCTGATCATCCCCTGGAAGCTGCGGGCGCTGGTGATCCTCGACGCGGTGTGGCCGCGCCTGGCGGAGGCCATCATCCGCGGCGCCGTGCGGCAGCAGGAGCGTTGAGCGTCAGCAGCGCCACACCTGGAGCGTCCCAGCCAGCCTGCGCCGGCGACGGCGCGTGTCTGGCCGGCCCGCTCCCGAACCCCGCCGAGGTCAGGAATGAAGATCCACATCGCCGCCGACATGGAAGGCGTGACCGGGGTCACTCGCTGGGATCATGTCACCGCGACGCACCCGGAGTACGGCCGTTTCCGCCGTCTGATGACCGAGGATGTCAACGCGGCCGTCCACGGCGCCTTTGCGGGAGGCGCCCAGGAGGTGACGGTCAGCGACGGACACGGCGGCAGCGGCAATCTGCTCATCGAGGCGCTCGACGAACGCGTGCGCCTGCATACCGGCAGCCCCGCGCTCCTGGCCATGGTGCAGGGCATCGGGGCCGGGGTGCGCGGCGCGATCTTCGTGGGGTACCATGCGCGGGCCGGCACGCCGCAGGCCATCCTCGACCACACCTGGGCGGGAGCCGCGCTCGGCGTCTGGCTCAACGGCAGCGAGGTGGGAGAGATCGGCCTGAACGCGGCGGTGTGCGGCCACTTCGAGGTGCCTGTCCTGGCCGTGTCGGGGTGCGCCGCCGCGTGCGCGGAGGCCGAGGCGTTGCTGGGCCCGGTGGCCACGGCGCCGGTCAAGCGCGCCAGCAGCCGGACGGCCGCCGAGTGCTTGCCGCCGGCAGCCGCCCAGCGCAGGATCCAGGATGCCGCCCGCGACGGCGTGGCGCGGCTGCTGGCCGGGCGGGCGCCGCGGCCGCTGGTGGTCGCGCCGCCGATCGAGCTGCGCATCGAGTTCACGCACTCGAACTTCGCGGACGGCGCGGCGCTCATGCCCGGCGCCGAACGGGACGGACGGGCCGTGCGGTACAGCGCCCGCGACATGCTCGAGGCCTATCGCGCCTTCCGGGCGCTGATGGCGCTGGCCTAGCGGGCTGCCCAGGCGCGCTGCTCGGCCGTCCAGGTGCGCCGCTCGGCCGCCCAGGCGCGCCGCTCGGCCGTCCAGGTGCGCCGCTCGGCCGTCCAGGTGCGCGCCTGTCCGACTCACTCCGTCCGCCAGCGGATCAGCCCGATGCCGCGGGCGTGGTAGTTGCCGTATGCGGTCAGGATGGAGCCGTCGGCCAGCACCGCCGAGCCCACGTGCCCCGTCATCCCGTTGAACCACTTGGCGTTGTCGCTGTACTCGAACTCGTCGAGAATGTACCGGCGCTCCGTGTCCCAGCTCACCCCGTGGTCCCGGCTGACCACCGCCTCGCAGCCGCGGCGGTAGCTGGCCAGGTGGCCGTCGCGCACGTCGACACGCACGATGTAGGCCATGACCAGCGTGCCGTCCGCCAGCCGGTGCAGCGCGGGGTGGTGGCGGCCCGCGTCGAACAGGACCTGCACCGGCGACCAGGTGGCACCGTCGTCCAGCGAGCGCGAGACGCCCAGCCCCTCCAGGCTGTCGTCGTGCGCCTCGTCCCAGTAGCGCGGCGGCATGTCGGTCCGCACGGCGGCCACCAGCGCGCCGTCCGCCGCGCGGATGATGGATCCCTCGCTCACCCCGCGCCAGACCGTCTTCCCGGCGTACTGGGCCGAGTACCCCCACTCCCGCACGCACCGCTCGTGCGGCCACGTGCGCCCATCGTCCGCCGAGCGCCGCAGGTAGAGCTCGAAGGGCGTGCGCGCCCAGTCGGCCTCCGGGAAATGCACCAGCAGGTGCCACATCCACCTCGTCCCGCCGGCCGTCTCCGCGAAGATCTGGCCTTCGGTCGAGGCCACCGCCCGACCGTCGCTGGCGACCTGCGGGTAGGCCAGCCCCGTCCAGGTGCGGCCATAGTCCGCGGACCAGTAGAGCTGCCGCCGGCGCTGCTCGTCCTCGGGCTTGCCGAGCAGCTCATTGCCGAAGACGACGCAGCCGCCCCCCAGGTACCCGAAGGTCAGAGGGCGGCCGTACGCGCCCGTCCGGATGGGCGGACTCCAGGAATCGCCCCCGTCGGCGCTGAGGAACGCCACACACTGGTACTCGTCGCCTTCCTGCAGGCCACCGACCAGGATCACCTCCCCATCGTCCATCTGGGCCACGCCATACGGCATCAGAAACCCGTCCGACTGGCCCGTGATCATCCGGTAGAGCGCCGACTGCAGCGTCCAGCCGCCACGGCCATCGCCGCGGCGGACCCAGTGCGCCCGGTAACCGACAGCATCGTCCTCGAGCATGACCTCGTCCTCGTCCTCCGTGGTGCCCTGTGCCGCTCCTGTCCGGCGGCGTCGGCGGTCAACCTACCGTCCCCGACGCCCTTTGACAACCTGGATCCCCGTCGTCATCCTCTAGCACGCTCGTGCTGCCGCGCCTGGGTCACCGCTCCCCGACCCCGCCGGGCGGCCGTGCGCGCGGTCCCTTTCCCCAGCCGCCAAACACGGAGATCCTCCCATGGCACTGGTCCCGATGAAGCAGATCCTGGCAGAGGCCGCCAAGGGCGGCTACGGCGTCGGCGCGTTCAACGTCAACAACATGGAGCAGATCCAGGCCATCATGAAGGCCTGCCAGGAGACCCGCTCGCCGGTCATCATCCAGGCCAGCCGCGGCGCGCTCAAGTACTCCAACCTGATATACCTCCAGAAACTGATGGAGGCCGCGGTGATCGAGAACCCGGAGATCCCGATCGCCATGCACCTGGATCACGGCAACAGCCTGGCCACCTGCAAGCAGGCCATCGAGCTCGGCTTCACCTCGGTGATGATCGACGCCTCCCTGCTGGAGGACGGGAAGACGGTCGCCGACTACGACTACAACGTGCGGACCACGCGCAGCGTGGTGGAG
>Ga0116202_10001091_pt1 | contig 15817 bp, 18 predicted proteins | sample LakKivw325mmetaG_FD_94479 | JGI IMG/M metagenome (GOLD analysis project Ga0116202, IMG submission 94479) | Anoxic lake water microbial communities from Lake Kivu, Rwanda to study Microbial Dark Matter (Phase II) - Lake Kivu water 325m metaG | ecosystem: Environmental > Aquatic > Freshwater >...
GATGCTCTTGAAGATCATCTGGAAGAGGCTTTGCGCAATATGGAAAACGATCAGGAGCGTATCCGTTCCATTGTCGCTTGGCCGTGGATTATTAATGCACTATTGAATTAGAAATGGAATAAGCAAGTACTTGATAGAGGTATTTGTCGTCAAAGATTTCAAAATCAAAGTGCTTGAACCGTTCGAATCTGCCGAGCACAGTCTCCCGCGAATAATTTGAATTTCTGATTATAGTTTCCAGAATCAAATCGAAAATCTCTTTGTGCTTTCCCATTTTAATCCTCTTATCCCAGTAATATTGGGGAACATATCTTGAACATGGCTCTTATCTTAATCGGGTCCATGCTTTGTATACGGCATCACAATATTTTACAACCCAAAATGGTGAATTCAGCTTCTGCCAAATTAAAGGCGGGCTCACTTACGTAATCTTTCCATACTGTCTTGTATGTGTTCAGTCGTAATAGAGATATTTTTTGCGTTTTGCCTTCCGATCCTTCGTCTAAACCTGTACTGAAATCTACTCCACCGATATCTGTAATAAGATACCGGTCATGCAATTGTTTTCCGGCAGGTATTTCTTTCCACCGCTTAAAGCAAACTGACAACCCATCCGGTATACAGTCTGTTAGTCGTTCCGTGCATCGCTGCTTGAAAAGTTGAGACGAAGGCGCATAGCTGAAATTTGCCGATGAGTGGAATTCTACTCGTAGCTGAGACGGTCCATATCGTTCGACGGGCAAAGCTTGCATAAATTTCAAAAATGGCCGTTGCCACTTCCACCAATCGTCTTTTGCCATAAAATATGGATCAATAAATATGGCTGTATGGCAGTTCTGCAATAAAGGTCGGACCGCTTCGGCTATATCGGATGCTTTACGTGGTACATCAGGTAACTGCTCTTTGATATGCCACTTCAAGTTATTTGAAACACCGAGTATTTGGGAATTAAGTACGTTTGGGTGATTCCGCGGATTCGATAAAGCCAAAATCGCATGAAATGGTGAGGCGTTATTTTCTCGCTCTGCGTTTTCCAGCCATGCGATATTGCCATCATAACCATCTGTCTTTCTTGAGATCCTTGCTTCTGAAAGCTTGGCAATCATTTCTAATATCCTCTTAACTTCCAGATCATCTTTGCCCGAGGCTGCCCGGAGTACTTGACGTCGCCAATTTTGAAACTTCGGGTACTCGGACATTATCCGTGGTTGGCCTATTCCGAATTTTTCATAAAAATAACGATAATTATGAGGTTCTCCGCAAGTGGCCACAAGTTCAGGTTCTACGGCAAATTCAAAGACCATATTAAAATAACTCCTTTGCACGTTCCGTGAAAAAGCCATCGGGCCATTTATCGATGAAATCCCCATCCTCTGAAATGCGCAATTCCATGAGCTCAGTTCCATGCTCTGTCGGCTTGGCATAAATAACGGCCACATCATCAGGCGTGAGGGGCGTATGCCCTTCGGCTAATTCACTATTGGTAGTTTCACGGATACGCCGCAGAAGGCGAAGAATCAGATGTTCACTGTGGGTTTCGATGATATATTGACATGGTTTCTTTTTCACACCTTCAATAAAGAAATCGGCCAAATCTGTCTGTAGGCGCGGGTGAATGTGGATCTCCGGTTGCTCGATAAGCTTGAAGCTCCATTCAGTACGATCATAGTATTTCCCATTCCACTCATAGCGATCGGAAACCAGACCGTCCACGAGTATAGGCAGGATCTGGCTTATGCCGAAGCCGACATCCTTGATGCATGATTCAGCTCCTGTTTCAGTGTTTATGAGAACTATTTCGTAATAATCCCTGACTACAGGACGAACATTAATCTCGTAGCCTGCTTCCAGGCGCTTGAGCCATGTGTTGACCTTCTCCAGGATGTCCGGTCGGGCAATTAGGATGTCCGCCGTGTTTTCTCCTTTGCTGCCCACAGTTGCCGGTGCAGTTCCCGCGTAAGCATACATGCGCTCGGGCATGGCCCGAAGAGGGCCGATATAGGTCGTCAAGGCCAGCATATTCTGAAAGCACCTGGAGGCGAAAAGAATTGCCGTGTAAGGAAGATATAAACAATGTGCTTCATCATTCTCGCGCTCATCGGAAGCCCGCTTTTCTGTGAGCGCGCCAGCCTGTGATACCGCATGGGTGAACCTGTAATCCTCACCTGTCACCAACTTCTGGGGGAAACAATTCCCCAACTCGATAAGGCGATCAAAAGAATCGTAATTGTTAACTATTGCTTCTAACTGCATTTTAAAATAAGAGCCATCAGACAAATCCTGTGTATTCTTATGCAAAGACTCCAAAAAGGTCAGGTAGCGCTCGCATTTTTTTATTTCCTCCTTGGCCTGGTTGCTCTCAAATGTCTCTTCTTTTGCCTTTTCTTTTTTTGCTTTGGCTTTTGCAAGACGTTCTCTTAAGCGGGTCATCTCCTCTGCCAGGTCCCTATCATAGGGTTCCTCTCCTTCTTCTTGTTGTTCTCGGTCAATTTTTGCCCACATATCCCAGTGTGCTTTTACGCACGGATGATCCAGATTCAACTCTGTACGACACAACATATTTGAGGTTTTAAGTGTTTCAAGCTCTTCTTTTACTTGTTTGTAGTGAGAATTCTCGATTTTTTCGGGGTCATTGTTTTCAACAAATTCTTTGAGGATACTTTCCCACATGACTATTTTACTTTGCATCTCCGGAATGTCATCCAGCAGGCGGTATGCTGTTACCACTTCTCCTCCGACCCGGTCGGAGATATCAATGGCCTTGACACGGATGTTGCGTTGCTTGTCCAAGGCAAAGCGCATATCAAGGGCAATTGTGTGTGTAGGGCTCCATATCCACGACAAGTCATCGGTAGACAGTTTAAATGCATCCATAGCGATACTGAACCCAAACTCTTTCTGTTCGTTGTGGCCGTTGATAAATTCTCGGTAGGTGCCCGCATCGAGCAACTGTCCCCTGGGAATCAACGCGCCTTGCTTGCTCCCTCCCTCATCAAGTGTTTGTTTGAACAACAGCAGCGCCTGCAGAAGAGAGCTTTTACCGGAGCTATTTGGACCATAAATAAGAGTGATCGGCTTTAATGGGATGCGCTGCATCTTGCCGAAGGATTTGAAATTTTCGATGCCGATTTCTGTAAACATGATGGTTCTCCTGCTTATTGGCCTTTTTTTACTTCAGTGGCTTCATCCTCTTCAACTTTCTTTGATAAAGCCATTCTTACATAGGTTGACATGTCACAGTTAAACCTCTCGGCCTGCTTCTGAATTCTTTCCTTAAATGCGTGGTTTGCTCTGATCATCATTATTGAATTCTTCATGATTGTTTCCTTTGCGGGTAATTTGATATGATGGCTTTGCAACCTGTGAGACAAAGCATTAAAATGAGCAACATTCCCGTAATAATCTTCCATTGCATTTCCTGCCTCCCTTGATGTGTATTTACTCAAAGGGCAGAGCAGGTTCTATGCCACTTACAAACATTCCACTTATTGCATTGATATTATTGAATTATTTATTTTGTATAATTTTTATGGAAATCGAAAACGTAATATATATTACTATAATAGTTTTAAATGTTACTTAATAAAACTTCCAGACATATTTTTTATAACCTTCACGCAAGCCACTTCCACATTATAGCGATTACCTGAGAGTGAGGCCAACGAATTTCTTGTTTTAATAGGGTTTTAATTAATAAGGACAGCGATTATTTTTTCTCTCACTGTACAGGGCGATATTAAGCTTTACAAATCTCTACGCTACCCTCACCCTTACACGCGGTTCCACGTTGGGCCAAGTGGTCCGTCTTGCGATCCGCATGTCGTAATCGACCTGCAGATTCAGCCAGATTTCAGGCGAGACTCCAAAGTATTTTCCAAGGCGAAGGGCTGTGTCGGCAGTAATCGAGCGTTTGCCGTTGATGATCTCACTGATCCTCCCCGGCGGCACGTCAATATCACGGGCCAGTTGATTGGCGCTCAGCCCCAGTGGTTTCATGAACTCTTCTGAAAGGATTTCTCCCGGCGGAATGGGATCTAATAATGCTAAATCTTTCATAATATTTTCTCCTAATGATAATCTACAATTTCAACGTCGTAGGCGTTACCGGCCTTCCATTTAAAACAAACGCGCCACTGATCATTAATACGAATGCTGTATTGACCATGCCGGTCGCCTTTAAGGGACTCCAGTTGGTTGCCCGGTGGTTGCCTGAGGTCGTGGAGATTACGGGCGCGGTGCAGGTAGACAAGCTTCCGTCTGGCCTGACGTTCGATTGCCTGAAAACGAAGAGCTAATCGATCATCAAACAACGCGGCCGTGTCTTTACAACGAAACGTCTTTATCATGGCGGGATTATATTACGCGTTGCGTAACATGTAAAGCATATTTTCTTTCACGGTATTAGCGTCGGGAAGTCAGATTTTACAGCCCGAATTTTTCCTTCGCCCGCTTGCGGAAGGTGTGCGGCTTGATGTTGAGGAGGCGGGCGGCAGCTTCCCGATTGCCTCCCTTCACGCGGATGGCCTCTTCGTAGCAGTTCTTTTCCAGATCGTACAGGTGGGTGTCGAGATCGAGACCGCCGGCTGGGAGAGGCAATTTTGAAAACACCGACAGGGACATGTCTTCGGACGACAGAGAAGGAGCGGTTAATGCCGGGGGCAGGTCTGCCTCTTTAATGGCTGATCCCTTTGATAAAACGAATGCCCGCTCGATAGCGTTTTCCAGTTCACGAATATTGCCCAGCCAGGTGTGATCGATGATTCGCTTCATCGCATCCCGGGCGATCTGCTTCTTTTGAAGATAACGTTCATTATGATTGCTCAGGAAATACTCCACGAGGAGAGGGATGTCTTCCTTTCTGTTTCGTAAGGGTGGCGTCTGAATATCGACGACCTTGAGACGGTAGTACAGGTCTTCCCGGAATTTGCCTTCCGTGATGCGCCCGGGCAGATCGCGGTTGGTGGCGGCGATAACCCGCACATCCGTCTTGACGGGCTTTACACCGCCGACTCGCGTAATCTCATGATCCTGGAGAACCCGCAGGATCTTGGCTTGTGCCGGCAACGGCATATCGCCGATCTCATCAAGGAAGATGGTTCCCTTGTCGGCCAGTTCAAATTTGCCTTTCTTTTGCTGAAGCGCTCCGGTAAAGCCGCCCTTTTCATGGCCGAAAAGTTCGCTTTCCACGAGAGTTTCAGGAATGGCGGCACAGTTGACCACAATGAATGGTTCGGTCTTTCTTGCGCTGTTGAAATGAATCGCACGCGCCACCAGTTCCTTGCCTGTACCGGTTTCCCCCTGGATCATGACAGCCGAGTCATACCGGGAAGCGGCCTTGACGGCATCGACAACATTTGCCAGGGCAGGGCTTTTGCCGATCATCCGAAGACCGGAGAATTCGCGGATCAGATCATCCCGCTCCGCTTCGAGTTGCTCTTTTCTAAAAAAAGTTGCGGCATAATCGGGATGCTCACAGGAAGGCGATGAAATCAGCGGAAACTTGTCGAGTGGCAGACGGATCTCGGAAACGGCTTTTTGATGGGGCCGCAGAAACCGGGGCGGTGTGATTTTTAGAAGCGTCGCCGGGACAAGCCCCGACCGGGCAAGTAGAAACCAGACGGTCTGCATCTGCGGCGTTCCGGAGGCCGTGGCAATCCAGTAGGAAGGTTGTTTCTGATTGTGCTGTGCCATGATGTCCTGACAGAGTTTGTTCATGTGAAAAAACAGGGTTTCATAGTCTGTCGGATCGGGAATGTCGATGTTCAGGATATGGGTCTCGATATCGCTTGCACGGGCGGCAATCTCGTCCTTCAGGCTGCGGGCGTTGGATAGAGTGTTTGGTGTGGTGAAAATATAGATCCACGGGAAAAACCGTTCCTTGAGAAGTGTCAGAACAGGGCCGTCGGAGGAAACTCCACGGATGGTTTCAGGGTTGAATGGATCGCGGTTGCCGGCAAAGGTGAGCAGTATGTCCATAGCGATTCCTCAGATTACGGTTTAGCGCCTCTGATCTCAAGAAATTCCCTGGGTGTGACAATGTTTATTGCCTGATGCTTACGCACATCGATTAGCGCCTTGTCACCGGAGACGACATATTGGGCCTTCAGGGCCAGGGCGCAGGCGATGAATTTGTCGTCGTCCGGGTCAGCGACGACATGAACTTCCGGCGTTCTGGTCGTAAAGACAATGTGGTAGCCGGTGGCGAAAAGTTTAAGCAATTCCTCCATTTCCTGCGTATTGTCGAGTCCCAGGCGACGGAGGACTTCGATGTATTCATCAAAGATTTCCTGCGAAAGGCAGAGTGTCAGGCGGCCATCTTTCCATAAATCGATGATTGCTCTCGGATTGCCGCCGAAGAAGGAGGAGATGAAAACATTGGTGTCCAGGACGATTCTCATGTCTTGCTTCTTCTGACTTCCTCAATGGTCTCAGAAATCCGGTCGGCTGTGACACCCTGCGAGACCAGCCGTGTCCCGATTTTTTCCCAGAGACCGTCGACATAGGCGGCGATATCGCGGCTGGATATATATTCCTCCAGCAGTTCCCGGACGACGTCGCTGGTCGTTTTCCCCTCCGCCCGCGCAAAGCGGTTTACTTTATCTTTAAGTACAGGATCGATCCGGATGATCATCTGGGTGGACATGGCGCATCTCCTTTTGTGAAACCGTATTAATCGCTTATACAATATATACAAAAGAACACAGTGTCAAGAAAATTTTCAGCCGATAAAATCTGATGGGTTCGTAAAATGTCGTCATTCCGGCGAAAGCCGAAATCCAGAGTAAATGTAACTACTGGAATGAACTGGATTCCGGATCAAGTCCGGAATGACAAAGTAGGGATTTAAGGTGTGGGGTTTTATGTTACGGTGAGGAGAATCACCCGTAGCCCAGTTCGATCAGCCTGTCTTCGCTGATCCCGATGAAATGAGCGATCTCGTGGACGACGGTAATCTCGATCTCTTCCTCCAACTCTTCCAGGCTTTCGCACATCTCCTCGAGGGATTCCCGGAAGATGTAAATCGTGTCGGGATAAAGGGGTGGATATAAGGCGGTGCGCTCCGGCATGGCTGTGCCCACATACAAGCCAAGTGGAGAATCATCCGGAGACAGACCCAGCTCCTTCAGCATTTTCCGGGAGGGTCTTTCCCGGACGGAGATCAGAACATTGTCGAGGTGATGGCGGATCTCCTCGGGAATGCGGGAGATCGCCCTTTTCACGATCCTGGAGAAATCCTTTTCGGACAGTGTCTTTACAGCCAATGTGCAAACCTCCATCAGAAAAGCCGGTCGCCCGACACAGCGACACCCGAAAATGGGACAACCGGACGTTTGCGCCGGCATTAAGTCAGCCTTCCGGCTTGTTCACGATTCTGTCCGCTTCCTTGAGAATCCCCAGTTCACGGATGATGTGATAAGCCATTCCTGGATTATCTCGAAGTCTGTTTTGGGAGTTGAAATGGGTATATGACCTTCCAGTCCCTTTTCATGTCGATAATGAGCCACCCACGCTTGTCGGCTTCATCCAGCCCCTTGTTCAGCCGGCCCACGAACGAGTCTCGATCATAAGCCCATTCCCGTTCGGCATCGGTGTGATGGACGATCAGCATGAGGCGGGCGCCCTCTCCGGCGGCAGTCCACTGCAACATCGGAAGATCGCCGTCAGAGTTGCCGAATGCCACCAGGGGCCTCCGGCCGATAAATTTGTGAATGCCTACAGGTTTTCCCTCACCGTCGTCAATAAAATGAATATTCGGAAGTCGGATGAGAACCGGTATGCCATGACGCAATTCATACTTGATCTGGCTACTGCTGCCTACGACCTGTTCGGGCGGAATCCCGTAAGCTTTCGTAACCCATGGTCGCATGAAATCCGTGTTTCCCCCTGAAGCGATGAATGTCTTGAATCCCCTGTCTCTCAGATAGCGCAACACTTCGAGCATCGGCTGATAAACGAGGTCGGTGTATGGACGCTTCAGGTGGGGGTGTCTGGCCGTATCGATCCAGTTTCTGACGATCATATCGAACTCGTCCGTTGTCTTGCCCTGGTGTATGCCCATTACCACTTTCATCAGGCTATACTCGTCAAAAGTTGCAAGACCTTTCAGGTTGTTCTCCAGGATATCCTTGTACGGTTGTTGCGTCTTCCACTCCGGATGAGCAGGAGCGAGCGCCCTGATTTGATCGAAGACAAAGAAAATTTCAAAGTAGAGCGGCTTTTCGGACCAGAGGGTTCCGTCGTTGTCGAATACGGCGATTCTCCGGTCAGAGGGAACGAAATCCCTGTTGTTTTTATCAGTCACCCGCTGAACAAAATCTACAACAGCCTGTTTCACAATCCCGTCATTCCACGAAGGCAATGGATCATGCTCTCCGGCCGTCGCCGATGACACCAGACTGACCATCAAAACAACGATGGATACCAACAAAGAAACACGATGAAGAAGCCATTTTTTCTTTTTCATATTTCCTCCATATTCCTGATCTGAAAGCTTGAAACAATCATGAGGAACTCGCAGGATGACCACCGCCATATTGCGCGGCATGGATGCCAATGCCTTTGTATTGATACACGAATATGTAATCAAATTCAATTATTATTGAATCAGCTCCGGTTCGATCCAGAAAAAAACGGCAGAGGCGGTAAGGTGGATTAACGGTTCCTCTTGAAAGTCAAATATTTCTATGATAGTGTATGCCGCCATTGATTCCATAGCAATAAATGATCATTACACAAATTAGGAGAGCCGGATGGACTATAAAGACACGTTGAATCTGCCGAAAACCGATTTTCCCATGAAGGCGAATCTTTCCCGTAAAGAGCCGGAAATGCTTAACATGTGGGAGAATATGGATATTTATGGGAAGATCAGAGAGGTTTCAAAGGGAAGAGAACCTTACATCCTTCATGACGGGCCTCCTTACGCCAACGGAAACATTCATCTGGGAACCGCCCTGAACAAGGTCATCAAGGACATGGTTATCAAGGCGAAGAACATGTCGGGTTCCGACAGTGTTTACGTTCCGGGGTGGGATTGTCACGGTCTTCCCATCGAACACCAGGTCGAAAAAGAACTGGGGGAAAAACAGTCCTCCATGTCCCAGGCGGATAAAAGGCGCTTCTGTCGCGCTTTTGCGGAAAAATTTGTAGGCATTCAGAGAGCGCAGTTCAAACGGCTGGGTGTGTTCGGAGAATGGGAGAAACCCTATCTGACCATGGCTTACGCCTACGAGGCAGCAACGGTTGAAGAATTCGGAAAGCTCCTGTTCAATGGCGATGTCTACAAGGGGAAGAAACCTGTATACTGGTGCGCTTCCTGTAAGACGGCCCTGGCGGAGGCCGAGGTCGAATATGGCGATCACATCACCCCTTCTGTTTATGTAAAGTTTCCCATGATATCGGATATTTCATCGGTGCGCCCGAAGCTGATAGGGAAGAAAATCAGCGTGGTGATCTGGACCACGACGCCCTGGACCCTTCCCCCGAACCAGGCGATTGCCCTGCACACGGATTTTGTCTATGTCGCCGTGAAGGTTGGTGATGAGGTTTTGATTCTTGCCAAGGAACTGCTGGATTACTGCATGGATGCCTTTGGCTGCAAGACCTTTGAAGTTCTCGATGAATTTCCCGGTTCGGCCCTGGAAGGTCTCAAATGCAGGCATCCGTTCATTGACCGGGAGAGCCTCCTCATCCTGGCGCCCTTCGTGACCCTCGATGCGGGAACAGGCTGCGTGCACATCGCACCGGGTCATGGCCAGGAAGACTATGAAATCGGCATGCAGTACGGACTGGATAATTACGCCCCCGTCGATGACGACGGTAAATATACATCAGATGTGGCCTATTTTGCCGGGCAGTTTGTCTTTGATGCCAATGAATCGGTCATCCGGAAACTCAGCGAGGTCGGCGCCCTGCTCAATCGTATGGATATCGAGCATTCCTACCCCCACTGCTGGCGGTGCAAGAAACCGATTATTTTCCGCTCCACGGAACAGTGGTTTATTTCCATGGAGAAAAACAGTCTGAGAGATAAAACCCTTGAAGCCATCGATACTGTCCAGTGGGTGCCGTTGTGGGGTCGTGACCGGATATACGGTATGATCAAGAACCGTCCGGACTGGTGTATCTCCCGTCAGCGCCTGTGGGGGGTGCCGATAACCATGTTCTACTGCAACCACTGCAAAAGCGAGGTCATGACGAAGGAGATCATGTACCACGTGGTGAAACTGGTCGGTGAATTTGGCGCTGATGTGTGGTTTGAGAGAGAACCGAAAGACCTGATGCCTGCAGGGACTGTCTGTCCCGCTTGCGGGAAGGATGGATTCAGAAAGGAGACCGATATCCTGGATGTGTGGTTCGATTCCGGCGTCAGCCATGCCGCCGTGCTGGAGAAATGGTCCAGTCTGAGATCCCCCGCCGATATGTATCTGGAAGGCAGCGACCAGCACCGCGGGTGGTTCCATTCTTCACTGCTGGAATCGGTCGGAACCAGAAACCGCGCTCCGTATAAGACCGTCCTGACCCACGGTTTCGTCGTCGACGGCGAGGGAAAGAAGATGTCCAAATCGGTGGGCAACGTCATCGATTCCCAGGAGATCATCGATCAATACGGCGCGGAAATTCTCAGACTCTGGGTGGCCGCCGAGGATTATACCCAGGATATCAGAATATCCAACGAGATCCTGGAGCGCCTTGTGGAAGCCTACAGGCGTATACGCAACACGAGCCGCTTTATTCTTGGAAATCTGTATGATTTTGATTGTATAAACCACATGGTTCCCTATGGCGATATGGAAGAAATGGACAGATGGGTCCTTCACAAACTTCAGGAAGTTATCCGGCGCGTGAGGGAGGCCTACGATCAGTATCAGTTCCATGTGGTCTTCTATACCCTTTACAATTTCTGCACCGTTGACCTCAGCGCCCTGTACCTGGATGTTCTCAAGGACAGGCTCTATACCTCAAAAGCGCAGTCGGAAAAGCGGCGGTCCGCACAAAGCGCCATGTACGTGATCCTCGACGCCATGACGCGATTGCTTGCACCCATTCTGACATTTACAGCGGAAGAGATATGGTCGTCGCTGCCGTCCCATGGGGGCAAGGAGATCAGTGTGCACCTGACCCGGTTGCCTTCCCCGAGGCCTGAATTGACGGATATGGAACTCGCTGAACGCTGGAAAACCATGGTCGCGTTAAAAGGTGAGGTTTCAAAGGCGGTTGAAATCGCCAGACAGAAAAAGGTGATCGGCCACACCCTGGACGCCCGTGTGGATATTTCTCCGCCGGAAAAACTCAGGGAGTTCCTCGCTGCCCGCCTGGAAGACATGAGGGCGCTGTTGATCGTGTCCCAGGTGAATATTGTGCCAAAAGACAGCCTTACGGACCCTTATGTGAGCGGGGAATTTGAAGGACTGACCATTGGCGTCACAAAGGCTCCGGGCGAGAAATGCAATCGATGCTGGATATTCAGCGAATCGGTCGGCGCAGATGAGAAGAACCCGGCCATCTGCACCCGATGCTGCGGTAACCTTGAGTGACCAGAGGTCGCCTTTTGAAAAAGAAAACGGTCGTTTTGATGACAACGGTTGGGTTTGTGGTGCTTTTGGATGTGGTCACCAAGGCTTACGTTGCATCGACCCTGTTCCTTCATGAGTCAGTTAGCGTCATCGAAGGATTCTTCAATATTACCTACGTCAGGAATCCGGGAGCCGCTTTCGGCTTCCTTGCCGGTGCATCAGCGGGGTTCCGTTTCTTTTTTTTCATCTCGATTACTCTTGCCGTGATCGGGATGATCCTTTATTATATCTGGAAAAGTCATGACAAAGAGATGTTCGAGACCTTTTCTCTTTCCCTCATTCTGTCCGGAGCTTTGGGAAATATGATTGACCGGGTGAGGTTCGGAGAGGTGATCGATTTTATAGATGTATATATCGGATCGCATCACTGGCCCGCTTTCAATATTGCAGATTCAGCCATATCAGTTGGAGCCGCTTTTTTGATTTTCAGCCTGCTGAGATATAAAAAGGAAGACGCATAAGAAGTGGCATCAAGATGAAAAGAATACTGTCAAGACTCCTGTCTCCCCAAAAAATCTTCATCCTCAGCTTTGCTGTCATTATTCTCGTCGGGGCCATTCTCCTGTGGTCTCCTTTTTCGGCCGGTCGCGGCCATATCGCTTTTGTGGATGCCCTCTTCATGTCTGCATCGGCCGTCTGTGTAACCGGACTTGTCGTCCTGGATACCGGCAAGGATTTTTCTTTTACCGGACAGATGATTACCCTGTTTCTTTTTCAGATCGGAGGGCTGGGAATCATCACCTTTTCGGTGGTGCTGTTCGGTCTGATGGGCAGGGGTATTTCCTTCAAGGGACGGGAAATCGTTCAATCAACATTCCTCCATACCCCGAGAAGAGATTTGCTTGTGATCATGAAATCGGTTCTCTTGCTGACGTTTAGTATTGAAGCCGCCGGAACCCTTTTATTGTTTATCCGCTTTTTACAGGATTTTTCTCCCGGAAAGGCTTTTTATCTGGCCGTTTACCATGCCGTTTCAGCCTTTAATAATTGCGGCTATTCTTTGTTTTCGGATAGCTTGACAGCCTACCGGGGCGATGTCATGGTCAATCTTACCGTCATGGGTCTCGTTGTTCTTGGCGGGATCGGCTTTATCGTGCTGTACGAAATCATTTCCCGGTTCCGGGGATTTCAGAAAAAACTCTCCATCCATACCAAAATTGTTCTATTGACGACATCCATTCTCATTCTGGGTGGCGCGGTATTTTTCTATCTTTTTGAAATGAATCATCTCCTCAGGGATGTCCCCGTCAGAACACAGATGCTGATATCTTTCTTCCATTCGGTTATATCACGAACATGCGGATTCAATACGGTGGATATCGGGCAGCTGACCAATGCGACAATCCTTGTCATGATTATCCTGATGTTTATTGGAGCTTCTCCCGGCTCAACGGGCGGTGGGATTAAGACAACAAGTTTTGCGCTCCTTCTTCTGATGATTTGGAACCGGCTGAAGGGGCAGGAAGAAGTAAACGTCTTCAACAGAACCGTTCCCGGCGAGGTTTTAACCAGAACCATCGCCATCATCTTTGCATCTGCATTTTCCGTCTTTCTGATCACGTCAATTCTCTTAATGCTTGGGGGTGGGGGCAATCTGCCGCCTGTCAATACCCGTCACTTTTTTGTGGAGTATCTTTTTGAAACGGTATCTGCCTTCGGCACGGTGGGCCTGTCCATGGGGATTACGGCAAACATGAACGATATGCAGAAACTGGCCATCATCCTGATGATGTTTGCCGGGAGGGTGGGGCCTTTGACGCTTGCCTTTTCATGGTATGCTTCAAAAAGAGGGTTAACATATGCAGAGGAATCCGTTATGGTGGGCTAAGGAGGGTCAACGATGAAACGGGTAGTCGTAATAGGACTGGGTATTTTCGGCTTCAATATCGTGAAGGAGCTGTTTGAAAACGGATTTGAGGTCATCGCCGTTGATAAAAATAAAGACGCGGTACAGCGCGTCAGGGATTTTGCCACCAAGGCAATTGTTGCGGACGGTACTGATCATGAAATTATGAATCTCATCGGTGTTGACGAGAATGATGTGGCGATCATTTCATTCGGAGAGGATCTGGCGGCGGCTACGCTCATTACCCTTCACCTCAAACAGATGAGGGTCAAAAATATCATCGTGAAGGCGCCCAATGAAGAACACAAGCTCATCCTGGAAAAAGTGGGAGCCACGGATGTGCTCATTCCGGAAAAAGAAATTGCCGGCAAGGTTGCCAAGAGCCTTATTTCACCAAACGTCCTGGATTGTCTTCCTCTTTCCGACGGTTATATGATCTATGAAATTGCTCCCCCGCATGGATTTCTGGGGAAGAGCATTGGGGAGCTTCAGTTAAGAAGTAAATATCATGTCGAAGTCATTGCCGTCCGGGATGTTCTGACAGATCATGTTCATATGGTGCCGCGGGCGGATCTCGTACTCAAGGACGGAGAGGTTCTCGTGGTGATTGCCAGGGAGAAGGATATTCAGAAAATCAAATAATATTATTATTGAAAAGGGATTCCCCTGTGGCCCAGAATCTTTTTTATCATACGCCACAGCGCTGAACAATCCTATTAGAATCATGTTATTTAAACAAAATATCTGGCAAAAAAATCTTCGATTCACCACCCGGGAACCCCTTTTCAATACCAACATAATCAAAGGAGGGTGTTATGAACGTCATTATTGATTTTTCGATTTTCCCGATGGATAAGGGGGAGAGCGTCAGCGCCTACGCATCGCGGGCCGTGAAAATCATCAAAGCCAGCGGTCTCGCGCATCACATCGGTCCCATGGGGACGGCCATCGAAGGGCAGTGGGATGAGGTGATCGGCGTGGTCGGCCGCTGCCTGGATGATCTCCAGAAGGACTGTGACCGGCTGTATATGACCATGAAGGTGGACTACAGGAAAAAAGGAGAACCCGGTCGCATCGCGAAGAAAGTCAAAACGGTGGAGAAAAAATCAACCTGAAACAATGGGCGCACCCACCGCGAAAGTAATCGTACTAAATTTCATTTCTTTCGATTCGTATCTTTTTGCATAAGTTCGCGTTGTGTCATTTCGACCGCGGGGAGAGATCTTTTTTTCAGGAAGCGGTGATGCTTAAAAAAATATATGACAAATTTCTAAATTTAGGGATCCTGCCGAAGTTGCTCATCTCTTATTTGATTCTGTCGATCATTCCATTGATTATTGTCGGATACATTGCCACGAAAAACTTAAGTGATACAGGTTTCCAGGCGGTCAGGAGAGCCGAGGAGATGGGGAATGAAAACCTGAAGGCGGCTGAAGATATAGGCAAAACATCAATAGCGGACAGTGTGCAGGCTCTTGATCGCAAATCGAAGGAAGCCATCGAACTGAGAACTGTGGAGCTGGCCACGAGAATTGCCGATTTTCTCTATGAAAGAGATAGGGAAATCTTAATTCTTGCTTCATTTAATCCCGATCCTGAACGGTATCTCGATGTCTATCTGACAGCAAACAGGGATGTGATTGTAACCAAACCGGGCGCAGCCGTGAAATCTCAAGGAAGTGCCCTTGAACTTCAGTCCCGAAACCCCGAAAATAAAGAAGAATGGAGGCATTTTCCGCCTCTCGATTTTCATAACGTATCAAAACCACTCTACAGAGAGATAACATTTGTCGATTTGCAGGGTCAGGAAAAGATCAAGATTGTGGATGGTAAGATTTCAAATAACCTGACTGACGTAAGCAGAAAGGAAAATACGTATTGTAAGGCGGAAGACTATTTCCCGCATCTGACAAATTTGAAAAAAGGTGAGATTTACGTCTCCAGGGTCATAGGTGCTTATGTTAAAGGCTGGCTTTATAAAACCCAGGAAGGTATCAAGGTAAAACCGGAAAGCGCCTACGCCGGCAAAGAAAATCCTCATGGCAAAAAATTCGAGGGGATCGTCAGATGGGTGACACCCGTCTATGATGAGAAAGGAAAAAAAACGGGCTATGTGACCATGGCTTTAGATCACACCCATGTGATGGAATTTACCGACCATGTAGTCCCTACGGAAGAAAGATTTACTGTTCTGTCGGACGGTGGATCGGGTAATTATGCCTTTATCTGGGATAACAAAGATCGATGCATCTCCCATGCGCGCGATTTTTTTAGAGATATAACCCAAAGTTGTGGACGGAGTAAAATAGAAGGCGTATCCTATAGATGTAATTTATCTTAATGAACCCCTTGGCAAGAGGGGAAAAGAAAGGATACGCCCGTGAAGTATAATGAA
>Ga0116202_10001092_pt1 | contig 15815 bp, 13 predicted proteins | sample LakKivw325mmetaG_FD_94479 | JGI IMG/M metagenome (GOLD analysis project Ga0116202, IMG submission 94479) | Anoxic lake water microbial communities from Lake Kivu, Rwanda to study Microbial Dark Matter (Phase II) - Lake Kivu water 325m metaG | ecosystem: Environmental > Aquatic > Freshwater >...
GAAGAAGACGAGGAGGCTCTTGTGGCCCTTGTTCACGAAGCGCCGGACTGGCGCACTTACCGGATGGACGTGCGCCGGCCGTTCGCGGCGCTGGAACCCCTGGAGCAGGAGATCGCCCGCGTGGACGCGGCCCTGTCGGCGCTGGTGGCGGCCGGCGTGCTGCCCCACGCGCGCTACGACCGCGAGCGCTTCGCCCGGCACCGTGCCGAGGTGGCCGCCGCCTTCGACATCCCCTGGACCGCGATCACGCCCCGCATGCACCGGCTGCTGTACGCGATCAACAGCATCCAGCAGCCCCGCACCCTGGTCGCGGTCGGCATCTTCTGCGGCTTCACCTTCATCGCCAACGCGGGCGCCGGCCTCGGCGCCGGGGCCTGCTACGCGGCGGAGCGCCTGCTGGGCATCGAGATCGACCCCGGCGAGGCGACGCGGGCCGCGCGCAACGTGGCCGCCGTCGACGGGGATGGGCGGGCGCGGATCCTGCCCGCCGATGGGGTGGCCGCCTTGCGCGAGCTGACCGGGACGCTAGATCTGTTGTACCTGGACGCCAATGGCGGCGGCGAACAGGGCAAGTCGATCTACCTCGACATGCTGGCAGCCGCGCGCCACGCGCTGGTCGCCGGCAGCCTGGTGCTGGCCCACAATTCGCTGAACTGCGCCGCCGCGCTCGCCGACTACCTGGCCACCGTCCGCGATCCGGCCAACTGCCGCCAGAGCGTCAACGTCTGCATCGACGGCGAGGGACTGGAGGTGTCCCTGATCGCCGGCGCAGCTCCACAGGAGTGAACCGATGGCAACCCCACAGGCAGAAACCCCGGCTCTGGCGCTGGCGGGCTGCAGCGATGCCGAGCGCATCGCCGCGCTGCGGGCGCGCCTGCTGGCCCGCAAGGACCGCGGCAGCAGCGGCTGGGCGCTCCAGGCGGATCCGGTGGTGACCGCTGCCGCGCTCCAGGCCACCGAACACGTCGAGTCCTGGCAGCGGCGGCGCGGCGCGGTGGTGCGGGCGCGGCTGGCGGCCGTCCGCTTCGCCGTGGACGACCTGGAGCTGCTGGCGGGCCGCATCGCCGAGGACACGCAGGCGGGCACGCCGGAAGAGCGCCAGGCAGCTCAGGAGTACCTGGCCCGCTACCCGGGGGTCCCGGGGCAGACGGGCCATTGCGAACTCGACCTGGAACCGCTGATGGCGCTCGGCATCGACGGTCTGGCCGCGCGGATAGGCGGCCGCCAGACGGCTGCCGGCAGCCTGCCGTCCGCCGCCGCGCGCGGCACTGCGCCGCCCGCCAGCGACCAGGACGCGGCCGATGCCTGCGCCTCCTTTCTCGACGCCCTGGCGGGCCTGTCCGCCCTGATCGACAACGCGGCCGCGGCCGCCACCCGCGCGCTGGCCAGCGCGCCGCCGGCGGCGCGCCCGGACCTGGCGGCGATGGCCGCGTCCTGCCGCCGCGTGGCCCATGCGCCGCCCGCGACCTTCCAGGATGCGCTGCAGCTGCTCTGGCTCGTGCTCGTCGGAGTCATGCACGGCGAGCCGGTGGGCCTGGTGGTCCCCGGCCACCTGGACCGCACCCTGTATCCGTTCTACGCGCGCGACGTGGCGGCCGGGCGGCTGGACGACCGGCGCGCGCTGCTCCTGCTCGAATGTCTCTATCTGCTGGTCAACGAGTACATCCCGGACGGCCTGGCGATCTCCGTCATGGTGGGAGGCCGGGATGCCGCCGGGCGGGACGTCACCAATCCCCTCTCCTACCTGTGCCTGGAGGCCCTGCGCCGCACCGCGTTGATCTATCCCACGGTAGGAGTGTGCTGGCACGAGGGCACGCCGGCCGACCTGGTGGCCCTCGCGGTGGACCTGATCGGCCGCGGCAACGCCAACCCGGCCTTCTTCGGGGACGCCACCATCCAGAAGGGCCTCCGGCAGCTCGGCGTGCCGCCGGCCGAGTCCTGCCGGTACATGAATTCCACCTGCGTCGAGATCACTCCGTCCGGGGCCAGCAACGTCTGGGTGGCCTCGCCTTACTACAACACCTGCCAGCTCCTGCTGGAGGAGATCGCCAGCCAGCAGGAGGATCCGGCGCCGGACTTCCAAGTCTTCCTGCGCCGGTACCAGCAGCGGCTGGCCGCCGCGGTGGCGGCCGGGGTGGCCGCCCAGAACGAGGCGCGCCAGCAGCGCCGCCAACACGGCCGCAAGCCGCTGCAGAGCGTGTTCACGCGCAACTGCATCGAGCGCGGCCGCGACATCGACGACGGCGGCGCCACCTACAACTGGGTGGAGTGCTCGTTCGTCGGGCTGGCGAACCTGGCGGACTCGCTCCAGGTCATCCAGACCGAGGTCTTCGCCCGCAAGACACTGACCTGGGCCGAGCTGAAACGCCTCCTCGACAGCGATTACGCGGGCGCCGAGGGCGTCCGGCAGCGGTTCCTCAACGGGCACCCGAAGTACGGGCAGGGCTGCCCCGAGGTGGACCAGCGCGTGGCGGACATGGTGGCATTCGTGGCGGCGCTGTGCCGCGGCTTCCGCATGCTCCCCGACGACAGCCCCTACGTTCCGGGTGCCTTCGTGTGGATCATGCACGAGCGGCTCGGCCGCGAGACCGGCGCCACCCCGGACGGCCGCCGCGCCGGCTTCCCGTTCGCCGATGGCTGCGGCCCGGCCCAGGGGCGCGAGAGCCGCGGCCCCACGGCCGCCATCCTGTCGACCACCAGCTGGGACCACAGCCCCATGATCGGCGGCCTGGCCTACAACATGAAGTTCTCGCGGTCGCTGTTCGCCGGACCGGACGGGTTCGCGCGCCTGCAGGACCTGGTGCTGACCTTCCTGCGGCGCGGCGGCTTCGAGACCCAGATCAACGTGGTCGACGCCCAGGTCCTGCGGGAGGCGCGCAAGCACCCGGAGAACTACCGCGACCTGGTGGTGCGCATCGGTGGCTACACCGACTACTTCACTCGCCTCACTCCGGAGATGCAGGCAGAGGTGATCCTGCGCACGGAGTACAGGGGTCGCTGATGCCTGCCGTCCGCGGCCGCGTGTTCGAGATCCAGCGCTTCTGCATCCACGACGGGCCGGGCATCCGCACCACCGTGTTCCTGCAGGGCTGCCCGCTGCGCTGCCGGTGGTGCCACAATCCGGAAGGGATCCGGACGGCCCCGCTGCTCTCTTTCCAGCCGGACAAGTGCGTGGCGTGCGGCGCGTGCGCCTCGGTCTGCCCGCACGGCGCCCACCTGCTGGACCCCATGAGCGGCAGGCACCTCCTGCGGCGCGAGCGCTGCGCGGTCTGCGGCCGCTGCGCGACCGTGTGTTACGCCCGGGCCCTGGAGATCGTCGGCCGCGAGCTGAGCGTGGCCGAGGTGATGGCCGAGGTGGAGGCCGACCGGCCCTTCTATGCCTGTTCGGGCGGCGGCCTGACGCTGTCGGGAGGCGAGCCGCTCGCCCAGATCGACTTCGCGACTGCCGTGCTGGCTGCGGCCCGGCAGGCGGAGATCCACCGCGTGGTGGAGACCTGCGGCGCGGTGCCCCGGGCGCATCTGCGCCGGGTCCTGCCGCTGATCGACCTGTTCCTCTTCGATCTCAAGGAGACCGACAGCGCCCGGCACCGGCGCTGCACCGGCGCCGGCAACCGGTGGATCCTGGCCAACCTGCGCTGGCTGCGCGCGGCCGGGGCCGCGGTGCGATTGCGCCTGCCGCTGATTCCGGGCTACAACGACCGCCCCGAGCATCTGGCAGCGGTGGCTGCCCTGGCGGGCGAGCTGGCGCCGCTCGAGGGCGTCGAGATCCTGCCCTACCACCGTCTGGGCACGGCCAAGCACCCGCGCTTCGGCTGGCCAGTGCCGCCGCCCATCCAGCCACCGAACGCCGAGCAGGTCCACGCCTGGGCCGAGTGCCTGCGCGCCCTGGGAGTGCCGGTACGGGCGCCGGACGCCGCCCCAGCCCCCTTGGCCCCCAGGAGTCAGCCATGACCGGTTCTCGCCAGCGCATCGCCCGCGCCTTTGCGCGCCAGGCGCCCGACCGCACCCCGCTGTTCGAGATCTTCTCGCCGTGGCATCCCATCCACTGGGACATCTGCGGCCGCAACCTGGCCACCGATGCGAGCCTGGCCTGGGACGCCCTGGCGGCAGGAGTGAGCTACGAGGAGCGGCTGGAGGCCAGCATCCGGGCCCAGTACCGGGTCAACCGCTTCTTCGAGGTCGACATGGTGCGCCTCAACGGCGCGCCGCCGCGGGATCCCGCGCGCCCGGTGAAGGTGGGCGAGCACGCCTGGACGCTGCACGGCGTCCGCTACCAGCGGGACCCCAAGACCGACCTGGTCGTGCTCGCCGAACCGGGCGCCGCAGCCAGCTACTCGCACCGTTACGACGAGGAGGCCCTGCGCGCCCAGGTGGAGGCCTGGGACGGCACCGCTCCCGAACTCGATCCGCAGCCGGACCCCGTCATCGCGGGTGTCCGCCGGCTGGCCGAGGCCGACGGCGTCGAGTGGGTGTACATGGGCGAGGTGGGCGCCGGCACCGGCGTGGCCTTCTATCCGCCGTTCATGCTCATGTGGATGCTGCAGGAACCGGCGCTGCTGCACCGCTGGATCGAGATGCAGAAGGTCCAGGCCTTCGCCGTCACGCGGAAGCTGGTGGCCAGCGGCTGCACCGTGATCGCGATGGGCGGGGACGTGAGCTGCGACAAGGGGCCGTTCATCTCCCCGGCGCTGTACCGCGAGTTCGTCCTCCCCGTCATCCGCGAGCACGTGGAGCTCATCCACCGGCTGGGCGCGCTGGCAGTCTACACCTCGGACGGCAATCACTGGCCGATCCGCGACGCCTTCTTCTTCGACTCGGGGATCGACGGGTACAAGGAGGTCGACAAGGCGGCGGGCATGACCTGGCCGCGGCTGATCGAGGCGGGCGTCGCGGCCCGCGTGTGCATCATCGGCAACCTGGACGCGCGCCACAACCTCTGCCACGGCACGCCCGCCAGCATCGCCGCCGAGGTCCGCGAGTGCCTGGACTACGGCCGCCGCACGCCCGGCGGCCATATCCTGCACACCAGCCACTCGGTGCACGAGGACATGCCGGCGGCCAACTACCGGATCGCGGTGGACGCCTACCGCGAGTACTTCGGGCTGCCACCGCTGCCGCGCTGACCGCGGCGGCTGCGCCGCGGCTCAGGCGGTCGGCGCCTGCCGTCCCCCGGCCACCTCCGCCAGCGATTCCTTCTTCCGGTACGCCAGCCCCTGGAAGATGGCGACCAGATCCCCGCTGGCGTCGGTGACCGTGATCGTGTAGGTGCCCAGGCGCGGGTTGCACGCCGCCTCCTGCGCCACCGCGGTCAGCCTGCCGGAGGTGGCCGCCTTCATGTAGGTGATGCTCGCGTTGATGGCGACCGCCACCGTGCCGTGCGAGTTGCAGGCGGCCGCAAAGGCCAGATCGGCCAGGGTGAAGATGGCGCCCCCGTGCGCGGTGTTCACCCCGTTCAGGTGCTGCTCGCCCAGCTCCAGCTGCGCCACCGCCCGGCCCGCGCCGACCTCGACCAGCTCCACGCCGCAGTGCGTGGCGAAGCGGTCCCGGGCGCGGAAGAACTCCCTGACCTGCTCCATGCCGTGGCCTCCCGATGCTCCTGCCGGTGCCCCCGCCAGACCTGCCCGCTGCCGCTCTACAGGATACGGTACGCGGACGCCGGCCGGAAATTCGCGCTTGCACGACGCGCTGCCGATCGCTTAGAATTGTGACCATCGCCACCATCTCGTCACGATCTTCACCGGTGCTCTCCAGGCCCGTGCGGTCGTTTCGCCGCCCCGGCCGTCACGAACGGGAACCGCGACCATGCCTCCGCTGCTGCTGGAGCGCGGCAGCCGCTCGCCGCCGTCGTCCGGTTCCTGATCGCCGGGCAACCGGTGCTCCGGTACCGATGCGAGCCAGCGCCGCTACTGCTGGCCGACGGCTGGCGGTGCCCAGCCTCGGCAGGTGTGGCGGGCGGCTGCCTCGCATTCGTTCGGCGGTGCGCCCACGGGTGAGGCCGCCGGTCGTCTTCACCGTCACGAACACAGAAGGAGAGGAATCATGCGACGTGGGGTAGCAGCCTTGCTGATCACCCTGGCGCTGGCGACGGGCGTGTTCGGCGCGTCCGCACGCTGGAACTGCCTGGGCTTCGAGCACCGGTTCATGCTCGACACCTCGAACTACGGCATCTACCCGGCCCGGATGATGATGTTCGCCGACGCCGTGTGGGTGATCCCCTCGATCCCGGCCGCCGCTGCGGTGCCCGACAACATGATGGCCGGACTGCTGGTCTCCCAGGGCCAGCAGGCCTGGGCCATCCACTACAACCTGCCGGGAACGATCGCCTTCAACCGGCTGCGCACCGGCCTGAACCAGGCAGGGGGCAACCTGGGGCTGCTGGCCGACCGGCTGCGGCCCATGCCCGATGCGTTCTACGCGCGCAAGCTGGGCGACATGACGGTCGCGGGGCGTCTGGTCCTGGGCCTGGCCAGCAGCGAGCCGGTGGCCGACAAGTCCGCCAGCGGCATGGCGATCGACGTGGCGGGCGGCATCATCAAGCCCCTGTCCGTGGGCGACCTGGACGTGGGGCTGCGCATCGCCTCGGCCAGCTTCAAGGACGATGCCGCCAACATCGAGAGCACGGGGGGCATGGGCCTGGCGATGGACGCCCGCCTGCTCATGAAGGGCAGCGGCGGCGTCACGCTCATCCCGCTGTTCGGCTTCGAGTACGGCACGGATCCCACCGTGGACGGCGCCGCCGAGGTGTCGCGCCTGGGCGTCGACCTGGGGATCGGGTGGAACCGCATGGACGCCAGCAAGCGCATGCTGGTGTACGGAGCCACGCTGGCCTATGACGCGGTCACGACCTCGCCGCCGGCAGGCAGCGACGTGAGCGTCAACACCCTGGAGCTGGCCTACCTGGCCGGGTACGAGAAGCCGCTGAACAAGTGGCTGGTCGGCCGCGCCGGGGCCCGGGGGGTGATCACCAACAACAGCGGCGACAACCCGGCGGTGAACGGCACGCGCGCCAACTTCGACTACAACTTCGGCATCCGGACCATCTACCAGCGCGTGCTGCTCGACTTCCAGTTCGACAAGGCGCTGCTGCACCGCGGCCCGTACGTGCTGAGCGGCGCGGCCGCCAACTGGTCCCCCAACGTCTGCATCACCTACCTGCTGGAGCCGGCCGAGTAGCGGCAGCCGGGCCAGCCGAGCCTACCGCAGGCGCCGCGCGCTCCTGGCGTGGCGGCGCCTGCGGAACCTCGCATCGACTCGCGCTGGCGATCCCCCGGACCGCGCTGCCAGCGCCAGGTCCGGGGGTGTCGTCCTGCGCCCCGCGCCCCGCGGCCGCCGGCCCGCTTCCTCACAGCTTGCGCCGATCCTCGACCCGCTGGGCCTTTCCCTCGAAGCGCCGCAGCGTGCGCGGCTCGACCAGCTTCAGGTCCACCTTGATGCCCAGCACGCTCTGCAGGCGGCTGGCCAGCCGCTGGTGGAAGCCGTGCATCTCGCGCATGCGGTCGGCGAAGATCGCCTCCGAGGCCTCCACCTGCAGCTCGAACGTGTCCACGTTGTTCACCCGGTCCACGACGATGCGATAGTGCGGCCGGGTGTGCTCGAACTCCGCCAGCACGCTCTCCACCTGGCTGGGGAAGATGTTGACGCCGCGCACGATGATCATGTCGTCCGTGCGCCCCCGCGTCTTCGTCATCCGCAGATGGGTCCGACCGCACGCGCACGGCTCGGCCAGCAGCGCGGTCAGATCGCCGGTGCGGTAGCGGATGACCGGCAAGGCCTCCTTGGTCAGGCTGGTGAGGACCAGCTCGCCCGGCGCGCCGGCAGGCAGGGGCGTGCCGGTGGTCGGGTCGACGATCTCGGCGATGAAGTGGTCCTCGGCGATGTGCATGCCGCCCTGCGCCAGGCATTCGTAGGCCACGCCCGGGCCGATCACCTCGGACAGGCCGTAGTTGTCCGTGGCCGTGATGCCCAGCGGGCGCTGGATCTCGGCGCGCATCTCCTCGGACCAGGGCTCGCCGCCGAACAGGCCCCAGCGCAGCCGCAGGCGGTCGCGCAGGCCGCGGTCCTGGACCATCTCGCCCAGGTACAGCGCGTAGGAGGGCGTGCACACCAAAGCCGTGGTGCCCATGTCCTCCATGAGCATCAGCTGCCGGTCGCTGTTGCCCGCGGACGCCGGCACGACGCAGGCGCCCACCCGCTCGCAGCCAGCGTGGAGGCCGAACCCTCCCGTGAACAGCCCGTACCCGAACGCGATCTGCACCACGTCCTGGCGCCACACGCCGGCGGCCACCACCAGGCGCGCGATCAGCTCGCTCCACACGTCCAGGTCGCGGGCGGTGTATCCCACGATGGTCGGCTTGCCGGTGGTGCCCGTGGAGGCGTGGATGCGCACGACCTCCTCCATGGGCCGCGCGAAGGTGCCCGTGGGGTAGGCAGCGCGGAAGTCCTGCTTGACGGTGAAGGGCAGACGCGGCAGATCCTCCAGGCCCCGCACGCTCTCCGGGCGCACGCCCGCCGCCTCCATCTTGGCGCGGTAGTAGGGCACCCGTTCGCAGGCGTAGGTCACGCTCCGGCGCAGGCGCTCGGCCTGCAGCGCGGCCAGCGCCGGCCGCGGCATCGTCTCTCGCTCGGGGTTCCACATTCTGACGCTGGCGGTCACGAGACTCCCTCCCCACCTGGGTCTTCCTCTGCCGTCCCGCGGTTCCACTGGCCGCGGCGGCCAACGGCGGCCGCGCCGCTCGCTCGCCTCGCGGCCTGCGGGCTGCCAGACCGGCAGGCTGGTGGCGACGGCAGCGCCCGGCGCGCCGTGCATACCTACTCGCCCGACCGGAGGGGTGTCAAGCCGCCAGCGGCCCGAGCGTCCGCGCTGCCGGCGCGCCGGGCGTCGAGCCGCCGGCCTGGCGCCGGCGTGTTCCTGGATCGCCGCCGGGCGAGTTGTTATCTTGTGCCCGCGTTGTGCCCGCGTTGTGCCCGCGCCCTCCCGGTGGCCGACTGGCGGGAGCCGGCCGGCCGTCCCTGCACACGGAATCGCAGGAGCCCAGATGCGGACCATCCTCTCCGGCAACGCCGCGATCGCGCGCGGCGCGTACGAAGCGGGCGTCGAGCTCGCGGCCGCCTACCCGGGCACGCCGAGCACGGAGATCCTCGAGGAGATCGCGGCTCGGTACCAGGAGATCTACGCCGAGTGGTCGGTGAACGAGAAGGTGGCCTTCGAGGTGGCGTTCGGGGCGGCCCTGGGCGGCCGCCGTGCGCTGGCCGCCATGAAGCACGTGGGCGTCAACGTCGCGGCGGACGCCCTCATGACCGCGGCCTACACGGGGGTCAACGCCGGCATGGTGCTCGTGTCCGCCGACGACCCGGGCATGCACAGCTCCCAGAACGAGCAGGACAACCGCTACCTGGCGCGCCTGGCCAAGATCCCGCTGCTCGAGCCGGCCGACAGCCAGGAGGCCAAGGATTTCACCATCGCGGCGCTGCAGATCAGCGAGCAGTTCGACACGCCGGTGATGCTGCGCGTCACCACCCGCGTCTGCCACGGCCGCAGCCTCGTGACGCTGGGCGAGCGCCGCGTGCCCGCGCCGCGCCCCTACGTCAAGTCGGCGCAGAAGTACGTCATGATCCCCGCGCACGCCCGCCTCCGGCATGCGCTGCTGGAAGGACAGCGCCGGCCCGCGCTGCAGGCCCATGCCGAGAGCTTCCCCGGCAACCGGATCGAGATGGGCGACCCGGCTCTCGGGATCATCGCCAGCGGCGTGGCCTACCAGTACGCTCGCGAGGCCTTCCCGCAGGCGTCCTTCCTCAAGCTGGGCATGACCCACCCGCTGCCGGAAGCCCTCGTCCGCGATTTCGCCGGCCGCGTGCAGCGGCTGGTCGTCGTCGAGGAGCTGGAACCGTTCCTGGAAGAGCAGGTGCGCGCCCTGGGCCTGGCCGTGACCGGCAAGCAGGCGCTGCCCCGCACGGGCGAGCTGGCCCCGGAGATCGTCCGGCAGGCGCTGAACGGCCACGGGCGGCCGGCAGCCCCGGCGGCCTCGCCGGCGGACTTGCCGGCCCGGCCGCCGGTACTGTGCCCGGGATGCCCGCACCGTGGCCTCTTCCACGTGCTCAGAAAGCTCCGCCTGACCGTCGCCGGCGACATCGGCTGCTACACGCTCAGCGTGCTGCCGCCGCTGGACGCCATGGACACCTGCGTCTGCATGGGTGCCAGCATCGGCGTCGGCCAGGGCCTGGTCCGCGCTGCCGAGGCGAAGACCGCGGCCCGGGTGGTGGCCGTGCTCGGCGACTCGACGTTCATCCACGCCGGCATCCCCAGCCTGGTGAATGCCGTGTACAACCAGGCGCGGCTGACGGTGATCATCGCGGACAACCGGACCACGGCGATGACCGGACAGCAGGATCATCCGGGCACGGGGCGGACGCTGCGCGGGGACGCAGCCCCCGCGCTGGACTTCGAGGCGCTGGCGCGCGCCGTCGGCGTCCAGCACGTCGCCACGGTCGATCCGCTCGACGTGAGGAGCACCGAACAGGCCGTGCGCGCCTCGCTGACGGTGGCGGGGCCCGCGGTGATCATCGCGCGGCGGCCCTGCGTCTTCGTCGACAGGCAGCAGTTCGCCGGACCGGTGGCCGTCGATCCGGACCTGTGCAACCGCTGCCGGCTGTGCCTGCGGCTGGGCTGTCCCGCGCTCGGGCTCGGGGAGAAGGCGGTGGTGGTCGACAGGGCGCTGTGCGCAGGATGCGGGCTGTGCGCCGACATCTGTCCGCAGCACGCGTTCAGCCGCCCGCAGGCCAGAGAGAAGGCATGAACGAGACCGGCACGACCAGCATCCTCCTCGTCGGCGTCGGCGGCCAGGGCATCGTGCTGGCCAGCAGCCTGCTGGCCACCGTCTGTCTGGCCGCCGGCCACGAGGTCAAGCAGAGCGAGGTCCACGGCATGGCGCAGCGCGGCGGCAGCGTCAGCAGCCACGTCCGCTTCGGCATCTGCGTGCACTCGCCCACCATTCCGCGCGGCGAAGCCGACTACCTGGTGGGGTTCGAGCTGCTCGAGACCGGGCGCTGGCTGGACTACCTGGCGCCGGCGGGAACCGTGCTGACCAGCACCCAGCGCCTCGACCCGTTGCCCGTGGCCAGCGGTGCCGCGGTCTACCCGGCCGACCTGAGCGAACGGATCCGGGCGCGGGCTGCCGCCGCCCGGCTCCTGGATGCCCTCGAGATCGCGCGCCAGGCGGGCAGCGGGCGCGCGGCCAACATGGTCATGCTGGGCGGGCTGGCGCGCCATCTGCCGTTCGCCGAGGCAGCCTGGCGCGCGGCCATCGCCGAGCGCGTGCCGCCCAAGACGCTGGAGACGAACTGGAAAGCCTTCGTGGCAGGCAGGGACGCTTAGCGCAGACGTACCGGGAGGGAATCCATGCGATACGACGTGGAGTACCTGGACCAGGAAGCCCTGGAGAAGCTGCAGTTCGAGCGCCTCCGCAAGATCGCGGCGCATGCGCGGGACCACGTGGCCCACTACCGCCGGGTGTTCGCCGACCTGGGCGCGGCACCGGAGGACCTGCGCACCATGGACGATCTCCGGCGGCTGCCCTTCACGGACAAGGAGACGCTGCGGCTGAACTATCCCTACGGTATGTTCGCGGTGCCCATGGCTCAGGTCCGGGAGATCCACGCCTCCTCCGGCACCACCGGCAAGCCGACGGTGGTCGCCTACACGCGCAACGATCTGGCGGTGTGGTCCGAGGTCATGGCCCGCAGTCTGGCGTGCGCGGGCGTCACCGAGGACGACGTGGTCCAGAACGCCTACGGCTACGGGCTGTTCACCGGGGGTCTCGGAGTGCACTACGGCGCGCTGGAGCTGGGCGCCGCCATCGTGCCGATATCGGCGGGCGGCACGCGCCGCCAGCTCCAGCTCATGGAGGACTTCCACACCACGGTGATCACCTGCACGCCCTCCTACACGCTCTACATGGCCGACGAGGCCCGTTCGCTGGGCAAGGACCCGCGGCGCGCCTCGATCCGCATCGGCGTGCTCGGCGCCGAGCCCTGGAGCGAGGGCATGCGGCGCGAGATCGAGTCGGCCTGGGACATGAAGGCCTACAACATCTACGGCCTGTCCGAGATCATCGGCCCGGGCGTGGCCCAGGAGTGCACGGGCCAGTGCGGCATGCACCTGTGGGCCGATCACTTCCTGCCCGAGGTCGTGGACCCGGACACCGGCGCGCCGCTGCCCGAAGGCGAGGACGGCATGCTCGTCCTCACCACGCTCTCCAAGGAGGCGACACCGTTCCTGCGCTACGCCACCAAGGACATCGTCAGCATCACGTCCGAGAAGTGCCCGGCGTGCGGCCGCACCGCCCCCCGCATCAGCCGCGTCAAGGGCCGCACGGACGACATGCTCATCATCCGCGGCGTCAATGTGTTCCCCTCGCAGATCGAGGGGGTGCTCACGGAGATCGAGGGCACCGAGCCGCACTATCAGATCATCGTCAGCCGCGAGGGAGCCCTGGACTCCATCGAGGTGCAGGTCGAGGTGAACGAGCGGTACTTCTCCGACGAGATCCGCAAGCTGGAAGCGCTCGAGAAGCGGATCAAGAGCGAGATCGGCACCGTGCTGGGCATCAGCGTCGCCGTCAAGCTCGTCGAGCCACGGACCATTCCGCGCAGCGAGGGCAAGGCCAAGCGCGTCGTGGACACGCGGACTCTCTGACCGCCGCCCGCCGCGGTCTGCCCGCCCGCCGCGGGCCATCGCAAGGGAGCAGACGAACATGCAGGTACATCAGATCTCGATCTTCCTGGAGAACAGGGTGGGCCGCCTGCAGGAGGTCACCGAGGTGCTGGCCCGGCACGACATCAACATCCGCGCGCTGTCGCTGGCCGACACGTCGGACTTCGGCATCCTGCGGCTCATCGTCAACAAGCCCGCAGAGGCGGTGCGCATCCTGCGCGACAGCGGCTTCACGGTGCGCGAGAACGACGTGCTCGCCGTGGAGGTGGACGACCGCCCCGGCGGTCTGGCCCGCATCCTCAAGCTGTTCAGCCAGGCCGCGATCAGCGTCGAGTACATGTACGCGTTCGTCGAGCGGCACAGCGGCAACGCGGTGATGATCTTCCGCGTGGAGTCGCTGCCGCGCGCGATCAAGGCGCTGCAGGACGCCGGCATCGTGCTGCTCAGCGACGAGCAAGTCTGCTCGCTCTGAGGCGGCGAACCCATGCGCGAATCCGTCATCCGCCTGATGACCCGCCTGGCCGTCCAGCACGGCGCGGTCAATCTCTCCCAGGGCTTCACCGACGAGGCGCCTCACTTCGAGCTGGTGTGGGGCGGCGTGGCTGCGGCTCTGGGCGGCGACGACCCACGCATCCAGCATCTGGACGCGCTGACCCTGGAGGAGGCCCGGACCGAACTGGGCCTGACGCCAGCGGAGTTCGGCCGCCTGCCGCTGCGGGAGCTGCTGGCCCGCCTGCGCAACCCGCGCGACCGCTTCAACCAGTACTCGTTCCCCTTCGGGCTGCCCGAGCTGCGCCAGGCCATCGCGGAGTACACCTGGCGTTTCTACGGAGTGCGGCCGGATCCGGAGACGCAGATCACGGTGGTCCTGGGGGCCACGGAAGGTCTGTCCTCGGTGTTGCGGGCCGTGTGCTCGCCGGGCGAGGCGCTGGTGATCTTCCAGCCCTTCCACGAGATGTACCCCTCCCAGTCGGACCTGTTCGGCCTGGAGCCGCGCTACGTCACGCTGCGCGAAGATCGCGCCCGCGGCGCCTGGCACATGGACCGGGACGAGGTGCGAGCCGCCTGCGGGCCGGGGGCGCGCGGGCTCGTCCTCAACACGCCGCACAATCCCACCGGCAAGGTGTTCGGACGCGACGACCTGGAGTTCATCGCCTCGCTGTGCCGCGAGCGCGAGCTGTTCGCCTTCACCGACGAGATCTACGAGCACATCGTGTACGACGGCCACCGCCACCATTACCTGGCGGGCTTCGAGGGCATGGCCGAACGGACGTTCGTCATCAACTCGATCTCCAAGACCGGCAGCGCCACGGGCTGGCGCGTCGGCTGGGTGATCTCGCCGGAGCAGTACACGCCGCGCATCCGCGCCGTCCACGACACGCTCGTCATCCAGGCGCCCACGCCCCTGCAGAAGGGCGCGGCCCGGCTCCTGCTGCAGGACGAGGCGGTGTTCCGCGAGCTGTCGCGGCCCTACGAGCGGAAACGGCAGACGCTGGTCGACGCCCTGCGCAAGGTCGGCTTCGCGGTGTCGCCGCCCGAAGGCTCCTACTATCTGTTCGCCGACTACCGCCAGGTGCCCCGCATCGGCGCCATGCCGCCCATGGAGGCAGCCATGCATCTGATCGAACAAGTGGGCGTGGCGTCCGTCCCGGGCGACAACTTCTACCGCGTCGGCACCGAGGGAAACGACTACCTGCGCTTCGCCTTCTGCCGCAGCCTGGAATCGCTGGAAGAGGCGGGCCGCAGACTGGCGCAGCGGCTGGGCTGAGGTCGGGGGCGGCCCCAGCGGCAGCCGGGGCCGCGCCTCCCGGGGCCGCGCTCAGTAGACGAAATCCCGGATGTCGTAGCGCGAGGTGAGGGGCGCGCCCGGCGGGTACTCGAGAGCCGCGCCCATGCGGTCCTGCTGCGCCACCATGTCCTCGTAGGCGAGCGCTCCCCAGCCCTGCTCCTGGCGCTGGCGGGCGTATGCCAGCCCGCCCTCCTCGAGCAGCGGCGAGAAGTACACGATGTCGCCGCTGCCCAGCGCCATCGCGCGCAGGACAGCCACCGTGTCGCGCTCGTGCGCCTCGGCATGAACGCGCCCGCCGATGCCCAGCAGGACGATGATGCCCGCGCGCAGGCCGGCGGCGCGCAGGCGCGCCACCGCCGCCACCGCGTCCGCGGCGCTGCTGGGCTTGCCCAGCTGCTCCAGCAGCCACTCGTTGCCGCTTTCGAGCCCCAGGTACAGACGGCGCAGCCCCGCTCGCCGCAGCGCCGCCAGCGCCGCCGGCGTGTGCCGCAGCACCGAGGCCGCGTCGGCGAACCCGTAGAACGGCCCCGGCGGGCCGCCCGCCGCTCCCAGCTGCCGGGCGCAGACCGCCATGGTCTGCAGCAGGCGCTCGGCCGGGGCGTGGAGCGCGTTGGCATCCCCGAGAAACACCGAGCGCCGGAGGCGGAGGCCCGCGCCCAGCAGCTCGACGATGGCGCCGACATGCGCGGCGACCTCGTCCATGGACTTGAGGCGGAAGCGCCGGTCGCGGTACAGCCCGCAGAACGTGCACCGATTCCAGGGGCAGCCCTCGCTGCTCTGGACCACCAGCGCCATGTACTGATCGGGCGGGAGGATGCTGACGGTGCGGTAGACCTGGTGGAAACGCGCCGCATGGGCCGCCAGCGCCGCCTCGTCCCAGCGCTCCAACCGCTCCAGCCACGCGCGCAGAGCGGCGGGCTCGGCCGCCCCTGCCGCCAGCAGCCCCCCGGCGCGCGCGGCCGCCCCGAACGCCGCGATCCGGGCACGGACATCGGCCGCGAACAGCCGCTGCTCCTCGGGGCCGAGGAAGCGGCGAACCCGGCGCGACGAGTCGCCGCCGCTCACCTTCAGCAGCACACGCCCGTCGAGACCGCGCCGGTAGTTCCTGCCCCCGACGAACGCCGCGTAGGGACGCCCCTCCAGATCGAAGGTGTAGTTGTCCGTGCCATCCACCGCCAGCGAGACCGCCCGGCTCTTCACGCGGAAGAGCCAGCGACGGCCGCCGGCGTCCAGATCGGCGCGCACTGGCGGTGGCACTCCTGCAACAGCCGCGTCCATCGCAAGCCGAAGACGGGGGGATCGCGCCCCCCTGTAGAC
>Ga0116202_10001094_pt1 | contig 15803 bp, 18 predicted proteins | sample LakKivw325mmetaG_FD_94479 | JGI IMG/M metagenome (GOLD analysis project Ga0116202, IMG submission 94479) | Anoxic lake water microbial communities from Lake Kivu, Rwanda to study Microbial Dark Matter (Phase II) - Lake Kivu water 325m metaG | ecosystem: Environmental > Aquatic > Freshwater >...
TCTCAATGGTGAACCGGAAAAAGGTTGACAAAGGGAACATATAGTTGTATTGTGCAACTATGAAAAAAGAGGACAACCCCGTCGACAGGAACATTCTTTCCCTCATATCGGAGCTCTTCCAGGTGGTGCGATTCTGCCGTCAGGACGCGGTATTTTGCGCGGATGTCACCTTTTCCCAGTTTTTCATCCTCGATCGGATTTCTGAAAAGAGTTGCTTAAACATGTCGGAACTCCGTCAAATGATGGCAGTGGACAAGAGCACAACGACCCGGCTGGTGAATCCCCTTGTCAGGGATGGACTCATTGAACGAAAGAAGTCGGAAAATGATTCCCGATCGGTAATATTGAGATTGACACCTGCCGGGACAGATGTTCACAGAAGGGTCTGGTTGTGCCTGGAAGGCTTTGTCGATACTATTGCCGCGGGTATCCCCGAAGAGAAGAGAGACCATGTCTATGGCGCGGTGAAGGTTTTTATCCGTGCCGTGAAAAATGCGTCATCGGCCTGTCCATGCTGTGATGCGGCGCCATATCAGGATTCGCCATGAAATTAAATTGTTGCGACAGCAAAGAGATGAAATCATGTGATGGCGGTCCTGAAAAAAAGTCGCTTGTGTTTCCCATGCTAACCGCTCGTTCCACGGTTTGTGAGGCTCAGGTGAGCCTTCCCGGCCTGGATCAGCCGTTCGTGACGGGTTCAATGGAAACCCCCGTCGGCCGCGCGCCCTGGGTTTCCTCGTCGTTAACATATCAGGATCACTGGGGAACCGTTAAAGCCCGCTGGGGTGTCGGCAGGATGGATTATACGATCGAGCCCGGTCTTTACGCCCTGGGAAAGCCGGACAACCGCTCCTCCGTTCTGGTCACCGCCAATTACAAGATGAGCTTCGACAGACTGCGGGAAGCCCTTCCGGGACTCTCAGCCTGGATATTGGTTCTGGACACGGCGGGAATCAATGTCTGGTGTGCCGCCGGCAAGGGCGCCTTCGGCACTGCGGAGCTGGTCCGGCGGATCGCCTCAAGTGGTTTGGATCAGGTTGTCAGTCACCGGGAACTCATTCTGCCCCAGCTTTCAGGGCCGGGCGTTGCCGCCCATAAGGTGAAAAAACTCTCCGGATTCAGGGTTCATTATGGACCGATCCGTGCGTCGGATCTGCCGGCGTATCTGGATGCCGGTCTCCAGGCCACACCGGAGATGCGAGTAAAGACCTTCCCGCTTCGGGAGCGGGTTGCCCTAATACCGATTGAGCTTGTTCAGGCACTGAAGGCGGGACTTCTTCTGATGCTTCTGTTCTTTCTCATAAGCGGTATCGGAGGGCCGGCGGGTTACTGGGAAAATATCAAAGATTACGGTGTTTTCGCTGCCGTTTCCGTGCTTTCGGCAATCCTGGCCGGGTCGATCCTGACACCGCTTTTTCTGCCCGCTCTTCCCGGCAGAGCCTTCTCTGTGAAGGGTATGATCATCGGTCTGGCAACGGCTGCGGGTCTTCTGATATTTCGGAATCCGGATTTAACTTTCTGGGCGGGCCGGCTTGAAGCGCTTGCATGGATGTTGCTGGCGTCAGCCATCACGGGGTATCTTGCCCTGAACTTTACAGGCGCTTCCACGTACACGTCCCTCTCCGGGGTCAAAAAAGAAATGCGCATCGCCCTGCCGCTGGAGGTCGGCGCCGGAGTTGCCGGCCTTTGTCTGTGGCTGGCCTCGCGATTTATGGCTTAAAGGTGTGAGAAATGGGAGAATTGATCTATCTTAGAGACGTTGTAACATTGAAAATCCGCGAAGACAGGTGTATCGGGTGCGGCATGTGTCTGGAAGTCTGTCCGCAAGCGGTGATTGCCATGAATGGCTCAGGCCGGGCGTGGATCCGGGATCGGGACGCCTGCATGGAATGCGGCGCCTGCAGCCGGAATTGCCCGGCAGGGGCAATCTCCGTGCAGTCCGGAGTGGGCTGTGCCGCTGCGGTCATCAACGACATGCTGGGCCGGGACAGTTCCCCCTGTTGCGGAGCTCAGGGATGCACCATTGAGTCGTGCGGGCAGACAGAAAATCAGAAAAATCCTTCATGCTGCTGAAGGGCGTTACCTATATTTGATGGCGCCGTGCGACAATCTTCTTCATAATCTTCGAACTTCCCATATCCTCCACGAATATGATCTCCAGGCCTGACTTTTTGACGTTTTCCACCGTTCTGCGGTTGATGTTGGGTCCGATGAGGGATCGCACGACAGGATTGAGGAGATCCATGATGTATCCTAAAATCCGGTTTTCGCTTCTTACGTGTTCCAGAAAAAGAGCCGCGCCCTGTTTCCTGAGCACCCTTCTTACTTCTTGCAAACCCCTGAGGGGATCCGGCACGGAACAGAACACGAAAGTGGAGACCACATAATCGAAGGATTCATCGGGGAATGTCATCTCTTCGACATCCATGACCGAGAGGTTAACCTTCATTCCCAAGGCTTCTGCCTTTTCCCGGGCCCGGTTCAGCATCTTCGGGCTGATATCCACGCCGGCGAGTTCTGTCCCCGGCGGATAATAGGGGAGGTTCTTTCCCGTTCCCACACCGACTTCGAGAACCTTTCCCGAAACCGCTCCGATCAGTTCCCTTCTCCAATCCGAGACGGACATCCATTCCATGGGCGATTCCATGAGATCGTAGATCCAGGCGATCCGGTCGAAACGTGCTTTTACTTTGCTTTCGCTCACAGCTCAAAAGACTCCAATTCCATGTTCATCATACAATGATTTCAGGGCGAATACCAGAATGTCCCGTTCCATATCCTGGATTTCCCGTCTGAAAAGCCGGATTTTCCGATACGTATTGGAATGTAGAGGTTTACCTTATGGGGTGAGCCTGTTATAATCATGTTGAAATCCATGCCCGGGTTGAATAGAGAATCCTGAACGCCCACCGTGTCGTGCCGTACGATGAGGCCGAAATTCTGAGAGAGCGGAGTTACATGATGCAGTTCAAATATGGATTGAACGACCGTCCTGGCTGGTCGGAAATGCTTCTTTTGGGTTTGCAGTGGTTCGCCGTAGCCATACCCATTATAATCATCATCGGGAAGATCACGGGCGGGTTTCATTTTATCAACCCCGAAGACCAGATCGTCTATCTGCAAAAGCTGACGTTTGTCATGGCGGTTGCCCTTTTTTGCCAGATTCTTCTGGGACACCGCCTGCCCCTCATCATCGGTCCGTCAACCGTTCTGCTCATCGGGATCATCGTAAGTCAAGAATTTGACACCAATACGATCTATTCGGCAATCCTGTGCGGCGGGTTCCTCCTGACTTTTTTAAGCATTACCGGTCTTTTCGGTTACCTGCAGAGACTGTTCACCATGAGGGTCGTCGCCGTTGTCCTGTTGCTGATTGCCTTCAGTCTGTCGCCAACCATTTTAAATCTGATCACGATTGCCGGCAGAGGAACAACGCCATTGATGAATCTGATTTTTTCCCTGATGCTTACCTTTGCCATGTTCATATTGCACAGAATACTTACAGGCGTCTGGAAGTCCACCCTGATTGTCTGGGCAATGGTTCTGGGAAGCCTCCTGTATTTCCTGTTGGTTCCCGGAAGCATGAATATGTCAACCTTCTTGAATGTCGACCTGGTATCCGGTTTTTTCAGCCATTATATCACGACGTTGTCATTTGATGCAGGGGTTATGATTTCGTTTCTGTTTTGTTACATGGCCCTTGCCGTCAACGATCTCGGCTCGATACAATCCATGAATGAGCTTCTTAAGCCGCCGAATATGTCCGGGAGAATAACCCGCGGTATGATCGTCACCGGTCTGGCAAACATGGTGTCGGGATTTCTGGGCGTGATCGGGCCCGTCAATTTTTCCCTGAGTCCCGGGGTGATCTCGTCAACAGGCTGCGCCTCCCGGTTTGTCCTTTTACCCGCGTCATTCCTGCTGCTTCTTCTGTCGTTTTCTCCGGCGGTCATCGGTTTCATCGGAAACGTTCCCCCCGTCGTCATCGGGAGCGTCCTCATCTATATTCTGTGCGCCCAGATTGCCGCGGGGTTGATGGTGGTATTCGAGTCTGAGAAGGAGTTTCAATTTACCAGCGGATTGATCATCGGGTTGCCCATTCTGCTGGGAACGATCATTGCCTTTCTGCCCGCGGGGGTCATGAACACGTTCCCCACCGTCTTGAAGCCTGTTTTAGGAAACGGGTTTGTCGTGGGGGTCGTAACCGCCCTCATCCTTGAGCATATGATCTTCAGAAAATGATCGGCGGAAAAACAAAAACAATTTTGGGGTTGAAAAACATAAAATTGTGTGTATAATTATACAAACAATTTTAAGGAGAACGATATATGATTGTGGAAACGAATCAAATGATCCCTGTGACGCGTTTGCAGAGAGAATTGACGAAGAAGCTCAGGGAAATATCCGAAACGGAAGAGCCTCTCTACGTGTTGAAAAACAATGAAGTTAATTTTGTGATACTCACGGCGAAAAAGTTTGAAACCCTCAGCCGGATTGAAGAACTGCTGGAGCATTACGAAATCGCAGACATGATTGAGGAGCGTCTTAAAGATTATAACAGGGACGCCAATGTTCCCTGGACGGATATCAAAAAGAAATATGCCCTGGAAGATTGAGTTCATTCCGGAAGCCGAGAAGGATTTTGCCGCTCTCGACGGTTCCGTAAAAAGAGAAATCGCCCGTAAGATGGGTGAGCTTGCAGAGAATCCCCACCTTGGAAAACCCTTAGGAAATAAGTTCGGCGTCAATCTGGTAGGGTTTTACAAGATTTACGCGGTGAAGAAAAAATACCGGATCGTCTATCGGATCCTTGCCGAACAGGTTGAAGTCATAGAAATCTTCGGCATAGGCAAAAGAGAAAAAGAGGAAATCTACAGACTTGTCGCCAGAAGGCTGAAGGGGATAGTAAAATCAGGGTGAATGTCGAGAGGTACTTGAAAAATGATGTTTGTACCTGCCCTATGCCCTTGTCAGTTGCCGGTATTTGATCCGGTGGGGCTGGTCGGCGGCGGCGCCGAGGCGGGCTTTTCTGTCCGCTTCGTACTCCGAGTAGTTGCCGTCAAACCAGTCGGTCCTGCTGTCTCCCTCGAAGGCCAGGATATGGGTGGCTATACGGTCGAGGAACCAGCGGTCATGGCTGATCACAACGGCGCAGCCGGCAAAGTTCTCCAGCCCTTCCTCCAGGGCTCTCAAGGTATTCACATCAAGGTCGTTCGTCGGTTCGTCAAGCAGGAGCACATTGGCCCCCGCCTTCAGCATCCTCGCCAGGTGAACCCGGTTCCGTTCCCCACCGGACAGGGCGCCCACCTTCTTCTGCTGATCCGTCCCGGAAAAATTGAAGCGCGCCACGTAGGCGCGGGAATTGATCTGGTGGTTTCCGAGCTGGACAATATCCTGTCCCTCGGAGATGACTTCCCAGATGTTTTTATCCGGGTCAAGGACATCACGGCTCTGATCGACATAGGCAAGCGTTACCGTCTCTCCGATCCGGATGGCGCCGGAGTCAGGTGTTTCCCGGCCGGTAATCATCCGAAACAGCGTTGTCTTCCCGGCGCCGTTCGGACCGATAACGCCCACGATGCCGCCGGGAGGGAGAGAAAATGTCATCCCTTCCACCAGGAGCCGGTCTCCATAAGCCTTGCTCACATTTTCAACCTCCATGACCACTTTTCCAAGCCTTGGCCCGGGGGGAATATAAATCTCCAGCTCTCTCGGGAGTTTTTCACTTTCCTGCTGCAGAAGGGTCTCATAGGAACTGATGCGCGCCTTCGACTTCGCGTGCCTTCCCTTGGGGGACATCCTGATCCATTCCAGTTCGCGCTGGAGCGTTCGCTGCCGTTCCGTCTCCCTTTTTTCCTCTGCCTGCAGGCGTTTCTGTTTCTGTTCCAGCCATGACGAATAGTTTCCCTTCCAGGGGATCCCCTGTGCCCGATCCAGCTCCAGAATCCATCCGGCCACATTGTCGAGAAAATACCGGTCGTGGGTCACGGCGATGATGGTTCCCGGGTAACGCTGCAGATGATGCTCCAGCCAGGCCACCGTTTCAGCGTCAAGATGGTTGGTCGGTTCATCGAGGAGGAGAATGTCCGGTTTCTGGAGGAGGAGCCGGCAGAGAGCCACCCGGCGCCTCTCACCGCCGGACAGAACATTTACGGGCGTATCTCCCGGAGGACAGCGAAGGGCGTCCATCGCCATCTCCAGCCTTGAATCGAGGTCCCAGGCATCGAGGGCATCCAGCTTTTCCTGCACCTCGCCCTGGCGTTCGATGAGCTTGTTCATTTCTTCGTCCGACATGGGTTCGGAAAACTGCTCCGTGATCCGATTGAATTCGTTCAGCAGGGCGACGGTCCCGGCCACCCCTTCTTCAACGATCTCCCGCACCGTCTTGTTTTCGTCGAGGCGGGGTTCCTGTTCCAGGAAGCCCACCGTGTAACCCGGCGAAAGGATGGTTTTGCCGATGAATTCCTGATCCGCCCCGGCCAGGATCCGCAGAAGGGAACTCTTCCCGGAACCGTTGAGCCCCAGGACGCCGATCTTCGCGCCGTAGAAATAGGAAAGGGAGATGTCCTTTAAAACCGGCCTTTTGTCGTAAAACTTGCTGACTCCGATCATGGAGTAGATCACTTTAGTCGATTCGTTGCTCATGGTGCTTCAAAAACTCCTTAAATTTTTTAACTTCTTCATGGTCATTCCCGTAGCCGAATGGGGATACCAAGAAAAACAACTGGATTCCGGGTCAAGCCCGGAATGACATTAGGTTACGCCGCCTGCAGGTCTGGGAACCCTGGAAAGGAATGATATTGCCTCTCAACCGGGTGACGCCATATACCGCTCGATGAGCGCGGTTGCACCCGCGAAGAGGTTCTCATATATATCATCCTGAGATAAATCTCCACCTTCGATCATGAACGGAATCACCTGTATTTCCGCCTGAAATACAGATTCCAGCATCCTGACGGTCTTTTCCTGTCTGACAGTAACCTGTTTTAGTTCCGCATAGCGATCTCCCCTTTGTTCATTGTAACCGAAATCATCGACAATCATGACGCTGCGAATGTCCCTTATGTTCAGGCCGGTTTTGAGGATTTCCCAGAACCTGGCACCGGCCTTGTGGACGCCAAGGTCCGCCGAATTGGCGACGATGAAAGATGACTCTATGGGCCGTGAAAAGGCCTCGTTTGCCGCTACTGCCTGTATCCGGAAGTCGCGCAAAAATTTTATAATGTAACCGGTTGCTTCAGCGTAATGATCCGTCGCGATGATCGTGGTGATGGACGGGTGGGCGTTTAACTTGCGCAAGACGGCCTCCCATCGATGATCAATCCGGGAATGGTTGAAATAGCTGTCGACAAAAAAAGAAACCGCATCGGAAATCCGGACGCAGGAGATGATGGACATATTCTGATACAGAATGTTCCGGAGTCTCTCTTCCAACACCTTTTTATAGCCCGAGGACGTTAAGCTGCCCTCTGTCCAAGCGGGATTCACGATCTCTTCCCAGAATATGGCCGGGTTGTCGATGCCGAAATCTTTCAGGCCGCTCTCTGACAGGTGTTTCATTAAATCATCCGGTGCGGCAAACAGGGCGGCATCCCGGCTGAGTGTTCCCGAATAGTCAAAAATAATCAGTTTTTCCGATGACATGGTTGGAGCGGGTCCATTATGTTAAAATAAATACTGGATTCCCGCCTGCGCGGGAATGACAGAATGTTTAACGTGAAGAGACATCTTGAAACTAATTATTCTAAGCGCTCCTCTGTGCCAGAGCGTTGTGGATGATGTCACGAAGTTCCCGGGCAGCCTCTAAAGGATCGGAGGCCGAGCAGATGGCGGAAACAACGGCGATGCAGTCGGCGCCGGCCTTGACGGCATCCGCTGCATTGGAAGCGTTAAGGCCGCCGATTGCCACCAGGGGATGGCGGGAATAGGCCTTGATCTTCGACAAGCCCTCCAGACCCCAGCTTCCTTTTATGTCGGTTTTGGTCGGGGTCTCAAATACGGGGCTGACACCAAGGTAGTCCACGTCCAGCGCCTGCGCACTTTCCACGTCTTCCCATGTTTCAACGGAAAGGCCGATGATGGCGCGTTTCCCCATCAGCTTTCTGGCAACGGCATAAGGCATGTCTGCCTGTCCGATATGAACGCCGTCAGCCCCGACAGCAAGGGCCACATCGATGCGGTCATTGATGATGAGCGGCGCCTTGAACGGGGCCATGAGCGCCTTGATCTTTTGCGCCTCTTCCACGAAAAAGCGGGTGGACACCTCTTTCTCGCGAAGCTGTACACAGGCCACTCCCCCCTGCAAGGCCTTCAAGATCACGTCTATGAGGTCTTTTGGACCGCACAGCCCGCGGTCGGTGACGAGGTACAATCCCTGCATTATCAGCCGTCCGTTCGGAGATAACGGCGAATGTCTTCCTCCGATAACCGGTAGAGAACATCGTTGAATGCGACCTGGAGGCTGCCCGGCCCGGGAGCGTTTTCGGCGGCCATTTCTCCTGCGATACCCATCACGGCCATAGCCTGGGACGCGGCTTCAGCAAACGCGTGGTTGACGGCAGCGAAGGCGCCGCAAAGGGCGGTTGCGATACACCCCATGCCGGTGACCCTGGTCATCATGGGATGGCCGTTTGTGACTCTGGTGATGTCATCCCCGTAAACGATGTAGTCTGTTTCTCCGCTGACACAGACAACACTCCCGTAAATCCAGTTCAACCTGCGGGCCACATCCACGGCAGCGTGGGAAGCGGCGGTGCTGTCTACGCCCTTTGTCTGCACCTCTTCCTCTAACAGGGCCATGATTTCCGAGGCGTTTCCCCTGATGACGGACGGAGGCACTTCCTGTATAAGCTCCCTTGCCGTGCTGGTACGGTAAACGGTTGCCCCCACGCCAACTGGATCAAGAATGATGGGGACATTCCTTTCTCTGGCCTGATAGGCGGCCCGGAACATCGCCCGTATCCAGTGGGCGCTCAGCGTCCCGATATTAATGACCAGGGCTCCGGCGATATTCACCATGTCTTCCACTTCCTCTTCGGCATGGGCCATGACCGGAGAGGCGCCCAGAGCGAGCAGCGCGTTGGCAGTGTTGTTCATGACCACATAATTGGTGATGTTGTGAACCACCGGGGATTTTCTGCGGATTTCCTCAACGGATGACCAGATGTTTGATGCCGTAAGCTTCATAAAACCTGTCTCCTTATGTCAGGGGATTTTTTCCAAGATTATCACATGGAAAGCGTGAATGTAAACAGGGATGTTTCAGCCACTTGCTCCAGTTCATGCGCTCGCACCCATTCATCAATGATAAAAATCTTCCCTTCTGTCCAAAAAAACATGATTATAACGATTCAGGTTCTTATCCCTTGACAAATTTACATCTATCTCGGCGATACCGATTTCGTCGGTTTCGGCGCCTGCCCGGTACAAAATTCTTGCATTTGGACCTGTAATCTGGCTTCTCCCTGTATAATGGCAGCTTCTTCCGTTTCTGGTCTCCTCGCCTGTCCTGTTGGCCGTAACGGCAAAGACACGATTTTCGAGACACCTGGTGATCATCGCATCCTGGCAGAAGGGGAGCACCAGATTAGCGCTATGGCAAATTACATCTGCCCCTTTGAGAGCGAGGGTGCGCATGGATTCAGGGAAAAACCAGTCAAAGCAAACCATAATCCCGATCCTGCATATCCCTATATCAAAAACATGAAACCCCAGATCACCCGGCTGAAACCAGAGTTTTTCTTCGTTAAAAAGATGAATCTTCCTGTATTTTCCCAAATACCCTGAAGGGGCGATAACAACAGCGGAATTGAAAAGGTTCTCGCCTTGCCTCTCAATCAAGCCGGCAACGATATACGCGTTTTCTTCGCGGGCCATCGCGCTCAATGCTTCTGTGGTCCTACCGCCAGGCAACGGCTCTGATAGATCAAAGGCCTCTTCCTTCGAGGTTATCAGATAACCTGTATTAAATAACTCCGGTAGAACGACAATCTCAGCCCCGGTCCTTTCAATCAGCGTTAAAGCTTTTTTGATATTGCCTTCTATTTCACCAAATACCGGATTGAACTGTATAAAGGCTGCCTTCATCATTGTCACCTCGATCCAATCATGACGGTCTCATAAAAAGTCTTTGTTCCCGCGCAGGCGGGCATATAGAGATCGTGAAAATGCTTGAAACCACCGGATTCCGGGTTAAGTCTGAAATGACGGAACTTGGACATTTCAGACTACGAACACATCAATATTGGTTTTTATTTACGTTATTGAGAACGATGTAACGATTACTATTTTTTATACGTAACATATTTTATATTCTCTTTCCAGCAACAGACGGATGGCCGTTCCCCTTTTTATCGTTGTATAAATCCTTGAAATATTGTAGCGTTGGCGTGTGATGAATCATCTTGAAAAGATTATTGAAACGCTGAAAAAAAATCAAGAAATTGCCCGGGCGTTTTTCGAGATCGAGGCCAGTGTTCTGTCTGTCCTGAATTTCAGGGATTTTCTGGAAAGATTGCTGAATGAAATCCGCGAGAAGCGGCAGATTCCCTATGTGTGGATTTCTCTGACGGAAAAGGGTGATATCAGCGACATGATTAAAAAATCGGTATCACCGGAGATACTGGCGGATCGTGTCAATTTCGTAGATAAAGGCGTGTTTCTGAAACATGCGGGAAATACGACGGCCCCCATCCTCGTGAACGATCGTCTGGAAAACTACCATATCCTGATCCCACGACATTGCAGGGATGCAATAAAATCCCTTGCTATTGCCCCGCTCACCCTTGACGGGGAAATGATCGGCAGTCTCAACAACGGCGACAACTCGGTATCCCGTTACCGGCCCGGTATGGATACAACCCTGCTGAAGCAACTGGCCACGATCGTTTCCATCTGCCTGTCGAATGTGATGGCCCATGAAAAGCTCAATTATCTGGCATCCAGGGATTCTTTGACGGGACTGCTGAACCGCAGGGTTCTGGAACAGATCCTCAAAAGAGAAGTGGAAAGAGCATTGCGGTACAGGACGCCCGTGGCGGTCGTCTTTGTTGATCTTGACGGGTTCAAAAAGGTGAATGATCAATACGGCCACAAGGTTGGCGATGATTTTTTAAAGTATGTTGCAAATCGCCTGCTGATGATGACCCGGGGAAGCGATGTCGTAGCGAGATTTGCCGGTGACGAGTTTATCATTGTTCTTCCCGGTACATCCTATCAGTACGCCCGAGAATTTGCCGAAAGGATGCAGAATTATTTTTCCAATCATCCCCTAGCGGTAGATGGCGGGGCATCCATTCCTATTTCTCTGAGCTTCGGGATCTCGTGTGTCGAAGAAGGGACATCGGACAGTGCGGAATCTCTTCTACAGAGAGCCGACAAGATGCTCTACGAGGCGAAGAAGAATAAATACGGATAACAGGGTGCTGCATAAAATTTTACATTGCGAAAGGAAGATGCCATGCCATACGTCAATATCAAGGTGACAAAAGAAGGGGTTACACCGGAACAAAAGGCCCGGCTGATACAGGGTGTCACGAATCTGCTGGTGGATGTTCTGGGAAAGAATCCACAGACGACGGTCGTTGTTATCGAAGAGATCGATATGGACAACTGGGGGATCGGGGGAGAAACCGTCACGGCCAGACGGAAGCGTGATCGGTAAACGCTTCATTCTTATGTTGAAAAAGGAGAACGGAATGATGAAATTTGAGAAGGTCATGACGGAAAGGCGGGCGGTCAATTTTTTTGATCCGCAGAAACCCGTAAGCGACGAAGAACTTAAAAAAATCGTGGAAACTGCTGCTCTTTCACCCTCCGGTTTCAACCTCCAGCCCTGGCGGTTGATTGTTGTCAAAGCACCGGTCGACAAAGAGCGTTTGAAAGCCGTCGCCTGGAAGCAGCCCAAGATAACGGATGCTCCGGTGGTGTTGATATTGCTTGCCGATAAGGATGGCTGGAAATCAGGCCATCCGACCTTTGAAAAGGTGTGGCAGAACATGCTGGATCTGGGGTACATTAAACCGGAGCAGCGGCAGGTAATCGAAGGCGGTACGAAGAAAATCTACGGGGGAGGCGAAAAATCTCTCGCCTTCGCAGTAAAAAACGCAGCCTTTTTCGGAATGGCACTCATGCTGGCAGCAAAGGATGCAGGGATGGATTCGCATCCCATGGACGGGTTCGATCATGAAAGTGTGCGACAGGCATTTAACATCCCGGACAACTACTTTGTACCCATGCTGATTGCCATCGGTCATTTCAATGAGCAATACAAACTGATGCCCCCGAAATGGAGAAAGTCTTACGAGGATATCGTTTTAGCAACCTATTGAAATCAATGATTCTTTTATAAGGGGCTGGTATGGAAGTTCTTGAACTGATCAAAAAGGCCATCTTCGAAGGCAAAACGTCCCTGAACGAGGCGGAATCGAAACAGGTTTTACACCACTACGGTGTGCCCGTGGTGGAGGAATTTGTTGTAACGGACTCTGAGAAGGCGGTTGCGCAGGCCGAGAAGGTTGGCTTTCCCGTGGTTCTGAAGGGATTGGGTGCCCGGCTGACGCACAAGACCGAACGAGGTCTTGTCAGGTTGAACCTGAAGGATGCACAAGAGGTTCACCAGGCAGCAGCACAAATCGCGGAGGCGGCAGGGAATGATCTGGAAGGGTTTATCGTACAACCCATGCTCTCGGGAACTCGAGAGTTTGTGGCGGGATTGTTTCGGGATGACCAGTTCGGCCCTGTTGTCATGTTCGGTCTGGGCGGCATCCTGACGGAGGCGCTGGATGATGTTGTGTTTCGGATTGCACCCCTCGACGAAGCCCATGCAAACGCCATGATGGATGAGCTGCGAGCTGCGCCGCTTCTGGGAACATTTCGCGGAGAGAAGCCCGTTCACAGAGATCAGATGGTTCGCGTACTGATGGGCCTGTCCCGTCTGGGAATGGATCATTCAAAAATAAGAGAAATTGATGTGAATCCCCTTCTTGTCGGCCGGGACGGAGATGTTACGGCCGTTGACGCACTGGTCGTCCTCGGAGCCGGAACAGCAAAGCAGATGATGCGTCCCCCGGTAGACCCGAAAGCGATATACCATCTCTTCCATCCCCGTTCGATCGCTTTTGTCGGCGCGTCTGCAGCCTTCACCAAGTGGGGATACGTCCTTTTCACCAATGTGGCCGCCGGAAAATACGAAGGGAACATGTATCTGGTCAACCCTAAAGGCGGCCAGATTGCGGGAAGACCCGTTTTCAAGTCCGTCACCGATATTCCGGCACCCGTGGATCTTGCGGTTGTATCCGTTCCCGTGGGAAAAGTGATGGAGCTGATGCCGCAATTCAAGGAAAAAGGAGTCAGAAGCGTGCTTCTGGTGACATCCGGATTCAGTGAGACGGGAGAGGAAGGCCGGCTTCTTGAACAGAAGCTGGCTGAAGAGGCGCGGGCATCCGGCATCCTGATCCTTGGTCCCAACACGATGGGAATCTGTAACCCGCACGTGAACTTATTCTGTACCTACCAGCATGTGCGGCCGACGCCCGGGGCGACAACGCTGATTTCGCAATCCGGAAACCTGGGTACCCAGCTTCTGGCGTTTGCCGAAAGCGAGGGAATCGGAATCCGGGCGTTTGCCGGCTCGGGGAATGAAGCCATGATCACCATCGAAGATTACCTGGATGGCATAGAGGACGATGATCTGACAAATACCCTGGTCCTGTACGTAGAGAGTATCAAAAACGGCCGGCGTTTTTTTGATTCCGCCCGGAGAATTGCGCGCAAGAAACCGGTGATCATGCTCAAAGGTGGTCGCACCCGGGAAGGAAATCGTGCCGCCGCAAGCCACACGGGGGCCATGGCCTCCAACATAGCCGTCTTTGAGGCTGCATGCCGCCAGGCGGGCATCGTCCTTGGGAAAACCTCGATGGAGCTTCTTGACCTCTCCGCGGCCTTTTCATCATTACCCCTACCGGCGGGCAACCGCGTTGCCGTGATGACCCTTGGCGGCGGCTGGGGGGTCGTGACTGCGGATCTCTGCATTGAATACGGTCTGACAGTGCCCCCGCTTCCTCCTGAAATAATTGAAAAGATTGATAAGATTTTACCGCCGTACTGGAGTCGCTCCAATCCGGTAGATCTCGTTGCGGAGATGGATCTTTCGGTTCCAATGACCCTTTCGGAAGTCTTGATGGCGTGGGAAGGCTGTGACGCCCTGCTGCACCTCGGCATTCTTGGCCGGCAGTTTTTTGTCCGGCGGATGATCGAGTCCGCATTCACCGTTGATCCGAACTGCGACCATCAGTTTCTGGAAAAAATTCCAGATTATCTCGCCGAGTTCAATTCGAAATACACGGAACATGTGGTCCGGTTGATGGAAAAATATGGCAAGCCGGTTCTGGGTGTTAGCCTTCTTGCCGATGGAGACAGCCATACCGTGACGAATGTCGAGGGAACGCCGTTTAAAGGGATTGCCTTCCCCGCTCCCGAGCGGGCCGTCAGTGCCCTAGCCGCCATGTATTCATACAAACGCTGGCTGGATATGGAAGGAATCTGAAGATTCCGGTCATCTCATCGATTGCAGGTACGTCGTCAGATTGACTTCACTGTTGGTGATCTGAAGCTTTCGACGGATATGTTCACGGTGGCGGTTGATGGTGGCCGCTGAAACCCCCCGATACTGGGCGATTTCCTTGGTCCGCATACCGCTTTTGATCATATTGCAAATGTTGACTTCCGTGGGTGTAAGCGAGCGGTATTTGTGAGACAATTCGGAAATGAAAGCAGATGTAATCTCTTCCAGGTTGTTTCGCAGGATTTCAATATATTTCCGCTGGGTTTTCGGAATTTCTATCATTAACACGTTCAAGATCGGCATGATGACCTTTTCGATGTTCACCTGCACATCTTTATAAATCCTCTGCTTTTCTTCTTCGATCTTTGAGAGAACCGTGCGTAATGCCGCATTGGCCTCCTGAAGCGCCATCCGCTCCACCGTAAGCTGTTTGTTGATTTCCTGAAGTTCATGATCGGCGGAAATCCTGATGGCAATGGCCCCTATCCTTCGGGCCACCTCGTCGAGCAGAACACGCTCTTCTTTGAGAAAAGGACCCTCATCGGACGGCGGTCGCTCCTCTGAATAAAAAATCGCCACCTCGCCCACCGGTTCGTTATACTTCATGATATCTGCCGATTGCCGCCACCTTGTCACCCTGAAATCCTTGCTCTTAAATGTCTTATCTTCAAAGACGATGCGTGCGGAAGTGATCCCGGGATACTGCTATGACAGAGGAAGAAAATCGACAAGGCATCTCAGGAAATCGTCCATGGAATCGTAGTATCGTTCTGCCAGCCTCGCGATTCCGTACAGGCAGTTCAATTCTTTGATGCGTTCACGAAGAGCCAGCTCAACCTTTTCCGGTTCCATTTCATGGTCTTGCTGTATGCGCCAGAGGAGAGAAAGCCATTCACGAGGATTGAATTGTTCCGAAACACCAGTCTTCGTTGTCATTGTTTTTGTAACGGACATATGCAAATTTTCTCCTTTAGTAAGCCCTTCCGCTCTGTGGAACGTCACGGAGCACGGAAATAATCAATTTACCATGTCATGTCGAATCGATATGCAATATATTGGTAAATTATAGGTAAATTAATGCCAATTCATAATAGGCATTATAAATGCATTCTATTCGTGTTTCCGGTCGTGATAAATTGAGCCAAAAATGGTCGTTAGAAAGTGAGCCACTTTGGGGGTGGATATGCTGAGAGAAAAGGGTATGGTGCCTTTTTTATCTCAGTGTAAGCGAGGTGGCACA
>Ga0116202_10001096_pt1 | contig 15800 bp, 10 predicted proteins | sample LakKivw325mmetaG_FD_94479 | JGI IMG/M metagenome (GOLD analysis project Ga0116202, IMG submission 94479) | Anoxic lake water microbial communities from Lake Kivu, Rwanda to study Microbial Dark Matter (Phase II) - Lake Kivu water 325m metaG | ecosystem: Environmental > Aquatic > Freshwater >...
GCTTATCCCAAGAACGGGTGGCCGGGGGATAGTCCCCGTCCGCCTGGAGGCGGAAGGGGTTCCCCACGGGGGGATGGGTGGAGCCGAAGCCGGACGGGGACGCCACCGGACAGGACCCGTTCGGGGATGAGCGCCTTGATCCCCGTAAGAAATGGGGGAAATCCTGTGGATCATGGGTTACTCGACGGTGACGCTTTTAGCCAGGTTGCGCGGCTGGTCGACGTCGAAACCCTTGGCCGCGGCCGAATGGTAGGCGAAGAGCTGCAGGGGCAGGACGGTCAGGAACGGGGTGAAGAGGTGATGCGTCTCCGGGATGGCGAAGACCTCCTCGGCCGCCGCCCGGGCCTTGTCGTCGCCCTCGAAGGCGACGGCCAGGATCCGGCCGCCGCGGGCCTGGACCTCGGCGATGTTCGAGAGCATCTTCTCATAGACCCGGTCGCGCGGCACGACGGCCAGCGTGGTCATGCCCTCGTCGATCAGGGCGATGGGGCCGTGCTTCATCTCCCCGCCGGCGTAGCCCTCGGCGTGGGTGTAGGAGATCTCCTTGAGCTTCAGGGCCCCCTCGAGGGCGATGGGGAAATTGATCCAGCGCCCGAGGAAGAGGTAGTGCTCGCACCCGAGGAACCGCTTCGCGGCCCGCTCGATCGCGGCCGCCCCGCCGAGGACGCGGTCCATCTTGAGCGGGATGCGCTGGAGCTCCTGGACGAGGGCCAGGCTCTCCTCCTCGCGCAAGGCGCCGCGGGCCTGGGCGAAGGCCAGGGCGAAGAGGGCCAGGGCGGCCATCTGGCCGACGAAGGTCTTGGTCGCCGCGACGCCGATCTCGGGCCCGGCGTGGAGGTCGAGGACGCCGTCGGCGGCCCGGGCCATCGACGAGCTGGCGTTGTTGGTCACGGCCAGGACGGCCCGGGCTTTGTCGTGGGCCAGGCGCAGGGCGGCCAGGGTGTCGGCCGTCTCGCCCGACTGGGAGATGCCGAGGACGAGCGTCCCGCGGTCCATGACGAAGTCGCGTGACCGGAGCTCGGAGGCGTATTCGACCTCGACGGGGACGTGAGCCAGCGTCTCGAGCAGGTACTTGCCCACGAGGCCGGCGTGGTAGGAGGTGCCGCAGGCGATGAGGACGACCCGCGAGGCCTCGCGGAAGACGTACGGCCCGAGGCCGGTGTCGTCGACGAAGACGCGGCCGGTCTCGAGGGAGATGCGGCTCTTCAGCGTGTCCCGGACGACATCCGGCTGCTCGAAGATCTCCTTGGCCATGAAGTGGGCGAAGCCGCGCTTCTCGACCATGGCCGGCTCCCAATCGAGCGTCTCGACGGCCTTGGCGACCGGAGCCCCGGCGAACGTGGTGAAGCGGATCCCGGCCGGCGTCAGGACGGCGATCTCGCCGTCGTTCATGTAGGCGACGCGCCGGGTGTGGGGCAGCAGCGGGGTGATGTCCGAGGACAGGAAGTTCTCCCCCTCGCCGAAGCCGACCACCGCCGGCGGGCCGTTGCGGGCGGCGACGATCTTGCCGGGATCGCGCGACGAGACGCAGGCCACGGCGAAGGCCCCTTCGAGCTCCCGGACCGCGTCCCGCAGGGCCTCCTCGAGCGAGCCGCGGAAGTGCTTCTCGACCAGGTGGACGATGACCTCGGTGTCCGTCTCGGTGCGGAAGACGTGGCCCTCGTTCCGCAGCCTCTCCTTGAGGGCCCAGTAGTTCTCGACGATGCCGTTGTGGACGAGGGCGATCGTGCCGCCGCAGTCGGTGTGGGGGTGGGCGTTGTCCTCGCTCGGCCGGCCGTGGGTCGCCCAGCGGGTGTGGCCGATGCCGCAGCTGCCGGAGAGCGGGTGGAGCCGGACCTCCTCCGCAAGGTCCTTGATCTTGCCCTTGACCCGCCGCCGCCCGACCCCGTCGCCGTTGAGGACGGCGATGCCGGCCGAATCGTAGCCGCGGTACTCGAGGCGGCGCAGGCCCTCGATGAGGTCGGGCACCGTGTCCCGGGCGCCGGCGCAACCGATGATGCCGCACATATCGGGCTCCTTTACAGGTCGATCTCGGGGCCCTCGTCGCCCAGCTCGGCGTCCTCGGCGAGGGGCGGCGGGCAGCCGATGAGCGGCAGGTAGCGGCCGCCCTCGGCGTGCGGGTTGAGGGACTCGACGATGCGGACCTCGGGCTTTTGGGCCAGGTCGACGACCTCGCCGGCGTTCTCCGGGGCCAGGATCTGGACGGACGGCCGGTCGACCGCGGCCTCGTTCGTCGCCCGGACGACGCCGACGCGGTCGTCGCTCAGGGAGACGAGCGTCCCGACCGGCCACACGCCCATGAACTGGAAGAACTTGTCGAGGAGCTGCGGGTCGAAGATCTTGCCCCGCTCGAGCATCATCAGCTCGTGGATCTTCTCGGGCGGGTAGTCCTTCTTGTAGGACCGCTTAAGGGCCAGGGCGTCGTAGACGTCGCAGATCGAGACCATCATCGAGGCCGGGTGGGGCTTGAGGGCGTAGGGCGAGCGGGGGTAGCCGGTCCGGTCGTAGCGGAGGTGGTGCTCGTAGGAGACGACGATGGGCAGGACGCCCAGGGCGTCCTTGTAGCCGTCGAGGATGCGGGCCCCGAGCAGGGGGTGGTTGCGGACCTGGAGGAACTCGCCCTCGTCGAGCTTGTCCTTCTTCTGGATGACCTTGAGGGAGATGTAGAGCTTGCCGACGTCGTGGTAGAGCGCGGCGATGCCCAGGTCGAGGACGTCGTCCTTGGCGAACTGGAGCTTCGAGGCGAAGAACATCGAAAGGAGGGTGACGTTGAGGAGGTGGACGAAGGTGACCAGGTCGCGCCGCTTGACCGAGACGAGGTTGAGGAGCTCCTGGTGGCGGCCGACGAAGTCCTCCATGATGCCGAGGATGTTGAAGCGCAGGTCGAGGTAATCGACCTCCTCGTTCTCCAGGACGACGTTGACGGCCGTGGAGACCGTCTGGACCGAGGTCTGGTAGCGGACCCGCGTCTCCTCGACCTCGGCGGCCAGCGAGTCGCCCGGGACCATGGTCCGGAGCTTGCCGGCCCGGATGTTCTGGATGCCGTGGAGGCTGAAGTACTCCTGCTCGCTGATCTTCTCCTGCCGCTTCACCCGGGTCAGGAAGATGATGAACTCGCGCAGCTCGTCGAAGCGCAGGCCCTGCTGGAAGATGATCCGCTCGACGCCGTTCTTCTCCAGGAAGTCGATGAGCAGGCCGAGCTTGCCCCGGAGGTTGAAGAAGATCTCGTCCTCCCAGGCGGCCTCGCCCCCGATGACGCCAAGGATGAGCTCCTTGCGGTCCTCGAGGATCTCCTGGACGACGCCGTAGAGCCGGTTGAGGTACTCCTTGAACTTGGGGTGGTCGCCGGTGTAGATCTTGCCGGCCTGGATGGCGTTCATCAGGTAGATGAAGCAGATCTTGATCTTATCGCGCACGCCACTTCTCCAGGACGCGGCCGGCTTCCTGCCGGACCTTGCGGTTCCAGATGTCCTTCCGTTCGGCCAGAGGTTCGACGTACGGGGCGGCCTCGCGGAGGCCGTAGCGGTCGACGATGCCGAGGTTGCGGAGGAGGGCCTTGTTGCGCAGGCCGTAGGGCGAAGGCCGGCCGAACAGCTTGGTGAAGGCGACGTGCTTCGTCCTCTCGTTCCGCATCAGGAGGATGAGCGCTTCGGCCTGGATGAGCTCGTTCTTCTTCTCCAGGACCTTGAACAGGAAGGCCTCGTCGAATTCCTTGATGTTCTGCATGGCCTGGAGGGCCTTGACCTTGACGCCGTCGTCGCCGGCCTCGTAGATCCGCTCGAGCGTATCGAGCGAGAGGGGCGTGTCGATGAGCTTGAGGCTGTCGGCCATCCGGCCGAGGAGGTCGCCGTCACGGGCCTTCTTCTTGATCCCGGTCCGGAAGGATTCGAGCTCTTCGGGGAAGAAGCGGAAGCAGGCCAGGAGAAGCGACGCGGTGACGATGCGGTCCTTGAACACCGTCGCCTGGTAGGCCTCCCAGGGATGGAGGCTGCGGCCGAGCCGGTCGATGAAGACGTCGAGCTCGGGCCGGGTCTCGCCCTTGAGGAGGCAGCCCTCGACGTGCTCGGCGATGGAGATCCGGGCCTGCTCGTAGGCCGACTCGGCCCCGAAGGCCCCGACCCGGTTCGCCAGGACCTCCTCGAAGGCCAGCAGGAACTCGAGATCGCCTTCCTGGACGATCCGCTCCCACTCCTCGGCGATCCGGCCGAGCTCGGCCACGGCCGTTTCCACCTTCTCTTCCATGGCCAGGAGGACCAGCAGCAGGAACCGGTAGTTCCTTTGGAGGAGGTTATGGTCGAGGGTGAGCTTCTTGTCGAACGAGATCTCGTTGAGGAGGTTGGCCAGGGTCTGGCGGTAGATCTCGGAGTGGAGCTGGGACGACGCCCCGGACAGGAGGATGCGGATCTTGGACTCGGTCTCGGCCCGGCGGTTGCCGGGATCGTCGTTGTGGAAGAGGCCGTGGAGCGAGGTCGCGATCTTCTTGTGCCGCTCCTTGTCGATGATCCGGGAGAAGATGCTGAAGCTCAGGGAGTCGAACTTCTCGTTGCCGATGATCTCCTCCCAGAGCGTCGAGGCCAGGTCTTCCTCGCTCAGGTCGGAGATGAGGAGCTTGAGGTTCTCGAACTTCGACTCGGTCGGCGTCTTGCGGGCGGCGACGATCGACTTGACCAGCTGCTTGGCGCAGGCCCGGTGCTTCTCTTCCGAGCTCTCCTTGAGGTAGGTGAAGAACTTGGCGAAGTTCTTGTGCAGCTCCTCGTTCTGGATGAGGTCCTCGGTGTTGAACTTGCCGACGACGCGCTCGAAGCTGCCCGCGAGCTGGCCGAGCTTGACGGTGTCGTCCTCCTCGACGGCCTCCATGAGGAGGTAGGGCCAGATGTCCTTGATCTCCTCGCCCTCGCCCTGGAGCAGGATCGCGTAGGCCAGGGTGTCGACGGAGATGTGGAGGCAGTTCTCTTCCTTGACGATGGCCTGGGCCCCGCCCGCCTTGATGAACTGCTTGACCGGCAGCATGATCTTCGCGGCGAAGCGCATGAACTCGGCGTGGGGGATGCCCGGCCGGATCTCCAGGCGCTTGATCTTGCGGAAGTGGAAGAGCTGGGCCAGGTCCATGTAGGTCCGCTCGCCCTCGAAGAAGCGGTTGTCGATGAGCAGGGCGTGGGGCGAGAAGCCGATCGTCAGGGGGTTGATGTAGAGGAACAGACTTTCGAGCTTGGCGATGAGGTCGTTGACGCTGCTCTTGAAGGCCGGGTGCTCGGAGTTATACATCGAGGCCATCTTGAAGGCGACCCGGAGGGCCCGGCACATGGACCGGATGAGCTCGTCCTTGTCCTCAGGCCCGGCCGGGCGCGGGGCAGGGCTCTCCGGCCTTCCGGGCGGGGCGTCAATGCGGTCCGCGGACATGGTTCACCGATACCTCTCGAAGACGGCCCTCATTATCCTCTCTCCCGGGGGAAATGTCATCCTCAAGGCGGGTGATTCCAGGGGCGATTCGGGGGACCCGGGGGCAGTGACGCCGTCCCCTCGGGAGGGGAGATTCCGTGGGGAGAATAAGGGAGATCTGCTTGACAACAGCCCTTCTAAACCCCCTTTTATATTTAGGTTTTTTAATCCTACCGGGGGAATCATGAAAAGACCGTTTTTCCTGCCCTTTTCGGCTTGCTTTCTTTTTTTTCCGGTCTTGTTTATCCTTGGTTCAGGATACAACGAGACGGGTAGGATACAATCCAACCCTGATCCCCAAGATTTCGTGCCCCATGAACTTCTCGTCAAGTTCAAGGAAGATTCGGTGGGCGACATCACAGAGAACAGGGGCCTGATCCTGAATATCATCAACCAGGTTCAAGGGAGGATTATGACCTATCTACGCGAGGAAAAAGAGACGTTAGATTGGGATCCTTCTGTTGTCGAGCACAGATCATTCCATGCTGACCCATATCTATTTCATATCAGGATTCCAGAACAAATCGATCTTGAATACGCCCTTGCCCGTTTGAGCCTCAATCCCTCTATCGAGTACGTTGAAAAGAACGGTATCATCCGTATTTCGACTGATGACACCTATTATGGCCTGCAATGGGGGTTGCATAACTCTTCATATGAAGGCCGCGACATCCACGCCGAAGATGCCTGGACCATAGCCACGGGATCATCTGATGTCGTAGTTGCGGTCATAGATACGGGCGTTGATTATAATCATGACGACCTTCAAGGGAATTTATGGACAAACCCAAATGAGGTTCCTGACGATGACATCGATAACGACGAAAATGGCTTTGTCGATGACGTAAAGGGGTGGAATTTTGTTTCATCAAATTCAGATCCGTTGGATGATAATATCTATGAACGCGACGAGGGAGAATGCGTATTGACGTACCCCTATCACGGGACACATTGCGCAGGTATTATCGGGGCATTGGGTAACAATCAGCTCGGCATTAGCGGAGTATGCTGGAATATCAAAATAATGCCACTCAAAACCCACGATGCCTGTGGAGGAGCCGCCGTTGATTCCCTGATAAATGCCATCGATTATGCAACATTTAACGGAGCCTATCTGTCAAGCAATAGCTATCACTGGCCCAACAATTATCTTTCATTGAAGGCAGCAATTAGCAGGGCCTTAGCGAAAAACAGACTATTTATCGCATCAGCTGGTAATGATGGACTTGATATTGACGAGCATCCCCGCTATCCGGCGTCGTATGATCTTCTGAATATCATCTCCGTTCTGGCTACGAAAGATACGGATCAAAAGAGGACGTCTTCCAACTACGGAAGCGACTCTGTTGATATTGGGGCCCCTGGTGAAGATATATACAGCACAAAACTCGGAAATATTTATCAATATCATAGCGGCACTTCAATGGCAGCTCCGTTTGTAGCAGGGACGTCAGCTTTGGCGCTTGGCGTATCCCCCGGTCTTACATGTAGTCGCCTAAAAGGATTGATAATCGATGAGGCCGATTATGTCCCGCATCTTGCCGGAAAGTGCGTCTCTAATGGCAGGCTAAACGCCTATAGAGTCCTCGATGGTCTCGAAGGGGATACCTCGCCGAGCGCACCGACTAGCCTGATCGCCTATCCAAAAGCATGGAACCTCATCGAAGTTCGATGGAATGACAATTCTAGCGACGAGATAGGATTCGAGATTCAAAGAAAGGACCAATACAAATCCGCCTACTTGCATTGGAATTGTAAGGATAATAACTCAACTTCATTTGCCTACTTCCAAGATGCCGTTGATACGACACAACGGAGAACTTATACCTATCGGGTTAGAGCCTCAAATAAGGCCGGGATATCTTCATTCTCTAATGGCTACAGCGCTTTAATTCCTTATACTTCACCCGATGCGCCAACAGATCTAAGCGGGCAATCCCCGACGCTCGAACAAAACGTAAACATCTCTTGGACGAATCATGCTGTTAATTCCCAATATACGTTTGTCGGACGCAGGATCCCTGGAGAGACTGACTGGGAGGTAATTGGGACGCTCAGCTATGACGATAATGCCTATTCGGATAATTACGCACTGGCCGGATACACCTATCAGTATCGGGTCCGAGCGGAGAATCCCCTGGGCTTCTCCAGTTATTCCAATACGCTTTCGATCGAGGTTATCGAATGGTAGCTATAATGGCTATCCATGATGAGGAGGACGGCTGATGAACAGGCTCAAATGCGTGATCATCGCAATATCAGTTGCTGTCATTCTGCAGCCGGGACCGATATATGCCCAAGGCAAACTGAGCATCAGGCTCCAGGGCGGAGGGGCCTATATTTCAGGCGGCGACATAAATCCAGGGAACCGGACCTGGTTCCCTCCACCGATTGAGGGATGGGTCCAGTACGGCAGTTATCAGGCCTTGCGCAGCGGCTGTGAGGTCGGTGCCGACATCATCTTTGAGCTCAATCCTCGGTTCGGCGTTGGCATCGGGGCCGGATACATCGGGTTCTCTGGTTATTCAAGTATGAGCCTTGAGCCCGAATTGCCCTCAATTAATTCCACATTTTATACGGCCTGGCCCAGATTGAGCGCCTTCCCCATCCGAACGGGTTTATATCTGACGCTGCCATGGAAGAGCAGGCTAAATCTCATAGCCAATCTCGGATTGTCCTATTATTTCAGTCCACGCTACAGCGATGAGTTCTACTACGAGTCCTTTCCAAGCTCCAATTCCGACCTAATTACCACGCGGGCCAGATATAAAAAAACTCCTATCGGCTTCCAGGGAGAGTTCGGCGTCGAATACAAAGTGAGTCGGAATCTTTTTCCCTATCTCGAAGCTCGAGCAAGATACGCCCGATTTCGCGGCTGGCAGGGCACTAGCGTCCTCGAACTTGGCTCAGAAAGCCCTTTAACCGAAGAAGGGAAGCTTTATTACGAGGTCGTCCCGATCTTGACCAGAGCCCCGAGATTGCTCATGGTCCAGAGTTCGCCGCCCGACGGGCCGGACGGGGAGCCACGTCAGGCGGAGATCGATTTCAGCGGGTTCAGCCTTCAACTTGGCATCCGCATCCGTTTGTAGCCTTCTGGAAGAGCTTTATTGATCTCCTCCAGATCTTGAATTATACGCAGTAAAAAGGTATCGAAAACCCGATTGAGCGCCGGCGGGGCTTATGCTATACTGCCCCGGAAATCGGACGGAGGATGGGCTTATTAAAAGAGCGATACTGGCCCTCGCGGACGGGACCGTCCTCGAAGGCCTAGGTTTCGGCGCCTGCGCCAAGGTCGGGGGGGAAGTCGTTTTCAATACCGGGATCGTGGGCTATCCCGAGAGCATCACCGACCCCTCCTATCACGGCCAGATCCTCTGCCAGACCTATCCCCTCATCGGCAATTACGGCGTCGACCCCGGCTCCTTCGAGTCGGAACGGCCGAGGATCGCCGGCTACATCGTCTCGGAGCTCTGCGCCCGGCCTTCCCACGCCTCAACCCGCAAGTCCCTTGGCGACTGGCTCATGGAGAACGGCGTCCCCGGCATCGCCGGGATCGACACCCGGGCCCTGACGAAGAAGCTCCGGGTCCACGGGGTCATGCCGGGCCTCATCGCCGTGGCCGACGGCCCGCTCGGCGCCGCGAGGCTCCGCCGCGAGGCCCGGGCCGTCGCCGACCCCAACGCCCGCGACCTCGTCGCCGAGGTCACGACGCCCGAGATCCGCATCTACAACCCGAAGGCCCGCAAGACGATCGTCCTCATCGACTGCGGCGTCAAGATGAACATCATCCGCTCGCTCGTACGCCGGGGCGTCGCCGTCGTCCGCGTCCCGGCCGACACCGACGCCGACCGCATCCTGTCCTTCTCGCCGCGCGGCGTCGTCATCTCCAACGGGCCGGGCGACCCCGAGCGGGCCTCGGCCGCGATCGCCGCCGTGCGCCGCCTCCTCGGCGAGGGCCTGCCCCTTTTCGGCATCTGCCTCGGCAACCAGGTCCTGGCCCTGGCCGCGGGCGGCCGGACCTACAAGCTCAAGTTCGGCCACCGCAGCCAGAACCAGCCCTGCCTCGAGGAGGGCACCAAGCGTTGCTACATCACCAGCCAGAACCACGGCTTCGCCGTCGACACCGCGAGCCTCCCGCCGGGCTGGGCCGGCTGGTTCCGCAACGCCAACGACGGCACGAACGAGGGCATCCGCCACAAGCGGCGGCCCGTCTTCGGTGTCCAGTTCCACCCCGAGGCCTGCCCCGGCCCGACGGACACCGAGTTCCTCTTCGACCGCTTCCTCGAGGCCGCCCGATGACCAAGCCCCGCAAGGTCCTCCTCCTCGGCAGCGGCGCCCTGAAGATCGGCGAGGCCGGCGAGTTCGACTATTCCGGGAGCCAGGCCATCAAGGCCCTCAAGGAGGAGGGGCTCGAGGTCGTCCTGATCAACCCTAACATCGCCACGATCCAGACCTCCGAGGGCATGGCCGACCGGGTCTACTTCCTGCCCGTGACGCCCGATTTCGTGGAGAAGGTCATCGCCCGGGAGAGGCCGCAGGCGCTCCTGCTCTCCTTCGGCGGCCAGACCGCTCTCAACTGCGGCGTGGCCTTATGGAAGAGCGGCGTTCTCGCGAGATACGGCCTCCCGGTCCTCGGGACGCCGGTCGAGGCTGTCGAGAAGACCGAGGACCGCAAGCTCTTCAACCAGGCCCTGGCCGAGATCGGGCTCAAGACGCCGAGGGGCATCGCCGTCCGGACGGTCGAAGCGGGGCTGCGGGCGGCCGCGGCCATCGGCTACCCGGTCATGGCCCGGGTCGCCTACGCCCTCGGCGGCAAAGGCAGCGGCATCGCCTACTCGCCGCGCGAGCTGCGGGACGCGCTGCGCAAGGCCTTCACCGCCGCGCCGCAGATCCTGGTCGAGGAGTACCTCGACGGCTGGAAGGAGATTGAGTACGAGGTCGTCCGCGACCGGGCCGACAACTGCGTCACCGTCTGCAACATGGAAAATTTCGATCCGATGGGCATCCACACCGGGGAGAGCATTGTCATCGCCCCGTCGCAGACGCTGACGAACGAGGAATACCATCGCCTCCGGGCCATCGCCATCCGGGCCATCCGCCACCTCGGTGTTGTCGGCGAGTGCAACATCCAATACGCCCTCAATCCTCACAACGGCGACTACCGCATCATCGAGGTCAACGCGCGGCTGTCGCGGAGCTCGGCCCTGGCCAGCAAGGCCACCGGCTATCCCCTGGCCTTCATCGCGGCCAAGCTCGCCCTCGGCCACGCGCTGCCGGACCTCCCCAACTCGATCACCAAGGTCACCTCGGCCTGCTTCGAGCCGGCCCTCGACTACCTCGTGGTCAAGATCCCGCGCTGGGACCTGAAGAAGTTCGGCCGGGTGTCGAAGAAGATCGGCTCGGAGATGAAGTCGGTCGGCGAGGTCATGGCCGTCGGCCGGTCCTTCGAGGAGGCCATCCAGAAGGCGGCCCGGATGCTCCAGGTCGGCGTCTACGGCCTCGTCGCCAACGAGAACTACTCCTTCCGCAGCCTGGAGAAGGAGCTCCGCCAGCCGACCGACGAGCGGCTGTTCGGCATCGCGGAGGCCCTCAAAAAGGGCCTTTCCGTCGACCGCATCCACCGGCTGACCCGGATCGACCGCTGGTTCCTGCACAAGATCAAGAACGTCGTCGACTGCGAGGCCCGGCTGAGGGCGCACCCCCGCGGCGCCGTTCCGCCCGAGCTCTTACGAGAGGCCAAGGAGAAGGGTTTCTCCGACAAGCAGATCGCCTTGCTCACCGGCTCGACCGAGCTTCGCGTCCGGGCCCGGCGGAAGGAGGCCCGGCTCGTCCCGGCCGTCAAGCAGATCGACACCCTGGCCGCCGAGTACCCGGCCCTGACGAACTACCTCTACGTGAGCTACAACGGCCGCGAGGACGACGTCCCGTTCCGGAACGGCCGGGGCGCGAAGGGCAAGGTCATGGTCCTCGGCTCCGGCTCTTACAGCATCGGCTCGTCGGTCGAGTTCGACTGGTGCTGCGTCAACGCCGCCCTGGCCCTGAAGAAGATGGGCTACGCGACGATCATGGTCAACTACAACCCGGAGACGGTCTCGACCGACTACGACATCTGCGACCGGCTCTATTTCGACGAGCTCAGCTTCGAGCGCGTCCTCGACATCTACGAGAAGGAGAAGCCGCTCGGGGTCCTGATGTCCATGGGCGGCCAGATCCCGAACAACATCGCCCTGCGCTGCCACCAGGCCGGCATCAATGTCCTGGGGACGCACCCCTCCAACATCGACCGGGCCGAGGACCGCTTCAAGTTCTCCAAGCTCCTCGACGAGATCGGCGTCGACCAGCCGGAGTGGCGCGAGCTCCGCAGCGTCGCCGAGGCCAAGCGCTTCGCCAAAACGATCGGCTACCCGGTCCTCATCCGGCCGTCCTACGTCCTGAGCGGGGCGGCCATGAGCGTCGTCTTCGACCAGGGCTACCTCGACCGCTACCTCCAGAAGGCCTCCCGGGTCTCGCCGGAGTACCCGGTCGTCATCTCCAAGTTCATCGAGAACGCCAAGGAGATCGAGCTCGACGCCGTGGCCGACCGGGGCAAGGTCGTCGCCTCGGCCATCATCGAGCACGTCGAGAACGCCGGCGTCCACTCCGGCGACGCGACCATGGTGCTGCCGCCGCAGAAGCTCTACATCGAGACGATCCGGCGCATCCGCGAGATCGGCCGGGAGATCGCCCGGGCCCTGGAGATCACCGGCCCGTTCAATATCCAGTTCATCGCCAAGGACAACGCCATCAAGGTCATCGAGTGCAACCTCCGGGCCTCGCGCTCCTTCCCCTTCGTCAGCAAGGTGGCCCGGACGAACTTCGTCGAGCTCGCTGTGGCCGCGGTCATGGGCGAGCCGGTCCGCAACACCAAGACGACGCTCGACCTCAATTATGTCGGGGTCAAGGCGCCGCAGTTCTCGTTCTCCCGGCTCAAGGGGGCCGACCCCGTCCTCGGCGTCGAGATGGCCTCGACGGGCGAGGTGGCCTGCCTGGGCGAGGACGTCCACGAGGCCTACCTCAAGGCCATCCTCTCGACCGGCTTCACCCTGCCCCGCAAGAACGTCCTGCTGACGATCGGCGGCGAGGAGTCGAAGTCCCGCTTCCTCGGCGCCGCCCGGACCCTGGCCGGCCTGGGCTACCGGATCTTCGCCACCGAGAAGACCTCGGCCTACTTCAAGTCCAACGGCGTCCCCAACACGCGCCTGTTCAAGGTCCACGAGCGGCGGCGGCCGAACATCCGCGACGCGATCGCCGGGCGGAAGATCGACCTGGTGATATCGGTGCCCAATCCCGCGAAAAGGGTCGAGTTCAACTCGGCTTACCGGCTGCGGCGGCTGGCGGTGGATTTCTCGATCCCCATCCTGACCAACCTCCAGGCGGCCGACCTGTTCGTCCAGGCCCTGGCCGCGAAGAAGCCGGCCGACCTCCCGATCAAGCACTGGGCCGAGTACGAGTAGGCCGTCTTCGCTCCGCTACTCGCGGGTCCCTTCGCGGCGATCCTAATCCCAGGGTGAGGCGGGCGTGCCGTGAGCGGACGCCTTGGGCCGCTCGGAGAAGGGCGGCACCTTGCCCGCATGGACCGCGCCGAGCCGCTTGTGGGTCAGGCGAGCCGCCGCGACGAGCTCGGCATACGCCCGGCCCGTCACGTCCACGAACCCGATGTTGTAGTTCTCGCCGTCCATCCGCCCCAACACCGGCTGGTCCGACCACTGGAACCAATGGGCGCCGACGAAGCACGGCAGGGCCGCCGCCTGCTCCACATAATAGCGATACCCTTTCGCCCTCTCCGTCTGGTCGGCGCACTGGACGAGGCCCGCTCCCAGCCCGCCGGCGGGAACGCCGAAATGGAACTCGCCGATAAGGACCGGCTTCCCGGTGACGTCGAAGATGCGGCGGAGCTGGCGCGTCGGCTCGTACTCGTAGACGTTGAGGCTGAAGACGTCGAAGCTCCGGCCCATCCGCAGGATCCTCTCTTCCGGCATCCCGCCGAAGCGGATCCCGAGGTTGAGATGGTTCGGGTCGGCCTTCCGGATCGCCTCGCCGACCATCGTCAGATATCGATCGAACATGCCCGCGATGAAATCCGCCCGTCGCGCCGGCGTATCGCCCTCGGCCAGGTAGGCCATGAGCGCGGCCTTGGTCGCGCCGTCCGGCCCGCCGAGGAACATCTCGACGAGTTCGCTCTCGCGCCGCGGCCAGGGGGGCTCGTTGCCCAGGAAATACCCCAGGAGCCACGGATCGTCCTTGAGGGGCGCGCACATCTTCTCCGCCGCCTGCTCGACCGCCCGCGCGAATTCCTCGGAATAGACGTCCGGCATTCCCAGGAAAGAGGGCTCCGAGCGCGGCGGGCGGAACATCGTCGCATAGGCCCTGCGGTCCTTCTCCTCGGTCGGCCGGAGCGAGGACCAATTCCCGATCGTGTTCATGCCCCAGGCGGCCATCCGCCGCAGGGACAGGCCCGCGTTCTCGCCGCTCCGTCCGCCGCTCACGCCGTTCGCGCCGGTCGAAAGAAAGAAGTGCCCTTCGGGGTCGACGAGCCACCACCGCCCCTCGATCATCTCGACGCGGAAGAACCCGGTCGCTTTCGCCTGCGTGCCGAGGTCGCCGCCGTACCGGCCGACCTTGAATTCGGCGGCCGCGGCGTCGAGCGCTTTTGCCTCCTCGGCCAGCTCCCGCGCCAATTGCTCCCGGCTGCGGATCTTGCGCGGCCAGTCGGCGCGGGCCCACTGGCCGAACTCGTCCACGACGGGCGTTTCCTCGAGGAAGGCCGAGCCGGGGTCCTCGCGGGCCAAAGCCGCGGATCGGATCTCGAGCCCGGGCCGGCCGACCGGATAATCCATCTCGACGCCGATCGCCCGGACGTCCTTCAAGGGCCCGAACGGGCCCCACACGCCGATATAGAACGTGTCCGTGCGCCGGTTGTTGGTCGAAGCGAGATCCATCCCCCGCGCGTCCCGCCCCTGGAAATACCGGAGCGGGACGGCCGCCCGCATCCAGGCGTTCAGGCCGAAGGGATGGAACATGATCCGGCGCTTTCCGGCGGCGGTATGGATCCAGAGGGAGAAGCGCTGAGCGGAGGATGTCCGCATCTCCAGAACGAGGAAACCGTACGCCGACCAATCGGCCGGAAGGCCGGGGCCGGGCCCGGCAAGCTCGCCGAGCGTCCATTGGAACTCGGAGACCCTGTCCGCGAACACGACGCTGATCGGCTTCGTGAGAGATCGGCGGATGCTCCCCGCGCCGGTCCCGAGCAACGCCGCCAGCAAGGCAACAGCCAAGGTGGCGCTTCGCTTCTTCATGGCATCCCGGCTCCTTCGCGGGTGTTCCCTGTTCATGCGACCAGGATAGGCGGAGAGATCGGGACAGTCAAGGCAGCCGCGACGTGGCCGGTCAGGTGGCCGCCGTCGGCGCGGCTCTCGAGCCGGCGGCCAAGGATATCGTCCTTGAAACGACCCTTGACGACTTGAAAACGAGGACCGCCCTCGCTCTCCTACTTGTGGATCCCTTCGAGGAGCTCTTCCCAGATCTCCCTGAGCCCCTTCTCCTGAGTCACGGACGCGATATACCCGCGGTCCAGCTCCTCTCCGGAGATCTTGATGATCCCGGCGATGTCCCTCAGATGCTTCTCCGAACGGCCTGCCCGATAGAACTCGAGTTTGCTGACGATGATATCCTCAGGGGACGAATACGGAATGGTCAGACCGTCCGGGGTCCGGACCGAGCGCCGCCTCTCGAAACGGCCGCGGTCGAACGGGTCTTCCTTGGGAATGATGACATCGATCTTGTTGCCGGAGGACGGGTGGATGATGTTGAACTGGCTTTTGGCGAGGATGGCCCGCCGGATCGAGGACCCGTCGATAGAGAACTCCGTCACGGGGAAAGACCGGAGCAGGGCGGCGATATGGCCCTCCTGGATGTCGGCGACGATATCGATGTCCTGAGTGAGCCGCGGCTCCCCATACAGGAAGGAGGCCATGGATCCGGTGACGGAGTAGGGGATCGCAAGGTCATTGAAGCAACGGGCGGCGTGATGAAGGAGACTACGTTGATCCGCGGAGCATCCTCTTAGCGACCGTTCGTTCGACTTGATCCTCGGTCCAGTCGGAGTGGAAGGATCTGATGGCCTCAGTGAGCATTTGCCTTGCGGACAGCCACATGCCGAGCGCTATTTCCAGCCGTTTCTCAGGCGTCATGTCCCGGTAAACGCCGGCCATGACGTCATCGACGCTTTCGAAAGGGGGGATCCGGTCCTCCATGACTATGGATGAGTATATAGCATTCCGGGGAGGGTCTGGCAACCGTTCGCTCGACGCCCTCCCTTGCCC
>Ga0116202_10001098_pt1 | contig 15787 bp, 12 predicted proteins | sample LakKivw325mmetaG_FD_94479 | JGI IMG/M metagenome (GOLD analysis project Ga0116202, IMG submission 94479) | Anoxic lake water microbial communities from Lake Kivu, Rwanda to study Microbial Dark Matter (Phase II) - Lake Kivu water 325m metaG | ecosystem: Environmental > Aquatic > Freshwater >...
AATCACCCTCATCCTCACCCATAATTATAGTGTTGTTATCCTGAACGAGGTTTTATCCAGGTGAAGATCTTATCTTTTTATTTTTTCCAACTCAACAACTCAACACCTCAACGACTCAACACCTCAACATTTTAGTATTTCCATACTCACATGGTGCCACAACGTGGCATGACGGTCTATACTGGAAATACAGTAAACTGACTCAAAAACACTCAATCATCACCCTTCCCCGGACCTTTTTCTTTGGACAAAATTTTCGTATTCATGCTTCAATAAATTTCCGGCATTTCGATAGGATCCGGTTGAGGAGAACATTCTCCACAGTACAATGCTCCGGATACCACAATAACCTTAGGGATTTGTTTCTTTCCAATATACACGGTCATGATGTAAGGCAGGTGAGAGGCATGATCTTTACAGACCGCTCGTCCACAAAATCGACATATTCCGCTTGCTGGTTGATCGCATCTCCAACATTGCATGATTTTTTCTCTCCTTCTCAAGCAATCATGATATGATCCGGTCCAGTGTACCCTATTGAGTCAATACAATGCATTCTGGTCATTTAAATCTGACAACAAAAGAAAAGCCAGGGTCGAACTGAAATGGGTGGCCAACAATTTCAGATCATTGGCCAGGCTCAAATACATATCACCTTCTCGAAGCATAAAACGCAGTTCCACCAAACCATCGAGGAATAAACGTAACTTTTCATCTCCTCTATACTCACCACCCACCCTTTTTTTTACTTCTTCCGCAATACGTCCAAATCCTCTTCGTTCATCACAGGCGAGATAGGCATAAGCCTCTTCTCCCGAGAGTTCAACTTGCATGTTTTGTCGGCAGGGTCGAGTATCATAAATAACCAGTTTATTTTCTGCCAAACGATCAAAGGCCAATAGAGGGGGTTCATGTTGAAGCCAGAGACTTCTCCACTGCTCCAGCTCCTTTCTCAGTGGTTCAAAATAAGTAGTAATTTTATACTGATCTTTAAAATGATAATCAAAAGTATAGGCGAGCTCGTCTAAGTCTTTTTGTTCGAAAGGATAAAAGAATCGATGGCCATGATAGGCCTGGACATCTTGCAATTTCCACCGATCTGCCTGGTCAAAGAGTGGACTGAAGCGCTGGAGGAGAATCGGACTGACCACATCGGGTGGTCGAAGATGGACCAGGAGGGGAACAAGAGCCGTCATACGTCGATAGGCTTCTGGATTCTCTCCTGGGAACCCATAAAGGAAGTTATAGGTCGGTTTTAAACCGTAATCTCGTGCCCACTTGAGAAACTGGACGTTTTGTAAAAGCGTGGTTCCCTTTCGCATATAAGTAAGAATTTCGGTATCAAAACTCTCAATCCCGGGTTGAAATGCTCGGGTTCCTGCTTGTTGTAGCCGGTGGATGTGTTCCCGGGTGAGATTTGTCTTGGTTTCAAAGAATAACTCCTCAAGAGGGGAATTGACCTGATTCGATAGTTCAGGAAGAAGGGTCTTCAGATAGTGAGGATTCAAATTCGAGTCCACTGCCCTCACCCGTTTCACCCCATATTTTTTGGTGAGGATGGTGATTTCTGATAGGGCTCGTTCTGGGCTCTTCGTACGAAAATGAAGTGATTTCCGGTTGACTCCACAGAAAATACATTGTGATTTTTCTCCCCACCAGCATCCCCGGGAGAATTCCAGAGAGAGAGGAACCTGAGCCAGGAGCTCCGGTGCCTGTTTCTGCAGAGTATGAAAATAATCATCAAAATCAGGATAAGGAAGATTCTCGATCTCCGGTAGATCTCCCAGACCCTGATCAACAATGTTATTTCCGGAACGATAGAATACTCCGTTTATCCCATCCGGGAGTTGCCCTTCAAACCAGCGAGAAAGAGCTTTCGGAAAAGAAATGTCCGCTTCCCCATTAAAAACCCAATCCACCCAGGGGAACAGTCGCAGTAAAGCTTTCCCCATCCTCCCATCACAGTTTGCTCCACCGAAGACTACCAATTTTTTTGGAAATCGCTCTTTGATCCGTCGCGCCAGTGCAAGGGAGGCAACCTGCTGACTGTAAACAGAAGTAAAACCGATCACATCATATATGCTCCAGTCAATCTCAGTGGAACATTTTTGGATAAAAGAAGAAGCCGGGGATCGGAGGTTGACCAGATTTTTTAAAATATTCCCCCGATCAGGATGCCCAAAAGGAAGGATGGATTGGAGAGCTTCCGGCTTCCCTCTCTCGGAAACCATCCACTCCGGACCGAACAATTCAGCACCAAAAGACCATTCCCCAATCATCCAGTATCCGGCAACTTCGTCATAGATCTCCGGTTTCCCACAATACTTTCGGAATTCGATATTGAGATAGAGAATATCGCAGAGAAAACCTTCTTTCTCAACCAGTGGTTTAAGGAGGCTGAGGGCAGTAGAAGCAAACCGGGCATCAGCAAAAGGCATGCTGATCAGAAGTACACGACCCACTTGATTCTCCTTCCGGAAAAAGAAGGCCCAGCCAACTGGGCATCCTTGATTATTCCATCCTTCGCTATGTTAACCACACTGATGGTTACATTTTGTTGTCTGGGTATTCGTTCAGTAATCCCCCACTGAAAGACCATAATGAAGTTTATTTTACATGGTTTTTAAACGTAACACCAGGATAACAATCAACTTGATGAGATAACCGACGAAATGAACCCTTTGGATTCCCGAACACCTGCTGCCTGTACTTTCGATGCATGCGCCTTGATATCTTTCGCCTGCGCTTCGGTCAAGGTTATTCCTACCGAAGCCGCCGCCTTAATTGGATCTTTTTCAAATGCATCGCGAAATTTATCGTCCTCGATACATTTGATAGCAAGCTTCTTCATTTCTTCCTTGCTGGCCATACTGTTCACTCCTTTTTTTCTCTAAACCCACTCTCAGTGGGGGATTACCAGTCAAAGTGGAACTCATAAAAAATTCCCCAGAACACTCTGAACCCGCTTGGTCTTCCAGTCAAGAATAGCCTGAGGCACAATACTATTCGCTTGCGGATGATTCAAGATCATTCCACAAAGATGACAAGAATTAGCATATCCCTCGGATGGCAAAGGATGTCCTGCTTGCTGGAAAAAAGAAACAAAATACTTCGGACCTTTTTCTCGCAAAAGAACACATAATGACTTACTCTCCGCTTTCTGAAAAAGTTCAGCGATCGGCTCCACTTGAGTATTACCCAGAATCAACCAGGGGTTCCAACCGGTTCCACAACAGGGAAAAGTTGATCCATCAGGAAAAATGACCAGCATGATTCCGGCCATACAAGGTTCTTCTGGTATTCCTTTCTGGCACAACCATTCATCTGTTCCGAGGGTATGGGAAGCCCGACCCTCGGGAATACAAGCGATCTCCTGTACTACAACATTATAATTTAACAACAAATCCCCCAGTTCACCGAGGATTGCCGGAAGACGACGGGTTTTCCTGGTCACCACCGTTTTGATCGTAATCTCCATCCCTAAGTTCCGACAGGCTTGGAAAGCATTCCTGACGGAATCCAAAGAAACAAATTGTTGATGGAAATCATCAATACTGAATCCAATGAGATTCAACCCGGCGGCATTCAGTTCATTCGCCCATTCCCGAGCTAATACCGGATCTTCCCCCCAGAACCCGTTGGTCATGCAAGAGAGATGGTGGGCACCATTCTTTTTGGCGTAACGAACCGCTTCAAGCAGATCGGGGAACCGGATGAAGGCTTCCCCTCCAGAGAAACTAATGGTATATTGTTCACGGCGTTGAGCAACCAGCCGGGCCATCTGATCAATATAATGAAAAACCTCCGGGAGAGACATATCCTGTCCTTGATCGAAGAAATCGTTCTCGCTCACACAACAATGCCGGCAGGCAATATTGCATCGCTCGGTGAACATCAGGGTGATTTTATACATATCTTCAATACCCCCGTCTCAAACGCTTTTTGAGTAATTTTTCCAGACCACCAGTCTGCCATTTCAAATGAAAACCATAACGAAGAAGATGGGCGACCGCTGCCACCACCATCAGAACGATAATCATTCTAATAAATAAATCTGGATGGGCAATAAATTCCATTATGATGCGGTTTCCCGTGGAAAACCACAGATGGATTGACATGTACACTATAAAAATCATTCCTGCCACGGCTATTATGCCATAGATGAAATAAATATAATCAATCTTTCCCCACTTTTCATGATGAATAAGCTTCCTCCACATTCCTTTTCCGACGAATGTTAGAGAATCAGGACGGAGATGGGGCATTTCAAAATAATCCTGGATAATATAATGACCATCGGTTTCGATAAAGGGAAGGAGATTCGCGAAGAACAAAACACTGTTAAGGAGTCCACCCTGAATCAGATGGGTATAAATGGAGGATTGTCGGAAGAACAAAGCAACCAGGAAAAATATTCCCCCTAAAATACCGTTAAAACAAGGCCCGGCGAAGGAGACCGCGATTCGAGGATACTTTGATTTCATCCAAATGTCAGTGGTGTCAACATAGGCAATCGGTTGACCCAGATAGAGCATCAAACCAGCCCGCAATACTTTCCGTCCATAATGTTTGACTGTTACTCCATGAGAACATTCATGAAGAAAAAGGCTTCCATATGAAATAAAAATCATAATAATTAGATCATGAAGCTGAGTGGTTGGTTCAAAGACCATGAGTCCAATATGACGGACAAAGATGAAATAGATAGAAAACAAGGTATTGACGACTAAAAGAGAAAAGATAATCAACCATCCCGGCGGAGAAAAGAAAGGGCGGGCAAGGGTGCGATATAGCCATGCAAAAAATGGATCTGCGTGATGAGTAGTGAAGGTTGAATGAATCAAAAACTTCATACTGTATATGATGTTGGTCTGAAACTTTTTCTGATTGAGTTTTTGGTTTAGAGATTGGACCATTGATAACGGTCTTTCCTGAAGGAAATCATTTTTTTTGAGAAGATCCAGGAGATTGAAAAGAACATCTTCACCGATGAAGCCGTATCGATCTATATATTTGAGGCTTAGATCTTTGATGGTGTTCTTTCCGTCCATTAAATTCCAGAGGAAAAGTTCTCCCTCGCCAAGTTTGAGATACAGATTATCGCGTGGGTTGCGGAGCATATACTCCTTTTTATCGGGGCTACTACTGACATCGGCGAGTTCTGCATTGGAGATCCGGACTGGGGAATAATTGGAGAGATCCAGGTATTGTTGAACAAGAGTAAAGAGATTTATAACCGAATCCTGGTTTTGTTTGGCCTCTATTGCAGACTCAACTTGAGACCAGATTGACCCCTCACTTGCTTGAGTTTCCCTCTCCATAAAGCGTCATTTATTCCTTTGCCCATCTGAAAAAATTTTGCATTACAAAAATTAAAAACTTTTTTAATTATATACAAAATCGATAATGAATTCAATAAAAAACGAATAGCCCCCCAAATCTCTCCCTGGAACTACCGGCGTGAGACTTAAAATTCCCCTCTCATCCAAAAGTGGGATTATACTTAGTTTTTTTGATCTTTATATAATTAATTTCTTGACCTTTTACTTTTTACCATCTTCAAATCTCCCCCCTTCGGTGAAAAATATTGTACAATACCATCATTCCAAAATTGAATGAGTGATAGATGATGAAAAATTCGCGCGCATTTGGAAAAACCTGGTGGGGAGAAGCTTGGATCCGCACCCTGGAAGAAATTGATTACGGTACCAACCGCCTCCCACGGGGGAGACGCTATGCCCGTAATGGGAGCGTCGTTGAAATCAAGTTGAAAAAAAACGGAGAAATCGCTGCTCGGGTCCAGGGCACCCGGGTAACCCCTTACCAAGAGAAGATATCTCTTCCTCAATTTACTGAGAAACAATTGACTTTGATCCGGGAGATCATCGAGCAACGGGTCGATTTATCCAGTCAGATGGTGAGCGGGGTTCTCCCCCAGGAACTCTCGGAGGTCTTACACCAGCAGGGAATCGAGCTCTTCCCCCATTCCTGGGGTGACATCGACGCCGATTGCTCGTGTCCCGACTGGGCCAATCCCTGCAAGCACTTGGCTGCGGTTTACTATATGATCGCCAATGAGATTGACAAAGATCCTTATTTGCTCTTTGAAATGCACGGAGCCAGAAGAGAACTCCTTTTATCAGCTGCAAAAGCCGGCAAAAAGAAAAGAACCATCGAGGATGATTTCATCAAACCAACCCCGGAGGAGATGGAGAACCCTCCATTGCTCCCAGCTCCGGATCTTAACGAAAAAACATTTCGTCTCGCCGATCTCCTCGATATTCTTCCCGAAGAGACCTTGTTTTATCCCCACAAAAGCTTTAAACCGATCCTGATTGAGATGTACCAGGAGGTTTCTCGATTCGTCCGCGAACTGCCAGTCGCTGAGGAATCACCCGATGGGGGGAATATCCAGATTTCGGTTTTATATTCCCCCGAGCACCCAGTCTTTCAGGTCCAATCCAAACCGGGAAGAATCATCTTCGGCAAATTATGCTCAGTTCCTGATTCCCCGCTCGCTTTCACCATTGACGAAATGACTTCCCATCTCATGTCACTTTCCTTGCGTGATCACCCGGAGGATTCAGCATCGTTCCGGTTCATTAAGCAGGTCTTTTCTTTCAGCCTCAAAGTAGCCGAAAATGGGTCATATATACCCCGCGTTATCCCTCTTGATGAAAACGGTTCGTTTATGATTCGCTACTTTCCCTCTCCCTGCCCCTACCTGGACTATCTGGTGAAAACGACTCCGCCTGGCATGGTGAAAAACGAATCAGGTCTGATGATGAGAAAGAAAAAAGGAGTGGATTATCTCTGCTCTCTTTTTTTAGGTGAAATCGTATTCCGGGGCTTCTCTCACGCTCCCTTCGATCTTATCTCGGATGTGTTTTTTAGAGGTCTCATTTTTCGGACCGATCAATTCTTAGAACGGCAAACCGGAATGAGCATCAGTCACTGGCTGGAACCTCTCCAGTTTCAGCTTCACGATGAACAACTCTTGATCGCTCTTGAAAACACTCCTGCTCGGAATTTTTCCCTGACATTGGGAATCCAAAATAGTCAGAACCCACTGGCACCAATCGTCAGCCTGGACGATTTCCGCCGTCACCCACCTTCGAAAGGAGCTGCGGAAGGTGTTTTTAAACAACTTGGCCTTCTCACCCATCATTCCCCACTCCTCTCCCGGGCGGCCTCCAAGCCGGAGGAGCCGCTTTTGCTTTCACCGGATGAGATGGCGACTTTTATTAACACCCTATTGCCGGTGTTGGATACTCTGCAAGTAAAAGTCTTAATGCCTAAAGAATTGAGGGAGTGGGTACGACCGTCGCTCCGACTCAAGGCAACCAGGTCAGGAAAGCAAATCGTCAGCTACTTATCGCTCGATAAGATCATATCGTTCCAATGGGAAATTACCCTGGGCGATACCGTCATCTCGGCCGAAGAGTTCAAAACCCTTCTCCATTCTTCTCATGGAGTGGTGCAGCTCCGAGATCGCTTCGTTCTGGTTGATCCAGAAGAACTACGTCGGCTGTTAAATACCATGAAAAAACCACCCTGTCCTGCCTCGGGACTGGAAGTGGTCAGAACATTAATGACCCAGACGATCGATTCTTCTTCGGTCATTCTGGACAAGGAAGTTACCGAACTCCTCAACGACCTTCGGTCGATCAAAAATGTTCAGCTTCCGAAGGACCTCCAGGCAGAAATGCGACCCTATCAAAAACGGGGGTATCGCTGGATCTTTTCCATGCTCGAAAAAGGATTTGGGATATGTCTGGCCGATGACATGGGACTGGGGAAGACCCTACAAACCATCGCTGCCCTGCTCCGGAAAAAAGAGTCCGGGCAGCTCACCCGGCCAGCACTCGTCATTTGTCCAGTCAGCATCATCGGAAACTGGCAGAAGGAATGTGAACGCTTTGCCCCCAACCTTAAGGTGTATCTTTATCACGGCTCCCAACGAGATCTCCCATCCGAGGTCGACCTGGTCGTCACCAGCTACGGGTTGGTCCGGAGAGATATCGATTCCTTCTCTTCTCGAGAGTGGTCGTGGATCATCCTGGATGAAGCTCAAAACATTAAAAACCCCGAAGCTCAACAAACTCAGGCAGTGAAAAACCTCAACGGAGAAGGGAAAATCGCTCTGACCGGAACCCCGGTAGAAAATCGCCTGTTAGACCTGTGGAGCATATTTGACTTCCTCAACCCCGGCTACTTGGGGAAAAGAAATGAATTCATCAACCGTTACGCCATCCCTATTGAAAGATACAACCACCAGCCTCTGGTTCATCAATTACACAACTGCACTGAACCCTTCATCATGAGACGAATCAAAACCGATCCCAAGGTGATTAAAGATCTTCCCCAAAAAATTGTCATTAATGAATACGTCTATCTCAAACCGGAACAGATTGCCCTCTACCAGGAACTGATCTCCACCATGACTGACCAGATTTTCGAAAGCAACGGCATCAAGAAAAAGGGCAACATTCTCAAGCTTCTCACTGTCCTCAAGCAGGTCTGTAACCACCCCGTCAACTTCACTAAAAGAGGGAAAGCGATCTCGGTGCTTTCTGGAAAATCGGAAAAATGTCTGGAACTCCTCAATCAGATTTTTACCCAAGGTGAAAAAGCTCTGATCTTCACCCAATATCGGGAAATGGGCGATATTCTTTCTCAAATGGTGCAGGATGAGCTCCAATACCAGCCGCTCTTTTTCCACGGTGGCGTCGCCCGCAATCAACGGGAAGAAATGGTACAATCCTTTCAAGATCCGGACGGTCCATCCTTAATGATCATCTCCCTGAAAGCAGGAGGGACCGGGCTCAACCTCACCGCCGCCAACCACGTCATTCATTACGACCTGTGGTGGAATCCAGCCGTGGAAAATCAGGCCACCGACCGTTCTTACCGTATCGGGCAGACCAAAAACGTCATGGTCCACCGTTTCATCACCCTCAAAACCTTCGAGGAACAAATCGAAGAGATGCTTAAAAAGAAGCAGGGACTGGCTGATCAGATCATCCAAACCGGTGAACGCTGGATAACCGAACTTTCCGATGAGGAACTAAAAAAACTCTTCAGCTTCAATCCTGAAAGTACAGTAAATAGTGAATAGAATTCATGCCAGACCAAAACACTGGCATCAGTAGAGGATGATAATCTTTAACGTAAAGATGTTGAGTCGTTGAGGTGTTGAGTCGTTGAGTTGGCAAGAATGAAACAATGAGATTGCCACGCCCTCAGCCTTGGCTGCTTTTCCAAGGCTATCCTTTTATCTTTGATTTGTTTTGTCTTACGCCGTAGGCAGTTAGATGGTTTTCCCAAGCGTAATATTTGATCCTTTCATTTTTTAATCTTATGCCGTAGGCTATTATTTTCATAATAATGATAAAAAAACAAAAACCAAAATGGGAGGGATTATTTTGAATTCCAGAGAAAGAGTTTTGCGTTCACTCAACCATCAGGTACCAGATCGGATTCCCTTGGATTTAGGCACCACCAATTGTACCACCATGACCAGAAAAGCTTATGAAAACCTCAAAAAATATGTAGGCATCGATAAAGAAACCCACTTCATGATGGAAAACTTTCAGGTAGTGTTCATAGCTGAAGAAGTGCTCCGGATTTTGGACATCGACACCCGGGGTATTCATCCTCAACCGGTTTTTCAAAAAACGATGATCGATGAACAAACCTATCAAAATGAATTTGGAATCACCTTTCGCATGCCTGAAAATGGACTCTACTACGATATGATCAATCATCCCTTGGCCGGGAAAAGCCTGGAAGAACTCAAAGACTACCCCTGGCCGGATCCCGAAAAAAGCATGAATTTAGATAGATTACGAGCAAAAGCAGAAAAAATGTCCCGGGAGGGTAACTATTGTTTGGTAGGAGACATGATCGATACCGGGATTTTTGAACCCTGCTGGTACCTGCGGGGATTTGAAAACTTCCTGATGGATCTGGTGATTAACCCCGATTTTGCCACAGCTCTCATGGAAGGCATGTATCATTATCAACTCCAACGATATTCTCTCTTTTTAAAAGAAGTGGGTGAATTTTTGGATGTCATCTTTGTCGGAGACGACTTGGCAACCGCTGAAAATGTCATCATGAGTCCCCATACTTACCGAAGCCTGATTAAACCTTACCATAAGGAATACTTCAAAAATCTGAAGAAATTAGCACCACATGCCAAACTGCTCTATCATTCTTGCGGAAGTGTCGTAAATTTTATTCCCGATCTCATCGAAGTGGGGGTCGATATCCTCAACCCGGTTCAGGTTTCAGCTCAAGGAATGGACACTGCGATGCTAAAAGAAAAGTTTGGGAAGGGGATCTCTTTCTGGGGAGCGATCGATACCACCCAGGTATTACCTAATGGAACCACCGACGACGTCAAAAAAGAGGTCCAAAAAAGAATCAAAGAATTAGGCCCGGATGGGTACGTGCTTACTGCCGTCCATGATGTTCAACCCGATGTTCCTCCGGAAAACATTGTCACCATGTACACCGAAGCCCGGAAGATATCATTTAAGTAAAAGGAGGCGAATCATTATCAGGAAAGATTTTACCCGGGTTTAATATCCCTTTTGGATCGAATGCTTGCTTTATTTTGCGGAGAAGGAGTATCTCTTCCGGTGAATAAAAGAGCGAGAGATATTTTTTTCTTTTCAAACCGACTCCATGTTCTCCACTAAGAACTCCTTCCAGTTGAGTCACTTGATGGTAGAAAGTTTTTCGTATGGTCGGCTCAATTTCCATCCAATTCTCTTGTTCTATAGGTGCCAGGGATATGTGCAAATTTCCATCACCGATATGTCCATAAACCGGGGAATGGAGATGATATTGTTGGCTTAATTTATCAATACCATGTAAAAGTGTTTCGATTTTATTTATCGGTAATGAAATATCCTCATTAATTTCCAGCGGAAGAGCAAGATGAATTGCTTCGGGGATGGCGCGGCGTATTTTCCAAATTTCTTCGATAGAAACCGAATTATCAGCCATGAATACTTCCTTCGCTCCCATATCCGATAGTTTCTCACCAATCTTCCGTGATTGATTAAAAACCGCTTCTTCATCGTCTCCATCAATCTCGACTAAAATATGGCAATTGGCTTGTGGATAGGGATAGGAACGGTTACAATATTTATAGGCAAAATCAAGGCTTTGATTGTTCATAAATTCCAAAGAAGTAGGAAGTAAACCCAAGTCTTTTAAAAGAACCACCGGAAGTCGTAAGGCTTGAGCAATATCATCAAACGGAACTAATAAAACGTTTCTTTCTTTGGGAAGGGGAATAACTTTGAGAAATACCTTCGTAATGATACCAAGGGTTCCTTCGGAACCGACCATAAGGTGGACAATATCGTACGATGATACATCTTTATAAATTTTTCCACCAAATCTCATTACTTCACCGGAAGCGGTAACAAATTCTAATCCACGGACATAATGCCCGGTCACACCGTATTTGATCGCTTTCCCACCGCCAGCATTTTCGGCAACATTACCACCGATCTGGCAGGTTTCAAGACTCATGGGATATCCCGCATAAAACAAGTTATAATTCTTCAATTTCCGGTTGATGTCATTGGTTATGACTCCCGGTTCAACCACCACAATGAGATTTTCAGTGTCAATATCTAAAACATGGTTCATTCTTTCAAAAGACAAGACGATACCACCATAGGCAGGTATCGACCCTCCAGAGAGGCCACTACCGGCTCCTCGTGGAGTGACCGCAATGTTTTTTTCATAACAATATTGCATGATCTTTTGAATTTCTTTGGTACTCACCGGTTTAATGACTGCTTCCGGCAAGAAGCGGAGGGTTTCATCAGGAGTTTCATCTTTAGAATAATTTTTTAAGATCTCCTGTTCATAATATACAAAATTTTCCCCTACCATAGATTGAAAATAACAGATATCCTGTTGATCGATCGGTTTAAAGTTATTCATTTTTCCCCCGCTCTTTTAGAGATTTAAGAATCAAAGGCACGACTTCCAGAACATCACCTACAATTCCAAAATCAGCGATTTGAAAAATCTGCGCCTCGGAATCACGATTGATGGCTAAGATATATCGTGAGGTCTGCATGCCCGCCAAGTGTTGAATCGCTCCTGATATACCTAAAGCAATATAAATATCCGGTGCTACTGTTTTTCCGCTTAAACCAACCTGATGTGGAAATGAAACCCACCCCTGTTCAACCGCTACCCGACTCCCCCCGACCATCCCATTTAATCGAGCTGCTAATTCTTTAACCAAATCAAAATTCCTGGCATTTTTTAAGCCCCTTCCGCCGCTACATACAATTTTAGCTTTGGCAAGATCAAGGTTTTGGGCTTCATCGATAATTTCATTTTTTAAAAAACCAGTTTCATACCGTTGAGTGTCTTTTTCAATGATGACCCGAGAATCAGGGAATTCACATCGACAGGGATGGAAGGTATTAGGTCGAACGGTTGCCATTTGTGGAAGAGTTTGGGTTTTTATGGATGCCATGATATTCCCACCTATGGCTGGTCGAATCTGGAGTAATTTGTTGTCGTTGGGGTCGATATCGAAACCGGTACAATCGGCGGTTAAGCCGGTATGAAGTTGGACAGCAATATAGGGCATGAGAGTCGTTCCCTGGGTGGTAGCAGCCGCCAGGATGATGGTAGGTTTTAATATATCGATCACTTTTCGAATCAAATGAGCTGAAACATGGAAGGCTAATTCCTCAAATACCGGATTCTCCAAGCAATAAACATAATTGGCTCCGTATTGAAGTGGTTTTTGAATTTCATCGGGTTGAATCAAACCGGTTCCGAGGAAGACTCCCACCTGATCAACGCCTTTAGAACGAAGCTGATTGGCTGCCCCTAAAATTTCATAGGTGGTTGGATCAATCTTCCCCCGGTGAATTTCACCGATAACTAACAATTCATTCAGCATATCAGATAACTCCCTGTTCGTTGAGAAATTCAATAAATGCTTCAGCCATGAGCGACGTCTCTATATCTTTTAAAATTTTTCCTTTTCGCTCAATTTTATAATTTTCTACCTTGATTACTCGGGTTGGTGATCCGTGATAACCAATATAATCAGGGGATAAATGGAGCGCATGGGCATTCATTTTTTGAATCTTCATATTCCGGGCTTGAATTTTTCCTTTGAGAGTCGGAAAGCGAGAGATATTCATTCCTTTGGTGACGGTGATCAGAAAAGGCGGGGCAATTTCGATACGTTGTACTCCCCTTTCTATAGTTCTCTCGATAACAAAACGAGTCGAATCAATTATTTGACATTGAAGGGCATAACTAATGATCGGAATACTTAAAAACGAAGCGATCCCGGGACCAACCTGCCCGGTATCGCCATCAATTGCTTTCTCCCCGGAGATGATGATATCCCATGGCTTGAGAGATTTTATAGCCTGAGACAGTGCATACGAGGTGGCATAGGTATCGGATGCGGCAAATTCATTTCCAATAAGATGAAAGGCCTCATCACAACCGAGAGCCAATGCTTCTCGTAATACTTTCTCCGCGTACTCCGGTCCCATGGTTATCACTTGAACCGTTCCTCCGACTTTCTCTTTTATTTGGAGGGCAAGTTCAATGGCATTCAAATCTATCGGATTAATGGTTAGCGGTATTCCTTTTCTATTCAAGGTACCGGTAAGCGGGTCAATCTTGGCTTCTCCAATTTCCGGAACTTGTTTAATGAGAACAATATTTTTCATTTTCTCCCCCATACCATTCCTATTTTACTACTGGAACCAAAAAATCTGGTGATTTGACTACCAATACCTTTAAATCCTTCCCATAGCTATTCTTGGCGGATTGAAAAGCTTCTTGAAGGAAATTAAATGGGGTCATACCCATTTTACTGGCTTCATCGGGAGTAATACCGGTGGATACTAAATAAATATGACACTGGGTCAGGAAATAAACAAAGTGTTGTAAAGACCACTGATCGATACGTGGAGGAGAATGCTTGAGAGAAAAAAGGATTTGTTCTGGATGAACAGTTGAAGAGGAAAGAAGATCTTGAAAAATTTTCGATCCGATTCCTTCTTTACATTGGACGTATAAAATAATCGTTCCGCCTTTTTTCAATATCGGTTTTCGGGTTAAGAGAGCAATGCCAGCGGTAAAAATTGTTTGGTAAAAATTCTGACTTGCTCCATAACTACCTTCAATTCTATCCTGGAAATGCAGTAAAAAGTAAAATGTAAAAAGTTTAAAGATGCTCAATCATCGCTCTTCTCCAACTTCTCCCTTTGGATAAAGGGATTCGATTGGTTCTTAAACAATCTTTTCGTCATTTCGTCACCCCTGAATGATATTATCAGGGGTCTAAAAGAAATTAAAAAAGGCAGGGATTCCCGATAGGGACATTCGGGAATGACGGATGAGGATAATACCCGTTAGGGGAAATTAATTGTTAGTTTGTTAGGTCAGATGTTTTCATATTCATATGGTACCGTTCCACGGCATGGCGGTCTATCCTGGAAACTACCCAGGATTTCAGCCTACGGCGTAAGATGAAAAAAATTGAAAAGATTTAAGTAAAGAGGATAGACCGCCATAGTTTCCATATCCTATGGTGCTGCAAAGCAGCATGGTGGTCTATCCTGTAAATACCGTGAGTCGTAAAAAAAATCTCCCCCTCAGCCTTTTTTCAACTCAACACCTCAACCTCTCAACAACTCAACATTTTAATGTTTCCATCCTCAGATGGTGCTGCACAAGCAGCATGATTATCTATTCACTGCTATCCTTCGGTTGGACAGTGACTCGAATCGGAAGTGAACCAAGGGCGTTGACACCGACCGAGACGCTGACAACCTGGTTGTTTTGTGGATGGGGTTCGACTTTGAAGAAAGTGGGTTCGAATAACTTGAGAAGCTGTGAAAAAGTACCGAGTGATGTGCTTTCTTTCAAAAGACCGGTGGCTTTTCCGACTTTTACGAGCTGTTCCGTAGTAACAGCCGGTTCAATTTTGACTGAATAATCCCCTTGGGGAAGAGTAAATTTAATGCCATTGAGTTGGATGAGACCACTTTGAAGCTCACCATCAATGTTATGGATGAGTGCCTCTCCTCGGCTGACACCGTTTTCGGTGATCACTTTGGTATCGACTGAGAAATGATAGGGTTCCATGATTTTGTAACTGATATCGTCATTGTTAACATTCACGATTAAATAATGAAAGAACCCTCCTTTTTCAGGGGATGTGCTAAAAGGTGCTCCGCCGCCGCCGATGGTGTAGAACGGAATTCCTTTATATTCGGTGTGGTAAAAAAGATGTTCGTGTCCAGCAATAACCGCAGTAATCGGATATTTGGTGATTAGATCAAGAAGGTCGTTTTTCGCTTTTTTTGAAATGAAATTACAATCGGATTCAGGAATGTCTCCCCGCTGATCCTCATCAGGAACGAGAAAAGAAAAAAGTGGACGATGCATAAAGACAAATATTGCCTTGGCGTCTTTTGCATTGAGAAGGGTTTTTTCCAACCATTCTCGTTGCTCTCCGGTTATCTGACCGAGTTGACCAGGTATATCAGTGTTGAGAATAATAAAAGTGGCTCCGTGGGCATTAAAAGAATAATACCCATCCTTATATCCGCTTAATTGAGAAAAATAATCGGCTGCCTCCGGTGATTGATAGTCGTGATTACCGGGAACATAGTAAATTTTTGGGTTCACCATGGAGAGAAGTTCCAGCGCACGTCCATAATCATCTTTGAGAATTTCGCCGGATTCGCCATATCCAAAGATGAGA
>Ga0116202_10001101_pt1 | contig 15759 bp, 21 predicted proteins | sample LakKivw325mmetaG_FD_94479 | JGI IMG/M metagenome (GOLD analysis project Ga0116202, IMG submission 94479) | Anoxic lake water microbial communities from Lake Kivu, Rwanda to study Microbial Dark Matter (Phase II) - Lake Kivu water 325m metaG | ecosystem: Environmental > Aquatic > Freshwater >...
ACCAGTGCCATAGAAAATACTTGCACCAACATGGTAAAATCCCTGGCAACAAACACTGTAGGAATGGCAGGACTCTCTCTTAATCAGGCCCCTATCCTGTCCTACTGATGGGGTCCACTTCATAGTCGGTAAACAGCCAGGGCATGGAGACGGCGGAGAACGACTGGTCGAGGTTGGAGTAAAGCAGGGTGGAATGATAGGTGAAATCGATGTTGCCGTCCCGCAGCATGGTCAGCTCGTTTAGCTGGTTGCCGCCCGCCAGCTCGGCGTTGGGGTAAACGGTTATCTGCATCCGCCCGCCGCTGCGCTGTTTGACCAGGTCGGCAAACATCCGAGCCCCTCTGGTCCAGGCCGAATCCTCGCCGGTCACTGCGCTCATTTTCCAGCTGCGGACCGGTATATCAGATGCCGGCGCCGGTATGCAGCCGCATAAAATGATTATCAGGCCCGCCAGTAAAATGCAGAAACCGGTATTGAATCTCAGCAAATTCCTTTTCTCCTCGCTGTCTTTTCAGTTCCCAGGCCGGAACAATTATCTCACCGGGCACTTTTACGCGTGTGTATACCTATCTTAATATTTGCTTATGACATTATACAAATGATTGTTATAATTGATTCGCCCTTCATACTTACCGCGTGGGACAAGATGCTAAAACTCGATAAATACGATCCGCAGGTTGTAAAGGCTTTTCTGGCCGAGTACCTGGGCAGAGGGCCCGAAAGCCCGGGCCGGTGAGCGCGATAAGAGCCTCATTAATTCACAGTTACGGTAACTGTTTCGGTATCCGAGCCGGCGCTGTTGAAGGCGGTGAGCCTGTAGGTCGTGGTTTCAGTGGGAGTTACGTCCTGATATCCCCATGTTGAAAGCCCCTCTATCTCGGGTTCCATGGAGATGGATGTTGCCCCGGTTATTTCCCAATGAAGCTGTATTGTTGTTCCTGCTGAGATGTTATATTGCGAAGCTGTGAATGAAAGTATATTCGGCGGTGTGCCGGAAGTCGTCGTTACCGTGACCGTGGCAGGCGCGGTGACCAACCCCTGGCCGTTGGTGGCGGTTATGGTATAGGTGGTTGTGGCGGCGGGGGTAATTGTCCTCGAGCCGGAGGCCGAGACCGTGCCGATGCCCTGATCGATGGATACAGTGATCGCATTGGTCACGGTCCAGGACAGCACAGTTGACTGTCCCGACGGAACCGTGGCCGGGCTGGTATAGAAGGAGCTTATCACTGGCAGGCCGGTCGATGCATTAACCTTGACGGTAGCCTGGGCGGTGACTGTGCCGTAGATGTTGATGGCGGTCAACTGATAGGTTGTTGTGGAAGTGACTAATTCCGCCTGGGACCCTTCGGCAGTTACCGTGCCGACCGCAGGACTGATGGATACGTCCGTCGCATTGTCAACATCCCAGTGCAATGTCGAAGATGATCCGGAGGCTACGTTGACAGGCGATGCATAAAACGAGCTGATCGTAGGCGCGCCTTCCGCTGCCACTGTAACCGTTGCCGTCTTTGTCACAGGGCCGCTGTTATTGGTGGCGGTGAGCGTATAGGTTGTGGTTGTCGTGGGGTTCAGAGTGCGCGTGCCCGTGGCTGACACGTTCCCGACGCTGTGCGAGATATTGATGGTGGTCGCCCCCGTAACGGTCCATGACAGTGTCACGTTGTCGCCCGAGGAGACCGACGTCGGGCTGGCGGCGAATGTAGTGATGACGGGCAGGCCGGCCGCGGTTACCGTGACCGCTGCAGTCCTGGTAGAGCTGCCCAGGCTGTTGCTGGCCGTGAGCGTATACGTGGTGGTGGTGGTTGGTGTAACCGATTTCGTCCCGGTGTTCGACACGGTGCCTATAGCCTGGTCGATGGACACGGATGTAGCGCCGCCGACAGTCCATGACAGCGTCGAGCTGCCGCCGGAGGCGATGGAGGACGGGCTGGCTGTAAAGCTGCTGATTACCGGCGGACCCGATGGATTGACCGTAATTGCAGCGGTCATTGTCGATGTACCCGTGTCGTTGACGGCGGTGATGGTGTAAGTGGTTGTCTCAGTTGGTGTCACGCTCTTTGATCCGGTGGCCGATACACTGCCGACGGTGGGGCTGATGGAAATGGTGGTTGCTCCCGCAACATTCTAGGACAGCGTGGTCGATTGCCCGGCTGTGATGGTGCCCGGATTGGCGCTGAAGCCGCTGATGGCTGGTTTGCTGGGTTTGGTAACGGCAACAGTGGCCCATGCACGGGTGGAGCCGGCGATATTGGAAGCGGTCAGCATATACTCGGTGGTCGTGCCCGGTTTCACCGACTGCGAGCCGCTGGCCGATACCGTCCCGATATCGGGGCTGATGGCAACCGTCTGGGCGCCCTTGACGGCCCAGTCCAGTTTTGCCGATCCGCCCGTGGTAATGGATTCAGGGTTGGCTTTAAAAGAAGTAATCGACGGAGGTGAGAACCAGCTCAAGACAGCCCCGTTGGTGGCATAATAAATTCCACCGATCGTGCCGCCGATGATAAGCAATATAACGACCAGCCAGATGATGCCCGCGGGGAAGCCTCCGCCGGGCGACCGCCGGCTGTTGTACTGGTATTGCTGACCCTGCCAGCCATACTGCTGCTGCCCATAAGGGGGCTGCTGGCCCCAGCCCGGCTGCTGGTATGGATACCGGGGCGGTTGCGGAGGAGGCCAGTTTACGGTCATGCCGCAGTAGGTGCAATACGGCTGGCCATACTGAATGGGCGCTCTACAATTCGGACAAGAGTACATTTGCTGCATAACAAATCTTCACTTTTGTCACATATGTATGCAATAGTTTATGTCAAGATTATAAAGCATTTATTAAGGGCACGAAAGCGGGGGCGCATCAAATAGCTTGACTTACCGCTGCGACGGCGGTAAAAATATACCATGCAGCAGACATATTACTGTCCCTATTGCAATACGCCCGTAGCCTACGGGCAGGCGCAGTGTACTTATTGCGGAACGGCATTGAACTGGCAGGGAGCGCAGACGCAGGGACAGTACCAGTCCTCGGATGCCCAGTACTCCCAGCAGCAGCAATGGTATCAATCGCAGGCGGGCAATCAATGGTCGGGACAGGAGCTGCAGGGACAGGAGCAGAAACCGGGTCCCGGCGCCGTCTCGAAACTGCTGCAGTGGGTCAAAGACCATCGGACAATGTGCATTTATGCAGGCGCCGGCGTGCTGGTGGTTACCGCGTTTATCATTACGGGCGTTGCTCTGAAAGGAGATATAGAGAAGATGTTCTCGCCGCCGGTTGTGGCGGCTTTCGAGGCCAGTTCCCCGACGGTGGTATCCGGCCAGGACGTGACGCTGCAGTGGGATGTCAGCGGGGCGACTTCGGTCTACATCAATCCCGGCATCGGTACGGTGCCGGCAAGCGGGACCAAGAAAATAACGCCTGCCGCGACGACCTCGTACAAGCTGACGGCCGACAGCCGCTTCGGCGGCTCCGTAAGCAGGGAGATTACCATAACGGTTACAGGCAAGACCCCGACCATCAGCAGTTTCGTCGCCAGCCCGAATGCCATCTATTTCGGCCAGCAGTCCACACTGTCATGGAACGTCGGCCAGGCGACCTCGGTATCCATCCAACCCGAGGTTGGGACCGTGTCGCCCACCGGATCGAAAGTCGTCTCTCCGAGCACCACCACGCGCTATATACTTACGGCAGCCAATGCGAACGGCAATTCGACGGCTTCCGCCACGCTTGAGGTAAGCACGTCCAAGTCGCCCATAATCACAACCTTCAGCGCCAGCCCTGGTTCGATCAAAGCAGGCGACGAGTGCATCCTGACCTGGGACATCATCGGCGCCAAGTCGATCAGCCTCAGCCAGGGCATCGGCGGCGTAGCTGCGAAGGGCACCTTCATCGTGACCCCGACGGAGACTTCTACCTATACAATAAGGGCCGAGAGCGATTACGGATCGGTGAGCAAGTCGGTCACAGTCAGCGTGGATACCTCCAGTATCAGCACCGGCCCGGCCATAACCAAAGACCCGCCGCAGATAAAGACATTTTCGGCCAGCAGCCAGTCGATTACGCTGGGGGAGGAGGTAACGCTCAACTGGGAGGTCGATGCGGCCAGGACGGTCTCGATCAGTCCCACTGTGGGCAGTGTGCCTTCTTCCGGTTGGACCAAGGTTATACCTACGGCCACCACCGTCTATGAGATGTCCGCCGTCAACACGTTCGGCACCGTGAAAAATCAGGTCACAGTCAACGTAACAGTGTTGACCGACGGTGTCGCGCCGTTCATAAGGTCCTTCAGGGCTGATCCCACCAGCGTATCTCAGGGCGGCACATCGAACCTTTCGTGGGATGCAAAGGGAGCCACCCTGTATATTATAGATCAGGGTATCAACGTCCCGGCCTCGAAATACGTACAGACGGTAACGCCTGATGTAACGACCAGTTATACCCTGACCGCTATCAACAGCTACGGAACGGATAACCGCACGGTGACGGTGACGGTGACTGGTACCCCCTGACAGCTATAGCCAACAAATTGTTAGCCTGATATCAGAGACTTATCAGTCCGCCGTCAAGCACACTCAATTCGCCTCCCTTATGCTTATAGCAAAGGAGGTGAAAATGAAAAAGACAGCAGTTATCGCGGTTCTTGCGGTCGTATTACTGATGACGGTGGTATCGGCGGGTTGCATTTCCACCGGTATAAGCAGTGAGCAATATATGGCCCTGCAGAGCCAGGTGAACTCGCTGAACAACTCTCTCAACTCCACTCAGCAGCAGCTCACCTCGACCCAGCAGCAGCTGAACAGCACACAGCAGTCGCTTGCCGAAGCCCAGGCCAAGCTGCAGCAACAGCAGAGCACGTATACAACTTCTGCGCAGCCGGCCTATCAACCCACCGTTATCTATTACCGGACCTACACATACGGCACACCCTATGGCTATCCGTATCGCTATTATCCTGCGCCGCGTCCCTTCCCCGGTCCTGTGCCGCCCGGACCCGGACCCATACCGCCCGGACCCGGACCGCTTCCACCGCCACCGCCTGGCCCGTAGCCGGCCGGTCATATATAAGCAGGGAAGCGCTGATTGCTTCGACCCGATCAGCGCTTCTCTATTTTTCTGGTGTGAAACTCAATCAGCCTGCCTCTGAATTATGTTGAATGGCTGCATTTGAGGTGCTTCTCGAAGTCAGTCAGCAGTTTGGAGATATCTTTGCTGAGGGGCGTCGCGCTTTCGCCCGGCTGTGCCGGCCGCACCGCCCAGGTAAGACGTGCGCCACAATTTCCACAATACCTCTCGCCGCACACGACCCGCGCCATGCACCTGGGGCAATACAATGTCTGTAGCATCTGTCTACATCCTGTTTATTAATACCGACCATATTAACCTGTTTACATAATCAGTATACAGCTTAAATATTGATCAAATATTAAAACGTAGCGGGAAGAAAAGGGTTTAGAGGGATGCCGGTGATATTGAAAAGGGGTTATTTACTTGTCACTGAAGACAAACCTATCCTCGAATTTAAACCCCTTCTCTTTGAACAGCATCAGGCATACGTCGACGACCTCGGGATCGTACAGCTTGCCTTTATTCTTGGATATTTCAGCCAGGGCCTTTTCGATACCCAGCGCCGCCCGGTAGGGGCGGTGCGATGACATTGCTTCCACCACGTCGGCCACGGCCAGTATCTTGGATTCCGTCAGCATCTCTTTGCCTGTTGAGCCCTGGGGATACCCGGACCCGTCCAGCCTTTCATGATGCTGCAGGACCATTAATGCGATGGGGCGGGAGAACTCGATGTCCCGCAGTATGGAATAGCTGCCGAGCGTATGCGTTTTGATCAGGTCCAGCTCGGTGGCGGTCAGCTTTCCCGGCTTGCTGAGTATGTCCGACGGCACATACATCTTGCCGATGTCGTGTATTTTGGCGGCCATCACCAGGTGTTCGATACGCTGCTCATCCATCTTCATCTCTCTGGCTATGGCGCCTGACAGCTCGGCCACCCTCTGCTGGTGCTCGGCGGTATAGGGGTCGCGCATCTCCACCACCTTGACCATGGTGTCCACCAGTGCCCGCAGCGTCCTCTGCAATGCGTTGAGCGAGGCCTCGCGATCTTCCTCTGCCCTCTGCCGCTCGGTGGAGTCGCGGCTGTATACCAGGACTGCGTATATATCGCCCGCTTTGTCTCTCAGCGGGATGTTGTACGTATCATAAATATGCTGCGAGTCGTCGGCCCAGGTCACGACGGTACCCGGGTTCTGCACCAGACGGCCCTGAAAGGCCTGCAGGTCGTCATGGTGAAATCCTGCGATACCCTTGTGGAGATTGCCCAGGCAGAGATCCTCTGCGAAGAAGTCGGTATCCGGCCTGCCTATCATATCCTGCGGCGAAAGATGCTGGGCTTGAGCAAAACTTTTGTTGACCAGCACGTATTTATGCTCGAGATCTTTAACGCACATCCAATCGGGTGTGGCGTCTATCACGTTCTGCAGCAGGTCCCGGGAACTCAGGAGGTCGTCCTCGACCTTTATACGCTCGGTTATATCAATGAAATTTCCCAGGACGGCGCGCCGTCCGTGGTACACGATGGACACGACGGTCTCGGTCACCCAGCGCACCTCGCCCCGGCGCGTGCACACCCTGAACTGATAGGGCGTTTTGCGCAGGCCTTTGAGCATGCGGATGGCGTCTCTTCTGACGCGTTCCCTGTCGTCCGGAACGACCAGGCTCAAATGCTCTACGTCTCTGAGATCATGCTTCCTGTGGCCGGTGATCTTTTCAAAGGCAGGATTGCAGAGCACCAATTTGCCGCTCTGCCCAACGTATTTACCTGTCGGGGAATTCAAAAATATGGTTTTGAACAGCTGATCATAGCTCTCGCGGTTGATGCCGGCCCATGCCTTATCTAAAGATCGTTCTTCTGCATATTTTTTCGGTTTCAACCTCACCTTTAAATGCATACAAGCTAAACTTACCGGTTACCTTCATATCCGACCTTATATACATATGTCATATATATAACCCGACTATGTTCAAATAATCAATATTACTATGGTACTATGACTTATGTACTGGGTTGATTCGGGTGCAGCTGTGAAGCTGAGGGTGCACGGCGCTATGCGGCTTTGTAGGGAACTGCCTGTATTATAAGCCGTTTGAGCCGGACGACATTTCGATAAACGCCCGTCTCATGGCAGGATATTGCATAGGTTCAGTGGATATTATTGAATGAATAGCAGGTTCAGGCGGTGCTGATCGTACCCCCGACCATGACGCTGGGTCCCGTGTGTACGCCGATGACCGGGCTGACTGTGCTGCGCATTATGGACGCCCCGGGCAGGACTTCGCCGATCCTTTTGGCGATATAGTTGAGGTCATCGGGGGTGGACGCGTCCTCTATGACGACTTCCTCCGGCCGGCCGGCCTTATGCATGAGGTCGATCAATAATTCCATGGCCTTGGCACGGCCCCGCGCCTGAGCGACCGGCGATATTACGCCGTCCTTGAGCGTGAGCACCGGATTAAGTTTAAGCATGCCGCCCAGCAGCGCTTTGGCCCTGCCGATGCGCCCTCCCTTCCTCAGATATTCGAGCGTATCGAAAATCATATAAACGCGCAGCCTGGGCAGCATATCGTTGATCAATTTCGTTATCTCCGCCAGCTTTAAGCCCTTCTGGGCCGCCCTGGCCGCAGCCAGTGTGGGCAGCAGCAGTCCGGCGCAGGTCATCCTGGTGTCGATAACCTCGATCTTGCACAGATTGCCCACCATTTTCTTAGCCTGCCCAGCGCTTTCGAAGGTGCCGCTGATGCCGCCGGATAGGGTCAGCACCATTATCTCGTCGGTCTCTTTAGATAGTCGGCGGTAGGCCTCCTCATACAGTCCGGGCGCCGGCTGTGAGGTGGTCGGGTGCACCTTACTCTCCACCAGCATTTTGTAGAACTGAGGCGGAGTCAGGTCTACCCCGTCCTGGAAGCTGTCGGACCCGAAAATAACGTTGAGGGGCACTATGGTGATGTCATACTGTTTTTTAATATCCGCAGGTACGTCGCCGGTGCTGTCACAAATGATTTTAACCATCGCACACTTTCTCCTTCATTGCAGTGAGAGGGAAGTATACAGTCGGCGCGCCGCCGGATAAATACGTAGGGATACCTATTTAGTGAACTTCCACCTGGCAGGCAGCGCCTCGCCCGCCTTCTCGATGGCGTTGTTGTCGAAGGGTGTTTTTGTGGACTGATAGGCCATGGCGAACTCATGCGCCAGCGCTTCGACCACTTCCCGGTCCTGCAAGTTGCGGCAGTCGCTCTCCGATACGTGAAGAATACCTCTGGTGGGCAGGGGAAGTATGGTGAACCAGCGTGCGGCCCTGGAGCCCTGTCCTCTGAAATCTTCTTCGTCCAGTTCGCTCCACTCCGGCACGCCCTGTATGTTCATAACCGCGCTCTGCAGGCCTCTTTTTACGTTATTCGGCAGCCGGTGCCATGTCTGGACGGCGATCCTTTTGAGGCGGGCGTCATTGATATTGATGGGAGGCTGTTTTGATTGTGTTTCGGACAGGAAGCTGAGTATAAGGCCAATCATCAGAGGGATGCAGGTGTAGAAGTATCTCTCCCAGCTCCCGGTGTCCCACATGAAGAATATGGTCCAGGCGGCGTAAATCGCAAAAGCCCAGTAAAACGTATGTATGCCGATCCTCTCCCTCGCGCTCAACTCACGGGCGGGCACCATAAGAAAAGCTGCCAGGGATGCCAGCCCCAGGCATACGACACCGAGCACCTCACCCGCATTCTGGATTCCCATAGGTTACCTCCAATTGACTATTATAGCAGCAGATATTGCAGTATCAATAGGTATTTAGTCATGCCCCCAATGTCCCAAACGACTGTTGCCCGTGGCCGGAGCCGCCGCCGGCAGCTCTTTGTTTACATAAGTCCAGGGCATGGTTGTTAAGGTATAATTATTTGTGTTGACCTATGTATCTCTGGCCGTTGGGTGCGCAGGCCTGGGTATCTTACTCACGGTGGTACTGCTGGCGGTCTGCCAGTATTTCCGCATCGACCTGGCCCAGAATCTGTGGCTGATCAGCCTGCCTATCGTCCTGACCATCGCGCTCAATATCTGGTTCATCGAGCTTTATGACAGGATTAAAAAGAAGTAATTGGCCGGCAGGCCTTATTTATTCATTTTGCAGGTGAGCGCACCTGAAGGACATTTTTCGATGGCCTTCTTTATCTCCTCCGCTTCGGCCGCATCGATAACCACCCAGGGACGGCGCATCGGCTTGAAGACCTCGGGCAGGCTTGAAAAGCAGTTGCCGGAGTGGACACACTTTTCCGAGTCCCAGAAGACCGTGATTTTATCGTTGCTGTAAACTCTCTGCATATTAGTGAGGATTATACACCGGATTGAACATCAGTACCTGCCGTTTTGTATAATATACGCATTACTATAAGGAAAAGAAAATGAACTTTAAATATTCCGGTTTTGTTTTTACAGCTCTGGTCATGCTTTTACTACCCCTGGCCGCCTGTTCGCTTTTACCGGGACAGGGCTTTACCTTTGATCCTTCCAAGAAATATGCCACTTTCCTGGTCATCGATAACGAGACAGGGAGGAGCACCCTGGCCGCGATGAAACAGCGTTCCACCGGCGAGGGTTACGAGATAGGTCCCGTTGAGTTTTACAAGCAAGGGACGAAGGACTTTGCCCCCATGCTCAAGAAGATTACCGGCAGCAAACAGGTGGCGGTGGTCTGGGTCATCAGTTCGATATGGGATGTAAACGATATCAAAAGCGGCATGGAAGGGCTGGATTACAGCGGCCCTTACAGATATGTGCCGATCTCGGGAGAATCGGGACCAATCAAGCTACAGCCGTAGCCTGTGATCAGCGGCCGTGATTAAGTGCCCTCAGCACGGCTGTCAACAGCGCAAGTCCGTGGGTGGGGATATTGAGCTCGCGGGCCCGCCGCAGGGGCTCGGCAAAGATGGCATCGATCTCCATGGCCCTGCCCTCTACAAAATCGATCATGGTGCTGGGCCTGTATGCGCCCATGGTGGAGGTCTTGCGGAACATGCTGTCAATCATCGTTTCACCATGGATGACGCTTTTCTCGCCCCGCCTGGCCAGGTCGGCATTGCCGGAGCAGATAACCTCCTCCATCAAAGCTCTTGCCGCGGCGCGCAGGCCGGCATCCGCCATGATGCGGTCCGTCGTGATGCCCCCCCCGACAACGCACAGGCCGCTGAAAGGTATGTTCCAGCAGAGCTTTTCCCAGCGGGCCTTTAAAAGCGAAGATGCTGTGAGGATGCTGGTCTTGCTGCCCGACCACAGGTCCCCGGCCTTCTCGATTTCGGCCGGATCGTTCTGGTAATGTCCCAGTGTAACTGCGCCGTAGGCCAGATGATGCACGTTGCCGGGCTTACCCCTGTTGATACAGGTGAAAGCCAGTCCGCCGAATACGCGCTCCGCGCCGAACCAGGTGGCGAAATGGTCCTCCAGCCCGAGTCCGTTCATCAGCACCAGTATGCGGGTATCCGTGCCCACGCAGGGCTGCACCAGCTTCTGCGCAGAGTGGATGGAGGTCGATTTGAGCGCGCAGATCACCCAGTCCACGATGCCGATTGCAGCGCTGTCCGTGGCCACAAAAGGCTGCGACAATACGAAATCCCCTTCCGGGCTGGTTACATTCAGGCCGGATTTAGTGATGGCATGGTAGTCTCTCCTGACCAGGAAGCGGACATCATGTCCGGCCTCGGCCAGGCGCGCGCCGTAGTAGCTGCCCACGGCGCCTGCGCCTATGACAGCGATGCGTTGTGCTTCTTTCATTCAAATATCTTCGAGAATATGAATATAATACCATCTCCCGTCCTGTTTAGGCCGCTGATGATACAGGCGGCGGTTTTATCGACGGCCTTCGCGAGGGGATTGCTCGCGGTCGAAAGTGAACTCGCTGTAATAGGCTCCGGTGTTATAACGTCAGGCTGCAGGGGGTGGATTTCCTCCAGCTCCGTGATAACCCTCTGGCAGGTGGATGAGAGGTCGTTGCCCAGGCGGGGATGGTTCTGCTCGATACGCGCTATGCTGCTTCTAAGCTCCTGAAGGGCACTGATCATATTGCGGCGGCGGTCGCCGCGCGTATCCTCCGGCGAAGGAGAGGCCTGACCGGGTCCGGCGGGAGTTTGCAGCACCATTACCCTTATATTAAGTCCTGCTCAACCTATTTTCAATGTTATGCCGATTGGGCAGTGGTCCGACCCCTGTACGTTTTTGAGGATGAATGCGTCGGTCAACGAATCGACCAGGTTCTTCGAGATAAAGAAATAGTCAAGACGCCAGCCGACATCCTTTTCCCTTGATTTGAAGCGGTAGCTCCACCAGGTGTAATGGCCGGCGTCCCTGTGAAGATGGCGGAAGGTGTCGATGTAACCGTGATCGATCAGCCGGTCCATCCAGGCGCGCTCCTCCGGAAGGAACCCCGAGGTCTCACGGTTTTCTCTGGGCCGCGCCAGGTCGATCTCAGTGTGGGCCACGTTGAAATCGCCGCAGATTACAATTTTCTCACCCCGTTGCGATAAACGGTCAACCTGTTCCAGCAGCGCATCGTAGAAGGCCAGCTTGTAGGGCAGGCGTTCCGCCATTTTTTCAGCATTTCCCGCGCCCTCTCTGCGGGCAGTCTCCACCTCGCGAGAAGAATAGGCCTTGGGGAAATAAACGTTATAGAGTTTGAATCCGGGGTATTCTGTAATCAGCACCCTGCCCTCGCTGTCGAACTTGTCGATGCCCAGCCCGCTGCTGTGGGAGAGAGGTTTACCGCGGCTGAAAGTGGCCACGCCGCTGTAGCCCTTCTTTTCAGCGAAGCTCCACAGTGCGAGGTAGCCGGCCGGGTTTTGCAGTGCGGGTGGAACCTGGGGCTGCTGCAGTTTGGTTTCCTGGAAGCAGATGATATCGGGCGATTCCCTTTTCAGCCAGTTGAGAAAGCTAAGCGGAGGCTGCCATGCCGGGGCCAGGTTGGCCTTATCCAGCAGATTGCGCAGGCTGACCACGTTCCACGAGATAAGCCTGATCGGTTCGCTCATCAGCTACTGCTGGTCGTCGCTCTCGTCCGACCACTCCTGCATGATCTTTTTAATGCGTATGGCCAGATTGGGATTGGAGCGCAGCCTCTCGATAAAGACCGGGCAACCTTCCAGCATCGAGTTTTCCGCGGCCGAGGCCAGCCCCGACAGGAGCTGGTTGAGCCCCATGTCTTCCATACCCGGCGGAGCAGAGAAAGCTATATTGGGGCCAAGCTGCTTTTTAAGGTCGAGCTCGGTTACGCGGACGGGCAGGACGCAGTTCTTGTACCAGGGGCAGGTCTTGCACTGCAGCAGTGACTGGGCTTCATCGAGGATATCAGCCATATAAATCTCCGGTATTATTTTAATCCTTCCCGGCCTCCGCCGCAGAAGAAGCTGCACCTGGGGCAGTACCTGGAGTCTTTGGAAAGGTTATTACCGCAGTTGGGGCAGATGGGCTGGAGCGGGCTCCCACAGTTGCCGCAGAAGCGGTCGAAGGGCACGCGGGGCCATCTGCAATTGGGATGGGGGCAATTGGAGTTTACAGCGCCCAGCGTGCCGAGCTGGGTATGGCAATAGCCGCATATCGTGTTTCCGGCCATGTTTTCTTTCCAGCAGATGGGGCAGAGGAAGTTTTGTTGCATAGCTATTTCATTGTATCAAATTGCATATCGGGGCTGACGCCCTTGTTGCCGGCCTTGTCATAGGAGATGGCGCGGTAGATATAGGATGTCCTCGGCAGCAGGTTGGTCAGGCCCACGCTGTGGGTCAGTGTGCCCGAATTGACGCCGGTGCGGGGGTCGTTTTCGACCAGCGTGGTCGTATTGGCATACGGCCAGATGCCGTATTCCAGCTGGGAGCTGGAAAGCTCGTCGGTCACCCAGGAGATAATGGCCCCTTTATTGGCGCCTTCGCTGACCCTCAACATGGATATGATGGGGGCTCTGGTATCCTTGGCCGTTTCGACTTTGGATTCCGAGCCGGTCTTGATCCAGCCGAACTGGAAGGCCAGGATGAGGAAGACGGTCATTCCCACCACCAGCACCACGAGAGAAGAGAGAAGAATGGGATTGGTGGTCCGCACTATTTCTTTGAGCCTGCCGACCAAGCCGTCAAGCCCGCCGCCGGCATATGCTTCGCCGCCGTGCACCGGGTAGGGTTTGTAATCGCCGTACTGGCCATATCCGGCCTGGTAGTCCTGATAGGGCGGCTGCTGCGGCGGGTAGCCGGTATGCTGGTAGGGCGGGGACTGTGGTGGGTACTGGCCCTGGTCCGTTTGCCCGGGAGGATACTGGGGATATTGAGGGTACTGCGGGTACGGCTGCGGCTGCTGTGGCTGCTGTGGTTGGGGCTGTTGCTGTTGATATTGCGGCTGAGCCGTCGGGATGCCCGTGTGCGGGAGGGCAGCATGGCAGGCGTGGCAGTACTGACTGTCAATCGTATTGCCGGCATGGCAGGCGTGGCAGTAGACAACGAGCGTGTTACCGCAGTGGGCACACACCCATTGTCCCCGCAGGTTCTGGTTCCCGCAGTGAGGGCAGGGGGTTGTTGATTGGTACATCAGAGTATCTGTATATGGGGGTAGAAGGCGGGTTATTCTGCCGAAGGTGTCGTGAAGGTATTGGTGGCGGATACGGCGTCAGCGCTGCCGTCGGTATGCGATAACGCGCGGTACTGGTATTCGGTGTTGGCGGTCAGTCCCTTGACGATGACCCCGTGGCTGGTGACGCCCATGCTGGTGCCGCCCACGGGGTCGTCTTGTATCGTTGTCTTATTGCCGAACGATCCCTTAGGACCCCACTCCACCTGCGAGCTGGACGGCTTGTCCGTCTTCCAGAAAATCGCAACCTCCTTGATGGCCTTGGAGGTTACCTCGACGCCGCTGATGGCAGGTGGAACCGTGTCCTTCTGTTTTCCCTGGGAGGTGGTTGTGTTATCGCTTCCCAATTTAAGTATGCTCTTAAGATAGCCCTGGCTGTAAGCCCAGTAGCCGAAGCCCGCCAGGCCTGCCAGCAGGACCACGAGCAGCAGGACCAGCATGCCTTTGCCGCCGCCCTGCTGGGGCGGCCTTGCGCCGGGCGGATACGCGCCGCGCGGTGGCTGCTGTGGAGGGTAGCCCGGCGGATATCCCGGTTGAGGCGGGTAACCGGGAGGCTGCTGCGGGTAGCCGGGAGGTTGCTGAGGGTAACCGGGAGGCTGCTGCGGATAACCCGGCTGCGGAGGGTATCCCGGCTGCTGAGGAGGATAGCCCTGAGGGTAGCCCGGTTGAGGCGGATAGCCGGGAGGCTGCTGGGGATATCCCGGCTGCTGTGGATAGCCAGGTTGCTGTGGATAGCCCGGCTGCTGTGGAGGATAGTATCCTGTCTGCTGCGGCATACCGCCGAATGTCATGCCGCACCTGGCGCAAAAAGTACTGCCGGGACCTGCCGGAGTACCACAATTGGGGCAGACTATCGGCAACGGTGTACCGCAGGCGTTACAGAACTTCTGTCCGGGAGCATTGTTGGCGCCGCATCGCGGGCATCTTATCCATTGCTGCATAGCATCTCTCCATCACATCCGTAACTATCCATAGGGAAAACGTAATTTAAGTGCATTATGTTTAACCGTTTTCTTGATTATATACACAGGTATTAAATAAATCAATATGTTTGCAAATTCGGGCGGCAGGTACGTTTCTATCTGCCGACAAAGTAGCTCCTGCGCGAAACCTCTTCGCCCCGGGCATTGTAGAGCACGGCCGTATCCGGGACAGCGTTGTTCCAGATATTGCCCTGTCCCCAGTTGAATGAGAAGCCGCCGGTCTGGCAGTGAACTTCATCTGTGAATACCAGTATGGTCTGGCCGGGGTAGAGTATGCAGCGCGACGGCACTCCCTGCTCACCCGCTACGGGCTTCATGGGCGTTTCATCCAGCGGCTCCTGCGGGGTGCACGAGGCCCAGTTGATTTCGCTGTAGGGGATATTGACCGGCTTGCCCTGCTGCGGAGTGGTCGCGAACCTGTAAAGTTCCGACTGCGCCGGATGCTTGGATATGGTGTAATAGCTTTCGGCCGACATTGTTCCCTCGGCCAGTTCGGGTGGCCTGAGTTCATAAGGGACGCAGGGAAATTGCGGCGGGAATACGAAGGTCGGATAGCCCTTGGTCAAATTGGTCAGACGCCAGTTGATGATATCTACATACGTGTCTCCGGTATTTTGAATTACGACGAACTCATCCCGCTCGTAAAGTCCCGCATTGCAGCAGCCGATCCTGGTGAGGGTACCCTGGTAGTGGATGAGCTTGATCTGGACCGGCGAGACCGGAGTAGTGGTTATGGCTGTGGTATTGTCGGATATATTCGCTTGCAGTTCCGGGTTCTGCTGCACAGGTGGTGGGGTGGGCGAAGTCTCCGGGATGACGGTAGAAGGTGTACCGGTGTCCAAGGGTGGCTGCGGCGGCAGGGACGGAGAGCAGGCCAGGGCCAGTATGGCAACGGTGATAAGTATGATCAAGGCCGGTGCTGCGCCGTCTTTCAGAGCGGGTCTGGATAACATAAATGTAGTTGAATTATATGCATTGATGGAGAGGGATGTCCACAGCGACTGCTTTCAAGCCCCGGCGAACTACGATTGCCTGTGGTGGTTCTCCTTGCTTTTAAACCTTGTTAAAGAATAAAATATAGCGTTAGAGGGCGGCTAGCTCAGCGGTTAGAGCACTTGCTTCACACGCAA
>Ga0116202_10001102_pt1 | contig 15759 bp, 12 predicted proteins | sample LakKivw325mmetaG_FD_94479 | JGI IMG/M metagenome (GOLD analysis project Ga0116202, IMG submission 94479) | Anoxic lake water microbial communities from Lake Kivu, Rwanda to study Microbial Dark Matter (Phase II) - Lake Kivu water 325m metaG | ecosystem: Environmental > Aquatic > Freshwater >...
CGCACTGCGCGACCTACTGGCGACAGACGAGTCTTTTCTGGTACACTATGGCGACATCCTGACCAACCTGAACATCGCCGCCATGGCCGACCAGCACGTGCAGACCGGCGCCGCCGCGACGCTTGGCCTCGTGACCCATGTCGAGATCCATACCGGCGTGGCGGAACTCGATAGCATCGGGCGTGTCATACACTTCGTCGAGAAGCCGCCGCTGGAGCAGCCCTGCCATGCGGCGGTGAACATCTTCTCCCCGAAGGTCTGGGACTACGTCGGCCCGGGCAAGGACTTCGGGCATGATGTGATCCCCGAGATGGTCGCGGCCGGGGAAGATGTACGCGGCTATCTCGATGAAGAGGCGTACTGGATGGATGTCGGACGACTGTCGGACCTGGACGGGGCCGAAAAGCTCCTCGCCGAATTGGAGAAGTGATGATGTTGCGCCGTGTCGCTCTCAGTCTAGCGCTGCTCTGCCTGGTCGGCCATCTCGCGATGGCCGACATCGTCGCGGACATCTGCCGCACGGCCGACAGCAGCCCGAGCTTCGACGGCGTGTTGCAGAGCCTGCGCGCGCTCCAGACCAATCCCCGCATCACGCTGAGCAACCTCGGCAGCACCCGCCAGGGGCGGCCGATCCCGCTCGTCGTCGTGCATGATCCCGCCGTGCCGATTGAGCAGACGGTCCGCGTCTTCATCGTGGCCCGGCAGCATGGCACCGAGGCCTCCGGCACTGTGGCGTGCCTGGCGCTGGCGCGGCACTTCGCGCGCGCCGACGGTGAGCTGGAGCGGACACTGCTGGGGCAGTTGTCGCTCGTGATGGTGCCGGTCGCCAACCCCGACGGCATGTGCGCCGGCCGCCGCACCAACGGCGGGGGCCTGGACCTGAACCGCCAGTGGGCCAACGGCGGCGAGCCGGAGATCAGCGCCATCAAGGCAGCGGTGCGCAAGCACCAGCCCCACGCCCTCATTGACATGCACGAGCTGCCGGCCGCGACCAGCAAGCCGTCCTTCCGCGACAACTTCATCCAGACCATCGGCCGCGACAGCAGCCTGAGCCCGGACCTGACCGCCGACTGCTCGCAGACCAGCGCCCGCCTGGCCAGTTGGATGAGCCAATGCGGCGTCCCGCTGAACGTCTACTACGACAGCGCCGGGGAGAACCTGAACCTGTGCCACCGTTACTTCGGGCTGGGTGCAGGCATCCCGTCCTACCTGTTTGAGGCCAAGTGCGGCGCCGGGCGCCCGCTGTCCGAGCGCGTGCGCTTCCACGTGCTGGGGACGCTGGTCGTGGGCAACTACGCGCTGCACCGCTACTACCACCCGGAGGGCGAGACGGCCCCATCGTCTCCGCCGCCGGTGGCCGAGGCGCCGGCCGTCGAAGCCCCGCCTCCCGCCTCGACGACCGTGGCGCTGACCACGCCCCGCCCCAACCAGGTGGCGCGCGGGCAACTGCCGCTCGTGGCGGAAGTCTCCGGGCTGCCGCCGGGGGGCTACATCGGTTTCTCGGTGGACGGCCGCCTCAAGTCACTCACGACGACCGCTCCTCACGAGTACCTCCTCGACACGCTGGCGTGCTCCGACGGGCAGCACGAGGTGACAGTCGAACTGTGCGACGCGAGCGGCCGGACGCTGGGCACCTCGCGGAGCGTGATCATCGTGGACAACAGGATGGCCGCCGGAGAGTGAAGCCCGCAGCGCGCCGCTCGTGGCTGCTCGCGGCCGCATGGGCCACCCTCATTCTCGCTGCCACATCCATCCCGGGACCGGCCCTGCCGAGGGCGCCCTCCGGCACCGACATACTGGCGCATCTCTGCCTCTACGCCGTGCTTGGCGCCCTGCTGGCAAATGCCCTCGGCCGGGAACACCCCGGTGGGGGCATTTTGTTACTTGTCTTGATATCCACGGGGATGGCGGCGGGGTTGGGCTTGCTCGATGAGTGGCACCAGCAGTTCTGCCAGCGGTCGCCCAGCGCGCTCGACTGGCTGGCCGACACGATAGGTGCCGGCATCGGTAGCACCTCACTGGCGGTGGCAAGCGCCAGGAAGCTTGGAGGAGTCGGGATGGCCGAGGCGCCGAAGGTGAACGGGGAGCAGTTGGCTGCGGAGCTGAGCAAGCCCGGGCCGTGTGTCGTGGAGTTCTGGATGGTGGGCTGCGGCGCTTGCGCCCGGTTTGCGCCGACCTTCGGGGATCTCTCCGAGGAGTACGCGGGACGGGCCAACCTGGTGGCCATCGAGGCCCGAGAGAACATGGATGCCTCCAAACAGCACGGCATCCGGGGCGTACCTACCGTGATCGTCTTCAAGGACGGGGCCGAGGTGCAACGCACCACCGGGGCCAAGACGCTCGCCGAGATGAGAGAGTGGCTGGATCCGGTCCTGGACTGAAGCAGCCGCCGTTGAGCCGCCGCGGCGGTTCCCTGTTGCGTTCGGAAGCAAACTTCAGCCCCGGTGAGCGGGGCACACCGTTGAGGAGGAACCTGATGTCGCAAGCCAAAGAGTTGACGAGTGCTGATTTTGACGCCGAGGTGTTGCAGTCGGACATGCCCGTGTTGGTGGACTTCTGGGCGCCGTGGTGTGGCCCGTGCCGCATGATGGGCCCCATCATTGATGCCGTCGCCGAGAAGTACGCCGACCGCGTCAAGGTCTGCAAGGTCAACGTGGACGAGGCGGGAGATGTTGCCGGCAAGTTCGGGATTCGCAGCATTCCCACGCTGATGATCTTCAAGGCCGGGCAACAGGCCGACATGGTAGTCGGGGCCGTTCCGGAGGCCGAGCTGTCGCAGCGGCTCGACCGGGCCCTCGCCTAGCATCTGCTGCCCGCCGTAACCGCGGCTCCTGCGTTCACGGCATGCAGGAGCCGCTTCATAGATGTCTACCGACCTTCGCAGGCTTGTCGGCCGGATGCGTCTCAGGGCGGGTAGCGGAAGCAGACAATTGTGAAGGAGGACAGGGCGATGAACCCTCGCGAAAACGCCGCACACCGGCATAGCCATCTGGCACTGATCTTGCTGAGTGTGCTGGTCGGGGCCGTGCTCACGGCTCTGATCCTGGCTCAGACGGACCACAGTCAGCCCGTGCTGACACCCGCTGCCGCACAGCAGCAGGGGGCCGTGCAGTTCGCGGATGTCGCGCAGCGCGTGCTGCCGGCAGTCGTGTACATCAACAGCGATCTCACCCCGCGGACCGATCCGCGGCAGGAGGAGATGCGCCGACGCCTGGAGGAGTTGTTCCGGGACATGCCGGGTTACCGGGGCCAGATGCCCGGGGGCCGTGGGGAGGCGCCCCGCAGCCGTCCCGCGGCGGGCTCCGGCTGGATCTACAGCCCGGATGGCCACATCGTGACGAACGCGCACGTCGTGCGCGGCGCCACCAAGGTGACCGTACAACTGCACGACCGCGACAACGACACGAAGGAGTACCCCGCCAAGATCGTGGGCATTGACCCGCGCTCCGAGTTGGCCGTGATCAAGATTGACGCCGGTCGGCAACTGCCGACCCTCAGTCTGGGCGACTCAAGTGCGGCCCGCATCGCCTCCTGGGTGATGGCCGTGGGCAGCCCCTTCCAACTGCAGCAGACCGTGACGGTCGGCGTGATCTCGGCGCGCAATCGCACCATCAGCGCCGAGAGCCAGTACTTCGAACTAGGCGATCTGATCCAGACCGATGCCTCGATCAACCCGGGCAACAGCGGCGGGCCGCTGGTCAATGACAGGGGCGAAGTGATCGGCATCAACGTCGCCATTGCCTCGCCGGGCGCGACCAGCGTGCCGGTCAACATCGGCATCGGGTTCGCTATCCCGTCGAATGTCGCCAAGACCGTCGTGCCGCAGCTGATGCAGAAGGGTAAGGTTGCCCGTGGCTGGCTCGGCGTCGTGCTGAGCCGCGAGAGCGAGAAGGAACTCAGTGCGAACCTGCGTCAGTACTACGGCGTACCGGACGGCGGTGTCATCGTCGCCATGGTAACGGACGGGGCGCCTTCCGCGAAAGTGCTACAGGAGAACGATGTCATTGTCTCGGTCAACGGCCAGCCGGTCCACAACAATGGCGACCTGCAGGCCCTGATCGCCAACAGCCCGCCCGGGACGAAGATCAACATGGAGGTCGTGCGGGCCCGCAAGAAGCTGCAACTCGCCGTGGAGCTTGGCGAGATGCCCGCACGCTACGCGGGGCTGGACGAGGAGGGTGCGGCCCCCGCTGACAAGACGCCGGTCGGGCCGCCCATCCAGGTGCGGGACATCACCCCGCAACTGGCCCGTGAACGCAGCCTCTGCCGCACCCAGGGCGTGTTTGTCGAGAGTGTGGGCGATGCCTTGCAGGAGCGGGTTCAGGAGGGCGACGTGATCGCCCAGGTAGACGACACGAAGGTCGCGAGCGTGGCTCAGTACAACGCGGCGATCCGCAAGGCGATGGAGGCCAAGCGGGACTTCGTGGTGCTGACGGTCGAACGAATCGGGGTGGACGGCAAGGTGATGCGCGACGTCGTAGACGTCCCGCTGGCGGCTGAACAGCCCTAACCAGGCGAACCAGCAGACAACCCACGCAGCACCCTAGAGACGGCTTCCTTGGAGGCCGTCTCTGTCGTTCCCGTCACCAGAGGCGGGGTCAGGACTGCTTGGCCGTCACCTGCTCAGCAATGCCCAGGATCGCCGTGGCGATGCAGAAGAGCAACAGCACCCCGGTGACCTCCAGCCAGGTGGACGGCAGGATTCTCAGCAGCAGGGAGGGCTGGACAAAACGGGCGACAACGGCGCAGAGTCCGGTCAGAACGGCCAAGACGAGCAGCCAGCGTGACAGACCCAACATGTCATCATTCCTCCTGTCCGTCGGATGGTCCCAAGGCTCCTGCATACAGCGCCCACCCTGAAGCGTACATGCTGGTTGCGCTCACGTCAAGGAGGCGCCGACCCCACTGACCGGCGAAGAGGGCAGTTGCGCTTCGTCAGGGCCCAGAGGAATATCCTCGGAGGCGGAGGAGGTGCCGGCCGAGGCCCTGCGGGAGTCTCCCGCGACAGTCTGTCGGCGCCGACCGCAGAGAGGGTGATCAGGACCTTGCGACACCTCGCGTTGCTTGGCTGTGTTATCGCTGCTGCGTGCTGCTGGATGGCAGGTTGCGGCGGAGGGGGGGCCCCCGGAGTCGGGGGCGCCGGTGGCGTTGTCGTCTTCACCGTCCGCTGGCCAGACCTGCCGACACCCGGCGCGACTGCTCCCGCGCTCATCCCCCAGGCCGCGCGTAGCATCCGCGTCGCCCTCACTGTCGCCAACCAGCTGGTCGCGCCCGAGCAGCTTGTGGTCCGCGAAGCCGGTGGCCCGGCGACGGTCCAGGTCCAGTTCGACAATGTGCCAGTCACGACCGTGACGGCCGTGGCGACCGCTTACCCCAACCCCGACGGCACGGGCGTGCCCCTCGCCAGAGGCACCGTGCCGATTGTCGTGCAGTCCGCCCAGACCACCCGCGCCACGCTGGTGCTGGACAGCACCGTGGACAGCATCGAGATCTCGCCCTCCCCCATCACTGTTGCGGTCAACGATCAGCAGCAGTTGACCGCAACCGCCCGGGATGCGGCGGGCAACGTGGTGCTGCTTACACCCGGCGCCCTGCAGTGGCAGGTCCAGCCGTCCGCACTCGCCGCGGTGGATGCTAGTGCGGTGCTGACCGGTTCGTCGGCCGGCGACGGTCAGGTCATCGTCACTGACACTGAGTCCGGCAAGACCGACACCGCCACGCTGCATGTGGATGCCGGCGGCGCAGGTACCGTGCGGGGCGTTGTCACCGCCGCCGACACACCCCGGGCTGCTTCCGTCACGCCCATGGCAATACCTGTGGTCGGCGCCACGGTCACCACGTCGGACGGCACATCCGTCTTCACGACGCAGACCGGGGCAGACGGCTCCTACCTGCTGTCCGACATCCCCGCCGGCTCACGCGTGATCAGCGTCTCCGCCCCGGGGTACCTGACGCAGCACCACTTCGAGGTCATGGGGACCACCGGGCTCGTGCTCAACGCCGAACTGGGACTCAACCCTGATCCCTCTCCGGCGAACCCTCCCACCGTGACGCTGGATGACCCGACGGTAGACAACAGCACAGGACTGGCAGTGGTCACGGGCACCGTCACCAACCTGGACTCCGGCAGCGCGGCGTTCGTGCAGAACGGCCAGGAGAGCCTGCTGCCGGTGGCCGATGGGGCGTTCCGGCAGGTCGTCGTCCTGCAGAGCGGGGCGAACGACATCGTGGTGCGCGCCACGAACGCCGCCGGTACTACCCTCACGCGCACGATCACCATCAACTATGACGCCGGCGTCACCGGCGACTTCTACTTCCGCGTGACCTTCACGTGGGACCAGGGCTCCCCCACCAACCGCACGGACATGGACCTCCATGTCTGGTCCCCGTCGTACGAACACTGCGCCTACTGGGACAAGACCATCGCCTGTGGATCGCTCGACGTAGACAACACCCAGGGCTTCGGGCCGGAGAACTTCACTTGCACGGGGTTGGAGTCGGGGCTCTTCCGGGTGGCGGTGAACTTCTTCAGTGCCTACACCCAGGTGCCCACCGGGTGTGTCATCCGCGTGACCACCGGCACCCGCGCCGCCAACGTGGTGAACGAACTCCGGGGCCCGCACCAGCTGACCGCGGGCAATCTTGAGGGGGGCTATCCGGTCACGGTGGACACCGCCTCGTGGTGGCGGCCCTGTGACGTGCAACTCCATGCGGACGGCCGCGTGACGGTCCTGCCGCCCGACACCTCGGTCCCGCTCGCGGGGCCGCTGGCTGCCAGCCTGGAGAGCGTGCGCGCCCACAAGAGGTAGGACGCTCATTCGCGCGACGTCACAGCGCCGCTCCTTGTGTTGGTTGGGGCGGCGCTGTTCATTGACGTGGCCAACAAGGCGCGAGGCCCGAGCCGGCGTTCCTGTTGCCGCACCGTGCCTTAACTGCCCCAGTTCTTGCTGCGAAAGATGGCGGCCGCATCACGCTGGTCGCCCTCTTTGACAGGCGCCCGCAGCTCTTCCCAGGTCGGCAGGGCCTCGACGCGGTCGGCGATCACCGACAGGTCCAGCTTGCCCAGGCGACTGAGCTTGCCCTCGATCAAGAGCACCGGCGAGGCGACGACCACCCGGCCGTACTTCTGATAACAGTCCTCGAAGATCGCGGCATCCACGAGCCCCGTCTCATCCTCCAGGCACACGAAGATCGCAGTACGGCCGCTCTTGGTCGGCGGCCGCGCGCGCGCCACGACAATCCCGGCGATCCGCACGCGCTCCCCATCCCGGTGGTGATACAGATCGGCACTGCTGATCACTCCGCGGCGCCTGATCTGCTGACGCCAGAACTTGAAGGGATGACTGGTGGTGCTCAGACCCAGTAAGTGCAGGTCGAGACTGACACGCCCCAATTCTGTCTCCAGGTCCAGCGGCGGCAGGACGTCAGCCAGCCCCTCTCCTTCGGCGAAGTCCAATTCCTCACTGGAGCGGCGCCCCAGGCGATCCGTGACACAGCCCGAGGGCAGCGCCGCCAGCATCCACATGAGTTCGGCTGGCGAGAGCCCGGTGAACGCAAAGGCTCGGGCCAGGATCAGCGTCTCCACCGTGGGGCGGGGAACGCGGGTGCGCTGGCAGAAGTCGCGCAGAGACGTGAACAAGCCGTCCTGCGCGCGCGCCTGCAAGATGGAGTCCATGGCGGTCTCGCTCATGCCATGGATCAGCCGCAGGCCCGTCCGGATCGCCGGACCGTTGCCGTTGCCGTTGCCGTTGCTGTTGCTGTTTCCCCCTCCCTTTAGGGAGGGGGTAGGGGGTGGGTCGCCGTTCGTCTCCACCGTAAACTCCGCCTCGCTCCGGTTCACACACGGCGGCAACACCGCGATCCCCAGCCGCTTGGCCTCCTCCGCAATCGTGCGGGGCGGATAGAACCCCATCGGCTCCGCCGACAGAATGCCGGCCAGGAACTCCGCCGGGTAGTGGGCCTTCAGGTAGGCTGATTGGTACGTGATACGCGCGAAGCAGGCCGCGTGGGCCTTGTTGAAGCCGTAGGCGGCAAAACCCGCAATGTCATCGAAGATGCGATCGGCGATGAGGCGATCCACGCCCTGGCCGATGGCGCCGCACACGAACTGCTCCCGAAGCTTCTCCATCTCCCGATGCGAGCGGTCCGAAGTCATCGCGCGGCGCAACAGGTCGCCCTGACCGAGGGTGAAGCCGGCCACGGCCTGCGCGATCTGCAGCACATGTTCCTGATAGATGATGACCCCATAGGCGCTCTTGAGCACCGGTTCAAGCGCCGGGTGCAGATACGTGACGGGCTCGCGGCCGTGCTTGCGGGCGATGTACGGGCGGATCATGTCGGACTGCACCGGACCGGGGCGGAAGAGCGAGATGTTCGCGATGATCTCCTCGAACCCATGGGGCTGGGTCCGCCCCAGCAGATTGCGCTGGCCGGGACTTTCGACCTGGAACAGCCCGATGGTCTTCGTCGAACGCAACAGGCGATAGGTCGCCTCGTCATCCAGCGGCAACGCCTCCAGCTCGAGGCGGTGGCCGGTGCGCTGCTCGATCTGTGCGAGGCAGTCGGCTAGAGCCGTGTGGATGCGCAGCCCCAGAATGTCCATCTTCAGCATCCCCAGCGCCTCGATGTCGTCCTTGTCGAAGGCGCTGATGACGATCCCTTTGCTGGCCAACTCCAGGGGCATGAGGTTCGTGAGCGGCTCCGCACCGATGACCAGCCCGCCCACATGGACGCTCAGATGACGGGGGTAGCCGCTGACCTGATGGCATAACTCCAGCAGCAATCCCTTATCGCGAAAGTCGAAAGGGGCATCGCGCACTTCCGGCAATCGGACGGTTGCCTCCTCAATCTGCGAGGCGCGAATGTAGGGGAAGGCCGTGGCCAGCGGGCCCAACTCCGCCTCGGGCAGGCCGAGGGTCTTGCCGATCTCGCGGATGGCGGCCCGGGCCCGGAAGGTGTTGAGCGTGCACACCGCCGCGACATGGCGCGCGCCGTAGCGCTCGTACACATAGGCGGTGACTTCGTCCCGCCGCCGGGCGCAGAAGTCCACATCAATGTCCGGCATGCCCTGGCGGTCGGGGTTGATGAACCGCTCGAAGAGCAGTTCGTGGGCCAACGGATCGGCCTGGGTGATGTCGAGCACGTAGCTGAGCAGGGCGTCGCCCGCCGAACCGCGCCCGGTGGCGGGGATGCCCCGGCTGCGCGCGAAGCGCACGATGTCCCAGACGATGAGGAAGTAGTCGCAGAGGCCCTTGCCCTCGATGATGGCCAGTTCGTGCTCCAGCCTCTGCCCTACCTCCGGGGTGATGTCGCCATAGCGCCATTTGGCGCCGGCATAGCACAGGCGGCGGAGGTACTGGCGGCTGTCTTCCGCGGAGGCCGGGGACGGAAAGAGGCCGGTGCCGTCCCGAGGCACGGCCGCCAAGTCGAACGCCGGGAAATGGAAGTGGTCCAGATCCAGGTCCCAGTGACAGCGTTCGGCGATCAGCTCCGTGTGGCGCAGGGCCTCGGGCAGGTCGGCAAACAGCGCCCCCATCTCGGCCGGAGACTTCAGGCGGTATTCCCAGTTAACCTTGCGCTCCGGGTGCGGCTCATCCACGCTCACATTGTGACGCAGGCACGTCAGCACATCTTGCAGGCGCGCACGCTCAGCCTGGACATAGTGTACGTTGTTGGTCGCAACCACCGGGAGGGCTAGACGCCGGGCCAGGGCCGCCAGGGCATAGCGCAGCCGGTGTCGCGGCGGCGGCAGGAGCAGGTGCTGCAGCTCGATGAAGAAGTTGCCCGGCCCGAAGACGCCCCGATAGAAATTGGCAGCCTGCGCCGCCGCTGCCTCGCGGCCGGCGCCGAGGAGTTGGTTGATCTCCCCCCGCTCGCAACCCGACAGGGCGATCAGATGCGAGGCGTGCTGTCGCAGATGAGCTTGCGACAGGCGGGGATGATCCCGCTCCACGGCAGCATATTCCGGGGCGAACGGCCCGGCGCTCTCCGCCTGTCCCAGCCGCGCCGCCGTGACCAGCCGGCACAGGTTGCTGTAGCCTTCGTTGTCTTCGGCCAACAGGACCAGGTGCGGCTCCTGAGCCAACGCCTGCCCGACAGAGGGCTCGACCGTGAATTCCACCCCGATGATAGGCCGCAGGCCCATCTGCCGCGCCGCCTGCGCGAACCGCACCGCCCCGTACAGCCCGTTGTGGTCGGTCAGCGCCAGCGCCTTCATGCCGGCGGCGGCGGCGCTCCCGGTCAGCTCCTGGACCGTCGCCGCACCATCAAGCAGGGAGAAGTTGGAGTGCACATGCAGGTGGGTGAAGGGCATGGGACTGGACGCGCAGACCGGAACGCGCGAAACGAGACCGGGACCCCGTTAGGCCACCTGCCGGTAACCCAGGCGCGGGCTCGGGACGGACGCCCGGCAGGCGGAGGGCCGCGCCGGGCGCGGGCACCTCGGCGCCTCCGTCGCTGCCAGCTCATCCTCCGCCGCGCGGTGCCGGCGGTCAAGCCACATGCCCCACCCGATTAGCATCAGACAAAGCATGATGCCGATCAGGCACAACAGGCTGTTGATGACATGGGGGTTGATGTCGTGCAGTTGCATGTTGCTCGCTCTCCCACAGAAGCTCCCGTCCTTGTGCTGCCGACTGAGACACCGGCCTAGTCCATCAGAGCGACGACAGTCCAGGCGTGGGTCAGTTCGTCATGGCATAAGTCCAGGGCAATATTACCTAACGTAGTTACGCGAAAGTACTGCCGATAGCCTTCGCCCAGCCACCAGCGCCCCCGGCGAGCCCACTGTCCACCCAGGCTGCTGACGCGATGTTCGCCGCCGCGCCAGAGGAAACGGCTGCCGTCGTGCAGCGGTGGCTCCAGCATCACGATTGGTTCGTCCACGGGCTTGGGCATGTTTACCGAGATCATTGGATCGGGAATGACGCAAACACCAAAGCTGAGTCTCTGTTGCTGATGCGCTTAGAGCATATATCAAACAAATGTTCGATTGTCAAGAAGATTTTTCTCCCAACTACCAAAAAAAAGTAATGACATTTCTGTTTTTCCAGGTATAATGAACCCATCGGCGAGCGTCCCGACTGAGAGCGCCTCTTACCCGATCGAGTTGATTGTATCGCCCTGCCAGATCCCATAACGCGCTCGCCTCAGCATTGAGAGCCCCTGGAAGCCATTCCAGGGGCTCTCTCCCTTCTGTGCCAACGATCCCCGAGCCAGCCCGGTGAAACTCAGGTGATCGAGGTAGTTCTATAACTAGTATATGCAAATAATGCAGTGCCTGTGCGAAGCCATGCCCCCGTGGCTTCAGCCCCATGTTCAGGGGCCATATCACACTCCCGCGAACACACTACATAGCCTGCTCATGTATCTGGGACTGAAGACTGAGATCCGCTTCACGCTCAAGGGCAAGTAGCCGGCACGCGCCACGTTGCGGGCCTGCAAGCGACAGTTAGCCGGGGCTGGGGATTCCCAGTCCCGGCTATCACTACCGGCGTCCGTGCGAGGAGCTCCGACTTCCGGGGGTGCGGCGACGCCCTCAGATGTAGTCCGGGCGATACTCCAACTCCACCTTGCCGATGAAGACCGTATCCCCCTCTGCGGCTCCCAGGTCCTCCAACTGCTCGATCACGCCCATCTTCTCCAGCGTCCGCTGCGCGCGCTGGATGCCCTCACCGTGCGACAGATCGGCCCGGGCCATCAGCCGCTCCACCTCCGTCCCGCTGACGGCGAACACGCCGTCTTCCACGCGCTGCACGCGCAACTCGACTACCGGCGCGGCCGGCATGTGCAGGACCACCCGCTCGGCCGGTTCGGCCCGGGAGACTTCCGCCGGCCCACCGGCCTGCGCCAGCATCGTCCACGTCGCCTCTAGGAGTTCCCGCAGGCCCTCGCCCGTGGCCGCAGATACGGTCACCACCGCCTGCGCGCCCTGCTCCAGCAGCCCCTGCCGGTACAGGTCGGCGTACTCGCGCCCTTCTGTCAGGTCCACCTTGTTCAGCGCCACGAGTTGCGGCAGGGCCGCCAGGTCCGCGCTGTAGAGCGCCAGCTCACGGTTGATGGTGGCGAAGTCCTGCAGCGGGTCCCGTCCCTCGAGGGCCGCGCCGTCGAGCAGATGAATCAGGACGCGGGTGCGTTCCACGTGCCGCAGGAACTGGTGCCCCAGGCCGACGCCCTGGTGGGCGTTCTCGATCAGACCGGGCATGTCGGCCACGACGAACTGCCGGTCCTCGTCCAGCGACACCACGCCCAGGTTCGGCACGAGAGTCGTGAAGGGGTAGTCCGCGATCTTGGGTCGCGCCGCCGAAATGCGGGAGATGAGCGTGGACTTGCCGACACTCGGGAAGCCGATGATGCCCACGTCGGCCAATAGCTTCAGCTCGAGGCGCAGGCGGTGCTCTTGGGCCGGCTCGCCGCGTTCGGCGAACTGTGGCGTCTGGTGCGACGGGGTGGCGAAGTGCTGATTGCCGCGCCCGCCCTGGCCGCCGACGCCTGCGATGAGTTCATAGCCCGGCCCCAGCAGGTCGGCCACCATCTCGCCTGTCTCGTCGTCATACACTGCAGTCCCGGGCGGGACGCGCACGACGAGATCATCCCCCTGTCCGCCGCTGCAGCCGCTGCTGCCACCGGGCGCGCCGTTCTCGGCCTTGAAGCGCGTCGTGTACGTGAACTCCAGCAGCGTACGCATGTGCGGGTCCACGCGCAGGATGACATCGCCGCCCTTGCCGCCGTCACCACCGGCCGGGCCGCCGCGCGGCACGAACTTCTCGCGGCGGAAGCGCACGACGCCGTCGCCGCCGCGCCCCGACTCGACCTGAATCACTGCCACGTCCACGAAGTCAGGCATGCCTGTCCCCTGTCTGTCCCCCATCCCCCGCCTCGTGCCCAGTCATCAGCCGCAACACGCGCTCCTGATCCAGCTCGTCCCGGGCCAGTTCGGCCACGAGTCGTCCCTCGCGCATGACCAGCAGGCGGCTGGACAGGTGCAAGAGCTCCGGCAGTTCGCTGGAGATGAGCAGGATGCCCATGCCCCGCGCCGCCAGATCGTCAATCAAGGCGTGAATCTCCGCCTTGGCCCCCACATCCACACCGCGCGTCGGCTCGTCCAGAATCAGCATCCGGCAGTCGGCGGCCAGCCAGCGCGACAGCATGACCTTCTGCTGGTTGCCGCCCGACAACGCCGCTGCCGCCGCAGTCAGGCCTGGCGCCCGGATGCGCAGTTGGTCAAGATACCGCCCCGCCAGCGCCCGTTGACGGCGGCGACTCAGCCACCCGACCGTCGCCAGCCGCGCCATGATCGGCAGCGTCATGTTGTCCACCAGCGACATGCCCGGCACGAGCCCGTGGCGCTTGCGGTCTTCGGGCACCAGGCCCACCCCGCGCTCGATCATGTCCCCGGGCCGAGGCCGCACCACGGCGTCGCCCAAGCGCACCGTTCCCAGCACCCGTGCATCGAGCCCGAACAGCGCCTCCGCCAGTTCCGTCCGCCCGGCGCCGACCAACCCCGCCAGCCCCACGATCTCCCCGGCCCGCACGGACAGGCTCACGCCGCTGAACTTGCCGGGGCTCTGCAGATGCTCGACATGCAGCAGCACCTCGCCCAGCGCCTGCCCGACATGCCGTGGGAAATACTCCTCGAGCTTCCGCCCGATCATGTGCCCGATGATGTCGTCCTCGGACAGCCCGGCGCGAGGCCCGGTGTGCGCAACGTGCCCGTCGCGCAGGACCGTGATGGCGTCGCACAGCGCGAAGACCTCGGGCAGCCGGTGCGACACGTACAGGCGAGTCACCCCGCCGGCGACCAACTCCCGGATGAGCCCGTGCAGGCGCTGCGTCTCGCGCTCGGACAGGCTGCTGGTGGGCTCGTCAAAGATGATGATCCGGGCGCCACGAGCGATGGCCCCGGCGATCTGCACAAGCTGCTGCTGGCTGACGGACAGGGCGCCCAGACGCCGCGTCACATCCAGTTCGGGGGCAATGTCGGCCAGGAGCCGCTGGGCCTCCGCGCGCAGCCGCCGCCGGGACAGGAACGGCCCGACATGCGGCAACCGCCCCAGCAGCAGGTTCTCGGCCACCGTCATGTTCTCGCAGAAGGACAGCTCCTGGTGAACGATGGCGATGCCGGCGGCGAGGGCCTCGCCCGGGTCGCGAAAGCTGCGGCGCTCCCCAAAGACACGCATTTCCCCGCCGTCGGGCGGGTGGATTCCGGCCAGCAGCCTGCCCAGCGTGCTCTTCCCCGCGCCATTCTCGCCCACGAGGCCGTGACAGGAGCCAGCCGCGACGGTCAGACTGACGCCATCGAGGGCCAGACTGCCGGGGAAGCGCTTGGTGATGTGGTCGAACTCAATGGCATGCATTGAGGCGCTACTTCATCTGCAGATACTGCTCCGGCACATCCGTGAAGCCCCAGTCCTTGAGCTGGCGCGCCCACTCGCCCAGGTTGTCCTTCGTCACCCGCACCAGTTCCATCGTGTTGATCGCCGGGACGTCCTGCTTGAGCTGCACCTTCTCGAAGATCTTCTCGACCGAGACGTAGCCCCACTGGTACGTCGGCTGGGCCAACAGCACGGGCGTGATGCCCTTCTCGATGTAGGGCAGCTCCGCCGGCAGCGCGTCCACCGAGACGATGGCGACCTTCTTCGGGTCAATCGTGTCGAGCAGCGACTTGGTGAAAAGCGGCCACCCGCCGACCATCGCCCAGCCGCGGATGCCCGGGTAGGCGTTCATCACGCGCGTGACTTCCGCCGCGGCGTCCTGCGGCGTCTCGGGGTGGTAGAATGTGCCAATCAGCTCAATGCCGGGGTGCTTCTTGGCGGCCTCCTTCACGCCCTGGACGCGCTTCTGCAGATTGGGCGCATTCTGATTGCCGGCCAGGATCGCGACCTTCCCCTTGCCGTCAATGATCTTGGCCAGCTCCTCCAGCACCTCGCCACCGGTCTTGATGTCGTCCACGCCATAATAGGCGAAGCGCTTGGACTCCGGCGCGTCGCTGTCGAAGGTCATGACGGGCACGCCGCGGTCCACCGCGTCATTGATCGCCCCGGTGACCTTCCCGGCATCCGAGCAGGAGATCAGGATGGCGTTGGCGCCCTCGTTGGCGGCCTGGGTGAGGCGCTGGGCCTGTACCTGCCCATCCTCGGTGGGTGGCGTGCGCCAGTCAATGGTGACCGTCACGCCATGCTTGGCCGACAGGTCCTTGGCCGCCGCTTCCGCCCCGGTGCGCGCCGACAGGAAGACAGGATTGGTCGAGCTCTTGGCGATCATCGTGATCTTGAGCGAGCCCAGGGGCGCCGGCGGCGCACCGGTGGGCTGGGCTGCGTCGGGGGCCGGTGGCGGCTGGGGCCGCGTGCAGCCCACGAGCCCGGCCAACAGGGCGACGGCGGTCAGGATCGGGATGTGTGTTCTCATGTGAAGCCTCCAGTGGATGTGAGATGGAGGGGCCGAATACCGGCAGTCGCATCGCCGGTATCCGGCCCCGCGGTATTCGACCCCCGTGGGCCGGATACGCCTCCGGCCCTGCGGGCCTCCGGCGTATTCGGCCCCTCCCTACTGCGCCCCCCGCGCCAGTTGGCGCTCGCGAACCTGCTGGCTGAGCCGGTCCAGCACGACCGCGACAATGATGGCGCAGCCGATGATGATCCACTCGTAGTTCTGGTCGAAGTGCAGCGTACGGATGGACTGGCGGATGAGCGTGATCAGGATCGCGCCGAGCATGGCGCTGATGACGCTCCCCTTGCCGCCGGCGAGGCTGGCCCCGCCCAC
>Ga0116202_10001104_pt1 | contig 15755 bp, 8 predicted proteins | sample LakKivw325mmetaG_FD_94479 | JGI IMG/M metagenome (GOLD analysis project Ga0116202, IMG submission 94479) | Anoxic lake water microbial communities from Lake Kivu, Rwanda to study Microbial Dark Matter (Phase II) - Lake Kivu water 325m metaG | ecosystem: Environmental > Aquatic > Freshwater >...
GTAATTCAAATCCTTCAAAATCTCATCCACTTCCTCCTTGTCGAGGTTGTAAAAGGTCATCAATGTGTCAGCCTGTTTGGCCACTTTAAACTCATCCGGTGATTTGCCTTCGGCCTTCAGGATACGGTCAAGACGTGAGATATTACCGTATTTTTGCCGGTAAGCATCCCATTCCAGTTCCTTGAGGTTAAAATAACCGTCGTACTGGGCGATGATAGCATCTTCAGAAATGACGATGTTAAGATGATGCGCCATATGGCTCCACTTTTTCATTTCCTCCTCGTCCAAACCCATTTTATCGAGGATCCTGCGCAAGGATGTCACGCCGAATTCTTTCCAAAGCTCTTCCGCTTTTTTAAACATCCATACCACCATCAGATTGGTATAGGCATTATCTTTCAATCCGCCTTTCGTGGCATCGCGGTATTTCTCGTGAAACTCATCGGGGCCCATGACCCTGTCGATGCTGTAGCGTCCTGTTTCAGGATTAAACTGACATTTGCTTGCCCAGAAGCGAGAGATGTCGAAGAACAGCTCGAGCCCTGCCTCTTTCATAAACTCTTTATCACCGGTGATATAATAATAATACCAGGTGTTGTATGCTATGGCGAGGGAGACGTGACGCTGCAGTGAGCTGTAATCAGTATCCCACCGGCCCGAGACGGGGTTGAGGTGTATGACCTGTGTCTCTTCCCTGCCGCTGCTGCCGCTTTGCCAAGGGAACATCGCTCCTTCAAAGCCGTTCTCTTTGGCATAAGTACGGGCTGCTTCCAGGCGGCGGTAGCGGTACATCAGGACGGAACGGGCTGCCGCGGGGAGATGCACAAAATAAAAGGGCAGAATGAAAAGCTCATCCCAAAAGATGTGGCCGCGGTAGGCTTCGCCATGCAGGCCTCGCGCCGGAATGCCGGCATCGATCCAGGCGTTGTGCGGCGAGGCCGTCACCAGCGTATGATAGATGTGCAGGCGCAACATCTTTTGAGCGAAACGGTCGCCTTCGAGTTTGATGTCCATGTCACCCCATAAGTCACTCCAGCGCCGCGCTGAAGCGGATATCAACTGTTCAAAATCAGGGCAGGACTGTAATGCATCCCGCGCATTGGTCAGCGGATCGTTGTGACTATGATCGGTCGATTTATAAAGGGCCGTGATTTTATCCACCGTCAGGGTGGAGCCTGTCGCCATCACCTCTCCCACCACCATTTCGGAGCGTCCCGGCGAATGATGATGGCGGCATCCGGGCATCACCTCATGACCATCCTTCCGCACGGTGATTTTGGCCGCGGCGGCCAGACGTATCCCCGACTGTGTGGTGGTGACCGCCAGGTGTTGCCGGTTGCCGTCACCTCCCGCAGCCTCAGGCTTGAGATGCTGCTGGTTAAGTTCCTTGTAACGGTCCACGCCGCCGTTGATATGATCGCCGTATAATCCGCTCATGACGTCAATCTCAGCGGCATAATTCAGCGGTGTGACCGAATACCTGACGGCAGCCAAATGAGGCATCGCCATGCTGATCATCCGCTGCGACGTAAGCCGCGTTTCCCTTCCCCGTTCATCGCGAACCACCATCTGTCGCGTCAGCAGGCCGTTCCTGAAATCCAGCGACCGGTGGATATTCACGACAACCGTCTTGTTGATATCGAACCATTCCCCGTCATCTATCCTGAAAGTCATGAAATGCCAGTTGATGCCGTTGACAAAGTCCTCATTTTCGATATCCCTGCCGGCCACCTTTGATGTCAACCGGTTATACACGGCGGCCATGTATGTGCCGGGGTAATTCATCTGCCCCGGGAGGGCTTCCTCCATGGCGCCTCTGGTGGCCATATAACCGTTGCCGGTGGTCAGCAGTGTTTCACGGGTACGTTCGGCTGCCGGCACATAATCATCGTAGCTCAGCATCCATCCGTCGTTAACGAGTCCGTTTTCAAACCAGCCGGCTATTCCTTCAAAACCTATGGCGCCGATATCGTTCACCACAATGTCGGCGCCATTGCGTTCCAGCTCTTGTTCATTATGTTCGCGTGCGATGCCCAGCACCAGTCCGAAATTGCCTTTCCTGCCGGCCTGCACGCCCGACACGGCATCTTCCACCACCACGGCACGGTCATAGGTCACGCCCAGGTCATCACAGGCAGCAGTAAAAATATCTGGTTCAGGTTTGCCTTTCAGGTTCCTGACCACCGACACCTCACCGTCCACACGTGTGTCGATCAGATGCTGCAGGCCGGCACGTTCAAGCACCGCCCGGCAGTTTTTTGATGACGACGCCACTCCCACCCTTATACCCCGCACTTTCAGTTGCTCCATCAAAGCCACGGTGGAAGGAAAGACCTCCACTCCTTCGGTGCGAAGCACCTCGTTAAAGGCCTCATTTTTCCTGTTGCCCAGGGCACAGACGGTTTCCTTGTCCACGCTGTCCTCAGGATCGCCATAAGGTATACGGATGCCTCGTGAGGCCAGGAAATCCTGCACCCCCTTATACCTCGGCTTGCCGTCGACATAGGGCAGGTAATCCTGTTCATGGCTGAAAGGACGGAAAGGCTCACCGTAACGCACTTCGCGCTCCTTAAGATAAACATCGAACATCTTCTTCCATGCCGCGCTGTGAACAAGAGCGGTTGTGGTGATGACACCGTCGAGATCGAAAATTACCGCATCAAAACCGTAATCCGTCATGTATGTAAGATTGAAAAGGACCGTCCGGATCGTCAGTACAAGGTGTCAGCCTGACTTACCCGAATATTTCTTAAATTCCACCACAATGGTGGCGCCCTTACCGGGTTCGCTGATGCATCTTACTTTACCCTTCATGGCATCGACATATTTCTTGACAATGGAGAGGCCGATGCCGTTGGCGCTTGTTTTCTCAGCCTGATTATCGGTCTGTTTCTGGTACTTGCCATACAGCTTGCGGATATCTTCCTCGCTGATGCCGGGACCCTGGTCGATGATCTCGACACGGACCATATCACCGGCCTCTGATAATTTCACCGTGATGGTCTTGTCGGGCGGAGAAAATTTGATGGCATTCGACAGAAGGTTTTCAAAGATCAGACCCGTGTAGTTCCTGTCCAGGTTGGAATAAAGTTCATGTGTATCCAGCCTGAGGGTGATATTTTTCTGTGCCATGGCCGCGCTATAAAGGGCTGACATTTCCTTCAGCAGCAACTCCAGGTTAATGACCTCCGGTTTGATGCCGATATTTTTTGTCGCTATCTCGTTGATATCGAGAACCTGGCTGATGATCAGGTTGATGCGTTTGAGCGAATTATAGATCACTTCGAGTGACCTCGTCTGGTCCTTTGAGAGGCCTTCGGTCTGTGTGCTGAGAAGGTCGGCCAGGCAGAGGCTGCTGGTGAGGGGGTTGCGCAGGTCATGGGCCAGCACGTTGATGAGGTGGTGTTTCTCTTCATTTAACCGGTTAAGCAGATCGTTTTTCTGTTCCAGTTCTTTGCTCTGTTGCTCTATGCTCAGGTTGCGTGCGGCTATCTCCTCATTCTGTCTCTGTATCTTCAGGTAGCTCTGTGCCAGCTTACGCTCCATCTCGTTCATCTCGCGTATCCTCCTGACGACGACTCTGACGACGCCCTGCATGATGTTGACATTGGCTGCCATGAGGCCCTCAAAATCGGAGCGTTCCAGTTCAAGCAGACAGGTCTCCGCCTCTGCGGTGACCGAGGCAGAGCGGCTTTCGTTGTCGAACAGGGCGTATTCGCCGAATACCCTGCCGCCACCCATACGGGTGATCACAAAATCGCCCGCATGCACACGGACAGAACCATCGGCAATGATAAACATCGAATGACCAGGCTCGCCCATTCTGAAAATGACCTCTTCTTTCTTCACCCGGTGCTCTTTTAAAACTTCGGCAATGTTTTTCAACACCGCCTCAGGCACATCGCTGAAGATGCCGACCTGTTTCAGGAGGGTCATCCGTTCATCCAATGCCTTTGGGTCTATGTTCTTTTGCATGGTCATTTTAAAAATTACACATGATTATTATGCGTTCAGTTTTATCCAAAGATAACCGTAAGGACGAATACGGACGCAACCGTCTTCATCCCTCATTATTTTGTTCCCGAGAAGATCGCTTTTACCTCCGATCAACATCTGACCGGGTGTCTTCACCCACCTTTCCGAGGTCGTGAGGTTGAGAATCACCAATATTTTTTCATTCAGGAATGTCCTGATGAACATGGCGGCACCTTCCATGGGGTTCCTGTCATGACCGGTGGCTTTGAGCCATTCCATTTCACCGCGGCCAAAGCAGGGATGAGCACGTCGTGTGGTGATCTGATGCCTCAGTGCCACATAAACACGGCTATAGTAACTTCGTGTATCTTTCAGGGCCGCTTCCAGGCGGTTCCAGTCAATCTTTCCCCGCACCAGGAAACGGGTGTCATTTTTCCCCGTCTTCCTGATCATCTCATGATAATATTCTTCGTCGTTCAGTTTCCCGAATTCATCACCATAATAGATGACCGGTGTTCCGGGCAGGGTAAGCATGAGTGAATAGATCAGGGCTATCCGGGCCGGATCGCGTCCCATCATCTCGGCGAGGCGTGCCGAGATGCCCTGGCCGAGCCTGAAATCCCACTCCGGCCGCTTGCAATAGGCGTCGTGGATGTATTTCCTGTCCTCTTCCGTCACATACACCAGCTCAAGGCTCAACTCATCATGACAGCGGAGAAAGGTGAACCACTGGCAGCCGGGAGGTATGGCGGGTGTCACCGACCTGCCGAGGGTATGACGCACGGGTGTGATGTCATGCATATGGAGAGCCTTGAACATCTGTGGCATCAGAGGGAAATGATACCCGGCATGACATTCATCGCCTGCACCGAAATATTTGACTACCTCTTTGGGTTTCTGGCACGCCTCGGCCAGAAGCAGGGTGTTGGGGCGGAAAAAGTCCAGCACCGTCCTGAAGAAGCGGACCACCAGGTGGGTCTGCGGCAGGTTCTCGCAGTTGGTGCCCTCTTCCTTCCAGAGGTAAGGGATGGCGTCGGCACGGAAGCCGTCGACACCCCGTTGCAGCCAGTACAGCAAATTACGCGACATCTCCAGGAGCACCTGCGGGTTGTGGTAGTTGAGGTCGGGCTGGAACTCAAAGAAACGGTGAAAGTAAAACTGGTCTCCCTCCTGTTGCCAGTTGCCGGTGCACAGGCCTTCAAAAATGATACGGGCGTCACCATAACGGCTGTCATCGTCGCTCCAGATGTAATAATCGCGGTAGGGATTGTCGCGTGATGAACGGGCCTGTGTGAACCAGGGGTGTTCATCGGAGGTATGGTTTATGGCCACATCGAAGATGACCCTGATGCCGGCACGGTGCGCCTGCCCGAGGAAACGGATAAACACAGCCTCACGCCCGGCATCGGAAGCAGTGGGGGGCAGTCCCGACAAGTCCGCGCGGATGCGGCGGTAGTCCCGGATGTCGAAGCCGGCATCACGCATGGGCGAATCCAGGATGGGCAACAGCCACAGACAGTTTACACCCAGATCTTTCAGATAATCCAGCTTGGCGGTCAGACCACCGAAATCATTATTGAACAGGTCAACATACAGGGAATAAACAACGGCATCCTGATACCATAACGGTTCCAGAGGTTCAAGTCCGACTTTTTTTTTCAGAGCGTCCATCTCTTCGATAAACTCCTTCAGGGGCTGCAGGGAAGCGCTGGGATAGAGTACCGTCCAGTAATCCTTAAGCTTGTCGAAGAGGGATGGATCGGCCATGGTGTTGATAAAATGAGGGGATAAAGGTACGAATAAATATAAGTGATGGGACTCCATCCCGGAATCTTCCGGGATGGAGTCCCTTACGACATCTTGTGAAAAAACGTCCACCGTATCAAAATCTGCCTTATATTTATCCATTCAATGGATCGATATTTTCAGATAAATGCCAGCTAACGGAATCTCATACTATTTTGTTCTGCCGGCTCTTTTCTTCTTCATGACTGAAGCCGCAATTCCACAGCAAATAGGCTACACCTTCGACGGCAGTCAAAAAAAGGTGGAGATGCCTTTCGAGAACCTCAACAACCTCATTGTGATCCCGGTGCAGATCAACCATCTCCTGACATTAAAGTTTATCCTTGACTCAGGTGTCGGCAACACCATCCTGACCGACAAGATCCTGTGCGATTTCCTGCATGTCACCCTTGACCGCAAAGTGAGCATACCGGTGGTGGGAACCAAGCAGAACGTCGACGTCTTCATCAGTCACAACGCCGATCTGAATCTCCCGGACATAGCGGGCAAAGGAATGAACATGCTGGTGCTTGAAGAGGATTACCTGGATCTGAGAAGTTACCTCGGCGAGAATGTCCAGGGTATCCTGGGAAACCAGATCTTCAATTTTTTTGCCGTCCGGATCGATTACACCTCCAAACTCGTCACTTTCATTGATAACCGGCATTTCAGGCCGCCGCGGCGGTACCATGTCATCCCCGTGAGCATTGAAAACAACAAGCCTTTTTTCAACACCACCATCACTATGGACGACGGCCGGCAATACCGCTGCAAGCTGATGATCGACCTGGGGGCAAGTCATTCCATCCTGCTGGGTGCCGGCAAAAAAGAGTTACTCCCGGTCCCGGACAGGTGCCTCCACGTCGTTGTGGGACGTGGTCTGGGTGGTGACATCGACGGATGTATCGGCAGGATAGACGACCTCGGCCTCGGCGGATATACACTGAAAGATATCACGGCCTCCTTTGCCGACGAATACCCTGCCAGCGACACCATCCACGATGAGATCCTTCAGGGCACGCTTGGCGGCGATATCCTCAGCCGTTTCAATATCATCTTTGATTACGCCGGCAAGCGGATATTCCTGAAAAAGAATTACACCTTCCGCCGGCCTTTCGAATACAATCTCAGTGGTCTGCAGGTCATCGCCTCCGGTCCTGACCTGCGACGCTTCGAGGTGGTCTCCTGCATCCAGGGCTCTCCGGCAGCCAAGGCAGGTGTCCGCCCCGGCGACATCCTGCTCGGCGTCAACGGCAGCGACACCAAATACCTTACCCTCAACCAGATCAACCGCACCCTGTTCTCCCATCCCGGCCGTAACCTGTGTCTCAAAATATTGAGAAACGGCGAAATAATTAAAGTGAAATTCAAGCTGGTGAGAATAATATAACTTTATTTTTGCAGTGAATGGAGACGGTTGAGGTCACCGTCTGTTTTTTGTTTATAAGGAACCATGAGATCCCGTGTTCTGTTAAATTCTATTTTCGCCGTTTTTATTGTTTCATTCATAGGATGCTGGAGTAAGACAGCGAAAAATATGCGGTCAGTGCCCTCATGGGCCGGTGAGGTGGTGTGGTATCAGATCTTCCCCGAGCGTTTCCGCAACGGTGATACAACCAACGACCCCACCTTTGCCGACCTGCGTGGTGCCTGGCCCCACGACAGCATCCTGCCGTGGCAGGTGCATCCCTGGACGTCGGACTGGTATGAGTTGCAGCCTTACGAAAAAGCCAACGGCAGGGACATCTGGTACAACATCACCCGCCGCCGCTATGGCGGTGACATACAGGGTATCATCGACAAGCTCGATTACCTGAAATATCTCGGTATCGGAGCTATTTACCTGAACCCTGTGTTCACCGCGCCCTCGTCGCATAAGTATGACCAGTCGTGTTACCATCACATTGACCCCACCTTCGGCCCTGACCGAGACGGCGATAAAAAGCTCATCGCCACGGAGACTCCCGATGATCCTTCCACATGGGTGTGGACCGCTGCCGACAGGCTGATGCTCCGGCTTATCAGGGAGGTGCATCAAAGAGGCATGAAGATCATCTTCGACGGTGTCTTCAACCATATGGGTGTCACGAGCTTTGCCTTTCAGGATGTCATTAAGAATCAGCAGCGGTCACGTTTTAAGGACTGGTTTGTCATCACCTCCTGGGACGATCCCGGCAAGGGCACCAAATTCGAATATGAAGGCTGGTGGGGGGTGAAGGACATGCCTGTGCTGAGGGAAACCAGGAAAGGCATGGCGCCCGGTACCAAGGCCTATATCTTTGCTGCGGTGCGGCGCTGGATGGACCCTGAGGGTGACGGCAACTCCGTCGCCGGCATCGACGGCTGGCGTCTCGACGTGGCAGACCAGGTGAACCATCGTTTTTGGAAAGCGTTCAGAAAACTGGTCAGGTCGATCAATCCCGAAGCCTATATCACCGGCGAGGTCATCGAACCGGTGAACATTATCGTACCCTATCTGAAAGGGGACCAATTCGATGCGGTGATGAATTACAATTTCATGTTCATCACCAGCGAGTTTTTCATCAATGGCCCCGCGCGTTGTCCCGTGAGCCTGTTCGACAACCTGCTGCAAAACCTCAGGGAAGCCTGCCGCCCCGGTGTCACCCTCGCCATGCAGAACCTGCTGGGCAGCCATGACACCGACAGGCCCTCCTCACGAATCATGAACACCTGGAGTTGCAGCTTCTCAGATAAAAACAGTTATTTTGACGAATCCAAAGCCACCAATCCTCATTACAATACCGGCCGCCCTGATGCCCGGGCTGAGGCCATCCTGCGCCTGATGAGCCTCTTCCAGATGACCTATCCCGGTGCTCCCATGATCTTTTACGGCGATGAAGCCGGCATGTGGGGCGCCAAAGACCCCTGCTGCCGCAAACCGATGCTGTGGGATGAAATGGTTTACAACAGCGCCCGCTATATGCCTGACGGGAAAGTCAGAAATCCCGCCGAGGCGGTCGCCGTCAACCATCCCCTAATGGACCACTATAAAAAACTGATCGGTATCAGAAACCGGTGGAAGGTCCTGCAAAAAGGTGACTTTCAAACGGTTTTTATGGACGACCGCAAAGAGATATATGTTTTCTCAAGGAATTACGAGGATCAGTCGGCACTGATCGTCATCAATAACAGCGATAAAGTTCAGAATGCCGAATTCAGAATCCATGATGATGCGAAATACCTCGATGTGCTGAACGACCATGGCGCTGTGGTGACATCTGACAGGAAACTGGCTCTTAGAGTCCTTCCCAAGTGGGGCATGATCCTTATCAGACAATAAGCTTAAAACATGGAAACAGTCGCCGTCAGAGAGAAAAAAAGAGTGACCCTGCTCTCCCTGTTGGCCGCCATATCCCTGACCTCATTCAAGCTGATCATCGGGATACTGACAGGCAGCCTGGGCATACTGTCCGAAGCGTTGCACTCAGGTCTGGATCTGGTAGCGGCAGCCATTACGTTTTATGCGGTCAGGATTTCCGACAAGCCTGTTGATGCGGATCATCATTATGGCCACGGTAAATTCGAGAATGTCTCGGCCCTGGCGGAGACCCTGCTGCTCTTCATGACCTGTCTCTGGATCATTTATGAAGCTGTCCGCCGCCTGGCGACCGGGAGGGTTGAAATTGAGGTCAATGCCTGGAGTTACATCGTGGTGCTGTTCTCTATTGCTGTGGATTTTTCGCGTTCCAGGGCACTGAACAAAGCAGCCGTTAAACATAACAGCCAGGCTCTGAAAGCCGATGCCCTGCATTTTTCCACCGATATCTGGAGTTCCCTGGTTGTTCTTGCCGGTTTGATATGTGCCCACCTGGGTTTCTTTTTCGCCGATGCGATAGCCGCCCTGGGCGTGGCAGCTATTGTCATCGTCATATCCTTCCGCCTGGGTAAGAAGTCGGTGGACGTTCTCCTCGACAGGGCACCGATGGATATCACCGAAAAGGTAACCCGGATGCTCAGGGAAATGCCTGAAGTTTTATATTTTCACGACCTGAAAGTAAGGGAAGCAGGGGCTCAGGTCTTTATTGAGATATCCATTCATGTAGATTCGAAGCTAAGCCTGGAGGAGGCACACCACATCGTGGACCTTATTGAAGAGAGGATCAGGGTGGCAGTAGAACGTGCCGAGGTGCATGTGCATTTCGAGCCGCAGGACAGATAAAGATTCAATATTCAACACTCAACACTCAATGTTCAGTTCAGGTACGACTTTCCGGATAATGATTGGAAGCTTTTTTTTCATATTAAGCCTTCTGATACCCCATTTTGTTTATGCTCAGGATACGGTTCCTGATCATGTGGAGCCTCCATTCTGGTGGACGGGCATGAACGACTCCTCGCTGCAACTACTGGTTCACGGCCGTGACATCGCCACGACCGATCCTTTCATTGACTACGACGGTGTCACCCTGGTGAAGACCAACCGCATCGACAACCCCAATTATCTCTTCCTGGACCTGATCATCGACAAGTATACCTTACATGGCGCCTTTACCATCGCCTTCCGCCGCGGGGACTCCGTCGTGGCCCGCTACCGCTATCACCTGTATGAACGCCGTCACGGATCATCGCAGCGAAAAGGCTTTGACGCCTCAGATGTCGTATACCTGATCATGCCCGACCGCTTTGCCGACGGCGATACGACCAACGACAACATGCCGGGCATGCTGGAGAAAGCCGACCGCCATGACCCCAACGGACGCCACGGCGGTGACCTGAAAGGTATCACCGACCATCTTGATTATATCACAGACCTTGGCATGACAGCCCTTTGGCTCAACCCTGTTCTGGAAAACAACAACCCCAGCTATTCCTATCATGGTTATGCCATCACCGACTTTTATAAAACCGACCCGCGTCTGGGCACCAATGACGAGTATCTTGACCTCATCGACAGTTGCCACGCCAGAGGTCTCAAAGTGATCATGGACATGGTCTTCAACCACTGCAGCACCTTTCACTGGTTTATCCGTGATCTGCCGTCCTACGACTGGATTCATCAGTTCCCCGAATACACACCATCCAATTTCAGGGCTTCCACTCTCATGGACTCTCATGCCTCCGGTTATGACCGGACCAAAATGCTCACAGGATGGTTCGACAGGCACATGGCCGATCTCAACCAGAAAAACGTCTTTCTGACGGACTATCTCATTCAGAACAGCATCTGGTGGATCGAATATACCGGGCTCGACGGTATCAGGCTCGACACCCAGCCTTATGTTTACAAGGAGATGATTGCACAGTGGGGGCAACGTATCAGAAAAGAGTATCCCTTCTTCACCATTGTCGGCGAGGCCTGGCTGCAAGATGAGTCCATGACGGCCTATTTCCAGGAAGATGCGCACAACAGCGACGGGTACAATTCCTTCATCCCCGGCGTCACCGACTTCCCACTGTATTATGCTCTGTCACGTGTCTTTAATGAAAATGAGGGCTATTTTACAGGTCTGGCAGGACTTTATGATGTTATCGCCCAGGACTTTGTTTATGCCCATCCGGAACGCAACCTGGTGTTCGCCGACAACCACGACCTGACCCGTTTTTTCACCAGCGTGGGTGACGATTTCAATAAGTTCAGGATGGGCATGGCATACATACTGACCACCCGTGGCATCCCGGTGATCTATTACGGCACCGAGATCCTGATGACGGGCCGCGCCGAGGAGGGCCACGGTCATGTCAGGGCCGATTTTCCAGGCGGTTGGCCCGGCGACACCTTGAACGCCTTCACAGCACCGGGCAGAACAACCCGGCAAAATGAAGCGTTTAACTTCCTTCAAACACTCATCACATGGCGCCATATGAAAACCATGATCCATAACGGCCGGCTCACACATTTCGTCCCTGAAGATGGCATCTATACTTACTTCAGATACAACTCATCCGGAACGGTCATGGTGATCATGAACAATACAACGGAACAGAAAAACGTTACAACAGGGCACTATTCCGAGTGCATGGATGATTATTCAAGAGGGTACGATGTAATGAACGGCATCATGATCGATGACTTGAGCACCATTACGGTCCCATCCAAATCGGTACGGATAATTGAATTAAAAACACAATCTCACTGAAATGAAAACGAAGATCCTCCTTTTCTCAGCGATCCTCATCCTTTCGGGATGCGTACGCCGGGCTCCGGAACTGCACATCCACAGCGGACTTCAGATTGTTGGCCTGGCCACACCCATCCTGTTACAATCCGATACCACCCTGATCCATCCGGAAGATTATTTTATGGACCTGTCATTGATCGACTCCATTCTCATTAATGGGAAGAATGTTCATTACACGGCAGGCGATGATGTCATCATGTATGTTGCCGATGGTCGTGAGCCTGTTTTAAGTGTGATGGAGGTCTGGGAAAAGGGATATCCTTATTCCATTCTTGTCAGGAAATCACGGCGGATCATGCACACCTTCACCTTCGATCCCAAAGGTGTGGACTATGGCCATGTCAGTCTGGCCGGCAGCATCAACGGATGGAATCCCGCGGCGACACCTCTGGAGAACAGCAACGGGCTGTGGCAGACGACCCTGGCACTCAATCCGGGCACATACTTCTACCAGGTGGTCACCGACGGTCATTGGCGCCTCGACCCCGCCAACCCTGACTCGGCCGATAACAACATGGGCGGTTATAACTCTGTCCTGAAAATAGGCGATGTCCAGGGCAAGAACAGGCCATTCCTGTATTCGGTCGCCTGCAACGACCACCACATCACAACCGGGTGCCACAACCCCGTGACAAAATACTTTGTCTTCTTCCAGAATTACCGTCTCGGAGAAGGTTATATCCGGCGGCATCACAACAGGCTGGATATCCTCATCCCTGTGGAGGCTGCCGCGTTCGACCGTTCCTATATCAGGATATGGTCCTACAACGACGCCGGTGAAAGCAATGATATTTTGATACCCCTTGAGCAGGGACGGGTCATTAAGGACCCGTCCCTGCTAACACGTGGTGACAAAGAATCCATGATCATATACAACATCATGGTCGACAGGTTTTATGACGGCGATACCTCCAACGACCACCCTGTCCCCGATCCTGAAATACTTCCCAGGGTCAATTACCAGGGCGGCGATATCAAGGGTATCACCGCCAAGATCGACGAAGGTTTTTTCAGCGACCTGGGCGTCAACACCATATGGATGTCGCCGGTAGTGCAGAATGCCAGGGGTGCGTGGGGATTGTATCCGGATCCCAGGACCAAATTTTCAGGGTATCATGGTTACTGGCCCACTTCGTTCACTCAGGTCGATGACCACTTCGGTACCTCTGCCGATTTCAAGGAGATGGTCGGCGAGGCCCACCATAATGACCTGAACATCCTGCTTGATTTTGTAGCGCACCATGTTCACAAGGATCATCCTTTTTACAAGACCCATCCCAACTGGGTGACCAACCTGTACCTCCCCGACGGCCGTCTAAATACTGAACGATGGGATGAATACAGGCTGACCACCTGGTTTGATGTCTTCCTGCCCACGCTCGACCTGTCGCGTCCCGAAGTGTATAACATGCTGTCAGATTCGGCCGTTTACTGGCTCAAAACATACCAGCTGGACGGCTTCCGCCATGACGCCACCAAGCACATCCCTGAGATATTCTGGAGGACACTGACCCGTAAGATCAAGAAAGAAATCATCATTCCGGAGCACCGTCCCGTATTCCAGATCGGCGAGACCTATGGCAACGGCGATCTGATCAGCAGCTACGTCAACTCGGGTGAACTTGACGGCCAGTTCGACTTCAATGTCTACGATGCCGCCATAGGAGTCCTGGTCCGCGATCATGAACCCTTCGGCAACCTGATCAATACATTGCAGGAAAGCTTCATGTATTATGGCCATCATAACCTGATGGGGTATATTACCGACAACCAGGACAGGGCACGCTTCATCTCCTATGCCAGCGGTGCGATGACCTTCGCCGAAGACAGCAAGAAAGCCGGATGGACACGCGATATCGAAGTGAAAGATCCCGTCGGGTATAAGAAAATGGCGGAGCTCATAGCGTTCAACATGACCATTCCCGGGATACCCGTCATCTTCTATGGCGACGAGATCGGCATGCCCGGCGCCAATGACCCCGACAACCGGCGCATGATGAAATTCACCGGACTGAACGACAACGAAAAAGAACTCAGAGACATCACCAAAAAACTCATCGCGCTCAGGGCACATAATATGCCGTTCCTCTTTGGTGACTTCCGTGTGCTCGAAATGTCACAGACAACATTGGCCTACATGAGATCTTATTTCGACAAAGCCGGCATAGCCGTTTTCAATAAAGGACCGGAAACCAGGACCGTCACTTTTGAGATACCCTCTCCATTCAAAGGTCAGTCCTTCAAAGCACTCCTTGGAACACCCTTTGAGACAAGAAACCATATGATCACGATAACTCTTCCGGGGCATTCCTTTGAAGTATTATCGAACTGAATGGTTCTCAAGAAGGAATGCAAGTTCTGCGGTCAGGTTCCTTCTTGAATATTTCTTCACCGATGATCTTTGCAATGATGCCGTGACGGCATCGTGTGATTGTTTTGCCCTTTCGGTACGATAGCCGTTAAAATAATGCATGACGGCCTCTTTAAAATTCTTCTTTTCATTATATCCGATAATCCTGCCGCTTCCGGTTTCATTGATTATATCGGCCAGGTCGCTGTCATTGCGGCATACACAGACAATAGGCCGGCCGGCGGCCAGGTACTCGAAAAATTTTCGCGGTATATATCCTTCCGCCAGCGGCATATCATTCAGCAGCAACAGAAAGACAGATGCGGAGCGATACCTGGTGATCAGCTCCTCATGTGCAATATACGGTTCGAACCGCACCTTCGCAGTCAGGTTTGGTCTTGTTAAGATTCTTTCACGGATCGAAGGGTCCCTATTACCGGCCAGCTCAACTTGCAGATGCTCGTGAAAAACAGGATTTTCATCACATAATTCGTCGAGTCCTTCCCATATGAAATCAAAATCACGCGCCGAGTTGATCAGTCCATAATGAGATATCCTGAATTCCTTCGTCTCCGGCATCATATCATGAAATAAATAATCCTTTTCATCGAAGCCATTGGTGACGACATGCACTGTTGGTGCCCCGAGGTTCCTGATGTCAACAGCCAGCCGCGGGCTCACCGTCAATATGGAGGCTGCGTTTATCAGTACCTTCCTTTCGAGCTTCCTGTGGCGTGACATGGCCAATGACGAGAGAAAAAATTTCCGGAGGTATCCGACCTGAGTCCAGGGATCACGGAAATCAGCCAGCCAGGGGGTGTTGAATTTCCTGTGAAGCTTCATGGCGATCAGGTGCATGCTGTGGGGCGGACCGGTAGAGATAATGATATCTATATTCAAAGCAGGAAATTCTTTCCTGATATAACGGTAAGCTTTCCCGACCCAAAACACTCGCGAATCGGGAATGAACAGGTTACCCCTTATCCAATAGGATATTTTTTCCTTTATGGAAAGATGTTTTCTTTCAGGGAGGATTCCCAGGCTGACCTGGTGACCGCTATCCTGCCGCGTAAAACGTTTGAAAAGCTTGTATGGCTCCCATATGGGGCATTTAAAGATCCTGATGCCGGGAGGTATGTCCCTGGCAAGGGAAGCGTCAACGACAGGATAGTCCGGATCCTGAGGCGTCAGTATCACCGGTTCCCAACCAAATTCGGGGAGGTAGCGGCTAAATTTAAGCCACCGCTGCACCCCGCTGCCACCCGAGGGCGGCCAGTAATAGGTGATGATCAGGACACGTTTCATTCACTCAGGTGTAAAGAAAGTTTCACCCGATATTTTTTTACATTTGTTACGGCTAAGTTAGGTGATATTCGTTATCAGGCGGTGTGGTTTGTTTTACATTTTAATTAACAGATTTATGCCTCACCTGAAATGGATTCAGGAACATCAAAAAAGATAACTTATAATAGAACACGGATAACGCGGATCACGTTATAGCGTGA
>Ga0116202_10001107_pt1 | contig 15747 bp, 15 predicted proteins | sample LakKivw325mmetaG_FD_94479 | JGI IMG/M metagenome (GOLD analysis project Ga0116202, IMG submission 94479) | Anoxic lake water microbial communities from Lake Kivu, Rwanda to study Microbial Dark Matter (Phase II) - Lake Kivu water 325m metaG | ecosystem: Environmental > Aquatic > Freshwater >...
ATTATGGCGGCGGCGATTATCGCGGTGGTTATTTGTTTTGCCGGATTCGTGCTGATGCCGCTATCGGCCTCGGAGAAGGCGATTTTGGCGTCAAAAGAAACATTCTTTTCCGAAAATAAGTTACCGCTCTATCAAGGAGCGTTGGAAAACTCGCCGTTGGGAATTAACCAAATCAGATTGTTTTTCGCGCGCCAGTGGATGAAAGTTGCCGAAGATAAAGAGCTGATTGAAAAAATAAAATCCGGCGCCATTCCGGTCGAAGAAGTCAATCGTTATTTTGAGTTTTTCGCGCAGGAATTGACAAAAAGCGCCGCCGGTTCCGAATTTGATTTTGCCGCGCGTTTGGAATTGGGGCGCCTTTATCGCCAGTGGAGCGTGTTTGATCGCCAAAAAATTCCGGCGGCCATTGAGATGTTGGAGAGCGCTCGATCGCTTTCACCCCGCAACCAACAGCCATATTGGGAGTTGGCGCAAATAAAACTTTACCAACGAGATATTGACGCCGCCGAAGAGTTGGCGCGGCAAGCCCATGATCTTTATCCGAACAACGCGAAATCGCGGCGCGTGCTGGAAGAAATCCAAAAACTCCGCGAACAAATTGCCAGCAATGAAAAATAACGCGGCGCCCCGTTTTCGTATCAGAGTTTTAATTTGTGTTGACAAGAGGTAAAAATGACCATAAAGTGATAATATGTTTCCGAAATATGTTAAAAAACGGATATTACAGAAATATAAAGACAAATTATGCGATTTATTGAATTTAAAGAAAAGTTAAAGGCGTTTAAAATTTTTGGTTTAACGGATATTCGCAAGAATGATCCCGATTTTGATTTGAGGCGGCTTAATGAATGGCAAAATAAGAATTATATTAGAAGAGTTCGCAAGGGCTGGTATATTTTTTCCGATCTTGATATCAATGAAGCCAGCTTGTTTTTGATTGCCAATAAAATCTACGCGCCGTCCTATATTTCGCTGGAAATGGGATTGTCGCAATATAATTTGATTCCGGAAATGGTTTATGAAATAACTTGCGTTACCTCGCAAAAAACCGCTTCTTTTAAAACCGAAGTCGGTAATTTTTCCTATCGGCACATCAAGCCGGAATTAATGTTCGGCTATGAATTGCGCCGGCAAGGCGATTATTATTATTCTATCGCGGAAATTGAAAAAACATTGCTTGATTATCTTTATTTAAAACCAAAAATCAAAGAGAATGAAGATTTTCAAGGAATGAGATTTAATTATGATGAATTCAAGGAAAGGGCGGATATGAAAAAGTGGGAAAAATATCTGGCGGCATTCAAAAGCAAAGCTCTAACCGCCCGCGCCAAGAAATTTATCAAATATTTCAATGCTTAATCTGTCGCAAATAGCGGAATATTATTCCAAACCGGAAAGAAAATTCAAGCGCAATATTTTGCGCGAGTATTTGCAATATAAAATATTGGAAATTATTTTTAATTCCAAGCCGGGGCAGAAAATGTCTTTTTTGGGCGGAACCGCGTTGCGTATTGTTTATGGGAGCCCCCGTTTCTCGGAAGATTTGGATTTTGACAATTTCGGTCTCACGGAAGAAGATTTTACTGCGCTCGCTGATAAAATCCGCATTGATTTGGCAAGGCAGGGGTATCAAGTTGAAATAAAAAATGTTTTCAAGGGGACATATCGCTGTTATGTGAAGTTGCCCGAAGTTCTTTTTGACAATGAGTTATCCGATTTACGCCAAGAAAAAATTGTGATTCAGATTGATACCGCGCCGCATTTGTTTGAATATGGCCTAGAGCTGAAAAATATCAATAAATTTGATGTGTTCACTCAAATATACGCAACGCCCGTTGATATTATTTTGTCGCAAAAAATATATGCCGCGTTGAATCGCAAACGAGCCAAGGGGCGCGACTTTTACGATATTGTGTTTCTTTTATCGCGGACGATGCCCAATTATGAATATTTAGACGTCAAATTAGGCATAAAAGACGGCAGTGATCTTAAAAATATACTATTATCCAAAGCCGCCGATTTTGATTTTGAGGCGATGGCCGAAGATGTGAAGCCGTTTTTAACGGATGATAGCGATGTTAAGCGGGTTAAATTGTTTTTGCCTTATATTAAGGGTCTGTTGCCAAATTAGGTTCAACTGCAATTTCCATATTTCGGATCCGAAAAATTCATCGTTCGTCGACAGATTTAGCTTAAATATGCCTCCTCACTCTTCATTTTTCTCGCTCAAAATCTGAAAATTTCGTTCTGAACCTAATTTGGCAACAGACCTATTAAATCGCTGGAAATATAATGATTATGGCTGATATTAGAAAAAATGAATCGCTGGCGAATCATTGCACCTATAAAATCGGCGGACCGGCGCGGACGATGTTTTTGGCGCGCGGCGAGGAGGAAATTGTCGCCGGATTAAAAATCGCGCATGAAAACAAAGAGCGAGTTTTTGTGTTGGGAGGCGGCAGCAACATTCTTTTTTCCGATGCCGGATTCGACGGATTGGTTTTAAAAATGGAAAATCGCGGCATTGAAGTTATTGAAGAAAAGAGTGAAGGCGCGCGGCTTGATGTCGGCGCGGGAACATCCTTGGCGGCGCTGGTGAATTTCGCGCGCGACAATGATTTGACGGGAATGGAATGGGCCGCGGGAATTCCGGGGACGGCGGGCGGCGCGATTCGCGGCAATGCCGGGGCGTTTGGCCATGAAATCGGAGAGTCGGTGGGAAAAGTCCGCGCGCTGGAAATTTTGCCCAAAAAAAATATTTCCAAAAATTTTGGCAAAGATGATTGCGAGTTTGTTTATCGCGGCAGCACTTTCAAGCAAAATAAAAATCTGTTGATCACCGGCGCTGAGATTTATTTGCGCAAGGGCGATCGGGCGGCGATAATTTTGGCGATGGAGGAATGTTTTGCCAAAAAAAGAGCCGCTCAACCGCTGGAGTATCCGTCGGCGGGATCGGTGTTTGTCAACCCGCCGGGGCTTTTTGCCGGTAAAATCATTGAAGATTGCGGGTTTAAAGGAAAAATTCGCGGCGGGGCGCAAGTTTCTCAAAAGCACGCCAATTTCATTGTTAATCTTGGCAACGCCAAATCCCGCGATGTTTTGGGCTTAATCGCGCAAATCAAAACCGCTGCCAAAGAAAAATTTAATATTGACTTGCGGGAAGAAATTGAAATCGTGGAAGCGTAAAACGCAAATTTTAAATTTTGAATTTATTTGTAATTTGTAAATTGGAAATTGGAATTTCCGTTTTTTATTTTTAAAAATAAAAAACGGAGTTATCCACACTTGACAAAGTTTTTTTGCGTGAAAAAATAAACATATCAGGGTCGCGAAAATTTTTTTGACAAAAATTTCGCGAGCAAAATTTTTAAACGGTCGAGATCGTTTTGGATTTTTAAAAAATAATCAACAAATAAAATGGCAACCAAGAAAAAAGCGGCGCCGAAAAAGAAAGCGGCTCCCAAGAAAAAAGCCGCGCCGAAGAAAAAGGCGGCTCCGAAGAAAAAAGCCGGCACAAAGAAAAAGAAGTAGTTCGCGCCCGGTTCGGGAGGAAAATAAAAAGCTTTAATTGAAATATTATGCCGGTGGTTCCAAAACAAAAAAAATCGCGCCCGAAGAAAAAAGCCGGCGCGAAAAAGGGAAAGAAGAAAGTTTGCAATCGATAATTAAAGCGTCTTTCACAACAAAAGGAATATTAAAAAATATCCCTTTGTTGTTTTAGAGGGGTAATAAATAAAAACAATGAATATCATTATCAAAACCAAAAATTTTGAGCTTTCTCCGGAATTGCGGGAATTCGCCGAGGATAAAATTTTGTCGCTGGAAAAATATTTTGATTTTTTTCAGGAAGATGGAGATAATCTTCCCGGAATGAAATCAAAAATTGACGCGGCCGTTGAATTGGGAAAAACCACCGCCGGCCAGCGCAAGGGCAATATTTTCCGCGCCGAGGTTTTGATAACTTTTCATCGTAACAAATTGCGCACCGCGGAAAGCGCCGATGATCTGGAAAAAGCGATTGTTGCCGCGCGCGACAATCTCCAGCGCCAAATCACCGATTTTAAAGAAAAACTTCTTGACAAAACCCGCAAGTAAATAATTTTGAGATGTTTAACAAGAAAGGGCCGCCCCCTTTCTTTTTTTGCGATTTGGACTACAATGAGGAAGCGTAAAGCGAAAGGCGTAAATGAGACGCGCATTTTCGTTTTAAACTTTTCATTTTGAGTTTTTAACTTTTAACATGTCATTACTCACCAAAATTTTCGGCGACGAAAACAAAAATTATTTCAAAAAACTTCAACCGCTGGCGGGAGAAATCAACGCGCTTGAAAAGGATTTGCAAGGATTGGATGATGCCGATTTGCGCCAAAAAACCGAAACGTTGAAAAAACGCTTGGCGGCGCAAGAAACCCTTGAAGATATTTTGCCTGAAGCGTTCGCGTTGACGCGCGAAGCGGCGCGGCGCAGTTTGGGCCAGCGCCATTTTGACGTGCAGATCATCGGCGGCATTGTTTTGCACCAGGGAAAAATCGCCGAAATGAAAACCGGCGAAGGCAAAACTTTGACTGCGACTTGCCCGGTCTATCTAAACGCGCTTTCGGGCGCGGGAGTTCACGTGATCACCGTCAATGATTATTTGGCGCGCCGCGATTGCGTTTGGATGGGGCAGGTTTATCGCGCGCTTGGATTGTCAACGGCGTGCATCAATCATGCGCAATCATTTTTATATGATCCCGAATATAAGCAGGCGCAAGAAACCGAGGATGAGGCGCGCGACCGCCTGGGATCGTTTCGCGTGTCGCAGGACTTTTTGCGGCCGTGTTCGCGCCAAGAGGCCTATGCCGCCGATATTACCTATGGCACCAACAATGAATTCGGGTTTGACTATTTGCGCGACAATATGGTCTATCGCGCCGAAGACAAGGTTCAGCGCGGATTTAACTATGCCATTGTTGACGAGGTGGATTCCATTTTGATTGATGAAGCGCGCACGCCGCTGATTATTTCGGCGCCTGACGAGGAAAGCTCCAAATGGTATCAGGATTTCGCGCGCATCATTCCGCGCTTGTCGCCTGATACTGATTATAAAATTGATGAGAAAGATCGCGCCGCGACTCTTACTGAGGAGGGAATTGCCAAAGTGGAGAAGATAATGGGAATGGGCAACATCTATGAAGAAAAGGGAATTAAATATTTGCATCATTTGGAGCAAGCGTTGCGCGCGCAAGCGCTTTATCGTTTGGATCGCGATTATGTGATCAAAGACGGTCAAGTGGTGATTATTGATGAATTCACGGGAAGATTGATGCCCGGGCGGAGATGGTCGGGCGGATTGCACCAAGCGATTGAAGCCAAAGAGGGGGTGGCGGTGCAGGCCGAGTCGCTCACGTTGGCGTCAATTACATTTCAGAATCTTTTTCGGATGTATAAAAAATTGGCGGGAATGACCGGCACGGCGATGACCTCCGCCGAAGAGTTTGATAAAGTCTATCATTTGGATTGCGTGCCGATTCCTTCCAACAAACCGCAGATCAGAATTGATCTGCCGGATCGAATCTATAAAACTGAAATTGCCAAATTCAAAGCGGTGACGGCCGAGATTAAAGAACGCCATAAAAAAGGCCAGCCCGTGCTGGTGGGCACGCGTTCGGTGGAAAAAAATGAATTGTTAAGCTCAATATTAGCGCGCGAGGGAGTGGAGCATGAAATTCTTAATGCCAAAAACCACGAACGGGAAGGAGAAATTATCGCTCAGGCCGGTCGATCGGGAGCGGTGACCATTGCCACCAATATGGCCGGACGCGGCGTGGACATTATTTTGGGCGGCAATCCTTGCGAACCCGAAGAAGCAAGAAAAGTGCGTGATGCCGGCGGATTGTTTATTATTGGCACCGAACGCCATGAAGCGCGCCGCATTGATAATCAGTTGCGCGGTCGCGGCGGCCGGCAAGGCGATCCGGGCACGACGCAGTTTTTCATTTCCACCGAAGATGATCTGGCGCGGATATTCGCGGGAGACGCGATGAAAAAATTGATGGAAATGCTGAAAGTTCCCGATGATATGCCGATTGAATCAAAAATGGTTTCCAAACGGATTGAAGAAGCGCAAACCAAAATTGAAGGATCTCATTTTGATATTCGCAAACATTTGCTGGATTATGACAGTGTGCTAAACAAGCAGCGCGAGGTGATCTATAAAAAACGAGATGATATTTTGCAAAAAAACGATGAAGAGATGAGAAATTATCTTTTGGAATTGGCGCAAAAAGGCGGCACCGAGGCGGATTATCAAAAACGGGAAGAGGATAACGGCCAAGAGGCGATGATCGCCGCCGGAAGATTTATCGCTCTGCGGACAATTGATTTTTTCTGGCAAGAACATTTGGAATTGATGGACAGCGTGCGCGACGCCACCCGTCTTCGCGCCTATGGCCAGCGGGACCCGTTGGTGGAATATAAAAACGAAGCCAATCGCCAATTTCATGTTTTGTTGGAAACCGTGGATGCCAACATTTTGCAAAATCTGCTTAATGCCGCGGTAAAACCGGCGAGGGCGAATAATCATTCGCCCCTACAATCCGCGCCCCTACAATCCGCGCCCCTACAATCCGCGCCGCAACGATTCGCCGCCGCCAACACCGCGCCCGCCGCGGCAAAGTATGCCGGCACCAACCGCAACGATCCCTGCCCCTGCGGCAGCGGCAAAAAATACAAAAAATGTTGCGGCAAGTGATATTGACTACACATAAATTATGTGTATCATAAAATTATGAGCACAATTACTAAAAATAATAACCATAAAAGGATTGACATCACGCTCCCGCCGGAAACTTTGGTTTTGCTTGAAAAAATATCTCGCAAAGGAGACCGGAGCCGTTTTATCGATGAGGCGATCCTTTTTTATGCCAAAAATATCAATCGCGCCAAATTGAGAAAGGATTTGGAAGAAGGCGCGATCGCGCGGTATCAGCGCGATTTGGATATGGCTAACGATTGGTTTTTTCTTGAAAATGAAGTATGGCCGGAAAAATAACGCCTAAAAGAGGCGAAATTTATTGGGTGAATTTTAATCCAACGATCGGCGCCGAGATTAATAAAACGAGGCCGGCGCTTGTGATACAAAACGATATCAACAATCGCCACAGTTCGATGACAATTGTGGCCGCGATTACTTCCAAATGCGACGGCAGGGTATTTTCTTTTGAAGTCATGTTGGACGATTCGGATTGCGGCTTGGTGCAAAAATCAATGGTTTTGTTAAATCAAATTCGCGCCGTTGATAAGCAAAGATTAATCAAAAAGATCGGCCGCTTGAATGCCGATAAAATGTTTTTGGTAAATCGCGCGCTGGCGATCAGTCTGGGCTTGGTTGAAATTTAAAATCATACACAGACCAAATTCGTAAAATTTTACAACAATATGGAGCAAAAAAATCAACCCAAAGCGGGGATTGGGGTGATGGTTTTAAAAGATGGCAAGGTTTTACTGTCAAAGAGGTCAGGCTCGCACGGCGCGGGAGAGTTTTCATTTCCGGGCGGGCATTTGGAATATATGGAATCTTTCGCCGATTGCGCGCGGCGCGAAACCGCCGAAGAGTGTGGCACTAAAATCAAAAATATCAAATTTCAGTTTTTGGCGAATTTAACCGAATACGCGCCCAAACATTATGTTCATATCGGACTGATTGCCGACTGGGAAAGCGGCCGCCCCAAGGTTTTGGAACCCGAAAAATCGGAATCTTGGAATTGGTATGATTTTGATAATTTGCCTTATCCGCTATTTAAAACCTGCCAATTGGCGATTAATAATCTTAAAACAGGTATCAACTATTATGACAGTGAATAAGGTTTGCTAATTTTTGAATAATTAAAGATGAAAAAAGAATGTTGCGGTTCGGAAAATGTTTATAGATTGAATAAAATTGTTAAAGAGAAGTTTGACGGCAAGGTTTTTTACAAAAATCTGGCAAATGGGGAATGGCATAAGCTGGATTTTTACCAACAATTGGCTAATATCGGCAGCGAAGTGAGCCGCGCGAGATTGGCGCGGGGGAAAAATGAAGAACGGTTTTGGGGCGCGGTGACGCGCGGGCTGGAATTATTTAATTTGACGTTAATTGATAAGCGATGGAACGCGGGACGTAAAAAAGAAATTTGCCGCGCCTGCGAAATTTTTTGCGATGCGGTTTTGGGCGGTAAGGTTTATGATAGCGACTTGGAATCGCTTGACCGCTATTTTATGGATTTTGCCCTGCTGGCGGCCAAATCCCGCAACAATTAATTATGATTAACCTCTTGATTATCGCGGTTGTTATATTTTTGAAGTTCGCCTTGCCGGCGGCGATTGTGTTTTTTCCGTTTGGCGTGGGGTGGGCGAATTTTGTTTTGGATTCGGTTGACGGCGATATTTTGATCCCTGCCGGAATGAGCGACCAAAATTATCAGCCGATCGACAAGATCGCCGACTGGTGCACCTATGTCGCGATGGCTTGGTGCGCTTGGCGTTTTCGATGGCGTATCAGAAAATTGATTTATGGCCTGTTTGTCTTTCGGAGCGTCGGTCAGGCATTGTTTCTTTTGACGGGTGACGGCAAGTGGTTCTTTTTCTTTCCCAATTTTTTGGAACCGCTGTTTTTAATTTATGCCACCGTCATATTTTTCAAAAAACGCGATGAAGCGGCGGCATTCGCGTTCTTTGCCAAACGAGAAATCGCGTTTATCGCGGGGATTTTTTTGTATAAAATGCAAGACGAATATATCACGCATATCGCCAAAATCGACCGCACCGACTTTTTCCAAGATTTATTCTCAAAATTTTTGAATTGAATTACGAAATTTTACTTTTTGGGGGATTTGTGGTATAAAAGGCGCGGACAAGTGATAATTTGAATTCTCAATTATGAAGAAAAATCACGGATGGTCTTTATTGTTTATTTTTGCGCTGGCGGCGTTGTCGGCGGCGTTTTGTTTTCCGGGCGCGGTCAATCGGGAAATTGGCGCGATCAACGAAAAAATTCCTTTTAATTTGCCTAATGTGGCGGACAAGCCGTTTAATCTGGGATTGGACGTCAAGGGCGGAGTGCGCTTGGAATATCAGGCAGATTTGAGTCAAGTTGCCGAAGATGATCGCGGCGCGGTGATGGAGGGAGTTAAGGATCTAATCGATCGGCGAATAAACACCTATGGTGTTGCCGAGCCGCAAATTCAGGTTTCGGGAGAAAGCCGCTTGATCGTGGAATTACCCGGCATTGAAAGCGTTCAACAAGCCATTGATTGGATTGGCCAAACGCCGTGGTTGGAATTTGCCGAATCGCGGCCGGAAGAAGAAACCCAAGCCATCCTTGATAAATTTAAAGAGCTTGAAGGAAAAACAAACGAGGAAATTTTACAAATCCCCGATTTGGAGTTGGCGTTGCAGAATCCTTATTTCATGCCCACGGAGCTTACCGGCAAATATTTAAAAAAAGCGCGGCTTGATTTTGACAATACCACGGGGCGTCCGATTGTGGAGCTGGAATTTGACGCCGAGGGGGCGAAAATTTTTGAACAAGTTACCGAGCGCAACGTGGGCAAACCCTTGGCGATTTATCTGGATGGGTTTTCCATTATTGATACCACCGGCGACGGAGAAATTGACAATAGCGATCTCTACGCGCCCAATGTGATTGAGAAAATTTCGGGCGGCAAAGCGGTGATCACCGGCGTTGCCGGAATTGACGAGGCAAAAACTTTGGTGCGCCGTCTAAATGAGGGTGCTTTGCCGGTGCCGCTGGGCGAACCCGTTAGCCAGCAAAAAATCGGTCCCACCTTGGGCGCGATGTCGTTGGAACAAACAATGGCGGCGGGATTGATCGGGTTTTTGGCGGTGATTATTTTTATGGCGCTTTATTACCGCCTGCCGGGATTATTGGCATCGCTGGCACTCGCCCTCTACGCGGTGGTGCTGTTGGCGGTGTTCAAGCTGATGGGGGTGACGATGAGTTTGGCGGGAATCGGCGGATTCATTCTCTCATTGGGAATGGCCGTTGATGCTAATGTGCTGATCTTCTCGCGGATGAAGGAAGAATTGCAAAGCGGCAAAAGCCTCTCATCAAGCATTGAGGAAGGATTTAACCGTGCTTGGCCGGCAATTCGCGACGGCAATTTCACCACGATTGCGGTGGCGCTGATATTGTTCTTTTTCGGCACCAGTTTCGTGAAGGGGTTTGCCGCCACGTTAATTTGGGGCATCTTTTTGTCAATGTATTCGGCGATTTTTGTGACGCGCACGTTTTTGCGCGTTGCCGGCAACACAAAATTGGGCAAATTCAATCGGATATGGAAACCCATTGCCTAAGAATAATCAAGCATCAAGCACCAAATTCCAAATAAATCTCAATATTAAAAGTTCAAAATTTAAATTTTAATTATTGGGATTTGAATATTATTTGGAGCTTGTAGTTTGGTTCTTGGAATTTAAAATTATGATTCCTTTTGTCAAGTATAAAAATATATTTTTTGGATTTACGTTGATGGCGATTCTGGCTAGCGTTGCCGCGATTGCCGTTTGGGGGTTGAAGCCAGGGGTTGAATTTACCGGCGGCAGCGTTTTGGAAATTGAATGGCGGCAAGATCGTCCCGATAACGCGTTGATTCGGGAAAAAATCGACGCGTTGGAAATCGGCGGGGCGTCCCTTTATGCTGTTGGAGATAATGGAGTTATCATTCGCGCCGAAAGCATCAGTCCCGAAAAACACGCGGCATTATTGAATTCCTTGGGGGAAATCGGCGAATTTGAGGAAAAAAGTTTTGAAGGCATCGGACCGGTGGTGGGCAAGGAGCTTGCCGATAAAATGGCAACATTGGTTTTCGTTTCTCTGGCGGCGATGCTGTTGTATATCGCGGTGGCGTTTCGCAACATTCCCGGGAGAATTAAATCCTGGCAATACGGCGTGGCGTCATTTTTGATTTTGTGTCATGACATTATCGTGCCGCTGGGCGTCTTCGCGCTTTTGGGTGCTCGTTACGGCGCGCAAATTACCATTCCGGTAATCACCGCGCTGTTGATCGTGGTGGGTTATGCCATCAATAATGTTATCGTCGTTTATGATCGCGTGCGCGAGAATTTATCGCGCGATCATCGCGCCGATTTTGGCGAAAACGCCAACCGCGCCGTCAATCAAACTTTAAGCCGGCAGATTAACACTTCGCTGTTAACGCTTTTACCGGTATTCGCCATTTATTTTTGGGGCGGCGCGAGCTTGAATCATTTCGCGCTGGCGTTGATTTTAGGAATTGCCGTGGGAACTTACTCTTCCGTTTTTTTGGCGGCGCAATCACTGGTTTTCTGGCGCGACTTGCGCGACCGCAAGCGCTAATGCGCGGAAATATTTGACAAAAATTGAAATATACTATATAGATAGTATAGTTTTCAAATGTGCGGTTAAATTTAATAAAACCGACTTATGGCCGGAGTTAATTACAAAAAAATTTGCCAGGAATTATTGGAGCTTTTGGCTCCCAAACAGCGCGAAGTGATTGAGCGTCGTTTTGGTTTAAAAACTGGCAAGCGCGAAACTTTGGAGGCAATCGGCAAGAGCCATCGCATTTGCCGCGAAAGAGTGCGCCAGGTGGAGAAAGCCGCGATGGTAAAAATGAAGAAAAAAATTTCCGGATATAAAGAAATCGGACAAACTTTTGGCCGCCATCTGAAAAATTGCGGCGGGGTGCGCGAGGAAGAAACTTTGTTGCTTGAATTGGGCGGCAAAGATTTCAAGGCTCATGCCAATTTCTTGCTGGTGCTGGGGGCGGAGTTTATCCGTTTTGCCGGCAATGAAAATTACAAAAGTTTTTGGGCGCTTGACAATCAATCGACGCAAAATGCCAAAAATTTCATCGGTGCCGTGGCGCAAGATTTGGCGGAAAAGAAAAAATTGGCGTCAATCCGCCAGCTGGTGTCGCGCTTTGGGGTAAAAAAGGCGATTGCCGAATCCTATTTGGAAATTTCGGCGTTAGTGCAAAAAAACAAAGAAGGATTATATGGTTTGCGCGAGTGGCCCGAAGTGAATCCCAAGGGCATCAAAGACAAGATTTATTTGCTGTTCAAGAAAAACCAAAATCCGTTGCATTTCACCGATGTGGCGCGGCAGATTGAGGGCAGTTTGGTGCAAACGGTGCACAACGAATTAATCCGCGATCAGCGGTTTGTTTTGGTGGGGCGAGGTCTTTACGCGCTCAAAGAATGGGGTTATGTTGAAGGCGATGTCAAGGCGGTGTTAATCAATATTTTGGAAAACGAAAATCGGCCGCTCACGCGCCAAGAAATTTTGGATCGGGCGCTCAAACAGCGCCGCATCAAAGAAAACACCGTGCTGATGAATTTGAGCAACAAGAAATATTTTTCGCGCGACGGCGAGGGGCGCTACACTCGCGCCGTTCAAAGCGAATCTTTGTCGCCGCGCGCCAATGTTCAAGAAGCATAATAGGGTCGTGTTTTGATTTTTCAATTTGTTTATTCGTGCTATGATAAAAGCGCACCAGCGCTTGTTTTTGTTTAAAAATTTTAAGCATCAAGCACCAAATTCCAAATAAATCTCAATATTTAAAATTCAAAATTTAAATTTTAATTATTGGGATTTGAATATTATTTGGAGCTTGTAGTTTGGTTCTTGGAATTTGTTGTTATTTGTGATTCAAGAATTTTGGCAAATTGTTGATTTGGGATGGCGATTGGTTCTTTACTGGTGGTGGTTGCCGGCGTTTTTTGTGTTAATGGAAAGATTTAATTATTATTGGACTTGGTGGCGGGTTGAAATATGGTTTCAAACCAAGTGGAATCCGGTGTTGTTGGAAATAAAAATTCCCAAAAATTTGCCCAAACCGATCAAGGCGATGGAAGCGGTGATAGTGGCGTTGCACGGCGCGATCTTTAACGCGCCGGATTGGTGGGAAAAATATATCACTGGCGAGCCGCAGACCAGTTTGAAATTTGAGATTGCCGGCGTTGACGGAAAAATTCATTTTTACATCCGCTGTTTTGCCGAATATCGCGAAGCGATTGAAGCGGCGATTTATTCTCAATATCCGGAAGTTGAAATTGAGGCGGCGGTGGATTACGCGCGCGCGATTCCTTATGACATTCCCAACAGTGAATGGGATCTGTTCGGCTGGGAATACAAAATGGCAAAAAAACCGCAATATCCTTTGCCAACCTATGAAAGATATGTGGAACCGAATGCCGAGGAGGAGGAAATCATTGATCCGATCGCGTCGCTCACCGAGAGTTTGGGAAAATTGCGTCCCGGCGAGCAAATTTGGATTCAAATCAATGCCAGTCCAATTTATTTTGGCACTCCAGAGGCGGAAAAATTTATTAAAGACACGCACCACGTAAGAGATGTGCTGTCAAAAAGGACTGATGAAAACGAAGGTAAGACCAAGCCGCTTTGGCAAGAAATTTTAGATTTTATCATTGAGGGGCCAAAGCCCGCTGAAGAAAAAAAAGAAGAGCTGTTTCCGGCGGAATTGCGTTTGACCGCGGGCGAGCGCGAGCTGGTGGAGGCGGTGGAAAAAAAGGTCACCAAGCCGCTATTTTCTTCTTATATTAAAAATATCTATGTGGCGAAAAATGATGCCTGGGTGTCGGCAAACTGGCGCTTGATGCTTAATTATTTTAACAACTTTACCAGTGCTGGATTGAACTCATTGGATGTTTGGGGAAAAAGTTTGACCAAGGTGAAGTTGTCGCCGATTCCATTTGTCAACGATTTGGCGCCGCGCCGTGTGTTTGTCAAAAAGCGCCGGCTGTTGCGCACCTATCGCGAACGTTATAATTATTATAATCCGTGGCATCCGCCTCAAGGAGATGAGGGAGCGGCGATGGTATTCAATGTTGAGGAATTGGCGTCGCTTTGGCATTTCCCGTCGCAAGCGGTGGCGCCGACGCCGGGAATAACGCGCACCGAATCGCGCGAAACCGTGGCGCCGGGTAATTTGCCGGTTTAAACTTGCAATCAATATGGAGCAAAAAGAAAAAATTATTTATATCGGCGAAGTTAATTGGCGGCATCAGCGCACCAAATTCGGCATCAAAAATGATGACCGGCGGCGGCATATGTATTTGGTGGGAAAAACCGGCATGGGCAAGTCCAGTTTGCTGGAAAATATGGTAATTCAAGACATCCACGCGGGGCGCGGGGTGGCGTTTATTGACCCACACGGGGAAGCGGCGGAAAATATTTTGGATCACGTGCCGTCATGGCGCGTCAATGATGTGATCTATTTTAATCCCGGAGATGTGGCTTATCCCACGGCGTTTAATGTGATGGAGATCACCAATCCTGGACATCGCAATTTGATCGCCGCGGGGTTGATGGCGGTGTTTAAAAAAATCTGGCCCGATGTGTGGTCGGCGCGGATGGAATATATTTTAAACAACACGATTTTGGCGTTATTGGAATATCCCAATTCCACTTTGTTGGGAATTAACCGGATGTTTTCCGATCCGGAATATCGCGCCAGGGTGGTGGAAAAGATCACCGATCCGATTATCAAGGCGTTTTGGATCAACGAATATGCCAAATATAACCAAAAATACGAACAGGAATCCACCGCGGCAATCCAAAACAAAATCGGCCAATTCATCGCCAACCCTTTGATGAGAAACATCATCGGGCAAGTCAAGTCCAGTATTGATGTGCGCCAGATAATGGATGACCAAAAAATTCTGATTGTCAATATTTCCAAAGGAATGGTGGGCGAGGACGCGTCGCGGCTTTTTGGCGCGATGGTGATCACCAAGATTCAATTGGCGGCAATGTCGCGCCAAAACATTCCCGAAGCGGAAAGAGCCGATTTTTATTGCTATGTGGATGAGTTTCAAAATTTCGCCACCGATTCGTTTGTCAATATTCTTTCGGAGGCGCGCAAATATCGTCTGTCGCTGATTTTGGCGAATCAATATCTGGGTCAGTTGGAAGAGATGACCGGCGTTGGCAAAAGTTCTCGGGTGAAAGACGCGGTTTTCGGCAATGTGGGCACGATCATTGTTTTTCGCGTGGGCGCCGAGGATGCCGAATTTTTGGAGCCGGAATTCGCACCCGACATTGTCATTGAGGATTTTGTCAATTTGGGAAAATATCACATTTATTTGAAGCTGATGATTGACGGCATCACCAGCGCGCCGTTTTCGGCGGTGACTTTGCCGCCGATGGAAATGGCCGAGCCGTCGGAGAAAGAAAAAATCATTCGCGTGTCGCGCGAACGCTACAGCGTGCGCCGCGAGATTATTGAGGAGAAGATCGCTAAGTGGAGCGGCGAGATGAGCGAAGCGGCGGCAAAAACTTCGCCGATGCCCGAAGCGGGGGCAAGAGATCCCAATCAGCCCAAAATGCATGAAATCACTTGTTCGGCGTGCGGCAAAAAAACCAAAGTGATTTTTGAGCCCGAGCCCGGGCGCAAGGTTTATTGCAAACCCTGCTTGAAAAAAATGCAAGGCGAAAAAAAGCGCGATGATAGCCGCTCAAACGGCAACAATCGCCGTCCGCTGGCACCAAGCGCCGGCCAACCATTCAGAAGCGCGCCGCCGGCATTTCCGCCCGCGCCGCAATCCGCGCCGCGTTCGGCAACTCCCGCCCCGCGCGAGCCGTTGTCCGCCCCGCGCGTGTCGCTTTCGGATTTGGCGCGAACCGAGCCGGTGCGGTTTGCCGGTCAAAAATCCGATTCCGAAAAAAACCGCCCCAAAAAAGAACCTCAAATTGAAGATCTCAAA
>Ga0116202_10001109_pt1 | contig 15738 bp, 12 predicted proteins | sample LakKivw325mmetaG_FD_94479 | JGI IMG/M metagenome (GOLD analysis project Ga0116202, IMG submission 94479) | Anoxic lake water microbial communities from Lake Kivu, Rwanda to study Microbial Dark Matter (Phase II) - Lake Kivu water 325m metaG | ecosystem: Environmental > Aquatic > Freshwater >...
CCCCTTGCCTTCTCAAGGACCTCACGGTAGGGGGCTCTGAACTTGACATTGGCAACTACACCACCGTGAAATACCTCTTCGGCTCGAATGCTTTGTCCGGGCGCGATAAACATCCTATACGACCCTCTTCTACCCGTAAGACTCGCCACGGTCACGGGACCAGGCTTGACTTGGTAAACCACGCTGACTCCCCGCCCTGAGGAGCGGTCAGGTTCAAGACGGATTGCGTCTCTTGACTTTGCCAGACTGGGTGCGCCGGCTCCGTAGTGAGCGACTAGCAGGGCATCTTCTTCTTCCAAGATTCCCAGCAATTCGCCGTGGAATGCCGGTTTTCCCGTCAGGAGGTTTAGCAGGTAAAGAGTCAACGTCGAGTGAACATCAGATTCACAGCCTGCGGGTACGCCTTCTTCATTCAGAAGAGACAAGCCAAGGTTCGGGATGCCTATGATCTCAAACCAATCCTCAATTGCGATGGCATCTAGTCTCATATCGTGAACGATCTTCTTCATTGCTAAGTAGGCTCTGACTCCCTCAATTATCTGCGCGTCGTTGACGGAAATGCTCTTCACCCCCTCAGAGATCCCGTGCCACTTCGATCGGGCTTCGGAGTCGCTCACCTGTTTCGTTAACTCTCTGAACAGATGCATGCTAACACCAACGACTCGGCATCCGATCTTGTTGTGAAGTTCAATCTCATCAAACGCCGCTTGGGTTTGGCCCCTTATCCTTTGATATCCTATCACACCAATCCGGGATTCGCGCAACACTCTCCTAGCGGTTGCGACTCTTGCACTCAGAGCGATTTCATTAATGGCGTGTTCATCGTCAACATTTCCAAAAACCAACTTGTAGTATCGATCCATCTCTGTGAGGACTGCCGAAACTTGTTGAGCCCCGGCGATTGAACCGCTGTCAAACTGGTTTGTTCCCCAGATAATTGCGGGAATGTTGCATTGCTCCAACACGGTCGTCGCGTACGTGTCATCCGCGTACGTACCGTACAATACGCAGATCGCATCAGGTTCCTGACCTGCAATCTCGTGGCCGATGCGAGCCCCATCTTCATCGCTGTCAATAATTTCTCGAGCTGCAATTATCTGCAGACCCAGATTGCTTAACGCTTTCACTGCATTCCTGTGAAGTTCCTCGGCTTTGTCAGCTCCAACCTCATTTGGACTGACAACAGTTGCAAGACCGATCTTCGGTTGAAGAGGCTTCATTCGCTTCAAGCATGAGCTGGTGGCGTAGCGCATATAGTTATCGAGTTCCAGTGACAGTGGCTTCGTGCTCAATCGGTACGAAAGTCTTTTAAAATATGCGGGACGCTACGCGTCTTGAGTAGCATTGACTTCGCCAAGGGTTTTCGTGAGAGAAGCTACCGGACTTGTAAGAAACCTATCCCCTATCGATGCTCTGATGCTCGGCATAGTCGGAATCACGCCGGGCGCAAACATGACGTTGTTCTACCTTTACATTGCCTTTCTCTATCCTGGTGCGAACGTGGGCTGGGGTGTCATAGGAGCAATTCCAATCAGTTTGATCTTTGGAGCTACCTATTGGCTTCTAGCAGTCGCGATGCCTAGGACAGGGGGCGACTACATTTACGGAAGCAGAATAATACACCCCCTTTGGGGCTTCCTTCCCAGCTTCATGTATACTTACGTGACAGTTTCGGCACTTGGGTTCTACGCTTCAACTGTCGGAGGAAGCTACGTTGCCGTCTTCTTCGCTATGCTCGGCAACTTCTATCAGAGCCCTGTTCTGTTGAACTGGGCTGCGGCAGCATCAAGTATCAACGGAGCACTGTTGATTGCTCTTGCGGCGATCTGGATTAGTGCCCTCATAAACATACTTGGTATCCGCACATTTGCAAGGGTCCAAGCAGTAATGTTCGTCATCGCAATGCTCGGAATCGTCGTGTTGATAGCATTGCTCGGAGTCAGTAGTAATGCGAGTTTCCAAGCTGCTTTCAACAGCTACGCGTCGCAATACAACACCAGTTATTCTGGCATAATAGAGCAAGCAAAGAGCGCCGGATGGACGCCTCAAAGCTTCAACATAAGTCAAACCATGCTTGCTTTGCCTTTCTTGCTGTTGAGCTTGGCCACAGTGTGGCCGGTCATCCCAGCTGGCGAGGCTAAGCGGCCTGAGAAATCCATGCTATACGGCACAGTTCTGGCCATCGCAGTGTCGGGAATAATCCTATGGCTCACGGCGGTGTTGTTCTATAACGTCGTAGGAGACGAGTTCGCCAAAGCGATCGCGTACGTAGGCAATTGTGGTTGTACGACCTATCCGCTGCCAGTCGGAGCCTATCTACAGTATCTGACTGGAATACTATCGAACAACCCCGCGTTGATCTTCCTACTTGGATTCAGCTTCCTCATATGGAGCATAATCCTGCTGCCCGCCTTCTTTGTTATCGGCACTAGAGCCTTTTTCGCATGGAGCTTCGACAGAATAGTTCCAACGTTCCTAGCAGATATCAACGACAGATATCACGTACCGATGAAATCCATCCTGCTGATGGGTGTTCTGTCATCCATCTTCGCAGCGTTGGCCCTCTACACGACCATAGTCGGATTGGCGTTCAACATAACATTGGGAGTGGTTTCATGTTTCATCTTTGTCGGAGTAGCAGCAGCGTATTTTCCGTACAGCAAGAAAGCACGACCGATATGGGAGCAAGCTCCGTCCGTAGTGAGGAAAAAGGTTCTCGGCATACCGATAATAACCGTGCTCGGAGCCATTGAAGCAATCACTTTCGTCTACGTAACCTATCTGGCAGCGACAAGCCCCGCATTGAGTGGACCGATAAACCCACTGTCAGTCGGAGTCGTCTTCATCGTTTACATCCTTGGGATCGTGATATATGGTGGCTCCAAGCTCTACCACAAACGGCAGGGACTGGACATCGACATGGCATTCCAAGAGCTTCCGCCGGAATAGGAAACTGGGAACTCTCGCAGCAAAGCATCTCCAACGCGGTTTCAAGGAGGAGACCAGCCTCGCTTCCGAGCGAACGCTCTGGCCTCTGAATACATTCCCCACCAGGACTGTGGTCGCAATCAGCTGTCCACAATGCCCAACTACACCGATGCGCCAGTGAGAAAAAAGCCTGGGCGATTGACATGCAAGAGGAAGAGATCTTGGACGCACTAAGAGACGCCATCGTGACCATTGATCTCGCCAAGGTACGAGAAGTATCCGAAGAGGCTCTGGCAGAAGGAATTCCTGCACTAAGAGCCATCAACGACGGAATGATCCAGGGCATGCAGACTGTTGGAGAGAAATTCCAGACCGGGGAATACTTCCTCACTGAGCTCATCGCCGCCGGCGCGGTAATGGAGGAAGGACTGAAGATTCTGGAACCCCACATCAAAAAGGACGAATCAAGAAAGATAGGCACGATCGTTCTAGGCACAGTCGAAGGTGACCTCCATAGCATAGGTAAAGATATTGTACGCATGCTGTTGAGATCGGCAGGATTCGAAGTGATCGACCTAGGAGTTGACGTCCCGGCTCAGAAATTCATCGAAGCAGTGCGCATCCGCAAACCTGGGATCTTAGGAATGTCTGCACTGATTACACCAACCATGCCAGAGATGAAGAAGGTGATAGGAGAACTCGAAAAGAACGGCTTGAAGTTGAGCTTGAGAATAATCGTCGGTGGAGCACCGGTAACCGAAGAATATGCTCAGACAGTCGGGGCCGATGCCTATGGTTCAGACGCCATGGCGGGCGTGAACATCTGTAAAGAATGGGTAACCCGAGGTTCTCGTCAATGAAGCCTAGAGAAAGGATAATGGCTGTACTCCGCCACGAGGAACCGGACTTCGCACCTGTCACCATATACACTTCTCTACTGTCTAGGGGCCACGGAGAACGCCACTTAAGGAACATGGGCCTCTGTCTCGTAGAGATGGGCGTCTCAGTCTACGGCATCAAAACGCCAAAGGTGAAGGTGCAAACAGTCCAAGACCTTGCGTCCTTCAACATAGACGACCGTTACTCATGCATTGCCAAACAGAAACAAACGATTGAGAGGACATACGTCACCCCTGTCGGGAACCTGTCGGAGAAATACAAATGGAACTACACGCTCTTCGAATGGCCGGTGGAGTGGCCTATCAAGACCCCCCAAGACTATGAGATTGCCAAGCACGTGATCGATGACACGGAGTATTTCTTGGACGAAGAGGAGTACGTGAAAACTGAGAGGATCCTGGGAGACGACGGGATCATGGCATTAGGTACGCCTAGATCGCCACTGCAGTCCATGCTCTTGGAACTGATGGGCTATGAAAGGTTCTCCATTGATTACCACACGTACACGCAAGAATTCGAAGATCTCTACAGAGTATTCCGCAAGAAACAACTAGAACTTTACAAGGTGGTCGCTGACTCTGCCGCGGAAGTCGTCCTACTCGGTGACAACATCAACGGCATTGTGACGAATCCGAAATTGTACGAGAAATACTGCATGCCATTTTATGAGGACGTGGCGCGCGTCCTTCACAACAAGGGGAAAATCTTCGGAGTTCACTGCGATGGCAAATTGAATTGTCTGAAACGTCTGATCGAAAAGACGCAGATGGACGTTATCGAAGGGTTCACTCCTCCGCCCATCGGAGATGTTTCAATCCAGGATGCAAGGGCCGCTTGGAAAGGGAAGACGCTCTGGACAAACTTCCCCGCCACGCTGGCGATGGAGACAGGGCTTGATCGAATACGACAAGAGACTATTGGTATTCTCAGAGAAGCAGCTCCTGGAGATGATTTTGCACTCGGCCTGACTGAGGATTTAGGAGACATCAAATCCATCCACTACGAGGAGATACTCAAGACCATCACAGAGACGATCATGAACCATGGGAAGTATCCGATTGGCCGAGTTTGACCTTGAACGTCAGACAGATCATCCGTTTGGAAACAGTACGATTATCTCTGAGAAGGCGAAGAAGCGCAGGATAGGCAAGCGAAAGCTCAAAGGGCTCAAGTTCGGCGAGCACACAATCGCCGTAAGGAACGTGCAATAGGTTGTCTTCATTGAGACCGACGTTGTTTCATATGCTTGAGAAACTCGTCGGCAAACGTGTGCTCGTCGTTGTGGAGCGAGACTTCGGATACGAGGGAGAACTCGTTGCTATCTCCCATCACCCGCCGGGCCTGTGGCTCTCGGAGGCCGAAGCGATCGTTCTACGATCGACCGTAGTGAATCCAATCCCGCAAGTTGTGAGCAAAGAGAAGAAGACAGAGCTCTTCCTGCATCTGAACTCCGTGCTGAGACTCGAAGCTGCATCTGAAAGTGGAAAGACGAGTGAGAGAAAATAGAGTTGGGTGGCTCGGCGGTGTCGTCATAGACACCGACGATGGGAGAATGGTTTTCGATCCTGCTGCAACACGAAGCATGGAATGTGACGCACATATCTTCATCTCGCACGCTCATTCGGATCATACGCTCGGCTTCCAATCGAGCGTGATGAAGTACTCTACGAAAGAGACGAAGCGGATCTTCGAGAGGCTTCGGGAGAGAACGGTGCGGAACTGGCGGCCAGTTGAGTACGGGCGCAAGATACGTATTGGCGACACGGAGGTACTTACACTCAACGCAGGTCACATGCTCGGCTCAGCACAATTCCAGGTCATCACGCCCGATCACACATACGTCTACACAGGTGACCTGAACTGCGTCAACACACTAACAACCGAGGCCGCTGAGACTCCTGAGTGTGACACACTCATCATTGAAGCGACATATGGGGATCCGAGTTTCATCTTTCCTCGACGCGAAAGAACGTACGCGCGGATCGTCAACTGGGCTCTCCGCGAAGCGAAGAATGGGCGCATGCCAACGTTCCACGTTTACTCGTCCGGAAAATCGCAGGAGATCGTGAGGCTGTTCAACGTGTACACGAAGCTCCCGGTCGTGTGTGCCTCGGTCGTCGGCAGAGCAAACGAAGCGTACAGCGAGGCTGGTGTGGATCTATCGTTCGTTGAGGCTGAGACAGCGGAGGGCAGAAGGTTACTTCGTGAGGGGAGCTGCGTCTACGTCACTACGACCGGAACCAACTCATCCGTTCCGAGTCACGCGTCGGAAGCGATGGCGACCGGTTGGGCGGTGCGTTTCGGTTCAGGAAGCTACGCATCATTCCCGCTTAGCAGTCACGCTGGCTTTGATCAATTGGTCAAGTATGTGCACAAGACGGGAGCAAAACGCGTCTACGCATTCACGGGCTACAGTGAACTAATCTCCAAGCATCTCAGGAGAGAGTTGAAGGTCGAAGCTGACCCGCTTCCGCTGTTGTCACAAAGAAGTATTCTGGATTTCTAGAGTCGCGTATGGATGTCTACTTGAACGTCAAGTAGGCGAAGAGGCTAATCGCGATTAACCCAACAGATAACATCAGAACTACTTCCGGGCGCACCTTGATTCCGGGTGTTTCTTCTTCAAAGAATCTTAACAGTCCTGCACTTGCCGCTGGCATGGGCGCTTCTCGCTTGCGACGTTTCTCTCGTGCGCTCAAGGATGAACCTCTCGTTAATTCAGCGAGCTAGGCATCCTCTTAAACATTGACGCGGTTGCTAAGGCAGCCATGCGTGGTGCTCGCTTCTATCCGGAATGGAATAGATGATTCTCCGGTTCATCCACGGGAGAATCAGAATCAATAACAGGAATGGCAGACCGATGCCAGCGTAGACGAGCAACCACTGACTCGCGGATGGTGCGGTGAGATCATAGGCGACCATCGCTAGGAACGCGACAATAGAGGCGACTGGACGATCGAAATGAGCAGGTCTATGTCAGGGATGATCGAGCCTCAGACGATTCCGAACCGCATGGTTCGGGTTCCGACCTCGTCTAGGATTGTGCGTCCTTGAGTTGCGAGTGCGATGCCGATTCCAACGAGCCCATGGAGCCCTGTCCAGACCATCCAGCTTACCGTGGGGGAGCATTGGGTCACCTTTTATAGTAGTCTCGCCTCTTCCGTGCTCAGTATACTGAAGATCCTACTGCGTGGATGACGGGAGGGCCGCGTGGCTCGTGCCGATTATCGCGTCAAGTATCATCTTTCGTATAACTAGAAGATAGGGACGGTGGAATGCGGAAATGGGTTATGAGAATCGTCGTGCCCCGAGGCAAATGACGAAAGTCAAATGCTCCGATTGTGGCGCAGAAACGGAAGTACCGTTTGTGCCAACAGCGGGCAGACCAGTCTACTGTAGGGACTGCTACCAGAAGCACCGAAGATACTAGGCGACCTGCTTAGCAGTCAAGATTGACCGAGTTTCTTTGTTTTTCTTTCTTTTCATCTTCTCATGCGTTCTGACGATGACTCTTTTTGAGTCGTGTGTCTCGCGGACGAAAGCCTCAATATAGTTGGAGTAGGCTTTGTATCTCTAAGATAGGAGAGACTTGCGATACCTCGTTACAAGCGACCGGGCATCGGTGAAGATGAAGTCAAAGAGCGAGTTCTCAGGATGATTCGAAGAGTTTCTCCTCACGGATACGGAATTGAGTTCCGCAAGATACGGCAAGTCGGCGAGCTTTGGGAAGCTGATGGTTCCTACCGTGTCGAGGGCAGGGACGCTCCTTGCCGCTTCACCATAAGGCTGAACTCGCAGGGCGCGGTCAAATTCAAAGACATAGAACCGCCGTAAGAAGCATCAATGCGGGCTAGGGTGGGCATGATAGCGTCCTGGCTACTGGAACAACTCCTGGTTCCCATCCACGGTTCTCCTAGTTTGCACTGGATCATCATCAAGAGTCTCTGCGTGTGACTGTCAATGCCCCTCGCTGCGCGGCTCAAATCCGTCTGTGCGTCGGCTGCTGATCGAAACGTAGGGTTTGAAACCATCATACCTGTTGCTGAAGCTGTATTGCGAAATACGCCGCAAGGCAAAGGTAAAGCGCGAGCTCTACGGTGTCAGGAAGCAGGTAACTGAACGACCTCACGTTGGTTACTGTCCAGGTTACCGTCCTGTCAACGAGAGATCTCAAACTCGACATGAGTTCTCACTTCTGGCATAATACCGACATTGCTAGCGTCTTTAAGTTCTGAGGATGATTCGTTCAGACGATTGATCACTCGAGTGACGGAGATATGGTTGAAGCAATCATGATGCCTAGTTTGCCATTGCCAATCTGTGTGGCCGCAGTCTGAATGAGTCGTCGTGAGAAGGAGTCCGAAGGTTCGAGCACGGTCGCAATTCCGGATATTCATCTTGGTTACCGAGGACAACACCCAGCCAAGTGTCACGCGGGATTGGTGGTGTGAGTTGAATTCATTGAACTGACTGGCTGAAGGTATCTGTCAGAGGTTGATCAGGATTATGCCGCCGATCGCCAGGATCGCTCCTAGGATCACTCTCATGTTTATTCTTTCTGACTTTGGTATGATCGCGTACGCGAGAAACACGGTCACAAGAGACTTCAGGTTGTATGCGGGAACGACGTAGATTGTGGGCGCGAAAGAGAGTGCGGCAAAAAGTGTCACCTGACCGAGCGCACTGAGAAAACATCCGCTAACAAGCTGGCGACTGCGTCTCACGTCAGAGAGCATGCCCGCTCCCATGTCTTTCGATATCAGATAGAGGAATATCGGCAGCAGTGGAACCCCACTTACAATCGCCAGTGCGGTCATCGGAAGTCTATGTTCGGCGAAGCCGAATCGGGTCAAGAGGTTCGTTACGGACCAGATCAAACCGGCCAAGAGCGCATATGCGATCCCGTTCTGCCATCTCCACTCGTGGCTGTCAACGTCGGATGCTGAGATAGCGAATATGCCAGCCCCCGCCATGAAAACTACTGCAGTCACGGTGAGAGTGGACGGCTCACCCAACAGGGCCATCCCTAGGAGAGGAGTCACAATGACTGAAACATTGGAGATCACACTAGTCCTGGAGGCTCCCACGGAATCTATGCCCGAATAGTAGAATGTCATCGCCACAGGAAAGTAGAGCACCCCTATCGTCGTCCACAGCACCAGATCGCCTAGGGTTAGCTGGTACCACAGAACCGATTCGTACAAGAACGCTGCGATCAGGGAGATGACGAAAGTGGCTGCGACAGTAACGAAGATCCCGTACACCGGCTTCGTTGCCTCGAAGGCCTTCCTGAGCAGAATCTCCCGGCTGCCCCACACGATGGCTGTCGCCAGGGCTAGAAGGACGCCGATCAACACGTCCAATGCAGTTCGCCAAGAGTCGTTCGTTTCCACTTAAGAATTACACGATGTGCACTGAAACACAAGCAGAGAAAGTCTGGTTTTGATCTCCGCACGCGCAGGAAGGCAAGATGCATACGCTTTCACTCTGTCAGCGTTGGCGTCGATGATTCCTCAAGAAAAAACATGAATGTGTCAAACAAAGCTATGAAGAGCGCTGCCCAACAGAGACTCGCAGGGCAGCGATTACGATGCTCCAAAAAGCCTCCATGAGTGCGCAAGAATGGACGACAGTCTACGAAGATAACAGCAGAAAGATACTAGCGCGCGGAGAGGAAAGGCGTGCCATCGATTCAAGCACTGGCAAGATAATCATAGAATACAGCCTCTAGCTACCATAGCACCGATCTAGACGGTGTTTTCGAGTTTGCCGAGTGCAGTGTTTAGAGTCTGCCCGTGCTTTGTTTCAGTTCGTATCCCAAGAGTTCAGGCTTCAGGGATCCATCCGGGCAGCGATTCAAGCATTCGACGCATCATGTCATTTGTTCTCTCCTGAAAAAGTTCATAGTTCCCGTACGCTTCTCCTCCCCCTTCACTCACCATGTCACTCACTGCACGCAAGATCAGACACTGCGTTTGATTCCGTGCTGCCACCCAAGCAATAGCGCCAGATTCCCAATCTGCTGCAACTGCTCCGTACCGTTCCCTTAGGGTGTGGATATCGGAGGGCAAGATATCACGGTCTGCACTCACCAATCGTCCACGACGTACAGGTAACGGTAGTGGTTCTCTCGATTTCAGCCAAGCAAGGTCTAATCGAGTCACATAATGCTCGATGGCTTTTTGCGCGTCAGTGATTTGCTCAATGATGTCATAAACGAGAGTTTCTTCGGCCAAGATAACCTCACCAAGCTCAACGCCTCCGACAAACCCACCGCATGTTCCCAAGTTCATGATTAGCTCGGGCGCGAATGTATCGATTGCATACTGAGCAGAACCTGCTGCGGCAATCTTGCCCCATCCGCCTTCGAAGAATATGATCTGCTTTGCAGAGATTTCGATCAAAAACCATTCGCCATAGGGTGAACGATGGATCTCTGCTTTTGGATAGTATGACCTCACAGCTCGCCACTCGGCATTGTCGGAGATCAACACCGTAGCGTAGCACGAATTGTGGTTCATTCTTAGCACGCGCTAGGATAGATTCGTTCTCAAGATATCAAGCATTGGAAACCAAATGCGTCTCTTCAAGGGAACGTACGAATGGCCGACTAGTAGCGTACAGGATCGACCCTTGGTGTAGTAAAGGCTCAACTCCGAGGATCCATGCGTCCAGCATGAAGAACAGGAGAAGTTCACGCAACTGAAGGACAATTGCCATGGCTGAGTGCATCTCAGGGCTCTACAGACAAACGCCGCCAAGTCTAATTACCTCTGAATCATTCGCAGACTGACGAGAGTGAGATCATGGCCTTTCCAATGGGATCAAAGGAGATTGCACCGGACGTTTTCTGGGTGGGTGTGAAGCATCACAACCGAAGACTGTTCGACGCGCTGATACCGCTCCCATACGGTACGAGCTACAACGCGTATCTGATCGTAGGATCGAAGAAGACCGCGCTTGTCGACACCGTCAATCCGGGGTTCGAGAAGGAACTCTTGGAGAAGATATCAGAACGCATAGACCCCGCCAAGATAGACTACGTCATAATGAACCATGCAGAGCCAGATCACGCAAACGCAGCCAAGGATGTGCTGGCGATTGCAGGGAATGCGAAGCTCGTTGCGAGCGCGAAAGGCAAGGAGGCCGCGATGATGTATTTCGATATACCCGTCGAAAGGATCATGACCGTTGATGAGAGCTCCGAGATAGACCTCGGCGGCAAGACGCTGAAGTTCGTGGACGCCCCTTGGCTGCACTGGCCGGAAACGATATTCACCTACCTTGAAGAGGACAAGATACTGTTTCCATGCGACTTCTTCGGATCGCATTTGGCAGTAGGAGAGTTCTACGCGGACGAGTATGGCAACGAGAACACGCTCGACATGGCAAAGCTGTACTTCGCTGAGATCATGATGCCATTCAGGAAGCCAGGCCAGACAGCCGTCGAGAAGGTCAAGAAGCTCGAGCCCAAAATAATTGCGCCCTCGCACGGACTGATCTGGAGAGAACCCAAAGTCATCCTGGACGAGTACACCAAGTGGACGAGCGAGAAATTCCAGAAGAAGGTCATGATCGCTTATGTCTCGATGTGGGGAAGCACCGAGAAGATGGTGTTTGCTCTGAGGGATGCGCTCGTAAAGAGGGGCGTCACTGTAGAGGTGTTCGACTTGCCGAACACGGAGATCGGTCACATCGCAAAAGAGCTTGTTGATACGCCTGTGGTCGTCGTAGGCGCACCGACCGTGCTTGGCGGAGTACACCCAGTGGCCGCCTATGCGACTATGCTGGTCAAAACGCTGAGAGCGCCGACCAAGTATGCAGCTGTGCTCACGTCGTATGGCTGGTCAGGAGGCGCCGTGAAGGCGCTCCAAGGCATACTTGAAGGGACGAAGATCGAGGTGCTCGGCGTAGTCGAGGTCAAGGGTCCGCCGAAGAAAACTGAGTTCGACAAGGTGGTCGAGCTGGCGGACAAGATAGACGAGAAACTGAAACAGCTCTGAAGCAATCCAAGCAAGCCAGCAAGCCCATCCAGCCTCTTGAAGACATGAGACTAGCGGAGCCCAGCAGCGCTTGATTAGTCGCATATGCGGCCTCGTCTAGGTCATGGATTTGCATACGAGCAATTGTCGTATCTTCACCATTGCGGATGCGCTTGGCATAATTGGGAAACAGAGCACGGTCTATTTGACTAGTTTCTTCCTGAGGAGATTCACGGGAACAGCGGTGAAGATGAGAATGAAGGCGATCACCCAAGCTAGGTGCACTATGATTCCGTATCCGATGTTTCCTATTACGAGTGGTCGTATGATCTCTACGAGATGATAGAGCGGACTGAGAAATGCGATAGTCTTCACGATCTCAGGGAGAGCATCTATCGGATAGAATACGCCTGAGAACAAGAACAGGGGCGTTATGAAGAGCGTGAAGTAGAAGTTGGACTGGTCTATGCTCTTCAGAAAGGACGTGTACGTCAGACCTAAGACTGCAAACATCATTCCTCCCATCGCGCCGATCAACGGAACGAAAACAGCGTACCACGAATGCGTCAGGCCAAGAGCAGTCACAACGCCAAGCATCACTATCGAGTATATGGTGCTTCGAGTCATTGCCCACATGATCTCACCGACCACGATATCCTCAACAGTGACAGGTGTGGCCATCATGGCCTCGTAGACGCGATCGAAGTGGATTCTCACGAAGGTATTGATCGTGGTCTCATATGATGCTGCATTCATGACCGAGGATGCGATCAACCCAGGAGCGATGAACTGAATGTATGGCAGACCATGTATGCTGCTAACATACGCGCCCAAACCAAACCCAAGTGCCACTAGATAGATGAGCGGGTCCATTAGGTTGGAGATTATCGTTGATTTGTAAACGTACTTGTACACACTGACCTCACGTTGCCAAACCCGGAAGGCTTGCTTGGGAGAGAAACTGAACGGCTTGAATGGGTTCATTCAGTCAACCGTCTCCCGGTCAACTTGAGAAACACGTCTTCTAGACTGCTTCGGCGCACTAAGGTGTAGTCGGTGTTAATGCCGCTGCCCTTGATCTTCTCCAAAACTCTCTCAGCCTCATCAGTGTATAGTACAAGGAGGTCTCGAAAGCTGTCGTGGCCTTTTGCCATTGAAAGACTGAATGCTAGGATCTGAGACCTCATCGGTTCTGAAACTCTCACCTCCAGCACTTCTCGGCCAATGTGCTTCTGAATCAGATCTTGAGGTGTTCCCTCGTCGATAATCCGGCCTTGATCCATGATGGCCACTCGATCGCACAGCTCCTGCGCCTCATCCATATAGTGCGTGGTCACGATCTGAGTTACGCCACGCTTCTTCAGCTCGAAGAGTTTGTCCCAAACCAAGTGTCTGGCTTGCGGATCCAGTCCAGTGGTCGGCTCATCCAAGATCAACAGATCAGGCTCATTCATCATTGCTCGAGAGATTAGCAACCGCCGTCTCATTCCACCGGAGAGTTCTGAGACCTTCGCCGTCCGTTTCTCAGTCAACTCCATGAAGCTCAACTGCTCCTTTGCCCGGGCGACTGCAACATTCGAAGGAATGTTGAAAAACCTAGCATAGACTGTGAGATTCTCTTCTACAGGAAGCTCTTCGTCTAGGTTCGTTTCTTGAGGGACGACACCCAAGCGTTGCTTGATTTCTCGCATCGACTTGCTCGTATCTAGTCCGAATACGTTCAGCGAGCCGGATGTGAGTGGTGAAACGCAACCTATCATTCGCATGGTAGTCGTCTTGCCTGCGCCATTAGGACCAAGGAAGCCAAAACATTCGCCTGGAAGTACATCGAAATCTATGCCGCGGACTGCCTCTATGGTCTCGAATGTCTTTCTGAGATTGCGAGCGACAACCGGATGTTCAGCAGTTAATGGGTTCGCCCTCCCTATTCCATATCGTAAACACGAAATCTGTCTTGAGTCACTGTTCGAATCTGCTTGTACGCATGGCTGGTCTTGGATTTCCAGATTCTGAGTCACTCTATTCTTGCTTGGATGGATATCGAAGGATCTAGGCATAAAGAAATGACGGTCATGGAAGGGGCGCAGTTTCTGCGATGTAGTCGTGCACGCCTAGGTTTCGGCTGTCACGGATATATCCGGATGATTTGACTTTCAATGTCCTGAATGCGAATTGAACCGCAGGGCCGATGGTCACTGCGAAAAGTATCGTTCCCACCCACAATGGTCCTCCAAGTAGCCACCCTATGACAGCAGTAGTCGATTCAAGGAGTGTACGCGACCAACGTAGGCTGGTCTTGCCTATCCGTGAAAGAGCCAGCATCAAGCTATCTCGTGGACCCGCACCTGCATCCACTCCGACATAGATTGCAGTCCCGAATCCCATAACCAGAGTCCCTAGGAGAAGATATGCAACTTGAGCCCAGAAGATGCTCGGAACAGTGGGTACGAACGGTCTTAGTGCGTCAATCCACACGCCGATGAAGATCATGTTCAAAATCGTCCCCCAGCCCAGCGGCTCACCAAGAATCACGTCCACGACCACAACTATGAACGCCACGCCAATACTGGCCTCCCCAAGTGAGATCGGAAAATGGTGAGTAAGAGCCATGTGCAGAACATCCCACGGACCGAGGCCTAGATCCGCCTGAACCATCATATCAATTGACAATCCGAATAGCAGAAACCCAATCTGAATAACGAAGAAATCATAAGCGAAACGTTTCCATCCCATCCAACGGAATTTGAAAACTCCTTTAGTCACGAACCGCACGGAGCATGACCACACAGTCAATCAGAAGAAGCGACTGATGGACGGAACTTGAATGAGCATGCGAATGGCATCTAGCCGGCGGACGGTTTTCTCCTAGAGATCAATCTTAAACGCGATTTCTGTCTAGAACCTGAAGAGCACTTTCTCGAAACCTACGACCCTTCCATTTCTGACCTTGACGTTCTCCCCTCTTAGTAACTGTGCCTTCTCTTCCACAGTCTTTCCAGAGGTCTTTCCTCCAAAACCGCCAATGGTCCCGTCAGATCTCACCACTCTGTGACATGGGACTCTAGGAGCATAGGGATTCTTACGGCAAGCGTTCCCAACAGCTCGGTATGCCTTCGTATTCAGTTTCCTAGCGATCTGACCGTAAGTCGTGACTTTGCCTCTAGGAATCTCTTCCATGAGTTTCCACACCCTCTCGTCGAAGTTCATGCTCAAGGTCACCTATTGCTGATCATTGCTTCATCACATCGAAGCTGATCTGGAATAAAAGCTGTGGCGGCACTCGGCGGAAATAGTTGCAGGGATAGCTGTAGGCGTGCAGAAGCAGACGGCTCTCGTTGCCCAATACGCGCGTATGCTCCAACTTCCGCCTTATGTCGTGTACTTGGCCTATTCCCGTGTGCCATGTCAAGAAAAGTAAATTCGATCCATTAGAGAGAGAACCCTATAGCTGACCCGTGTGTCATGACCATGATCCCATAGACGGTTTGCTTCCATGCAACTCTGGTTCGCTCTCGCAACAGTGGTCGTGTTCCTGTGGGGGTTTGACGGGATACTCGCTAAGCTGAGCACTCCGAAGCTCGGAGTCACCCGTATCGCAGTTCTCATCGCCGTCGTCGATGGGCTAGTGTACTTCTTGGGTTTCTACTACTGGCGCGACAACATGCCCATAGCATTCGGAGACGGTGTCCTTGCGGCAACTTCCTGCATTGTTGGCGCGGTTGCCTACATCTGTTACTTTGAGTCTATCACGGACGGTCAGATCGTCATCGCAGGGACCATATCTGCGGCCTACCCTGCTCTGACTGTTATCGGTGCACTCGTCTTCCTATCAGAGACTTTGACAACGACCCAGGCGATATCGCTCGTCGCGATAATCGGCGGTGTGATAGCCCTGTCATACGAACCGAACCCCGGCTCAGAGCACGCG
>Ga0116202_10001111_pt1 | contig 15729 bp, 11 predicted proteins | sample LakKivw325mmetaG_FD_94479 | JGI IMG/M metagenome (GOLD analysis project Ga0116202, IMG submission 94479) | Anoxic lake water microbial communities from Lake Kivu, Rwanda to study Microbial Dark Matter (Phase II) - Lake Kivu water 325m metaG | ecosystem: Environmental > Aquatic > Freshwater >...
GAGCACGACGATGCGTACCGACCCTTCCGCCCCGCACACCCCACCTGCACCGATCTGGCAGGCCGTCACACCCGTGAGTACCTCCAGTGCCTCCAGCTCGGTGACTATCTCGCCCTCCATCACCTGCAGGCCCGGTATGTGCGGCCGGCATATCTCGGGCACGGTCGCCAGCATCTGGGCGATCTCGCGCAACGGCTCGGCTATCTGTTTTTCCAGGCCGATGGGGATTATCGCGTGCAGGCCGCGGCCATGCACCGGCCCCACCAGGCCGCCCCAAGTGCCGCCACGGGGGTCTCCCACCAGCAGCCCGGCGCAACCATCGGCGTAGTCGAGCGCGTTGGCGCCCTTGATGACCACATCGCCCGGGTTCATCTCGGGTGCCGCCTCTTTGACGCCGAGGCCGTCCACGATCTCTCCGTTCCTGAACACAACCTCGGGCATATTGCCGGCGAATACCTCGCGCCCACGCTTGGAGCCGGGGGGCAGCGTACTGCCCAGGCAGTAGGCGCCCTTGTCAATGGCTTTGCCGAGCAATTCCTCCAGGACATAGGCGTTGGTTGTGCCCTTGGCCACCGCCACCATGCCGCTTTCCATGGCGGCCTTGACGCATGGCATGGCGGCCACGCCTTTGCCGATAAGCCGCTTGCCTGCAGCAACGGTGAGTATATAGGAAGTAGCGCGTTCTTCTACCATAATATTCCACTCCTTCGGCACGCTCAGCGGCCGTGGCGTGAATGGGTGGGTTCAGCAAGTATAGCAACAAGAACAGGCTGTTGGCAAGCTGGACGCCGTCTCTGGGCGTTTCAGCGACGGCGCAAGTCACCTCAGGTCTCTCCGGCGGCTGCCGCATCGCTACCGGAACTGCCCCGCAGCCGCCACCCGTCAGCAGAGGACCTGCCCGACGCCGGCCGGGCAGGTCCTCTGGCAACACGCGCTTGGGCCCGTTCCCTCAGCTCTTGATGATGCGGTCCAGTTGCGCCGCCGTATCGTAGACCATCTGCTCGGGGAACTGCGGATACGGGCTCAGCTCGGCCGTCAGGTACCCGTTATATCCAATTCCGCGCAAGGCGTTGATTACGCGCGGATAGTCAACGTTGCCCGTCAGCAGTGCCACGAAGTTGCGGGTAGTAGTGTTGAAATCCTTGATATGCACCTTGACGATCCGCTCGCCCAGAATGTCAATCCACTGGTGCGGGAAGCCGTACAGCAGGATATTGCCGACGTCGAAGTAAGCCTTCACCAGCTCGTGGTCAAAGCCGTCAATGTAGTCACGGAACTCCAGCGGGCTGAGCAGGAACTTGTTCCACACGTTCTCGAGGGCCATGGTGACCCCCAGGTCCTCGGCCGCGGGCAGCAGCTCCCGAATGCTCTTCTGTGACAGATCAAAGGCAGCGGCATACGATACGTCCTCGGTGACCACGCCGGGCACTACCAGGACGGTGTCCGCTCCCGCCCAACTTGCCACCCGCAGGGCGTGCCTGATGCCCTCAACGCCGTCAAGCCTCGTATCCTCGTCGGTGCTTGACAGTGGCAACTGCCAGTGCGTTCCTCCCATGACGCTATGGATTTTCAGCCCGACATCCCCGGCGACCTCAGCAACGGCCTCGACCTCTTTTTGCGTCTTGAAGCTGGGGATCTCAATGCCGTCCAGGCCGGCTTCCTTCGCCAGAACCAGCTTGTCACGGGCCGATAATTTTGCCGGCAAGCTACCATAACACATCGCTTTTTTCACTAGGCTGCCTCCCATGCGTGGAGTTGTGTCCGCCAGGAATGACCTTCGCCGCTCTTCTTGGCATTTCCTCTTGGCGAACGCAAAAAAGCCTGCGCCGGGTTGCAGCGCAGGCGTGAAACACCCAGCACGCCCTCAAACGTCATCGGGACTCCCTCGCCATCGGCTGCAGTTCGTCGGTTGGCGCGGTGCCGGGGACTTCGCCCATCTCCTCACATCCAGCCGGTCTCATAGGCCGTGTCGTACGTGGCGACGACATTCTCCGGCGGAGTGATGACCTGGATGTTGTGGCAGGGGCCGAGCATGTAACCGCCGCCCTCACCGAGGATGCGTATGTTGTCAACTACCTCCTGCTTGACTTCTTCGACCGACCCAAAGGGAAGTGTGTACTGGTTGTCCATTGCGCCCATGAAGACCAGATCATCGCCGAAGTCGCGCTTGAGACCCTCGCGGTCCATGCCCTTGCAGCGCCACTGCACCGGCTCCAGCACGTCAATTTCGATCTCCACCATCTGCGGCAGGTTGTCTCTGGGCGATCCGTCGCTGTGGTGGAACGCAAATGCCCCTGCCTCGTGGACCAGGTCAATCATCCGCTTCATGTGGGGCACCAGGAACTCGCGGATGTGCTGCACGGAGATGAAGAGGCCGTTCTGGCCGCCCACATCCTCCGCCACCCAGGTCCAGATTACCTTGCCGGGGATCTGCTCGTATATCCTCGCCGCATCTTCATAGCGCAGATCGCACAGCTTGCCCATGCAGTAGTGGGCAATCTCGGGCTTCTCGACCAGGTCCATGTACGCGCGTTCCACGCCGCGCAGGAACTTGAATGCCGCGAACTCCTCGTAGTAGCCTCCCTGGACGACCCAGTCCTCCTTGCCGTCAAGCTGCTGCGCAATTCCGGAGTAGTCCCACCAGTCCGGATCCGGCCACTGGTAGTTGTCCTCAATCTCCTCGACCGAGTCATATTGCGCCAGAGGGTGGTACACGGCGTCGTGATATGCCCCCTCGCCGTAGTCGGTGTACTGATAGCCCACGCCGAAGACGTTCCTGTCCCCCTCGATGGGCGGCCCTACGTACCGTGGCGAGACGGTGACCACGGGGTCTATGTGCAGCCGCTCTTTCATGGCCGCGACCGTATTACAGCCCAGGTATGCCAGCAGCTTGTCGGTGAACTCCTGGGTCGCCCTGTAAGTCAGGGGGACGCGGTCATAGCTCTCTCTGTTCAGCAACGCCAGCCAACGCTCTCGTGGCGTCATCACCGTCTCCTCCCGCAGCTACATGCGTCACAGCCCACGCAATCTTCACGTGGGCTGCAAGTTCCCATCATATGAGGGCCGCTTCTGAACGGCATACGACATCCGCAATGCCACCCGGGCAAGCATGCGCGGCGCGCTCAGAACGGCAGCAGCGTGATTGACTGAGATACAAGCGCAAATGCAATGGATAGCATTGAGACCAGCCCCATGCCGCAGGCGAAACCGGCGTACAGAACGGGCGGCCATCGCCTCCAGTTCTCCTCACCGAAGCGCTTGCGCATGTAGTAACGCCCGATGAGGGCTCCTGCAAACTCCGGGAAAACAAAGTGCGGCATCAAACTGAGGCCGCGGATGAAGCCGTATATCAGCAGCACCGGCGCATTCAGTACGTTGAGCAGCCAGTATGTGAATATGCCGAAGCCCAGTCCGCCCGCCATCAGCCACGGTTTTATCGCTCGCTGGAACATCTCGGCATGGCCGCCCTCGGAAGTGGACGAGTACCACAGCCACTGCTGCAGAGCGGTGAAGTCCCAGAACTTCTGGGCATATGGATACTGAACACTGGGGATCGGGTTGAGCCGCCAGATGTAGCTCCAGAACATGAAGCTGCAGATGATGATGATCGGGAAGGTCAGCAACTCCGCCTTCAGGACGGACGTGAATTTGGTGCCGGTCAGCTCGACCTCGCGGAATTTCTGGCTGGTAGCGCCGTAATTGCTAAGGGGAATCGGCGCGAACCAGATGTCAACGCCCTTATATCCGCTGAAGATGAACGTCGCCTCGCGGATCATCGGGAAGGAGATGAACTGGCCGGTCAGTCCCACCATTCGCGCATTGATGTAGGATTGGAAAGGCGTCCACAGATAACCGTACACGAGCACGAAAACGATCGGGAAATCGGGCACCAGGATCTTGCACAGAATCACATAGCCTGTGGTAGTCAGGAAGAATAGAGCCAGACAGGTGTACGGGTTGAAGTCCCCGCGCTCGTACTTCGGCTCTCCGAATCCCAGTGCGCCTCCGGTGTCGCCTGAGCGACGTGCGTCTATGTACTGGGTAGCGCTCTTGTATATGCCTATGAAGGCGACGGCGAACGCCGTGCCGATCCCGAACGACAGCCAGATATCAATCTGGGACGCCCACAGCGTACGCGTCGACTCCATGCCCGGTCTCCAGGTGGGCATGTAACCTGCTCTCTGCACTATCGGGTTGACGATCAGCGTAGCCGCCGCGCCGCTGAAGGAGCCGGCGACCATCCAGAACGGCAGGACAAAGCCCAGGAATATGGCGGAGATGTTGGTGCCGATGCCGGTCGCGGCACCCGGCAGGATCGACTCGGTGCCGGCCGTGAAGTCAATCCACGGGATGGGCAATATCGCCACCGGCTGCACCAGCATGACACCTGTCAGCGTCGGCAGGGCTACATAGATGAAGCCGAAGGCTATCCCGATCATGCTGCCGATGGAGAACACCCGCCAGCGCCAGGTCTCTTCCTTGCTCGACGCTTCGGCCAGGGCCGTCGCTCCCTGTGCGCTGATCGGCGCCATTGGGTAGGGGAGCTTCTCGCCGTCCGACATCAGCCGGTAAAGAACGTAGCCGAACGTGAACCAGGCGATGCGGGAGAATATCTGGGTGGCGAATAGAACGGCGATCGCCGCTCCCCAGTCGCGGTGAACGAAGGTGCGATTGCGGATTGCAGGCGAGTCGGGAGGTGGAGTCACCCAGTTGGGCACCTGGTCGCCGAGACCGCCGGGAGCCGAGGCTCGTAGGAACTGGTTCCATACCAGGCCCGCGAACGGGCCGCCGGCAAGCGCCAGGCCGCCGGACATGGCCGTCAAGCCGCCGGCGATGTAGTAGAGGATGTATACTTCCTGCCGCGTCAGGGTCGTGAGGGACCGGCGCGCCACCTCGGTGAACAGGATGATCGTCGTCCACTCCGCCGCCGGACCCATCGTCTGACCGGCGACCAGACCGAGGTATATCGAGCCGGGCATCATCACAAAGCCGATGAAGAGCGCGCCGATGATCGTCTTCCACCCGAAGCCTTCCTTGTACTGCTCGGGCGCCTCCATCAGGTCGCGGTATTCCTGGAGCTCCTCAATCTCCCGCATCTTCGCCATAGGAGTGCTTACTCCACTTCAAGAGAATTGGCGTACAAAGCGCTGTTTAGCATACTATACTTGGGTCATTTCCTGCAACCGGGTGGCGACTCCTTCTCAGCCCAGAAAAATCACCTGGCGCCGGCCTTGCTGCCTGCCGGCCCCCATACCGGGGCCGACGTCGGACCTACTGCACCCCCGCATTTGCCTGCACCATGTCGCGCAGGAGGCTCTGGGCCTGGCCGCTCATGAACAGAATGCCTATCTGCTGCTCCACTCGCTCCGGGTACATTGCCAGATACAGCTTGCCGGCATCCACTTCCGCCGGCACCAGCAGCTCAATCTCGGCCAGCAGCTCCTGCTTCCTGCCGGCGAACTCGGCCTCGTCCATCGCCAGGACGCGGTCGAGGAAATCCCGCAGGTCCTGCAGCTTCGCCTCCTCAAGCTGGCCGTCACCGGCTTCGTTCACCGCCTTCAGGAGCTTGTCCCCCTGCTGTCGCTTCTTGACCTCGTCAAGGTCCTTCACCGTCTGCTCGAGCACACTGAGAATAACCGTCTGTGCTTCGTTTTTCACATCCCGTCTGGGCACCAGCCCGAACCCTCCTCGCGCCAGGGCGGTGAGCTGCTCGGGTGTGAGCAGAGCCCGGATCTTGGCTGTGGTTGCGGCGGCATCGCCGGTCAGCGCGCGGATCTCCCTGTACCCCTGCCTGTATAGCTGGACGTCTGCACCGGTCGGCTGTTCGCCACGCAGCAGCCGCTGGCGAAGCTGTTCGAGGTCCTCCCAGGTCTGTTGCGCAGTATCCGACGTACCTGCTTCCAGCACCTGAAGTATCCCCTCGAGTTGCTCAGCCGTCAGTTGCAGGGGAGCCAGGCGCAACAGCAGCGATACATCCTGCAGTACGGAGCCGGTCATCGCCAGGATCATGCGCCCTGCTTTCTGTTGTCCGAGCGCAGGTATATCTGCAGCGCCAAGCCCGACCGTCGCCGCCAGCACAATCGCCAAGTACCGCATTCTGACCATCACTTCCGCCTCCCGGCGCTCGAGACTGATAGCCGCGCCTGCCTCAGTGGGTTGCCGCATCCGGAAGCAGCGTTCGAAGCCTCGCGATGTTGGCATCAACCACGCCGGATTCGTCAATATTGTCAAGCTGCTGCCAGACCAGCAAGGCATCCTGCAGTCTGCCCGATTTCTCCAATGCGTGAGCGTAGCTGCGCGCGCTGATTGCCGGAGCGCCAAGCTCGAAGCTCTTCTTCAGGTACTTCACGGCCGCCCGCAAATGGCCGTGGTGCATGTAGTAGAAGCCCAGCTCGAAGTAGGCTTCCCAATCGTCCGGGTTGGCGCTTGCGGCCCTGCGATAGGTTGATACTGCGGCTCCGTGGCGGTTCATGGACCATTGCAGCCACGCGGTGACCGCGTACACCTCAACCCACGAGGGGTCGAGGAAGACGGCCGCCTCGTTGCAGCGGATTACCTGGTCGTAGTTGCCCTCATGGAACCACACGTCGGCCTCGTCAACCAGCGCCTGCACTGCCACGTCCAGAAGCTCATCCCAGTCATTTGCGACCAGTGGGGTCTCGAAGAACGGCCCCTGCGGTGCACTCACCTTGGCGGAGGCCAACGCCGCTGCGACCTGGCTGAGGAAGGGATCGCCGGTGCACGGGTTCTGGCGGATCAGATTGCGGGCGCGCTTGTCACCGATCTGGTTCAGGCCGAACAGCGCATAGTACTGCAGCCAGGGATCACCCTCGTACAGGGCGGCCTTGGCCCCCTCGTACCCATACGGACTGCCGCGCTGAGCCATCGCCACGCCGGCCTGTATCCGCACCTGCCGATCGCTGTCGCTGAGGCCGTCGGCCAGCGGCGCCGCCAGAGCGATATCTGTGCCGATCTGCCCGAGGACGAATGCCGCCTTGCGCCGCTCTGTCGTCGAGCCGTGCAGGAGTTTCTCGCCCGCTATCCACACCAGCTCTTTGTCCTGGCCGCGCAACAGCGGTAGTGGCGCCCAGGGGGACCGTTGCTCGGCGGGTTGGCGCTCTTCCGCGCGGCAGATGGTGCTCGCCAGCAGCACCAGCAGTACCACGATGGACGCACCTGGCATCCTACTCATTTCGTTATCTCCACTCAACACGCCGCAATGGCCGTTGTGAGGCTAATTCGCTAGGTAACCCGGCCTGTCCTGCTCGGGTTTGACAACGCTCCAGGACGGGTATACATACAGTGCCAAAGCCTCTAGAGGCTTGACATATACCGAAGCCGTAAGGTGAAGCTTGAAAACCTGAACGAAGGGAGGTGGAGGACGGCTAGTATGGAAGCAGTCACCACCGGGAACTCGCCCCGCCTGCCCCGATGAAAACAGCGCGAAGGCACGGAGCCGAATGTCGTATCACGGCCGCCTCGCAGGAAGAAGAACTTCCAACAGATGCATCGGGCACAGGCACGAAACCGGGCGAGTTCTTTGGCTTTTGGCAGCGCGGAAAGAATTTTTCCCCCTTTTTTCGGCCAGAGAAGGAGTCCGGGTTTGAGGTGTCGAATAGAGGGGTAGGCTATAGCCGGAAGTCGGAGAGAGCAGTAGCGGTGGGGATCAAGAGCACGGGGACTGATGCCTATGATTGTAGCAAGCTCACTCCGCCCGAAGGCCGCAACGGGGTAAAACAAGAGCGGTCACTTGACAACTAAAACGCCGAGGGGAGTGGTGCCTATGTATGTACTAATTTCCCTGAGGACCCCGACCCGCTGAGGGGTAATTCGGCGGCCCAGGCAAATACCACGGACGTACGGGATTGATGCCTATGGGTGTAGGAAAGCCGTAACGGACCTAGACGCTGACTAAGAATCAGCGTACCGTAAAAATCTCAAGCCCGCCATCTGCGCAGATGGCGGGCTGTAATTTTTTTCAGTATGCGCAGCAGGTCTTACAGCCTTTCCGCCCCGGAAATGCAGGTCAGTCATCCGCTGCGTTGAACGCCGCCAGCAGCCGCAAGTCCTCGTCTTCCAGTGCCCTGGCGTGGAAAATGCACGCCGCATCTATGCCCCGGTCGCGCAGGTACTCCAATTGCTGCATCATGTCTTGCGGCGATAGCGTTCCCAGGCTGCTCTTGCGTCCGACCCCGGGATACAGGCGCACAGGCGCTCCTTCGAGAAGGCGTGTATGCTCTTCGACGAAGCGCTGGAAGCGGTCGAAGCAGGGGTTGTAGCTCATCGGGCAGACGAAATCCAGCATCCCGCTGTGGCACCACTCTGCCCAGTCCTGGCCCTCAAGCACGGCATCCTTCAAGTAGCGCGCCCGCGCGGCCAGTGACAGCGGCAGCTCACGCTCGGCGCAGATTTCATACAGCTCCCAGGCGACCTCGCCCACAAGTCCTCCCCGCATCTTCGCCTCCACATAGGCCACGCCCGGACTCGCCAGGTCCTCTTCGTCGGGGACCTCCTTGCCGAACCATTGATCCCGCACGGCCCGACATCTGGCGCACACGCAGGGGTGTTCGTTCAGAACCGATGAGTTCGGGTACCTGACCGCGTCCATGTGCAACCCGCCGCACGCATAGTTGTCCAGCAGCTCCTCGGACACCTGACAGATCAGCTCCACATTCTCGTACCACGCCGGATCCGTCCACTTCCTGGACCAGTCTGGCAGCTCCTTGCCGGGCCGCTCCAATGGCACATAGTAGCCCTCGTCCTCGCTGAACCCCGGCGTCACTCCACCCAGGCCGACGATGGGATGCACCTCCATGCCGGTCTCTCCGGCGACCTCGATTATCGGGCCTAGCAGATCGCGTTGTGGTGGCCCCAGCGCAACGCTCTCGAATATGGCCTGACCGCCGCTGGTCACAAAGGGAATGTACTTGCCGATACCTGCTTCGCGCAGCTTCCCCAGCCACGTCCTGATATCGGCGACTGAGTCTTTGCCCTCGGGGAATTCACTGGCCGGATGTCCCCAGACCGCTATGTCCATGATAGATCGGCTCCTTCTCGTTGTTGGTTTGTTTTACTGCCATGCAATTCTCGGGCCGCCGATGTCTTCGGCGACTGCACCCAGTATCGTTACCTTCCCCGGCGCTGTTTGCAGGTAAGAGGCGGGCACCAGGGGAGTGACCGGCCCGTGAGTTGCCAGCCGCGTGATGAACCGCTGCCAGCTCATCCCGCCACCCATGTAGGCATCGCACCAGAAGCTGCGGTACTGAGCGGTCAGGAACAGATGCGGGCCGATGGTGTAGGCGCACGGCGGTATTGACGACCAGTCGCCGCCGGCCCGCAGGGAGTTGTGCAGGATGGTCATCGGGTGCAGGCGGACGTGGGCCGCCCGGGCCTGCCGCCAGATGTGCTCATCCCCGCCGAATTCCGCCCACAGGTGCGGATCCCAGAAGGCGAAATGGCCGGACCACCCAATGCCCCCGTAAACGACCTCCGCGCCCTGCCCGTCAGACGCCTCCATCACCATGTCATCATAGTGGTCAATGTTGTCCGGCCCGGGGAAGTGCACGCGGGCCGCATCCGGCCTGAGGTCCTCCCTTATCCCTGCGAAGAGAACGCTGCCGGCGATGTTGTCGAACGACCACGGCGACCGCTTGTCTATCGTGGAGCCGTCCTCGTAGGCATATTCATCCATGAAGAACAGATGCACGTGGCTCATGTCGGTGCCGGCGGCGTTGATCTTCTCAGCCAGCAGCGGGTATTGCCCGGTGGGGCCGACGGGGAAGATCGCTACAAACGGCCGGCCCTGCTCAGCCGCCTGCACAATGCGGCCGTGCATGTCCTGCGCAAGCGCCTCGTAGAGGTCGGCGGCCTCCTCGATAACCTCTATGGCGAAATCCGCGTGGTGGTGCGGCTCGCGCCGGGCAATTTCGGCCTTGCTTATCTTCCGCACATAGGCGCAAGCGTCCGCATCGCGGAACGGCAGGATGTCCAGCAGGTCTCTGCCAAACGGCATCTGCTCCTAAGCCTCCTGTGAACTCGGGAAGAAGCTCGCCAGTTGCTGTACCGGGGCGGTACGGTTGAAGCGGCGGCAGAGCGCGAACGGCTCCGCGAAGTCAACACCGCAGGCGGCTCCGTAGTGGCGGGCGGCGGCCTCCACCTGCGCGAATATGTCGGTGTGGTGATGTTCCTGCAGGTACTTGTGCTGGCTTTCATGGCACTTGAGGGCTTCCATCTTCAGTTGGAACGTCTCGCCGATGTCCACGTACACGGCCGGCAGAAACGGCGTCCCCGGCATCGGCGCGCAGTGCAGCACCCACGGTATTCCCGAGGACGGCGGGGAATCGCTCACGATGGCCGCATTGGCGGCATTGATGCCGGCATTGAGGGCGACCTCGGCGGCATGGCGATGGTGCTGGTGATAGTCATCCAGAGGCGCTACCAGCATCAGGTGCGGGTCCACGCGGCGGATCAGGTTGCGGAAGCTCATCTCCATGGCCTGGTAGTCCTCGTGGTAGTGCTGCATGAAGTCGTCATCGCCGTAGTCGAGCCATTGCAGCTTGACGCCCAGCATCTTGCAGACGGCCAGCATCTCGGCATGTCGCGTCGCCGCCCGGGTGGTGGGGTCGGCACCGGCCAGGCCGCCCATGTTGCCGTTGCAGGCCACGGCGAGGGTCACGTCAATGCCCGCTCTAGCCTGCAGCGCCAGCGTCCCGGACATCACACATTCGTCATCGGGGTGAGCGATCACCGCCAGCACCCGCAGCTCTTCGGCCATGATGCCACCTCATCTCATTGTGCTTCCTGGGGAAAGATTCCGCCCGCGGCCTCGAAAACCTGCCACGGGCGATAGGACAATGCAGGAGGATGCACCGCTATGGCGAATTCCTACAAGACGGGATATCTTATCTGAGAGCTTGATCTCGTTATCTGGTCAAGGAGAGTGCAACCATGCGCCGAGGACCTTTGGGATTCACCCTGATTGAGTTACTGGTAGTCATCGCGATCATTGCCATACTCGCCGCCATCCTCTTCCCCGTGTTCTCTCGAGCACGGGCGAAAGCGCGACAGGCATCGTGTCTCAGCAATGTCAAGCAGTTGGTGCTTGCCTGCCTGTCTTACGTCCAAGACTATGACGAGACGCTCCCTCGGTCAGGCTGTAACACCACAGGATATACCTGGAGAGCGACAGTCTATCCGTATGTGCGAAACAGGCAAGTCTTCGTGTGTCCGGAGCGTCCGCAACTCAATGGGTTTCTGGCCTGGGACGGAACAAGTCCGGATGCTAGTGATACAGCTCTGACGTCATGCGGGTATGGCATCAACGTCGCCCACGGCGCGGAGGGGTCAACCATCCAGCCCCCAGCCGGAAGCTGTTTGGCCGAGATACAAGCGCCCTCGCAAACCATGCTAGTGGCCGATGATGACGACTGGTATTTCTGGTGCGGTTCCACTGCACATGGCGCCGCCATTTCGAAGCAGGACGCCACCGCTCGACACAACGACGGCGCCAATCAAGGGTATGTTGACGGACATGCAAAGTGGCTCGAATGGTCCAAGCAGCGATGCACCGGCACAAGCGACTGCCCTTGGGATCTGCAATAGGCTGGTGCAGTAGGGATGGTCACAGTGTGACTTCCTAACACGTCCGGCTGGCCGTTGCTCCATCTGCAGATAGCACACCGCCCGCGGGTCCCGAAACCTGCCGCGGGCGGCCATTACGTTGCGATTCTGCTATTGAGGGAGGTTATAGCTAGGAAGCGCTCGGTTTCGTGAACCAGGCCATTGGAGCCACCGTCCACGCATCGGAGCCCAGGCGCAGATGCACCTTGGAGGGCCATTCAATAGTACCGTTCCCCGTACACGTTTTGTCTTCCCCTATGGAGATGTTGCAGCCCTCTTGCATGTGCTGGATCACTACTGTGTGCCAGCGATTGGCAGGCAAACTCCCAGCGGGTAGGTTGCCGAGAGGAACATCCTTGGACTGTGTGTCTTTCTGTTCACTAATCTCCGCAGAACCATTAGTTCGCACCTTGCAGGTGACTATCCTCTGGTCGTTGGGTCCGAGGATCTGAACGTAGCCTGCTCGAATAGCTTGAAGGTTCTGGCTCTCTTTGGCACGAGGGAGTTGCTCTGCTTCTTTCTGCTCCACTTCCTCAACCTGGGGAACTGCGACTTTGACCTCGACGCGATGCAACTCCTGTGGTTCCTCCGACATATTCATGTATGCCGACAGGTACTCGTTCTGTTGGCTACCCGATTCCCCCCGTACGAAGGTGAAGGGGTGAGAAGTCTCCCGCACATCGGGGACGAGGCCGCCGTCAGGCGCAAAGAACAGGCGTGGTGGCAAGAGCCGTGCGGTCTTGCCTATCGTCATCGCGGCTCTCATTGCCTCGATGCGCTCCCGTTGCTGCCTCGCAACGCATATGCAGACGCGTCGTTTCGCCACCTCGCTCCACACACATATAATCCCGCTCACGATCGTTATGAGACCGGCGACGACCCCAATTCGTTCAACAACGGATAATTGAAGGAACCAATCTATCAATTCTCTCATGCTTGCCACCTAGACAAGCCCGCAGGAGAGTCCACAGTATCTCTTCCCTCCCGCTCAATAGATACGCGAATGTGTTCCTTCGCGGTGCGCGACAAGCAGTGGCACCGCGCATAAGACCTGCCACAGGCGGATGGATGGATTATCTCCTAGTGAGGCAAGCTTCCAGTCTGCCGCCTCCTTACTTCCCCAGCAGCTCCTTGATGTTGCGCAGCAGCTTTTCGGGTGAAGGGATGTTCTCATTCTCCAGCGGAGCGGCCATCGGCGGCGGCACATCATGGGCGGCCACGATGCGCACCGGCTTTTTCAATACCTCGAAGCACGCCTCCTGTGCCTTGTAGGCGATATGCTCCCCGTAACAGCCGATGGACGGCGCTTGCTGCACGATGAGCAGCAGGCCGGTCTTGCGCACCGACTTGACGATGATGTCGGTGTCCAGCGGCAGCAGCGTGCGCGGATCAACTATCTCCACCGCGATGCCCTCCGCCTCGGCCATCTGTGCGGCCTCCTCAGCCACGTGGCGCATGAACGAGTAGGCCACCACGGTAATGTCGGACCCCTCGCGGGTGATGTTGCCGACGCCCAGGGGAATGGTGTATTCGTCCTCCGGCACCGCGTCCTTTGATGTGTAGAGGTGCTGGTGCTCGATGAAGATGACGGGATTGTCATCGCGGATGGAGCTTTTCAGCAGGCCCTTGAGATCGTAGGCCGTGGATGGCGCAACGACCTTCAGGCCGGGGAACATGGTGACGATGGCCTCCAGGCTCTGCGAGTGCTGCCCGGCATAGCCCATGCCGCCGCCGATGGTGGTGCGAATGACCATCGGCTGTGTCGCATTGCCGCCGAACCTGTAGCGGTTCTTGGCGGCCTGGTTGCCGATCTGGTCCATCGTCATGGGCACGAAATCAATGTACATGATTTCGGCGACCGGGCGCAGGCCCGCCATCGCGGCGCCCGCCGCCGTTCCGCAGATGCCTGCTTCCGAGATCGCGGCATTGAACACCCGCTCGCGGCCGAACATCTCGAAAAGCCCACGGGTAGCGCCGAACGCCCCCCCGTAATCGGCGACGTCTTCGCCATAGACGATGACTCGCCTGTCTCGCAGCATCTCTTCCATGAGCGCCTCGGCCACCGCGTGCCGGGCAAGAATCCGGCCCTGGCCGTCTCTGCGCGCCTTCTCCGGCTCGGCAAGAAGCTGGTCGGCGGGAGTCTGCCACTGCTGGCCGATGTCCTCAGACGTGGTATCCGCGTACAGGCCCTCGTAGATGGTGCCGGGGTCCGGATCGGTGGCTGCGCCGGCCATGACGGCGGCTTTCTCCACCCGCGCCGCTGCCGCTTGCTTGCGGGCCTCAACGCCATCGGCATCCAGCACATTGTTCTCGATGAGCTGCTGCGGGAAGGTCTTCAGCGGGTCAATGTCCAGCCACGCGCACTCCTCGCTGTCGCTGCGATAGGTCTCGCAGTTGTCCGAGAGCGAGTGGCCCTTGTAGCGGTAGGTGAGACATTCCAGGAGCACCGGCCCTTCACCGTTGCGGCATTTCTCGGCGGCTCGCGCAACCGCATCGCGCACCGCCAGCGGGTCCATGCCGTTGACGACCTCGGCGTGCATGTTGGCATCGTTGTAGCCGGCACCACGCCGGGCCAGACGCAGGATCCCCGTCACCTCGCCCACCTGCTGGCCGGTCATGCCGTACTGGTTGTTTTCTATGAGATAGACAACCGGACAGCCGTTCTTGAACTGCGCCATCGCGGCGAAGTTGTACGACTCATGCGCGATCCCGTTGTTGGCCGCGCCATCGCCTACCAGGCATACGCAGATCCTGCCATTGCCCAGCTTGTCGGCGGCCATCGCGGCACCCGTCGCCATCGCATACGAGCCTCCGACGATAGCATTAGCGCCCAGGTGGCCGACGTGGAAGTCGGCGATGTGCATTCCCCCGCCGCGTCCGCGGCAGTAGCCCTCCTCCTTGCCGAATAGCTCCGCCATGGTCCGGAACAGGTGCTCGAGCAGGGCCGCTTCATACACCGAGGTACGGTCGGAGCGGTCGAACTCATGCTTCGCGGCAGCTTCGCCGAGGAACTGCAGCAGCTTCTCCACATCTGCCCGCTCCAGCGCGAAGGCGCCTTTGGCTATCGAGTGTCCGTGACCGCGGTGGGTGGAAGTGATGTAGTCGTCCGGGTTGATGGCCGACATGGTGCCGACTGCGACGGCCTCCTGCCCGATGGACAGGTGCGTAGCGCCGATGAAGCGGAAGTCCGGAAGCGGCTTGTAGCGGCCGCTCTTGAGCTGCACGATGGTCTCCTCGAAGGTGCGGATGTGCAGCATGTGGTCGTATATCCTCAGGGCCTCTTCGGCGGGCAAGTCGGCGGCCAGCTCGGTCCCGAGGTCGCCTGTATACGTGAACTGCGGTATCGGCGGAATCTCTATCAGACCCCGCTGGAAGCTCGGCAGTACATCAATGTCTTTTGGCATGTGCGTTACCTCTATCCCCACAGTCTAAGGCACCGGCCCGACAGCCGGTGTCATTCATGGCCGGACGAGAGCCTACAATCGGATGGCAAGGGTATTGCCTTCTTGGAAAGATGAAGTGCGTCCCTGGCGCGGGCGGATTTGCGGCGGACAGTTTCTGCAGCGCAATCTTCCTGGCGGGCATATTATTGCATATTGGAGCAGCTTTGTCTAACGTTGGCCAGACCGCCGATTCGTTTGATGGAAGGGCCTCTGCGGAAGGAACATTGGGCCAAGCCGGGGAAGATATCATCCTCTATCCGGCTGCAGCGGAATCTGCAGCACTCGTCTCAATCTAAGGGGGCCTTTGCCTTGAAACGCTTCCTGCCCGTTGTGTGTCTCGTAGTCGCCGCTGGCATACTGGTATCACTGGCCGGCTGCCACGGCAGCGGAATACTTGGCGCGCTCGTAAGGCACGACATCACCGCGGCCCAACTTCAAGCGATGATGCTGGATGGACAACCCCTCCTGCTCATTGACGTGCGGACCTATGAGGAATTCACCTCCGGCCACATTCCGGACAGCCTCAACCTCCCGTTGGATGACATCGAAGAGTGGAAGGGGCTTCTCGACAAGCAGATGCGGACCTGCTGCATCTGCGGAGTCGGCGGCCGCAGCCAGACCGCAGCCGACACTCTGGTGGCGGACGGCTTCCTGCAAGTGTACAACC
>Ga0116202_10001113_pt1 | contig 15718 bp, 16 predicted proteins | sample LakKivw325mmetaG_FD_94479 | JGI IMG/M metagenome (GOLD analysis project Ga0116202, IMG submission 94479) | Anoxic lake water microbial communities from Lake Kivu, Rwanda to study Microbial Dark Matter (Phase II) - Lake Kivu water 325m metaG | ecosystem: Environmental > Aquatic > Freshwater >...
AAGGAATTCAAACTCCTCCCAGCTTGCAGAGTTCGAAAAACAAATGGCCACGAAAGTTTTAGAAACCCTCAAAGGAATTCACTGATCTGTGTGCAATTTATTAAAAAAGGAAAGAATATAAATCTGTTATTGAATTGCTTGTCTGTAAAATAAGGTGGGAATAGTTAACACCCCTTTCAAACAGTCCTTGACATTCCTTCGAGTCGAGATTTATACTTCGCTTCGGATGGTTGGATGGGTCAATTCACAAAAAAGACTCACACGGCAACTGCGGCCGGAAGCCGGATTTTTATTATCCGTTTTCAAAACGCAATCATTTTAATTTTAGGAGGGAAAAATGCTAAAGATTCGAAATTTGATTGTCTTCACCATGGCTTTGGCCTGGGTCGTTGCCTTTGCCAGCGCTGATGTCTATCTGAAACAGCGGGTCAGCCAACCCCAAGCCAAGAACCCAAAAGACGTTGAACAAATTCATGAAACTTGGATTACGCCGACAAAAGTCAGAAACAATGCCGGTGATCAATCCAGCATCTTCGATGTTGAGAAGAACCTGCTGATTGCGATCGACCATGCCAAGAAGAAATACACGGAAATCCCGCTCGACTTTTCAGGCGCCGCTACCGCAGAGGATCAACAAAAGATAGCCAATCTGCCGGGCTTTATGAAGAATATAATGAAGACGGAAGTCAGTGTCCAGGCGACCAACGAGCAGAAACAGATCGGCCAGTGGTCGTGCTTGAAATATCTCCAGACGCTTAAGATGAGCGGGGTCTCATCCGAAAGTGAGATCTGGGCGTCTGAAGATATCAAGATCAGCACCGATGTTTACAATAAATTCAGTGCTGCCCTGATGGCTAGCCTGCCCGGCTTTTATAAGATGCTCAAAGACATAATGAAGGAATGCGAAAAGATCAAAGGGGTCGTGGTCTATGAGAAAACGACGAGCAAGATGATGGGAAAAAATGTGGAGACGACGATGGAGCTGCTCGAAGTCAAAGATGTGGATGCGCCCGCCGATCTCTTCGCCGTTCCGGCTGGATATAAACAGGAAAAATTCAAGGAAAAATAATATAAGACTCGGGACTTATCTCTTCAGCCGTTTGACGAGCTCTTTATTTTTATCGTAGATGTTGATGACCAGCGGCATATCGCCGGGAAGAGCATGCGTCCCGCAGGCATGGCAGGGGTCATAAGGCCTGAAAGCCATCTCGGCCATGTTCAGCAGCCCCTCCGAGACCTTGCCTCCTTTGATAAAGGCTTTGGCCGCTTTTTCGATCGACATGGTGATCGCCGCCGCGTTGTTGATCGTGGCCACGATCAGGTTGGCTTCGGTGATTATTCCTTTTTCATCTGTCTTATAATGGTGAAAGAGGGTGCCCCTCGGCGCTTCAACAACTCCCACTCCTTCAGTCGGAGTCTGGGTAGGGATATTTCGGATGTTGGGACTAGTAATGTCTTTGTCTTCTAAAAGCTTGACCATGGCCTCGGAAGCCTGCAAAGCTTCGATGAGCCTTGCCCAGTGGAAGGCTAAGGTGTTGTGCACGGGCTTGCCGCCCAATGTCTTGTACATCCTATCATAATGTTCTTGAGCTAAGGGAGTGGCCATGCCGTCAGAAGCGTTGAGCCTTGCCAGCGGAGCGACGCGGTAGATGCCGCTCTCTTTTCCTTCGACAAAGCCCTTCCAGCCGACCTTCTTCAGGAATGGAAACTTGATGTAGCTCCAGGGCTCGACATGCTCGGAGACGTGGTTGAGGTATTCGCGGGGTTTGAACTTGGCGAACTCTTTGCCCTCAGGGCTGACGACCCGGATGTCGCCGTCGTAGAAATTGACCTTATTGTTACCATCAACTAGGCCCATGTAGTAGGTCTTCATTTTATAAGCGTCGCCGACAACAACATCGACGTAGGCTTTATTCTTGAGGACAACATCATCAAAGATTTTAAGGGCGAACTGGGCGAATTCCACCGCAAATTTTGCGGTTTCCAGGAATTGAACCCGATGCTCTTCATCCAATCCTTTGGAGACTCCGCCGGGGAGCCCGCAAACAGGATGAATGACCTTGCCGCAAATATGATTGAGGATGTCACGGCATTCTCTCCGGACGCGGATGACCTTTCCAGCTATCTCCAGGCCAACTTTGCCGATAACACCCAGGATGTTCCTTTCTCCGGCAGGAGCCTGGGGCCCGACCACAAAGTCAGGTCCTCCCAAAAAGAAAAAGTGCAGGGTATGGTCTTCCATCATGAAGGTGTTGTAGATAAGCTCCCTGAGTTTCTTGGCTGTCGGTGTCGGCTCAACATGGAAAAGGTCGTCCAGACACTTGGTGGATGCCATATGATGAGCCGTAGGACAGACTCCGCAGATCCGTGGAGTTATTCTCGGCATCTCTTCAGCAGGCCTTCCGACGGCAAACTGCTCAAAGCCGCGTAGCTCGGGAATCTGGAGAAAGGCTCTCTCCACATCTCCTTTATCATCAAGAAAAATCTCGATTTTTCCATGACCTTCCAAGCGAGTGATGGGGTCAATGGTGATTCTTTTATTCATTTTACCGCCTCCATTTTTCTTCTTCTCAGGATGGATTTGGGCAGGCTGAATCGATAGAATGTTCCTGCCGGGTCGACGATTGTCTCCACGATTTTTTCAATCTCCTTCTCATCGTTTGTATCCAGGATTGAAGCAAAAGCTGAGAGAAATTTTGCTCCCTGGTCAAAAACCTGGTCGGTCGGTCCGAAGCAGCCGCGGCAGGGCATGTTGGCTTTGATGCATCTTTCGCCGCAGCCTGTGCGGGTCGCAGGGCCCATGCAGATAACTCCTTGAGCCAGGAAGCATTTTTCAGGGTCGAGAATGACCTCCCAGGGTCTTTTGACCTCCTTGATTGTCAATTTTTCAGGCTTGGTCTCGTTTCTGTCGCAGCCGTCACAGAGGGATTTATTGGGAGAAAGAACAGAGCCTTTAGGAGGAAGCTTTCCTTGAAGGATAGCTTGGACAGCGCTCAGGATTAAATCCCGAGGAGGAGCACAGCCGGGGAGGTAATAGTCAACATCGATCACCTGGTCCAGGGCGAAAACTGTGTCATAAAACTTGGGGAGGAAGAGTTCTTTGCCGTCCACAACTGATTTCTCCAGGGGAACGGTTCCTTGGGGATTATCCGTGGAAGGAGTCGTGTGGTAAGCGCGGTTGAAGATGGTCTCTTTGTTCCAGAAGTTTCCCAGACCTGGAATTCCTCCGAGATGGGAGCAGGAACCATGGGCAACGACGAGCTGCGATTTTTTCCTCAAGAGCTTGACCATCTCTTCCTGCTCTGAAAGCCTCACCGCGCCGTTGATGAAGCTGACAGCGATCGAACCGTCTTCCATGGCTTCCACATCTTTTTTCTTGAAATCCAAGGCAACCGGCCAGAAGACGATATCCACAGCTTCCACGACTTTGAGAATATCTTCAGCCAGGTCGACGATGGATTCCTCGCATCCTCCGCAGGATGCACACCAGTAAAAAGCAACCTTAGGCTTTGCTGCGCTCATTCTTACCTCCGTTCATATTCAAAGGCCCAAGTTTTCTAATCTGTTCTGTAAACTCGTTGCAAACCTGTTGAAATTTGACTCCTTCGGCAGCAGAGACCCATTCCAGCCTGAACCTCTCTTTCTCGATTCCAAATTGCTCCAGCATCTTGGAAAGGAGTTTAGCCCTTCTCAAGGCTTTGTAATTGCCTTCCTGGTAGTGGCAGTCGCCAGGATGGCAGCCGGAGATGAGCACGCCGTCTGCTCCTTCGGCGAATGCTTTCAGGACGAATTGAGGGTCAACACGGCCGCTGCACATGACTCGGATAATGCGGATATTGGGAGCATAGGTCATGCGAGCTGTTCCGGCCAGGTCAGCACCTGTATAAGAACACCAGTTACACAAGAAACCAACAAGTTTGGGTTCGAAAGCCCCATTGCTCATTATAGGCCTCCTTGGTTACTATTGAGAAATTAACACGAACGCATTAAGTGCTTTTGCATTGTCATTGCGAGGCGCGAAGCGCCGTGGCAATCTCAACCATTGAATGAGATTGCTTCGTTTCCCTCGCAATGACATTTTATTTATGGCGTTTGTATTAATTCGTATACGTAAGAGAAACGGGATATTATAACCAAAACATAAATCTAATTCAAAAAATTTTTCATTTTTACTCTATAACGATTCCTTCGATCTCAGCCATAATCTGCTCATCGCGGAAGTGTTTCTGCTGTGAAGCTCCGCTGGGACAGGCGGCGACGCATGTCCCGCAGCCCTTGCAGAGGGCATCGTTGACGACTGAGACTCCTTTCTCTTTATCATAAGTTATGGCTGTGAAGGGGCAGAGTCCTATGCAGAGCTGACATCCGGCGCAGAGGTCTTCATCGATCTCAGCGGTGATCGGCTCGAGCTCAAATGTTCCTTTGTCTGCCAGAGCCAAAGCCTCTGAAGCAGCGGCGCCAGCCTGGGCAACCGTATCTGGGATATCCTTTGGCGCCTGGCAGGCTCCTGCCAGGAAAATGCCGTCGGAGAAGGTAGAAACCGGAGCAAGCTTTGGATGTCTCTCCAGAAAGAAAGTATCCTGGCTGCAGGAAATGTTAAAAATCTTGGCAATTTGATTGTGGTCGAGACTGGGCTCAAGGCCTGTGGCAAGGATGACCATGTCAACTGGGATTCTGCGCACCACTCCCAGGAGCGTATCTTCGACTCGGATAATGAGCTTTCCTTCTTCTCTTTCTGTCAAAGCCACATCGGTCACCTCTGAAACGCGCCCTCTAATAAATTTGGTTCCTTCATGCAGGAGGCGATGGTAGAATTCCTCGTAGCCTTTCCCAAAGCATCTCATGTCGATATAAAAGTCGTAGATATCTGCGCTTGTTTTTTCTTTAATCAGATGAGCGAATTTCAGCGAGTACATGCAGCAGACACGGGAGCAGTACTCATTATAGTTTTCATCACGGGAGCCGACACAATGGATGATGCCCACAGCCTTCGGCTCTTCTCCGTTGGCCAGAAGGATTTTTCCTCCAGTCGGGCTCGAGGCGTTGACCAGTTTTTCAAACTCCAGGGCGGTGATGATGTTGTTGAATCTTCCATAGCCGTAAGCCGGTATGCGCTTCGGGTCAAAGGGCTTGAAGCCAGAAGCGAGGATAATTGAGCCTACCTCGAGTTCAATCTCTTCCTCTTTCATCTCAGGGTTTATAGCTTCTTTCTCGCAAACCTTTTCGCAGAGCTTGCAATTTCCAGTCTTGAAGTGGATACAGGCTTGTTCGTCGATAAAGGGAACCATGGGCACAGCTTGGCGAATGGGAACGCGGATGGCTGTTGAAGGGCCGAGGTTGAGCTCGCTGTGGATGATCTTTCTTCCATGCAGGTCTTCAAAGGTCATGGCTCCGGTCGGGCAAAAATAGGCGCAGGCTGTGCAGCCAATGCAGGCCTCGGAGGGTTCGCCGAAAGGAGGAGAAACTTTGCGCTCCAGCCCTCTTTCGATGAAGCTGATGGCATTGGCGCCGACGACCTGCTCACAGGTGCGGACACATAGGCCGCAGAGAATGCATTTTTCGTTCGGGTCTTTTATCTCAAACCGCGTCTTTTCAATTCCCAATTGTTTAGCAATTTTCTGCACAGGCTCGGCAGCAGGAGCTTGAGCCATGAGCATTTCGATATTCAGGCGCCGGGCTTTTAAGGCTTTTTCAGAATCTGTGTAGATGACCATTCCTTCTTGAGCTTTTGTGTTGCAGGAAGTGACCAGAGTGCTTGTCTCTCCCATTCTTCTTTCGACAATACAAACTCGGCAAGCCGCATAAGGCTCGAGAAGAGGATGGTAGCAGAGAGTCGGGATCTCGATATCAAGAAGTTTTGCAGCCTTGAGAATAGTCGTTCCCTTTTCAACCGCTATTGGCTTATCATTAATCGTCAGCTTAATTTTTTTCTCTTCGCTCATCTTTTTCCTCCTTTGCTTTCTAAATCACACCTTAAGCACCGCCTGGCTTCTTTCATGGCCTGTTCTTTGCTGAAGCCGAGTTCGACTTCTCGGAAGGCGCTGATTCTTTCTTGGATCGACAACACCGGCATCTCAGGTCTTTCAAGCCCTTCGGCTTCTTCGGCTGATAATTCGACAGGGGGCACTTCTAATTTAGGCTCTGTCGGTTTGTATTCCCTTTGAGGGCTCTCACCTCTTAAATATCTGTGGATGGATTCAGCCGCGATTTTTCCAGCATGCATGGCTTCGAGCACAGTCGCCGGGCCTGAGACGACATCCCCGCCGGCGAATATGCCGGGAATGTTGGTGGCCATGGTCTCCGGGTCGATCTCCAGGGTTTTCCATTTGGATATATTAACTTTTGTTTTTCCGTCCAGGAATGAAAGGTCAGGCTCCTGTCCTATGGCCGGGATGAGGGTGTCGATTTCAAGCTCGAATTCGCTTCCAGCCACAGGCACAGGCCTCCGTCTTCCGGATTTGTCAAAATCGCCGAGCTCCATCCTGGTGCATTTAATCTTTGAAAGCCTTCCATTTTTTGCCTGGCATTCTATGGGCAGGGTCAGAAATTCAATCTTAATTCCTTCCTTCAAGGCTTCGTCTACCTCTTCTTTGTTAGCTGGCATCTCCGGCCTTGTCCTTCTGTAAAGGATGGTGACGTCAGCTCCCAGCCGCCAGGCCGTTCGGGCAGCGTCAATTGCCGTATTCCCTCCGCCGACAACAGCTAATTTTTTTCCGATTTCTGCTTTTTTCTCCAGGTTGTATTTTTTCAGGAACTCAATGGGGTCGATGACGCCTTCGGCATCTTCGCCTGGAATTCCCAATTTCAAATTCAAAGGAGCACCCGCGGCAATAAAGACCGACTTGTATCCCTTGCTGAACAGGTCATTGATGGTTAAGTCTTTTCCAATACGGGTATTGGTTTTGATTTCCACACCGAGCTGTTTGATGGCCTCGATTTCAGAATTGAGGATGTCCTTTGGCAGCCTGTACTCGGGGATTCCCCAGGATAACATCCCACCCGGGACTTTCTCGGCCTCAAAGATTGTTACATCATAGCCTCTCTTTGTCAGCTCCCAGCCAGCCATAAGTCCTGCAGGGCCGGAGCCGACAATAGCCACTTTTTCGTATTTTTTTGAGACGGGCTTGACCGCTGGTCTCCCGCCGTTTGTCCTTTCGTAATCCGAGACAAACCGCTTGAGGTGCCTGATGGCAATGGGCTCTCCCACCTCCCCGGCCCTGCACCGCGTTTCGCAAGGATGGTGGCAAACCCGGCCGCAAACGCTGGGCAAGGGATTGACCCAGCGGTTGACCTCCAGGGCTTCCTTGAAGTTGCCTTGGGCGATCAAAGCGACATAAGAGCAAGCCTCGGTGCCGATCGGGCAGGTGTGGTGGCAGGGAGAGGAGACCAGGTCGTTGCAGACTCCAGCCGCGCATCTCTTGTATTTAATGTGAGCTTCGTATTCGTCCCTGAAATAGCGGAGAGAGGTTAAAACAGGGTTAGGGGCAGTGTTTCCTAATCCGCAGAGAGCAGTGGCTTTGATGTTCGTTGCCAAATCTTCGAGGAGAGTGAGGTCCTCCATCACGGCTTTGCCCTTTTTTATTCTGGACAGGATTTCGAGCATGCGGGGGATGCCTTCTCGGCAGGGCGTGCATTTTCCGCAGGATTCACCCTTGGTGAAGGTGAGGAAGTAATGAGCCATATCGACCATACATGTGTTTTCGTCGGTGACAACCATGCCGCCTGAACCCATCATCGAGCCAGCCTTGGTCAGTTGCTCGTAATCCACAGGGAGATTCAAGAGCTCAGACGGGACGCATCCGCCAGAGGGGCCGCCGATCTGGACAGCCTTGAATTTCCTATCTTTGAGTATTCCGCTGCAGATGTCAAAAATAATCTCGCCCAGGCTAAGCCCCATCGGAACTTCGACCAGACCCGTGTCCTTGACTTTGCCCACGACAGAAAAGACCTTTGTCCCCTTGCTTATTTCTGTTCCGATGGAGGAGTACCACTTCGCCCCACGGTTGATGATCGGGGCGATGTTCGCCCAGGTTTCGACATTATTGATATTCGTCGGCTTTCCCCAGAGGCCGCTCTCAGCCGGGTAGGGAGGCCGGGGTCTGGGCTCACCCAGGCGGCCTTCCACTGAAGCAATCAGCGCTGTTTCCTCTCCGCAGACAAAAGCACCGGCGCCTCTGACCACCCTGACATCAAAATCAAACCCGGTGCCCAGGATGTCTTTTCCCAGCAGTCCGTACTCTCTTGCTTGGCCGATGGCGACGTATATCCTGTGAACAGCCAGGGGGTATTCATTGCGGATATAGATAAATCCTTCTTTGGCTCCTACGGCTCTGGCTGCGATGAGCATTCCTTCGAGCACAGAATGGGGGTCGGCTTCGACGATGCTCCGGTCCATGAATGCGCCGGGGTCGCCTTCATCGCCGTTGCAGATAAGATATTTCGGCTCTCCTTGTGCATTCCGGACAAATTCCCACTTCATCCCTGTGGGAAATCCGGCTCCGCCCCTGCCTCGAAGCCCGGAGTTCTTGACTTCTTTGATGATCTCTTCAGGAGTCATCTTGGTCAGGGCCTTGGCCAGGGCGGTGTAGCCGTCCCGGGCAATATAATCCTCTATTTTTTCAGGGTCGATCAGGCCCCTGTTTCGGAGTGCGATGAGAATCTGCTTTTTGAAGAAGCCGATATCACTCAATTTGGGAACAGGGACTTTTTCAGCAGGCGGGGTGTACATGAGACGTTTGACCGGCCTTCCCTTGAGAAGATGCTCTTCGACGAGATAGGGAATGTCTGTGAGGCTTAGCTTGTTGTAGAAGATATTATCAGGCTTCACGACTAAAAGAGGCCCGGCTTCACAAAAGCCATTGCAGCCGGTGGTGACCACAAGCACTTCGTTTTCCAGGCCCTGTTTTTTTATTTCTTTCTCCAGCGCCTCCTTTATCTCGAAGGAATGATTGGAGACACAGGCTGTTCCGCCACAAACCATGAGATGCAAGCGATAGGCTTTGTCTTTCATCCGTACCTCCTTGATTAAACCGCTCTCTCGCTGCCGATGGCGAGGGCATATTCCTTGACAGGCTTCCCGCCGATGATGTGCTTTTGGAAAATTTCTTTTGTTTTCTCCGCGGTTAGCTCCACGTATTTCACAGGAGCCTGGCCTGCGGCTTCGACGGTGATCATCGGCTCTCGGCTGCAGAGGCCTGCGCACCCTGATGTTGTCAGCAGAATGTCTCGGACATTTCTTTTTTCAATTTCTTCCATCAAGCTGTCCATGATTTTTCGAGCGCCGGCTGCGATTCCGCATGTTCCCATGTGAACTGTGATTTTTGTCTTATAAGGTCCGCCTTCTCTGAGTGTTGTTGTTCTTGCCGCTTCCTCTTTAATTTTTGCTAAGTCTTCGATTTTTAGTTTAGGCATTTTTCCCTCCTCTACTTTTTGTATTCCTTAAGAATCGGAGCGATTTTTGATTCAGAGAGCTTCCCATGAACCTCTTTTCCAACCATCATCACCGGAGCAAGGCCGCAGCATCCGAGGCATCGAACCTCATCAAGGCTGAAATTAAAGTCCGGCGCTGTCTCACCCCTTTTGATTCCCAACTCTTTCTCCATTTTTTCCATGATTCTTGCTCCCCCTCTGACATGGCAGGCTGTCCCTAAGCAGACGCTAATCGGATGCTTTCCTTTGGGTTTAAGACTGAAAGCCTTGAAGAAGGTGGCAACGCTGAGAATCCGGCTGAGGGGGATGTTGAGCTCTTTGGAGACCCTCATTAAGGCCTCCTTGGGCAGGTAATTAAACTCTTCCTGGATGTCCTGGAGAATGGCCACTATGGCATGGGTTTCATTTCCGTATTTCTCAATGATTTGCGTCAGTTTGCTTTCATTCATTTTTGCCTCCTTAAGCTAACGATTCCTTCTTTTAAATTTTTTCTTATGAAATTAACCACCTGGGGCGAGTTTATGGAAATTCCGTTGAGATGAGCTTTTATCTCTTCTGTGCTGAGAGAATAATAAGAGCGGTTGACTTGATGCCGGTAGTCGATTTCGACCTCCGGGTGTCCGATGATTAAAGTCACGATTGTCTGGGCGATGTCTCCCAGGGGCTTGGTATCGATATGGCTCGCTTGAAAGCTTGCCTTTATCTTTGTTCCCAGTTTAGCTTTTGATTGGATGGTGAAGCAGCCGTTTGCCGCTCTGGCCGCTTCAGCCAAAAGCGGAAGGCCGAGGCCGAACCGCCTTGTTTTTTTAGTAGTAAAGAAAGGGTCTAAAGCTTTTTTCAGAGTTTCTTTGTCCATTCCTTTCCCGTCATCAACAATTTCAAGGGACAGCGTATCTTTCTTGTTGTTTTCAAAGACTTTGATTTTAATTTTCTTGGCCTGGGCCTCGATTGAATTCTCGGCGATGTCAAGAATATGCAGGGACAAATCTTCCATCTTCAACCTTAATGAATGATTTTCCTCCCTTCCTCATTTTGAAGGGCCTTTCTAATTTCTTCTGTGTTTCCCTCCTCGATATAAAAGCAGGTGCACGCCTTGCCGATTTCTTCCAGGAAATGGGCATCGGAGAAGGTGGTAAAAGGGAAAGTATTTTGAAACCTGCTCTTTGCTTCTTCCAAAGAAGTCTTGGGCGAAATCTCCAGGGCATCCAGCATGAGATGCTCGGGGATAAAACCCAATTGACTGACGAGGCTGAATCCTTCCCGGTCGATGTGGGAGGCGATGGCCAGGCCGTGAAAAGAGTGGATGGTTTCGACAACCCTTTCCACAGAAAGAGTTGAAGCGCCGATCAGAAGTCTCTTGTTGAAGCGGAGGACTTCTCCTTTCTCATTGACCACGACTTGCATGCCAAAAGCTTTTTCGTCATTTTCTCCGGGGAGATGGTCGTAGACGACTTGCTGTAGCTTAAAAGCTGCTTCGGCTGTATCGAAGAGAGCCAGGATGTGGACTTCTTCCTGAGAAGTCACTTCCATTCCGGGCAGGACGTTGAGTTTAAATTTGCGGGCAGCTTTGATGAGAGCCGGGACGTTCTCGGCAGAATTGTGGTCGCAGATGCCGAGGATGTCGATTTCCTTGAGCTTTGCCTGTTCGGCTATGGCTGACGGCGACATTTTGAGGTCAGCACAGGGAGAGAGGCAGGTATGAATGTGCAAATCCGCTCTCATCGACCTTAACATCGTTCAGTCCTTTGACCTCATGAGCTCGAACAGCTCTCCGGATATCTTGAAGGAAGTCAATTCTGTAGCGAGGAGTGGCACTTTTTCCTCTTCGGCCTTTTTCATCGTCTCTTGGTCAGGCTGCCGCTTGTTGACGATGATGATGCCGGCCAGGTCTTTTAACTTGGCGACGGCGATGATGTTTTGATGCGTTTGGAGCGTCACCCAGAGATTTCCTTCGCGGCTGTTGGCCATCACATCGCTGAGGAGGTCGCTGGTGTATCCTCCGCTGACTTCTGTCTCAAGCTTGTCCTGGGCCGTTAAGACCTTAAGCTTTAGCTTTTCGATAATTTCTCTTAGTTTCATTTTTCTTCCGTCCTTCTTTTTTCTTTTCCTCGCTTTCTGACAAGGTGGGATTTAAGGGAAAAGATTTATCGAGCAGCTCAGATATCTCATGACGAAACTTTCTTAAGGGTCGAGGAAAGTTGAAGATGCAATCTGCGAGCTCTGCCTCTCCTCTGACCACATCCTCAGCGAAAGTCAAGCAGGTGGGAGAGCCGCAGGCGCCACAGTCGATCTTGGGCAATTTTTCATAGATAATCTCTTTTTCTTTTCGTTTCATTATGGCCTTGTTCAAATCTTCGTCGAGAGGCTTAAGCGGACGCGGCTCGATTTTTCCCTCTAAAAAGGAGTATTTCTGCTGATAAAGCCTTCTGACTTCTCTAATATCAGGGCAGGCTTTAATTTTTTCAAACTCCAGGGTTTCAATCAGCTTGAGGATTTTATTATAGGAAATATAGAGGTTTTCGATGGTTAAAGAGCCTCCGACACACCCCTGATGGCAGGAATAAGCCTCGATGAAGTCAATGTTTCTCAATTTACCCCGCTCGATGTCATCAAAGACTTTAAGGATTTCGCTCAATCCCGAAACTGTGAGCGAGTTCTTGAGCCTCAAAGTCCTGCTCATCCCTCCGGCCATTGCCCAGCCGATGCCGAGAATGCAGATGCTTTCCAGAGCTTTCCTGTAGCTCCCTTTTTCCATACCCTCCATGGCCGAGAGGAGAGGCCCATAAATATCAGAAATGGAGATGGCTCCATCCAAGTTGGATTTTCCTTTTTCTGCAGGTTGCCTGATGGAGATCATTTTCACCGGGCAGGGAGTCAGGTAGAAAGCACCGACTTCTTTTTCCTTGAGGTCATACTGTTTTGATTTTTTCTTCTTGATTTCTCTGGCAGCAATTTCTCTCGGCGTATTGATGGGGATGATTTGGTCGATAAGGCCCGGATATTTAACCTGGATCAGGCGGACCACGGTCGGACAGGCATTGGAGATAAGAGGCTTTGGCCCTTTGTATTCTCGAAGATATTCCTGGATGGCAAAGCTAACTTCTCCACAGGTTTGAGCCAGGTCGACGGCGTCGTCAAAACCAAGTTTTTTCAGCCCGGCGAGTATCTTATCAGGCAGGATTTCTCTCCCGAACTGGGCATAGAGTGCAGGCGAGGGAATGGCTATGGTGTGTCTGAATTTAGAGAGCTCTCCAAAAGGGTCGGTCAAGGGGATGATTGCTCCGTTCGGACAGGCCGTGATGCATTCTCCACAATCGATGCACCTTTCTTCGATAATCTTTGCTTTTCCCCCTCTGGCTCTGAGAGCCTGGGTGGGGCAGACCCGCATGCATCTCATCCGGCCTGAACATTTATCACTGTCGACGCGGATGGAATGGAAGTAGTGATTCATTTCTTCTCCGCTTGGTTCAAGTGAAGGGTGATATCCAGTTTTGTTCCTGATCCCGGGATTGAGGAGATTTCGAATTTGTCTGCATTCTTTTTAATGTTGGGAAGGCCCATTCCCGCTCCAAAACCCATTTCCCGCATTTCTTCGGTGGCCGTTGAATAGCCTTCCTGCATGGCCATCTCGATATCCTCGATGCCCGGCCCTTTATCTTCGACTTTAAAATGAATTTTTTTGGGAGTGATGGTCAGAGCCAGCTCGCCTCGGTTGGCATACATCACCACGTTCATCTCTGCCTCGTAAGCGGCAATGGCCGCACGTCTGATGACGGTTGAGTCAATGCCGATTTCCTGGAGAATTTCTTTGACTTTGGTCGAAACGCTTCCGGCTCGACTGAAATCCCGGCCGATAATCTCAAAGCTTTGAAATAAAACATTTTCAGCGTTCATCATCATTTTTTATTTTGGAGGTCGTTTACTCCGGATATTCCATGGCTGTAGAGAAGACCGCAGGCTTTATACATCATAAGTTTTGTGGAGAAGATCGGAATTCCTTTTTCGGTGGCTATCTTTATTCCTTCTTTATCAGGCTTCTTGCCCCTGACATAGATGATAGCCTTGGCTTCGATGATATCAGCGGTCCGGACCGATTGGGAATTGGATAAACCCGTCAAAAGGACGATTCCAGGCTGGCCAAAGGCCAGGACATCGCTCATCAAATCAGATGCTCCGGCGAATTTGACCTCCTCATTGAGACAGTTCTCGCCGCAGATGACCTCGGCTTGGAGGATTTCCTGAAGCTCTTTCAAAGTCATTTTTACTGTTCTTTTGCGATGCGTTTAATGATGACCTCTCCCTTTCTGATGATTCGTTCTGAAGGAGTGATGGTCGTCGGGCAGTTCTCCCAGCAGGCACCGCAGCCGTTGCATTTGTCGATGTCGACATAGCGTGCTTTTTTTCTTATTTTCGCCTTAAAATTTCCGACAAAACCCGAAATTTCTTTAACCTCACTCCAAGTGAGAAGCTCGATATTGGGATGTTTGCCGACCTCGGTCATCCTCGGAGTGAGAATACAGGCAGAGCAGTCCAGAGTCGGAAACGTCTTATCCAGCATGGACATATGGCCTCCGATCGAGGACTGTTTTTCTACGAGATAAACCTTTTTGCCTGAGTTGGCATAGGTTAGGGCCGCCTGGATGCCGGCAATTCCTCCTCCGACAATCAGGATTTCCGGACGGACTGGAACTGCTTTTTTAGCCAGGGGGTCATGAAGGGCGACTCTTCGCACCGCAGCTGAGATAAGAGCTTTTGCTTTTTTGGTCGCTTTCTCCGGATCCTTTGTCACCCAGGAACAATGCTCACGAATATTGGACATCTGGAAGTAAAAGGGATTCAGGCCTCCTTCGGCTGTTACTCCTCTGAAGGTCGGCTCGTGCATCAGAGGAGAACAGGAAGCGACAACCACCCGGTTGAGATTGTGCTCTTTGATGTTCTGCTTGATCAACTCCTGTCCAGGGTCAGAACACATGAATTTATAATCCTTGGCCACAGCGACATTATCCAGCTTCGACGCAAACTCAACGACTTCGGCCACATTGACCTTGCCAGCGATGTTTGTTCCGCAGTGGCAGATAAAAACTCCAATTCTTGGTTGGCCGTTCTTGCTCATCTTGCTCCTCCATTTTGGAGTTTCTCCCACATCGGCTTTAAAGAAATGATGGAACGGGAGAAACCAAGGTCTTCTTTGGGAATGCCCAGCGCCAAGCCCACCAGCTGGCTGAAATAGAGAATGGGCATTTTGATATCCTCTTTATATTTATGGACAATTTTGCTCTGTAAGATTTCCAGGTTGAACTGGCAGAGGGGACAGATGGTCACCATGACATCAGCTCCCTTTTTCTTTGCTTCTTTGAGGAGGATGTAGTTTAATCTCAAGCCGACTTCCTCTATGGTTCCGGTCAGAGAGCCGCCGCAACAGCGTGTTTTTGAGGAATAATTGATAGGTGTCGCGCCGATGGCTTCCATAATGCTGTCCAGAGTCGTGGGATAATCAGGGTCATCAAAGTCTGTGTAGGGCCTGACTAACTGACAGCCGTAATAACAGACAACTCTTAAGCCGGAGAGTTTTTGTTTGACTTTCGCCTTTATTTTCTCCGTGCCCAAGTCCTTGATAAGTATTTCTAAGGGATGTTTAACCTCCACTTTTCCGCTGTATTCGAAGCCCGTATCTCTTAAGTTACCCAAGATTTTTTTTGCTTTATTCTTCTCGCTCTTCAAAAATAGATTGGATTTTTTCAAGGTCAGATAACAGCCTGCACAAGGAGCCACGATGTTTTTTCCTGTTCTTTCGGCAATGGAAAGGTTTCGGCCGCAGATGGCGGCAGCCATAGTGTCATCGACTGAGAAATAGGCTGTGGCTCCGCAGCAGTTCCAATCTTCCATTTCTTCGAGTTTCATCCCCATTTCTTTAAAGACAGGGAGAATGGATTCTTCGTAGTGCTTAGCGTTACCCTTCAAGGAACAGCCTGGATAATAGATATATTCAGTCATGAGCTCCCTCCTTCACGGTCCTCAATAGTCTTTTCAACTGCTTTATATTCTTTATTTTTTCTTTCTTCAGGCTCATCCGGCCTGTTTTTATCAGGCTCAACCCCAGCGGCGCCATCTTCAGCAACCCCAATGGATTTTTCGACTTTAAGTACATATTCAGGATCAGCCACAGCTCGGAGCTTCGGCCGTTATTGGCGATAATTTTATGCATCTCTTTGGCGAGCACTGGAATGGCGAACCGGCCAGGGTAGACTTTCTCTTCAATGGCTTTTCTTTTCAAAGCATACATGACATC
>Ga0116202_10001114_pt1 | contig 15706 bp, 26 predicted proteins | sample LakKivw325mmetaG_FD_94479 | JGI IMG/M metagenome (GOLD analysis project Ga0116202, IMG submission 94479) | Anoxic lake water microbial communities from Lake Kivu, Rwanda to study Microbial Dark Matter (Phase II) - Lake Kivu water 325m metaG | ecosystem: Environmental > Aquatic > Freshwater >...
CCTTGTATCCTTTATCTATGACCTCGCGTATGCGATTGACTTCCTGCTCCGTAAGGTCCTTGACCCGGGTATCGGGGTTAACATTACTGGCAGCTAAAATGTCTTTACTTAAGTGAGGCCCTATGCCGTAGATGTACTGCAAAGAGACCTCTACTCTTTTTTCTTTGGGAATGTCCACACCGGCTATACGTGCCATTCTATAACTCCTGCATTATCCCTGGCGCTGCTTATGCTTGGGGTTCTGACAAATAACGCGAACCACACCCCTGCGCCTGACAATCTTGCATTTATCGCATCGACGCTTAACAGAAGATCTTACTTTCATCTTATCACCTTAAAGCAAAAATCCCTATAATAATAAACTTTGTTACCCCTTATGTCAAAGACAACTATTTGAATCTATACGTAATTCTCCCCCGACTCAGATCGTACGGTGACAGCTCCACCAGTACTTTATCTGCCGGCAGTATCCTTATATAATGTTTTCTCATTCTACCCGAAATATGGGCCAGCACTTCGTGTCCGTTGGCCAGTTCCACGCGAAACGTAGCATTAGGTAATGATTCAATCACTATGCCCTCGACCTCTATTGCTTCCTTCTTCGGCATATTGTTCTTCTATATATTATATTAAAGTCAGTATCTCTGCTTCATCATCGCCAATGGCGATGGTATGTTCAAAATGGGCTGCGAGACTGCCATCGGCAGTTAGCACGGTCCATTTGTTGGCCGCGACACGCGTTCTCCAGTCTCCTACGGTCACCATCGGTTCTATCGCCAGTGTCATACCTTTGCGCAGAATCGGCCCTTCGCCAGCGATACCGAAGTTCGGCACCAGGGGGTCTTCATGCAGGTCTCTGCCGACCCCGTGTCCTGAATACTCCCTGACCACGGCAAAGCCCCGGGCTTCGACGTAGTCCTGGATAGCGGCCGAAACGTCCCCCAGGTGAGCGCCGTTGCGCGCCTCTTTTATTCCAATCATTAGCGCGTCCTTGGTAAGATCCACCAGCTCCTGAGCCTCAGGGTTTATCCTGCCCACTGCCACCGTTATGGCACCATCGCCGTGAAAGCCGTTCACGGTAGCGCCAAAGTCGAGAGACACTATGTCGCCGCTTTTCAATTCCCGGTCGCCCGGTATTCCATGCACTATCTCATCATTGACCGAAACGCAGACTGACGCCGGGAAGCCTCTGTACCCTTTAAAAGAAGCCTTAGCCCCATACTTCTTCAGTTCGCTAACTGCAAAAGAGTCAAGCTGGCTTGTTTTAATTCCCGGTTTTACTTCTTCTGCCAATTTCTGTAGAGTCCTTGCTACGATTTTTCCAGCCTGCCGCATAATGGCCAGTTCTTGCGGCGACTTTATCACAGTCATTTAAATTTCACCGACCCCGTCCCAGAGCTTTTAATATCAACTCGGATACCTTCTTAATATCCTGGTTGCCGTCTATCGATACCAGTTTGCCCATCGTCTTATAATAGTCGAGCAGCGGTGTGGTCTGAGCGAAATACACCTTGAGTCGCTCTTTTATAGTTGCCTCGGTATCGTCCGAGCGCTGGTACAGTTCGCCGCCGCACTTATCGCAAACGCCCTTGACCTTAGGCGGAGAGCTAACCTCATGATAAGGGGTCTGGCAATTTCTGCAAATCCAGCGTCCGGTAAGCCGCTTCAGCAGTTCCTTCTCCGGCACTTCGATATAAATTGCTTTACCTATTGCGTTGGCCCGTTTCTCCATCATCTTGTCCAGGGCTCTGGCCTGTTCCATCGTCCGAGGGAAGCCATCAAAAACGGCGCCGCCCTTGCAGTCAGGCTCGTTTAGTCGCTCTGAGATAAGTTGAATCGTCACCTCATCCGGTACCAGAGTGCCTTTATCCATATATGACTTAGCCAACTTACCCAGTTCGGTCCCTTTTTCAAAGGCCTGCCGGAACAGGTCGCCGGAAGCTATGTGCGCCGCGCCAATTTTGTCCGCAATTACGGACGCCTGAGTTCCTTTCCCAGCTCCCGGAGCGCCTAGAAAAACTAAAAACATTTTTCCCCTTACTTTAAGAAACCTTCATAACGGCGCATGGTAAGCTGCGCCTCAACCTGTTTCATGGTATCCAGCGCTACACCCACTACGATGAGTATGCCGGTGCTTGATAGTGTCAGCACCGCTATATTCGTAACCAGTTTAACAAAGAATGGCAAAACGGCCACTATCGCCAGAAAGAGCGCCCCACCCCATGTAATCCTGTTAATAACCTTATTGAGATAATCTGTTGTAGGTTTGCCGGGGCGCACGCCGGGTATAAAACCACCCTGCCGCTGTAAAGTCCGCGCCAGGTCCATCTGCTCGAATATAACCATGGTATAGAAGAACGTAAAAGCTACCACCATAAAGAAATAAACAACCCAATAAAATAGGCCTATAGGCAGCGCTGAATTCGGGTTGAACCACGTCGCAATGGTATTGGCGAAGTTAGGAGGCTGCCCCGGTGGAGCCACAAAGTAACTGGCTATAGTTCCCGGGAAAATCATCAGTGATAATGCAAAGATTAGCGGAATCATTCCGGCAGTGTTTACTCTAAGAGGAATATGAGTGGCACCGGACTGGCGATACATCCGAGCACCGCGGAAAGCAGTCCGCGCATATTGTACAGGAATGCGGCGATGGCCTTCCGTAAATATCACTATAAAAGCGACCGTTGCCAGGCCGACGATACCGAACACTATCAAGCCCGGTATATTAGTCATGGCAATTTCAGCCTGCCCCACCAACTGCGGTAAGCTGGCCACGATTCCACCGAAGATAATTATGGATACCCCGTTGCCTATGCCACGCTCGGTTATCAACTCGCCTAGCCACACCAAAAAAATTGTCCCTGCGGTCATTGAAAGTATTATGGCCACGGTAGGCAGTGCGGCGGCTTGAGATACTGCACCCTGGCTGCGCATAAGCGCCAGCTGGGCATATCCTTGTAGACCGGCGAGGGGTATGGTAAGCCAGTGTGTATACTGGTTGATCCTGTTCCTGCCTGATTCGCCTTCCTGTGACAGGTTGCGCAGAGCTGGAACCACCGGAACCAACAACTGCATGACGATTGAAGCGGTAATATATGGGTAAACCCCCATGGCGGCCACGCTGAAGTTCCTCATGGCTCCGCCGCTGAACAGGTCGAGCATGCCCAGCAGTTGATTCCGCTCGAATAGCTGCTGCATCGCTGCGAGGTCCACGCCGGGCAGCGGGACGTGAGCTATAAACCTGAAGATAACGAGCATGCCGATGGTGAAAAGGAGGCGCCGTCGCAGGTCGGGAAGTGAAAAAGCGTCAATCAACGCCTGGATAAGACGGGGCCTTGAACTCACCTGCTGCATTTAAATCGCCTCCGCTTTACCGCCGGCATCCAAGATTTTCTTTTCAGCAGTAGCCGAGAATTTGTTGGCTTTTATTATCAGAGGACGGTCGATATCGCCCCCTCCAAGAATCTTTATCGGATACTTGAAAGACTTGATCAGGCCGTTATCGAATAACTCCCTGGCTGTAATTTCAGCTTTGGCTGAAAACGCCTTTAGTTCGCCCACGTTTACGATGCTGTATTCAGTTTTAAAAAGATTAGTGAAGCCGCGCTTCCGGGGCAAACGTTTTACCAGCGGCAGTTGTCCGCCTTCGAAGCTGAGACGAACGCCGCCTCCGGCACGGGACTTCTGTCCCTTAGCGCCTTTTCCCGACTGAGAGCCGTGCCCGCTGCCGTCACCACGGCCAACGCGTTTCTTTTTGTGCGTAGCTCCCGCCGGGGGTTTCAAGTTATGCTGCTGCATTGTTCACTATTTCCACTTCAACTAAATGACTTACCTTAGTTATCATACCTCTGACCGAGGGTGAATCTTCTTTCTCTACTGTTTCTTGAAGCCGATGAAAGCCAAGAGCTCTTAGCGTCCGTTTCTGGTCGCCGGAAAAGCCTATATCGCTCTTAATCCACTTAATGCGCAGTTTAGCCATTCTCCGGCGTCTCCTTGACCTCAAGCTCCGCCTTACGTCTGGCCACGGCGGTTTCCGGAAATTCCATGCGCGCCAGCCCCAGAATGGTGGCTCTGACAACGTTAACCGGATTCGAGCTTCCCAGCGATTTGGTAAGAATATCCTTTATACCCGCCGCCTCGAGCACGGCACGGACGCTACCGCCAGCGATAACTCCGGTTCCGGGAGATGCCGGCTTGAGCAGCACCCTGGCCGCACCTGACTTGGCCACAATTTCATGAGGAATCGTACTTCCCGATAGCATTATCTTGTATAGCCCCTTTCGGGCGACAACTCCGGCTTTGCGTATTGCCTCCGGTACTTCCTTGGCTTTTCCCAGGCCTACCCCGACGTGTCCCTTGCCATCGCCGACTACGACCAGGGCCCGAAAGCGCAGACGCTTACCGCCCTTAACAACCTTGGTTATACGGTTAAGCGAGACCAGTTTTTCGGTGAGCTCAAGCTCGCTGGCATCGACTCGTGTTCTTTCCCCGATAAATTTATTAACTGCCTTCATCTAACAACCTCAAAAATCCAGGCCGTTTTTTCTGGCTGCTTCAGCCAGGGCCTTAACTCGCCCGTGATACTTGTATCCGCCGCGGTCAAAAGCTATTTGCTTTATACCCTTTTCCGTAGCTCGCTTGGCGATCAGTATGCCAACCTGCTCGGCGATTTCGGTCTTTTTCTTGCCAGCAATTTTGGACTTAATCTCGGCGTCCAGACTGCTGGCCGCAACCAGTGTATGGCCGCTCGAATCGTCTATAATCTGAGCCTGAATATTTTTCAAACTCCGGAAAACGCAAAGTCGAGGCCTCAAGGTGGTGCCTGTCAATCTGGCCCTCACCCTCAGGTGGCGTCTATTCCTAGCTAATCTGGTGTCAGTCTTTACTGCCAAGCTTTACTATCCTTTCAGAGCTGCCTTGCCTGCCTTGCCGGGTTTAAGCCTGAGTCTCTCGCCGGCGTACTTTACTCCTTTGCCTTTGTAAGAGTCGACCGGACGTATAGCCCTGATTTGAGCCGCTGTCTCGCCGACGACTTCTTTGTCTACTCCGCTTATTCGAAGTCGATTGGTGCCGTCGACCGCAATCTCTATGCCAGCCGGAGGCGTATATTCCACCGGATGGCTGAAACCTATTTGCAGCGAAACCTTATTGCCGGCTTTCTGCGCTCGGTAACCAACGCCGCTTAACTCTAGGACTTTTTCGAATCCTTTGGTTACACCTTCGACCATATTAGCCAGAAGGCTGCGGCTTAAACCGTGTAATGCGCGATGATTTCTATTATCCGAAGGACGGCTGACAATTAAATTACCATCCTTTAGCGCGATCGAAATATCCGGGTGAAATACGCGCACCAGCTTACCTTTGGCGCCTTCAACGGTCACCTCGTTTCCTTTAATATTGACCTTGACGCCCTGCGGCACTGCTATGGGCATCAGTCCTATTCGCGACACTGATTCTTCTCCATTAATATAGTTACCAGATGTAGCACAGTAATTCACCGCCAATATTTTTATGCCAGGCTTCCTCGCCAATCATCACCCCTTTAGAAGTCGACAAAACAGTAACGCCCAGTCCGCCGTAGACACGTGGGATTTCATGGCCGCCGACGTATAATCTAAGCCCGGGTTTACTGGCTCTTTCCAGTCCGGCAATGGCCGGCCTTCCATTGATATATTTTAATGATATCTTGATTATCCGTTCGGGCTTGCCCTTCAGAACCGTATAATCGGTAATAAAACCTTCGTCTTTCAGTATTTTAGCGATAGCCAGCTTAATCTTCGAAGCCGGAACTTGTACACTATCATGGTGCGCCATGATGGCATTTCGGATTCGAGTCAACATATCAGCTATCGGGTCGTTAACCATTAATTCATGCCTCCAGCAGATTCAATCACCAGCTAGATTTTCTAACCCCCGGTATTTCACCCTTTAAGGCGAGCTGACGAAAACAAATACGACACAAACCAAATTTACGTATGTAAGCACGCGGTCTGCCGCACAGTTTGCATCGACTTCTATGCTGCACCTTGTACTTTGGTGTTCGCTGTGATTTTAAAATTTTAGATAACTTAGCCATCTTTCGAGAACCTAACTCTTTCTAAAAGGCATACCCAGAGACTCAAGCAAGCCCATGCCTTCTTCTTTGTTGTTCGCTGTGGTGACTATTACTATCTCCAGACCACGAATCTTATCTACTTTGTCATAGTCAATCTCTGGGAAAACTACCTGTTCCTTCATTCCCAGAGTATAGTTGCCTTTGCCGTCGAATGACTCCCTGGGAACACCCTGGAAGTCTCTTATCCTGGCCAACACTACGCTGACGAGCTTATCGAAGAAATCGTACATACGCTGGCCGCGAAGGATGACCGACATGCCGACCGGCATACCTTCCCTGAGTTTAAAGGCAGCGATTGATTTCTTCGACCGGGTAATTACGGGATGCTGTCCGGTTATTGCCGACAGGTCCTTTTCGGCGCTCTCTAATGCCTTGGGATTTTGTATAGCTTCGCCAAGACCGATATTAAGCACGATTTTGCTAAGCCTCGGCACCTGCATGACGTTCTTATACCCGAACTTTTTCATCAGCTCCGGTACCACTTCTTTGTTATATCTTTCTTTTAAGCGAGATACTGCCAAAATGCACCTTTCACCTAATCGATTACTTCGTCGCAAACCCGACAAATTCTGGCTTTTCTGCCATCGCTCAGAAAGCGATGGCCTACTCTGGCCGGCTTATTACATTTATTACAAATCAACATGACGTTTGATACGTCCATGGGCGCTTCCAGTTCGATAATGCCTGCCTGCCTGGCCTGTCCTTTAGCCCGAGAATGGCGCTTAATCATGTTGGCGCCTTCTACTATGATCTTATTTTCCGTCGGCAAAGATTTTCGTACTTTACCTTTTTTACCGCGGTCCTTGCCGGCTATCACCAAAACGTTATCATTTTTCTTAATTTTCATTTTATAAGACCTCGGGAGCCAGGGATATTATCTTCATAAAATTCTTGTCACGGAGCTCTCTGGCTACCGGACCGAAGATACGTGTACCCCTGGGATTGTTTTTATCATCCAGGATAACGGCAGCATTATCGTCAAATCTGATATATGAGCCATCCGCGCGATGATGCTGCTGGGATACACGCACCACCACTGCTCTAACAACCTCGCTCTTTTTGACTACTCCGCCGGGTATAGCTCGCTTCACGGTACCTACTATAATATCGCCAACAGTAGCATATCGCCGACGCGTACCGCCGGGCACGTTAATACACATTAGCTGCCGGGCTCCGGTATTATCCGCAACTTTTAGTCTGGTATAAGGCTGAATCACTTTCTATATTCCTAATTGCACTAAATGGTTTCCGTCGGCTCTATTTCAACCACTTCTTTCCTGCCGATTATTTCGACCACACGCCAATTTTTGTCCTTGGATAACGGACGCGTCTCTACTATCTTAACCACGTCACCGATTTTGCAGTTATTAGTCTCGTCGTGGACCTTGAACTTGGAGGTATGCCGGATCACCTTCTTATAAAGCTTATGACGTCTCAAGCTTTGTACCACCACCACGACGGTTTTATCCATCTTATCGCTGACTACAGTGCCGGTCCTGGTTTTTCTATTCTCTTTCATAAGCTATCTTATGCCTAGCTCCCTCTCTTTAATGATGGTTTGCATCCTGGCAATCCTCTTCTTGACCCTGGGCAACTCGCGGTGATTAGCTAGCTGACGGGTGGCCAACCTGACCTGCAAATTAAAAAGCTCCTGGCTGGCTTCGCCCAGCCGCTTCAACAACTCAGCGTCAGATAAAGCGCGTATCTCCTCGAGTTTCAACCTATGCCTCTTCCTTGACCGTTTCTTTGGCTACAAATCTGGTTGCAATAGGCAGCTTATAAGCCGCCAGATGAAGTGCTTCCTTGGCCATATCCTCTTTGATGCCGCCTATTTCGTAAAGCATTCTTCCCGGCCTGACCACGGCTACCCAATGGTCGGGAGCACCTTTACCGCTGCCCATCCTGGTCTCAGCGGGTTTCTTAGTCACCGGTTTATCCGGGAAAATACGAATCCACATCTGGCCGCCGCGGCGCAGATAACGAACGATAACGCGTCGACCAGCTTCAATCTGCCGGGAGCTCAACCACGCCGCCTCCTGCGCCTGCAGACCGAACTCGCCGAAAACAATGGTGTTTCCGGAATGGGCTTTGCCTCTTCTGGCTCCACGGTGAGTTTTACGATACTTCACTCTTTTCGGCTGTAGCACTTTCTCTCCTAACTTCTGGATAAATATGACCTTTGTAAACCCAAACCTTAACCCCGATGTTGCCCAACGTCGTGCGGGCTTCGGCAAATCCGTAATCAATATCCGCGGTAAGCGTATGTAACGGTAACTGCCCCTGGAGGGTTGTTTCGCGGCGGGCGATCTCGTTGCCACCCAACCTTCCGGCACAGCTTATCTTCACTCCTTTGGCGCCGGCCTGCATGGTCCGGAAAGCCGCCTGTTTCATGGCTCTCCGGAAGGCCATACGGCGTTCGAGCTGGTCGGCTACGTTCCTGGCAACCAGCCTGGCTTCCAACTCCGGTTGCTCGACTTCTTTTATCGACAGCCGGACTCGCTTGCCGGCCAATCCCTCCAGATATGACCTTAGTTCCTCGGCTCTCTGTCCGCCGCGGCCGATAACTATGCCGGGGCGGGAGGAATAAAGGGTTACCAGAATTTCATTGCCCTGGTGGTCAATTTCAACTCTGGCCACGCCGCCATCAGCAGCCCTGTCATCAATAGCACGGCGCAGCTTCAAATCTTCAAGTAAAAACTCGGCGTAATGCTTAACATCGTACCACTTGGCATACCAGCCGCGGATAACGCCGATTCTAAAACCGTAGGGATGAACCTTATGTCCCACTGTGCTCTTCCTCCTCGGCAACAGAAACATTTATATGTGTGCTGCGCTTCAAAATAGGATTAACCCTGCCCCTGGCCTGAGCTTTGAATCTCTTGAAAGTGTGCCCTTCGTTGGCAAAGATATCTGTTATTCTGAGGTCGGCGGGTTCCATCTGAAAATTATTTTCCGCGTTGGCTGCCGCCGATTTAATGGTCTTGGACACGGCTTGCACCGCCGGTGTAGCCGGCAAAAACCTGAGTAAAGTCAAAGCCTCATCAACTTTCCTGCCCCTCACCATATCCACGATCAGTTTGACCTTACGTGACGAGGCACGAACATCTTTGGATACAGAAGATACTTTCACGATTTATTCACCTTCCGCCTTCTTCGGGGCAGCCGGGGCCACGGGGGCTACGGTTACCGCTGCCTTGGTAACATGACCGCGGAATGTCCGTGTTATGGCAAATTCACCCAGTTTATGTCCCACCATGTTCTCGGTAATGAATATGGGTACATGTCGCCGGCCGTCATGCACTCCAATGGTATGACCTATCATTTCCGGTAATACCGTAGAGGCACGCGACCAGGTCTTTATCACTGCCTTTTCACCGGACTTGTTCAGGTTAGTTATCTTTTTAAGTAGCTTCGCGTCGCAATAAGCACCTTTTTTAGCTGACCGTGACATTCGTTTCTAGCCTCTCGATTTCCTTCTTGTGTTATTTCCGTCGCTTGACAATTAATCTGTCCGAAGCCTTATTAATAATACGAGTTTTGGGACCCAGAGCCGTTTTACCCCATGGCGTTTTGGGCGCCATGCCCCTGGGAGCCCTACCTTCACCGCCGCCATGCGGATGGTCGCGCGGCGTCATGGCCGAGCCTCGCACCTGCGGCCGCCGTCCCAGCAATCTGGTACGCCCCGCCTTGCCCAGCCTTACACCCTGATGTTCCAGGTTGCCTATCTGGCCTATGGTGGCCACGCAATTGCTCATAAAACGCCGTACCTCGCCCGAAGGCAATCGAACCAGGCAGTACTTGCCCTCTTTGCCCAGCAGCTGTGCCGCTGAGCCGGCGCTGCGAACTATCTGGCCACCTTTACCCGGCTCGAACTCCAGGTTGTGAATCAAGGTGCCGTCCGGTATAGCGCTCAAGGGCAGGGTATTCCCAGGCTTTATGTCGGCCTGCTCTCCAGCCATCACGGTATCACCGACATTAAGTCCTAAAGGCGCCAGTATATAACGTTTCTCTCCATCAGCATAGTAAATAAGCGCAATACGGGCCGAGCGGTTCGGGTCGTACTCTACCGAGTTAACTTTACCCTGCACGCCGATCTTGTCCCGTTTAAAATCGATTATCCGCAGTCTGCGCTTAGCGCCGCCGCCGCGGTGCCGAACGGTGACTACACCTCTACTGTTGCGGCCGGCCTTCTTCTTAACGGGCAGTAATAGAGAACGCTCAGGTACTGGCTTGGTTATCTCCTCGAAAGAGGGGCTAACCATGCCCCGCCTGCCGGGTGAAGTCGGACGATAAGTCTTTAACGCCAAAGCCTGATCTCCCCTAACTCTAGGGATGTCTCCTTTGCCATCGCGTCTTCTTCAGAAGCTTGCGATGCTTGTGCTTCGCCATTTTCTTCTTGCGCTTCTTAATTACTGAGCCCAATTCAATTCCCCTAGTTTAATTAAACTCCCTCGAAGAACTCGATCTTTTCGCCGGGTGCCAGTGTGACGACCGCTTTTTTCCACACAGGTGTCAGCACCTGCCGCCGGCCTATTCTTCTCATCTTACCCGGGACGCTCATAACTGTAACTTTAACCACATTAACCTTGAAGGCGGCTTCCACGGCCTGTTTTATTTCATGCTTATTAGCCGCCTTGTTCACTTCAAAGGCATACATGCTTCGCTCTTTTAATATCGTTGCCTTCTCAGTGATTAACGGCCTTTTTACTATTTGATATGGCTGCATCGTTATTGATACCTATTTTAAAACTTAACTGGAGCCGGCCGCTGCCTTTGCCAGCGATTTTTCACCCCATATCGCCTCGACCTTACGTACGGCATCGATATCCATTAATATAATCTTGGATGAAAGTAACTCAGTGACATTGAGCAAAGGCGCCGGAATCGTTTTAACGCCCGCCAGATTATCGGCAGATATAACTAGATTAGGATTGACCTCAGCGGTGGCTATGATTACCGGGTCTGCAATGCCCAGCGACAGCAAGACATCCAGCACCGCTTTCGTTTTTATCTCGTTAAACTGGAGTTTATCCACGACTTTCAGGTCTCCGTTGCCTGCTTTATCAGACAGTACGCATTTCAAAGCCAATTGGCGCATCTTCTTAGGCATGGCCTGACGGTAGCTCCGGGGGTGTGGCCCGAAGGCGACGCCTCCGCCTTTGAGCATTGGCGACCTGATGTCCCCGCGGCGGGCGCGGCCTGTATGTTTCTGGTTGTGTATTTTCTTGCCGCTGCCGGCAACCTCGCCTCTGCGCTTGGTATCGGCGTTTCCCGTACGCTTATCGGCCAGTTGTCTGACCACGGCCTGGTGTACTACGGACTCATTGAACGGGACGGCAAAGATATCGTCCCTGATATCTATCTGCTTAGTAGCTTGCCCTTTTAAGTTATAGACCTGGACTTTCACCTTATTGTCCCCCGCCTGCTTTCTTAATCAGCAATAGTCCCTTCCTACCCCCCGGTACCGCACCTCTAACTAATAATAAATGACGGGCCAGATCTACATTAAGCACTTTCAAATTACGGACTGTTACCCGTCTGTCTCCCATGTGCCCGGCCATCCGCAATCCTTTAAATACGCGGCCGGGTGAGGTGGTGGCACCGACCGAGCCGGGAGCCCGGTGGCGGTCAGACTGACCATGTGTCTTGGGGCCGCCGGCAAAATGGTGGCGTTTGACCACACCGGCGAAGCCCTTGCCTTTAGATATACCTACTACATTAATTAAATCGCCCGGTTTAAACAAATCCGCGTCTATTTTCTGTCCCACCTTAACCGAGCCGATATCTTCTGTCTCAAATTCGCGAAGGTGTTTAAGCTGACCGGCCTCTTTAACCTGGCCTTTCTTCGGCAAGCTGAGCTTCTTAGCCTCTCCAAAAGCCAGCTGAACGGCATTGTATCCATCTGTGGCCGCGGTCTTTACCTGCGTCACAAAACAGGGACCAGCCTCGATGGCAGTAACCGCTACTTCTCCTTCATCCTGGAAAAGTTGCGTCATACCTATTTTCCTGCCGATTAAACCTTGTACCATTTTGTTACTATAACCTGATATCTATTTCCACGCCCGAAGGCAGTTGAAGCTGAGTTAGAGCGTCTATTGTCTTGGAAGTCGGCCCCAGTATATCGATAAGGCGCTTGTGCGTCCTGATTTCAAACTGTTCTCTCGAGTCCTTATCGATATGGGGCGAACGAATAACGCAGAACTTTTCGATTTGAGTGGGCAGTGGTACCGGTCCGACGACTACGGCGCCGGTGCGCTCCGCCGTCTCCACGATCTGTTCCACCGACTGGTCAACCAGCCTGTGGTCATATCCCTTTAGCTTGAGTCGGATTTTTTGTTTGGGCATTATCTACCCCTCATGCCTATTTGCTCGGCCAGATTGGCCGGTAGCTCTCTATAAGAATGAAACTCGAGCGAATAAGTAGCTCGACCCTGGCTCAGGGACCTTAAAATAGTGGCATAACCAAACGTCTCCGCCAGAGGAACCAGTGCCCTGACCACGCAGGTCTCACCGTGGGTCTCGATACCGTCAACGTGGCCTCTTCGAGAATTCAGGTCGCCGATAACATCGCCCAGGAACTGGGCCGGCATCACCACCTCCAACCTCATGATTGGTTCCAGGATAATTGGGTTGGCTTTACGGGCGCCTGCTTTTAACGCGATCGAACCGGCCATCTTGAAAGCAAGGTCCGAGGAATCTACTTCATGATAGCTGCCGTCGTAGGCAGTTGCCTTGATATCCACTATAGGATAGCCAGCGATGACGCCGCTTTCCAGAGCTTCCTTAACACCGGCTTCTATTGCCGGAATATATTCCTTGGGTACGTCCCCTCCCCGGATCTGGTCGACGAATCTAAAGCCGCTGCCGCGTTCTACCGGCTCAAGCCTGAGCCATACGTGGCCGTACTGTCCATGGCCGCCGAACTGGCGGATGAATCTACCCTCGGCTTCAACTGGCACGGTAATGGTCTCTTTATAGGCGACCTGTGGCTTGCCGACGTTAACCTTAACGTTGAACTCGCGGAGCATGCGGTCGATCAATACCTCAAGATGCAGCTCGCCCATACCCGAAATAAGCGTCTGACCGGTTTCAGAGTCGGAGCGCACTTTAAAGGTGGGGTCTTCTTCGGCCAGCTTGTTCATGGCTTCGCCCAGTTTGTCCTGGTCCGCCTTGCTCTTCGGTTCTATAACCATTGACAGCACCGGCTCAGGGAAGCGTATTGCTTCCAGAAGAACGGGCTTATTAGGGTCGCATAGTGTATCTCCGGTGAAGGTCTCTTTTAATCCCAGCGTAGCCGCTATGCTGCCGGTATCGGCCTCTTCGATTTCCTCGCGGCGGTTGGCATGCATCAGAATCAACCTGCCCAGGCGCTCCTTGCGCCCTTTGCTGGAATTGAGGACCTGCTTTCCAGCCTGGATTTTGCCCGAATAAACACGGAAATAAACCAGCCGGCCCATGAACGGGTCGGCAACTACTTTAAAAGCTAAGGCTGAAAACGGAGCTTCGTCGCTGGGAGGTATAACGTCGGCTTCGCCAGTTTCTAAATCGATAACACTGACCGGTGGCACGTCCTGCGGCGAAGGCAGATAAAAAACAACCGCGTCGAGTAGCGGTTGTATACCTTTGTTTTTTAGAGCGGTGCCGCAGAGCACCGGGACGATTCGATTGGAGAGTGTTAGTCTTCTAATAGCGGCTTTAATCTGCTCGCTGTCTATTTCCTTGCCCTCGACGTAAAGCATCATCAGATGGTCGTCAATCTCGGCCAGCCGCTCTATCATTGTTTGTCTAAGCCTGGTTACTGTTTCCTTTTCTTCTTCAGGAACCGGCGACTCCACCGGAGCCACATTGATATCCTCGGAAAACAGCCAGGCTTTGTTTTCGATTAAATCTATAATGCCTTTAAACTGGCTTTCTTTGCCCCAGGGAGCCTGAATCGGGATGGCTTTGGCCCTGAGCCGTTCTTCAATCATAGTCACAGTGTTATAGAAATCGGCGCCCACCCGGTCCATCTTATTGATAAAGCAGATTCTGGGTACCTTATACCTGTCCGCCTGCCGCCATACGGTTTCTGATTGGGCTTCGACACCGGCCACAGCATCCAGAACCACCACGCCGCCGTCGAGAACGCGTAAGCTGCGCTCAACTTCGGCTGTGAAATCTACGTGGCCGGGCGTATCGATGATATTAATGCGCTGGTCCTGCCAGTGGCAGGTGGTGGCTGCAGCGGTAATAGTAATACCGCGCTCCCTCTCCTGCGCCATCCAGTCCATAACCGCGGTGCCCTCATCCACCGCACCGATCTTATAGGTACGTCCGGTATAAAACAGGATCCTTTCGGTAACCGTGGTCTTACCGGCATCGATATGCGCGATGATGCCGATATTCCGCACCTTATCTAAAGGAAAAGTCCGGCTCATGGCATTGTTTCCTGACCCAGCGGTCTTTTTGGACTGCTGGGGTTTAATTCCTGCTGTAATTACCATCGATAATGAGCAAAAGCTTTATTTGCCTCGGCCATCTTGTGAGTATCCTGGCGCTTCTTGATGCTGGCCCCCTGGCCTTGCGAAGCGTCAACGATCTCGGCCGCTAGTTTTTCCGCCATCGACTTACCGCCGCGAGCCCTGGAATAGGTTATTATCCAGCGCATGGCCAGAGATAGGCCGCGTGCGGGCTCGACCTCAACCGGCACCTGGTAAGTAGCGCCGCCAACGCGCCTTGATTTGACCTGGAGCACCGGCGTGGCATTCTTGAGGGCCTGTTCCAGTACCGGTAAAGGCTCGGTGCTTAGCTTTTTATTGACGATATCCATTGCGTCATAGATAACACGTTCGGCTGTAGCTTTCCTACCGCCGAACATGATTTTGTTGATTAAAATGGATACGGTAACGCTTCCGTATTTTGAATCGGGGTGGGTATGTCTGTTTACTACTTTGGCTCGCCGTGGCATTTATTCCGCTCCCCCCGCGCCACCAGCACCAGCCGCCGCCACTGCACCACCTGTACCACCGGCGATTCTGACCGCCTTGCCCTTCTTGGCACCGTACTTGCTGCGTCCCTGCCGCCTGTTCTCCACGCCGCCTGTGTCCAGAGCGCCCCTGACTATGTGATACCTGACTCCAGGCAAGTCCTTCACTCTGCCCCCGCGGATAAGCACCACCGAGTGTTCCTGGAGATTATGGCCCTCTCCCGGTATGTAGGCCGTGACTTCAATGCCGTTGGTCAGCCTGACACGGGCGATCTTGCGCAAAGCCGAATTCGGCTTCTTGGGCGTCATCGTCTTCACCTGAACGCAAACACCGCGTTTCTGCGGCGATCTGGCATTCCGGCGAACCGCGTTCTTGAGCGTATTGAAGCTGATGCCCAGAGCCGGAGCCTTGGTTTTCCTGGACTGCTTCCGCCGTCCCTTTCTTACCAGTTGGTTAACAGTTGGCATACGTATTCCTTAATATATTTATGTCTTACAATTAAAAAGCCACCTAGTTGTCCATCGGGCCTCTTCCCCGAAGGGATTCTGCCCGGTTCAACCAGCCGGCTTAATCAGGTTTTTCGGACCCAGACTAATGGCTAGTAGACACAAATGCGCAATATAAC
>Ga0116202_10001115_pt1 | contig 15704 bp, 15 predicted proteins | sample LakKivw325mmetaG_FD_94479 | JGI IMG/M metagenome (GOLD analysis project Ga0116202, IMG submission 94479) | Anoxic lake water microbial communities from Lake Kivu, Rwanda to study Microbial Dark Matter (Phase II) - Lake Kivu water 325m metaG | ecosystem: Environmental > Aquatic > Freshwater >...
GCTACTACATCCCAACACGCTATCCAGATGCAGTAGTGGGGGCTTTGCCGGAGGGATTGCCGGGAAAAGAACAGGCAGGCACAGCCCTGGAAAGTGCTTCAAGAATTATAAAATTCTTAAAAAACAGATTGGGTGTTTAGGTTTTTAGCCGGGGTAGCTCATTGGTAGAGCGCAGCCCTGAAAAGGCTGGCGTAGGCAGTCCGATTCTGCCCCCCGGCACCACAAGACAGTGGATAGTGATTAGTGGCAAGTTAAAAACTTACTGCTATTCACTGCTCACTGATCACTGCCTTAAAAGCGAGGTGCTTTTCCAGTGCAATACTATGACCAGCTCTTCTCTGATTTCAAAGCCCTGAACCCCGGGACAAGATACTTCATAAACCGGCTGTTTAACAGGGATAAATGCATTCTGATGCAGGAGATGCTTTCCCTGTTGAGAGAGATCAACGAGAAAGAAGGGGAGATCAAAGGACTTTCCCGTGAGGAGATGCGGGAGAGGACCAAGGCCCTGCGCAAGAGAATTCAGGACGGAGAACCCGCCGATAACTGCCTGGTTGAAAGTTTTGCGCTCGTCAGGGAAGCCGCGAAAAGGACGCTCAACATGCGGCATTTTGACGTCCAGATACTGGGCGGCATCGTGCTGCACAAGGGGAAAATCTCCGAAATGACCACAGGAGAAGGAAAAACCCTGGTCGCCACCCTTCCGCTTTTCCTGAACGCCCTTGAAGGAAAAGGATGCCACCTGGTTACAGTCAACGATTACCTTGCCAAGAGAGACACCCAGTGGATGGGAGCTATTTACAACTATCTCGGGCTGACCGTCGGGTGCATTATCTCGTGGAAAGAGGCAAAGGGACCGTATTCGGCCTCCGCTTTTACCTTTGATCCTTCTTACCTTCCGGCAGATTCACGGTTTTTGTACCTTCAGCCGGCGGAGAGAAAAAATTCCTACAACTGCGACATTACCTATGGCGTGGGCAGCGAATTCGGGTTTGACTACCTGCGCGACAACATGGCCGTGCGCAAAGAGTCGCAGGTGCAGAGAAGCCTGAATTACGCCATCATTGACGAGGTTGACTCCATCCTGATAGACGAGGCGCGCACACCGCTGATCATCTCCGGGCCGTCCGAAGAAACAACCCAGCTCTACTACGAAACGGACCGGCTGGTCAGGAAGCTGAACAAGGATGCGGATTTCACCCTGGACGAGGAAGGGCAGACGGTATCCCTTACCGACGAAGGTATCCATAAGTGTGAACGGCTGATGGGTATCCAGAATCTTTATGACGGGTCCAATACCGAACGGGTTCATCATATAAACCAGTCATTGAGAGCGCATAACTTCTTCAAGAGAGACAAGGAATACATCGTCAAGGAAGGGCAGGTCATCATAGTGGATGAGTTTACAGGGCGGATCATGCCGGGCAGAAGATGGAGCGACGGGCTGCACCAGGCAATAGAAGCCAAAGAAGGCGTACGCATTGAAAGGGAAAACCAGACCCTTGCCACCATCTCTTTCCAGAACTATTTTAAATTATACAGGAAGATCGCCGGCATGACGGGAACGGCGCTCACAGAGGCAGTGGAATTCAAGGAAATATATACTGTTGACGTCATAGCGCTTCCGACGAACAAAAAGCTCTGCAGGGCTCAATTTGACGACGAAATCTATAAGACGGAACAGGAAAAATTCAACGTGGTAACCAACGAGATAGAAGAGCTTTACAAGGCAGGCCGCCCTGTGCTGGTGGGAACCGTCTCAATTGAGAAAGCGGAAAAGTTAAGCCGGTTTTTAAGCAGGAAGAACATCCCGCACAAGGTGCTGCACGGCAAGAATCACGAGGCGGAGGCCGCAATTATCGCGCAGGCGGGACGCCCGAAAGCGATCACCATAGCAACCCAGATGGCGGGACGCGGAGTTGACATCATACTGGGAGGCAACCCGGAGATACTTGCAAGAGAAGAGACCATCCGCGTCATCTGGTCGCGCAGGAAAACGACCGGAGACGCCGGAAAGAAGCAGGAGTTTGCGGAAGCGCTCCTTGAGATTGAAAATTCCTACAAGAAACACCTGTCGGAGATTGAGAAGAGCTTCAGGGAAAACCTGGAATCCCTGCGGGCCCGGCTCAACGAGAAGGAGACTGTATTTACCGCATTGGACAGGAAGGCGAAGGACGTCTTTGAAAGAACGGTTTTCTACAAATACGGCGCGGACGCATACGAGAAATACGAACCCCGGATACTTAAGCTGAAGGAGTTGCACGACAGGGCGTCTGCGGACCTCGCAGAGGCGCAGAATACATTCAAGGACAAGCAGGAACGGCTCAAGGACTTCAAAGAGGCGGCAGGAAGAACCTACAGGGATTACCTCGGCTTGAGAAATTCCCTGAAAGAACGGTTCGGCATAGTCCTTGACGAAGACGCTGAAGAGATAAGAAACCGGCTGACTGAGCTGCTGAATAGCTCCGAGGCGGATTCCACTGAAGGAAGAAGAAAGATACTTGCGCTGCTGGAGACCTACAGGAATTCAATCAACAGGCTCTTTGAGATTCTTGAGACGGCTTTCGGCGACAGGTTTCCCGGAGATACTGACTTTTTCCGCAAATCGCGAAAGAAGACGTCAGGATACCTTGAATGCATTGATGAAGCGATAGAAAAGATTGGAGGCAGCAAGGAATCCCTGCAGGAGACCCTGAAAGCCTTCGGAGAAAAAGAGAGCCGGTTGTACAACACGTACCTGGAAGAGCGAAAAGCCCTTGAGAAGGAAATAAAAGCAGCGCTCCTTGAAGAGAACTATCCGGCGGCCGAAAAGGAATACAGGGGATCCTTGCAAGAGTATGAAAAGGAGATGGCAAAGTACGATGCGGAGCTTATAAAGGCGCGCGAAGAATACGAGAACAACAGAAGCCGGTACGAGGAGGAGTGGCAGAAGGCTCGCGAAGAGCTTGAAAAGACCCCGGAAGAATTCAAGGAGGTCTACGAGCAGCTGCTTGAGAAATACAGCGCGCCGTGGAGGGAAGACCACCAGAAGGTTGTGGATGCGGGAGGCCTCCACGTGATAGGCAGCGAAAGGTACGAAGCGCGGCGCATAGACAACCAGTTGAAGGGACGTGCAGGAAGACAGGGCGATCCGGGTTCCTCAAAGTTCCACCTGTCTCTGGAGGACGACCTGTTGAGGATTTTCGGATCCGAGCGGATGATGGGGGTCATGAGCCATCTGCCCGAAGGCGAAAACATAAAGCATCCGCTTATCACGAAAATGATTAACAACGCCCAGAAGAAAGTGGAAGCGCGGAACTTTGAGATCCGGAAACAGCTGCTTGAGTTTGACAATGTCCTGAACGAACAGCGCAAGATTGTTTATGCCATCAGGCAGGACATCCTTGAAGGCAAAAACCTTGACACATACATACAGGAATTCATGGAGGAAACCGTTGAAGAAGGACTGGAAGAGTTCCTGCCTCTTCAGATGAAACCATTTGCCTGGAACCTTGAACACTTCAAGCTGCTTATCGTAAACACTTTCGGTTTAGATCCCGGACTGCCGCAGGCAGAAACAATACAGAATCCTTCTTTCTGGAGAGACGGGCTGAAAGATTCTCTGCTGGAGAAAATAGCGGCTTCCTATCGCGAAAAAAAACAGCAGGCGGGTCCGTACCTTGCAGAGATACAGAAGATAATAATGCTGCAGGCGATAGACAACCGGTGGAAGGCACACCTTAAGGTAATTGACGAGCTTCGGGAAGGAATAAGCTTGAGGGCGTACGCGCAGAGGGACCCCCTGCTTGCATACAAACACGAAGGATACCAGGCATTCCAGTCAATGCTTTCCTTTGTAAAGAGAGAGATTCTTTCCTACTTGTTCCGGGTACAGATAACTGAAGGTCCAAGACCGAAAAGACAGAGAACGCCGCAGCCGGCAGCGATAACATACGGCCATAAGACACTTGACCAGTTCGGTGCCGTGGGAGAGCAGACAACACCGGAACCGCAGCCCTTCATTCCAACCCCGCCCACCCAGGAAAGAATGGAGGATGTCCAGTCAACGGCGCCCAGGCCCCAACCATACGTGGGAACCGGAAAAACAGGACGCAATGAGCCCTGTCCCTGCGGCAGCGGGAAGAAGTACAAGAAATGCTGTGGACGGAATTCATGAAATATACTACACTATGTGCACAACTTGTGGAAAACCTGTGTAAAAAGGTGTAAAAGTTATGGAAAAAGAGTGGAAAGACACGCTTGACAGGGTTGAGAAAAGGCTGAACAACTCCAGGGCCTACGACATATGGATAAAACCTGTCAGGTTTAAAGAATCGGCAGGAAATGTCCTGAAGCTGGAAGTCCCGAATATGACATTTGAGAGGGGCTTTATCCCATTTATTGACCTTATAAAAGAGGAGTTTTTTAACACGGCAGGATGGCAGCCGGACATAGAACTCGTTTACAGCGGGGAAGAGGACACAAAGACCGTCAGGCAGACGGGTACCGTCACCTTCAACCCCGGTTACACGTTTGATAATTTCGTTGTTGGTTCAGGCAACAGACTTGCCCATGCCGCAGCCCTGGCGGTTGCACAATCTCCCGGCATAGCATACAACCCGTTGTTTCTGTACGGCGGGTTCGGACTGGGTAAAACGCACCTGATGCAGGCGATAGGGCAGTTCGTCACGGCAAGAGAGGAGCTGAACATCATATACATTCCCGCGGAAGTCTACCTGAACGAATTTATCCAGAGCATTAAAAACAAGACCACACAGATATTCAGGCAGCGATTCAGGAAGGTGGACTTTCTTCTTATTGACGACATCCATTTCATAGCCGGCAAGGAAGGCACCCAGGAAGAATTTTTTCACACGTTCAACTTTCTGTACGATCAGAGGAAACAGATCATACTTTCCAGCGACAGGCCGCCCGGCGAGATATCTTTCCTTGAAAAACGCCTCATATCAAGGTTTGAGTGGGGACTTGTAGCCGATATCCAGCCGCCGGATTTTGAAACCCGGGTCGCAATTCTCAAGAAAAAATGTGAAGTGAAAAATATCATGATTAACGATGATATAATATTCTATATAGCGGAGAATGTGCAGGATAATGTAAGAATACTTGAGGGGGTTTTAAACAGGATTTTTGCGCTTTCAAGTCTTTTGAGCAGGGAAATTGACCGGAAACTGATAAATGAAATAATGGATGGAGAGTATTATAAAAAGAAAAGTATAGTCAACCTTGACGTCATAACGACATCGGTCTGTGAATATTTTAAGATTAAAGAAGATGAATTGATGAGTAAGAGCAGGTTGAAGAATATTTTGATGCCGCGGCAGATAGCAATGTTCTTAAGCAGGGAACTCACAGACAACTCCCTCCATTCAATTGCGGTAAAATTTGGAGGAAAGGACCATACAACAGTATTATATGCCCATAAAAAAATTAAGAATTTATATAATAATGATGAATATGTTAAGGGTGTAATAGATGAAATTAAAAAGAGTGTGGAAAAATGAGTTTTCACATTTTTTACACATTTTAAGTGCTTAATAAATATACAATTAAAGAATTAATCAACAAAAAAAGACTCTACTAATACAACGGAGGATATATATGGAGATAATAATAAAGAGCAGTGTGTTAAAAAAAGAATGTGGAAAAATAGAAGGGATTTTACCTGCAAAACCTGCGATTACGATAACAAATGGAATATTTTTTGAGGTTAAAGAGACGGGAGTTTTTCTGACTGCAACTGACCTGGAAAATACATTGAGACTTGGTCTTGAGTGTGAAAAATTCAAGAAAGGCAGCATGGTTATAACCGGCAGAAAATTCATATCTCTTATCAAACAACTTCCGGATACTGAAGTGAAGATAAGCAGGAAGGAAAATCCCTGTGAAATAGTATGTAATGACTCAAAATACATGTTTCCATGCATGGATGAGGAGGAATTTCCAAAGCTTCCCAAATTTACCGGGGAAGTTACGGTGAAGATAAACGGGAAGCAGTTGAGCAATGCCATTGACAAGGTAAGGTTCTGTATAGACCCGGAAGAACCGCGTCCGCATTTCAGGGGAGGTTTATTTGATATAAAAGAAGATTCCCTTAATTTCATAGGTACGGATACAAAACGCCTTTCCCTTCTAAAGGTGAACACGGGAGAGAAATATGTCAACCCTTACAAGTGTCTTTTGCCTTTCAAGTTGATGGGAGTTCTAAGTATGCTTGCCGACATAGATGAAAATATAGACATTTCAATAGGGAAGAACCAGATAGTCTTCAATTTCGGCAACACATACCTTGTTTCGCAGCTCCTGTCAGGGAGTGAGGATTTCCCGGATTACAACAAGGTCATTCCAAGCGAGAAACAGCTCAAGTATGCATACATCAACAGGGAAGAATTTCTGTCAACTCTAAAACGAATATCGCTTTTTACCAGCGACAGGTATAACAAGGTTAAGTTAAGCATAGGGAAAAACATCCTGATGTTTTCGGTTGCCAGCCCCGACGTGGGACAGGCAAACGAGAAACTCGGGATTGAATACGGCGAAGAAAAAGAACAGGACCTTGCGTTCCCGCCGAACTATCTCATTGACTTCCTGCACAAGGTACAGGAAGAGAAAATTGTTCTGGGCTTCAGCAGTGAAAAAAGTCCCATTATAATGAGAGGAGAGAAGAACGCGGATTACGTCTACATTGCCATGCCTCTCAAACTTGATTAGGGCTCTTACATCGTTCTCCTCCCCCTTGAGGGGGGAGGATTTTCGCTCTCCGAAGTCTTGACGCAGGAGGAGAGGTGGGGGTGATGGAGAAGATAGGAGATATCATCGGGAAGGTTATGCCGGCCATCAAGCAGGGACAATCACAGGCGCATGTCCGTGCGGCTTCCAGTAACGAGAGAGTTACTGGAGACATTGAGAGTCTGTGGTGCAGGATAGTTGACGAAGATTTGAGGGCGCACAGCTACGTGGAATATATCAGAAACAGCACCCTTTATGTAAAGGTTGACAGCAGTTGCTATCTGTCTGCGCTGAAGATGAAAAGCGGGGATGTTATTGCGGGATTGAGAGACGCAGGTATCAGCGTAAAGACAATAAGGTTCCGAATGTAAAAAAGATCAATCATGACTCCTCACACGGAGAGATGCGTGAAGGGTTCGGAGCAAGGGAGGCAAATGACACTACAGGGCTCAATAGTGGCAATAGTGACACCGCTGAAAGACGACAGGATAGACAGGAAATCCTACAAAGGGCTCATAGATTTCCATGTGAAGAACAAAACGTCTGCCATTCTTGCGGCGGGGTGCACCGGAGAGCCTGCCACAATGACAATGGACGAGCACAAGGACCTTGTAAAGTATACGGTGGATGTCGTGGACGGACGCTGTCCGGTCATAGCGGGAACCGGTTCCAATAACACAAGGGAGGCTGTTGAATTGTCCCAGGAGGCGGAAAAAGCCGGGGCTGACGCGGTGCTTCTTATAACCCCGTACTATAACAAGCCCATGCCCAACGGCCTCTACCTTCACTATAAAAAGGTTGCCGAAAACGTCTCCCTGCCGGTTATCCTGTACAATGTGCCGTCAAGAACAGGGATTTCAATTCTCCCGGAGACCGTCTGCGAGCTTTCTACCGTGAAAAATATCATAGGTATCAAGGAGGCAAGCGGAAGTCTCGACCAGGTAAGTAAAATCATATCCCTGTGCAGGAAGGATTTTATCGTCTTTTCAGGAGACGACTCGCTAACCGTTCCCATGATGGCGGTAGGTGCCAGGGGAGTCATATCGGTTGCGGCCAATGTCGTTCCTCTGCAGGTAGCGGAGATGACGGGAGCGGCGCTTGCCGGCGACTGGGAGAAGGCGCGGCGCATCCACCTGGAGCTCCTGCCCGTATTCAGGGTACTGTTTATTGAGACGAATCCGATACCGGTGAAAGCTGCACTGGGGCTGATGAAACTATTGCAGCCGGAATGGAGGCTGCCTCTTACCCCTCCGTCTCCCGCAAACCTTGAGAGAATAAGGGAAGTGCTAACCAAGGCAGGGGTGCTTAAATGATATTCAGGCGAAAAAGATATACAAAGGTTGAACCCAGGGAAAAACCGGAGATAAAGAAGGACCTGTGGCTGAAATGCGAAAAGTGCGGAAAGCTCATTTATAAGAAAAAATGGGATGAGAACCTAAAGGTCTGTCCGCACTGTGATTTTTACGGCAGGATGACGGCATATGACAGGGTAAACATGCTGGCTGATACGAACTCCTTCAAGGAGCAGTGGACCTCAATGCTTTCCAGCGACCCTCTGGGTTTCACGGGTGTCAAGGCATATCCGGAAAAGCTCAAGGAGGAGATGCAGAAAACCGGGTTGAAAGAGGCGATTGTTACGGGAGAATGCAAGATTGACGCGGTACCGTGCGTGCTGGCTGTCATAGATGCCGGATTCATCATGGGCAGCATGGGTTCTGTGGTAGGCGAGAAATTTGCCAGGGCCGCGGAATATGCCATTGAAAAGAAGATGCCGTTTGTCTGCGTCTCCGGCGGCGGGGGCGGTGCGAGGATGTACGAGGGGGTAATTTCCCTGATGCAGATGGCAAAGACCTCTGCGGCAGTCGGCAAGATGAAGAAGGCAGGACTCCTGTATCTCTCCGTGCTGACCGATCCGACCATGGGCGGCATCGCGGCAAGCTTTGCCTCTCTCGGAGACATCATAATCGCCGAACCCGGTGCGCTGGTAGGCTTTGCCGGCCCCAGGGTGATTGAGCAGACGATAAGGCAGAAGCTGCCGCCGGGTTTCCAGAGAACCGAGTTTCTTTACGATCACGGCATGGTGGACATAATTGCGAAAAGGGCGGATCTGAAGGAAACCATAGGAAAGATACTCAAGATAATCCATCTATGAAACCTCTCCCCGAGATTGAATTCCTCTTACAGCTTACCGATTTTGGAATAAAGCTTGGGCTTGATAAGACCAGGCATCTGCTGGAGCAGTATGGGAACCCGCATCTTAAATATCCGTCAGTTCTCATCGCCGGTACCAACGGCAAGGGTTCGGTTGCAAAGACCGTGGCAAACGTGCTTACATGCGCCGGCTACCGCACCGGGCTTTACACCAGCCCGCATCTTATTTACATCGGCGAAAGGATAGTTTTCAACGGAGAACCGATAGACGAGAAACACCTGGCGTCAAAGGTACAGCACCTGCAGAAGATTCTCGGTTCACAGCCGTATCACCTTTATCCGACCTTTTTTGAGGCGCTAACAACAATCGCCTTTTCATATTTTGCAGAGATGAAGGCGGATATCCTGGTCTGCGAGGTGGGAATGGGAGGCAGGTTTGATTCAACCAATGTTCTGCCCTCGTCTCTTCAGGTAATAACGAAGATAGGGCTGGAGCATACGCAGTATCTCGGCAAGACCTACGAGGAGATTGCCAGCGAAAAGGCAGGCATCATAAAGCCGGGAAGCACGGTGGTTTCCGCGTTTCAGAAAGAACGCGCGATGAACGTCATAAGGAACAAGGCCAGAGAAAAGAAGGCAAAGCTTTACTCCTACAGGAAAGACTTTACCGTAAGAAGAAATGCCGTATCTGTCCGCGGGCAGGAATTCAACTTTTACTGCGGCGAGGAACGATTCCTTGCCTTGAATACGCCACTTCTGGGAAGGCACCAGATGGAGAACATGGCTCTTGCCGTGCAGACTGTCAGACTGCTTGAAAAAATGAAATTTCCCGTAAAAAAGGAAGCGTTGTATGAAGGAGTGTCTACGGTATCCTGGCCGTGCAGGTTCCAGGTCCTGGAAGAAAGCCCGGTTATCGTTATTGACGGCGCGCACAATCCTGACGGCATACGCACTCTTTCCGGGACTCTCGGGGAGGTGTTTCCCGGGAAAAAGTTCTCATTTCTGACAGGCATCCTGAAGGACAAGGACTGGCGGAAGATGCTGCGTATACTTTTGAGAAACAAGAACATGGGCGAGATAGTCTTTACACAGCCGGATACCGAGAGAGCCCTTGACCCGGAAATACTGGCAGGTTTTGCGAAAGGAAGAAAGAATATCAAGATTACCGTGATCCCCAAACCGTCCGCTGCCCTCAAATACGCGAGGAGAACAAGAAAAGACTGGTGCATCTGCGGCTCCCTCTATCTCTGCGGTGACATCCTCTCCTGCTTCGTACAAAGACACTAACATTTTCCGTTAAATAGAAATCTGTGCGAATTGTTGACAGGGGAAAACAGAACAAACTATAATATTAAGAGCGCAACGAATGGGTAAATACGAGAAACTGATACAACAAATAGTTGGCGGAAGAGCAGATGCAAATATTCTTTTCAACGATTTATGCAATCTGTTGGTCCGATCGGGATTCGAGATGAGAAAGAGCGGAAGTCATCATGTCTTCAGAAAAATGGGAGTTGCGGAGATGATAAACCTGCAGAAAGACGGGAGCAAAGCAAAACCTTATCAGGTGAAACAAGTACGGCATGTGATATTGAAATACAAAATAGGAGCCTAAACTTGATGGACAGATATGAAATAATAATATATTGGAGCGAAGAGGACAGAGTTTTTGTAGCAGACGTGCCTGAACTTCCGGGATGCATGGCGCACGGCGAGACTTACGAATCGGCATTGAAAAATGCCAAAGACGCAATTAGGCTCTGGATAAAAACAGCCAAAGAATTTAATGACCCGATTCCTGAACCGAAGAGGCACCGTCTCGTTTATGCATAATAAGAAAGCAAAAAGAATTCGGGTAGAAGGGCTATAAGCTATTAATAACTTATCCGTATCTCTGCTACCTTTGTCCTCGGGACAGGAGCAATGTTAAATCTGATATTGCGGTGATGCCAAATTGATTTCATCCGTCGGTATTTCCTAATCAAGCGATTTGAAAATAAGAGAAATTTGCCTTTCAACTGTTGACGAATAGTGTCTGGTGATTTATGATTAGGCGAGATGCAAATTCTGATAAAAAACGGATACATGGTGAATCCCGCCGGCCCCGTACTGGAAACCGTTATCCCAGAGCCATCTTCCGCGCTTAACTATATCGACAGGACAAAAAAAGACTGGTATATCTGCGGCTCCCTCTATCTCTGCGGTGACATCCTCTCCTGCCTGCAGAAGGGTTGACGGGGGAATGGCGAAGGTATATAATCTTAGGCGATGAAAATCCTGATAAAGAACGGATACCTGGTAAATCCCGCCGGCACCGTGGTGGAAGGCAGGTACGACGTTCTGGTAGAAAACAATATAGTTTCCCGCATTGCAAAAACCATCCCGGCGAAGAAAACAAAAATAATAGACGCAAAAGACAAGTATGTTTTTCCGGGATTGATTGACGTCCACTGCCATCTGCGTGAGCCCGGCAGAGAGGACGAGGAAACGATACAAACCGGCAGTGTCTCGGCTGCTGCCGGAGGTTTTACCACGGTATGCTGCATGCCGAACACCACGCCGCCCCTTGATAACAGGGTTGCCGTCAGGTTCGTTATTGACAGGGCGAGGGACGCTTCCTGTGAGGTTCTTCCGATAGGTGCCATAACCGTTAACAGGGAGGGCAGGGAACTCCCGCCATACGGCGAAATGGTGCAGGAAGGCGCGGCGGGATTCTCGGACGACGGCGACTGCGTGATGAACAGCCTTGTAATGAGAAGGGCTCTTGAGTACTCAAAGCTCTATAGAAAGCCCGTTATTTCGCATTCGGAAGATGCCAACCTTTCAAGAAACGGGGTGATGAACGAGGGCGCTCTTTCCACAAGAATGGGATTGAGCGGCATTCCCGTGCAGTCTGAATCCATCATGGTGAACAGGGATGTTACGCTTGCACGCCTGACCGGAGGCCGGCTGCATCTTGCGCACATCTCCGCGGAGGAATCCCTGGATGTCGTGCGCAGGGCGAAAAAGTCAAATGAGAATATCACTTGCGAAGCGGCGATACACCATCTTTTCCTGACCGAGGATGCGGTAAAGGGATACAACACCAACGCAAAGATGATGCCCCCGCTGCGCACGGAGAAAGATGTCAGGGCCCTGCTGAAAGGGCTGAAAGACGGGACGATAGACTGCATGGTGACCGACCATGCCCCGCACAGCGAGGAAGAAAAGGAATCCGGGTTTGAAAACGCTCCTTTCGGTGTCATCGGGTTTGAAACGGCTCTATCCCTTGCGATGGAACTGCGGAAAGAGGGAATGACGGTAAGGCAGATTATTGCGCTGTTGACCGCGGGACCGGCGCGGGTTATGGGAATAGACAGGGGCGTGGTGGCAGAAGGAAAGCGTGCGGACATAACGGTCTTTGACCCGGACGTTGAGTGGGTTTACAGCAAGGAAGAGATCCAGTCAAAAAGTAAGAATTCTCCTTTCATAGGCCGCAAGATGAAGGGCCGGGTTGTAACTACCATATACAGAGGCAGAATAGTTAGCGAATTGATTTCATCCAGATAGCGGCGTTGGTTGCGTCGTCGGCTTCGTCAACATACGTTTTCAGTATGCCTCCTCGCCTCCTCCTTGCCGCCTTGCTATCTGGCGAACTGAATTCGCTATTGCTTCGATCTGGCCGATCAGGGCGATTCAGGGGGACGAATAACCATGGTGATGGAGAAAGTGCAGGAGATAAGGCGCGCGGAAGAGAGAGCGGATGCGATCATCAGGCGCGCGCAGGAGAAAGCCGGGGGAATAGCTACTTCGCTTGAAGCAGAGATTAACGCTTTGAGAGACGTCAAAGAGAAGCATCTGTCCCTTGAGGTAAGAAAATATGCAGAGAACGTTGATAAGAAAACAGAGGAGAGGATAACCCTTTTGAAACAGGAATATTTCCACAAATCCGCAGGTATCAAAGAAAGGTCGGAACGCAGGACTGCGGATGCTGCGGAAAACGTGTGGAAGGAATTGAAAGAAGAGTTGTCTATGCCGTGACTACCATATCCCTGCCCAGTTTCTTTGCCTTGTAAAGCGCAAAATCCGCCTTTTTGACGAGTTCGTCCGCCGTGCGAGCATCGTCAGGAAATGTTGCTATGCCGAAACTCACGGTGAGCTCTCCGGACGGCTGTCTGTCTTCGTTCGGAAACTTGAAGTCCCTGATGCGTTTCCTCATAGACTCGCAGAGTTTCATGACGTTGTCTTTGGATGTGTCGGGGAAAATGAGGATGAACTCCTCTCCCCCGTACCTTGCTACGACGTCGGAACCCTTCACGCTTTTTCTGAAGATTTCGGCAATCTTACGAAGGACGGCATCTCCTGCGGGGTGTCCGTTCAGGTCGTTGTAGTGCTTGAAATAATCTATGTCCACTATGCACAGGGAGACCTGCGTATTCTTCTTTTCCGCCGCGTCGGAAACCGTCTCTTCCAGTATCTTCTCAAAATGCCTTCTGTTGTAAAGCTGGGTGAGAGCGTCCGTGATTGAGAGAATCTTTGTTTTCTCAAAAAGCTCCGCGTTCTCAACCAGCAGTGACGTCGGTGCGGAGACCATGCGCAGGAGGTCCAGGTCCCTTATGTTGAAGTGCCTCCTGTCAAAGGAGAAAACTCCTATGAATCCCGTAATCTTTCTCTTGTGGTGAAATGTGGAGATGATGAAAGACGTAACTCCCTGCTCGACAAGGTTCTTGTGCTGCGGGAACGAATTTGCGTTATTGATGAGTATCGGGCGCGGTTTCAGCGCTGTGCTTTCAAGGAGCTCCTCCGGAAGCTCCAGCGCCCTGCCTCTTACCGCCCTCTTGAAATTTTCTCCCATCAGTTGAAGGGCCACCGTTTCATTGGCAAACAGGTTCTTAAGGGAGTCGGTGACCTTTTCCAGCACTTCATCAAGGGATATTTCCTCTCCGAAGGTTTCTATTATGTCGGTAAGGGTCTTCAGCAGGAGAGACTCCATCTGCAGGTCCATCAGCACGAGGTTCATCTTTTCTTTTTCCCGGCGGACGTTCTGCAGCTGCCCTGAAACGGAGAAGGAATAGATGGTATCAACGATGATCACGATGGAAACGACTATGGACAGCGACACGAAATAGAAGATGGGAGAGAAGACACGGTTTGCCGAAAACAGGACGTTAATGGTCAGGATGAAAACTACAACCAGCAAAGAGACCATACTCCGTAGAGTCTTCATTACATCATTTTTTTCCTTTGACTTTGCTCACAAGGTCGGCAAACCGTTCCGGCTGATGGAACGCAATGTCCGCAAGGGTCTTTCTGTCGAGGTCTATCTTTTCTTTCTTGAGACCGCAGATGAACCTGTTATACGAGATGCCGTTGAGCTTGCAGCCGGCGGAAATCCTGGTAATCCACAGGCTTCTGAAAGTCCTCTTCTTGTTCCTTCTGTCCCTGTACGCGTAGGTCAGGCCCTTTTCCGTGAATTCCTTTGCCCTTCTGAAGAGCTTGGATCGTCCCTGCCGGTATCCTTTAGCTCTCTTAAGAACCTTTTTATGTCTCTGTTTTCGCGCAGGCGCATTCTGTGTTCTCGGCATATCTATACCTCACTTTTCATTTATACGGCAGCAGTCTTTTTATTCTCCTGCTGTCTCCCTTGCTTTTCAAGACAGCGGCTTTCTTAATCCGTCTTTTTCTCTTGGAGTTTTTCCCTGAGAGCAGGTGTCCTCCGCCTGCTCCGTAATGCATCACCTTGCCGGTTGCCGTAATCTTGAATCTCTTGGCCACTGATTTCTTCGTTTTTAGTTTGGGCATTGTCAGATCCTTTCTATATCGGTATAAAAGTCACGCTTAATCTCGGCCCCTCCATCCTGGGAGGCCTTTCAATCTTTCCTATGGCCGCCAGTTCCTTCGTAATTCTTTCAAGGAACTGATAACCTCTCTCCTTGTGCAGTATCTCGCGTCCCTTGTAGAATATTGTCACTTTTACCCTGTGGCCCTCTTTCAGGAAATCTTCCACGTGCTGCTTCTTGAACTTGTAGTCGTGCTCGCTGGTTTCCGGGGTGAAACGTATCTCTTTTATCTGGGTAACCTTCTGTTTTTTCTTTACCTCTCTCTCCTTCTTCTTCTGCTCGTACAGGAACCTCTTCAGGTCCATTATGCGGCATACCGGCGGAGATGCGTTGGGCACTATCTCCACCAGGTCAAGGTCCTGTTCCCTGGCCTTCTGCAGTGCGTCTTTCTTGTCTACGACTCCGTACTGCTGTCCTTCGTCTCCTATCAGCCGTACCTGGGGAGCCCTTATCTGGAAGTTAAACCTGTATCTGCTTCTGTTGTCCGGATACCTGCTTCGTTGATAAAAAATATATCCTCTCCTTTACCCTGCCTGCTTTTTGTGCAAAGGTTCGCTACATTATACTATAAAAAGTTATTTCTGTCCAATGTCTTTCAGCATCTTTACAAGTTCTTCAATCTTTAAACTGCCCGTCATCCCTTCCTTGTGCCTTCGCAGGGAAACTTCCTGCTTTTCCATCTCCCTGTCCCCGACTATCAGCATGCAGGGTACCTTCTCCTCCTCGGCATCCCGTATCTTCCTGTTGATTTTTTCATTGCGGGAATCTATCTGTATCCTGAAATCCGCCTCCAGAGCTTTTTTGACCTGTCCGGCGTATTCGGCATGCCTGTCGCTGATCGGCAGGATCCTGACCTGCTCGGGCGCCAGCCAGAAGGGAAAGTTTCCCTTGTAGTGTTCAATCAGCACGCCTATAAATCTTTCAATGGAACCGAAGATTGCCCTGTGTATGAGTATGGGAACCTTGAAGCCCCCTTCAGGTCCGGTGTACTTCACGTCAAACCGTTCC
>Ga0116202_10001116_pt1 | contig 15690 bp, 17 predicted proteins | sample LakKivw325mmetaG_FD_94479 | JGI IMG/M metagenome (GOLD analysis project Ga0116202, IMG submission 94479) | Anoxic lake water microbial communities from Lake Kivu, Rwanda to study Microbial Dark Matter (Phase II) - Lake Kivu water 325m metaG | ecosystem: Environmental > Aquatic > Freshwater >...
ACACGCATGCCTGGCAAGTCAACAAGCAACTGCAGGAGCTGGCTGCGCGCCTGTGCGAGAGCCAGCAATTCGACCTCATCCACAACCACGACTGGCTCACCGGCTTCAGTGCCAACGCGCTCAAGCGTAACTTCAAGCTTCCCCTGGTGACCACCATTCACGCCACCGAGCGTGGGCGCGGACGCGGAAACCTGTGGAGCGACCAGCAGAAAGCCATCAATAGTGCCGAATGGTGGCTGGTATACGAGTCGTGGCGAGTCATTGCCTGCAGTGCATTCATGGCCAAGGAGGTAGCCACGTACTTCCAGGCGCCAGAGGACAAGATTGACGTCATCCCCAACGGCGTGAGCGCCGAACGTTTCGATCGCTGGGATGGCGCAGACCTCTCCTCTTTCCGTGGCATGTATGCGCTGCCGCAGGAGAGGATCGTGATGTACGTCGGGCGCATCGTGCAGGAGAAGGGTCTCGGTACGCTGATCGAAGCTGTACCCGGTGTGCTCGCCGAACATGCGGATGCCAAGTTTGTCATTGCGGGCACGGGAGACCTGATTGAACCCTTGAGTCGCCGTGCCTGGCAATTGGGTGTCGGTGCGAAGGTGCTTTTCACCGGCTTCATCCCTGACGACGACCGTGACCGGCTGTACAAGGTGGCGGATTGTGCGGTGTTTCCCAGTCTTTACGAACCCTTTGGCATCGTTGCACTGGAGGCCATGGCCGCCAAGGCACCTGTAGTGGTCTCTCTCGTTGGCGGCCTACAGGAGGTGGTGAAGCACGCAGAAACGGGCATTACTGTCTACCCGGACAACCCGCAATCCTTGGCCTGGGGCATCAATCATACGCTGGCCCGCCCGGACTGGGCAATGCAGCGGGCGTCCAATGCCTACAAGGTTGTGCTAACCGAGTACAACTGGCAGCGCATCGCTCAGCGCACTATCCAGGTCTACGAGCGCGTCGCCTCAGAGCGTAGCAAAGTACTATGGTAGCCCTTTCTGCGCAAAACGCTGGGTACGACCTGACTTCCGAGAATCAGAATCTGCCCACTCTGCGCTTCGATCTGCACGTTCACACCCACTACTCGTACGACTGCCTGCTCTCTTTGAAAAGGCTGGCGGCAGTCGTGCATCGCAAGGGACTGAATGGAATCGCTGTCTTGGATCATGACGAGATAGAGGGAGCTCTGCGCCTCCGAGATCGGGCGCCCTTTCAAGTCATCGTGGGCGAGGAGATTGGCACGCTACTGTATACCCGCATTGACGGTGGCTTCAATTCTGCCCTTGACCCTTCGCCGCGCGGTACGCGCACACTATGGAGCCGCCCCTAGACCCTACCGCAACTGAACCTCGGCACGCGTCTCATCAGGTACTGCCTCGAGCCGCAGTCCTAGTGGAACTGCACGAACATCTCCAGTTCGACCTGCGCGCCCGGCTCCACTACCACAAACTGGCCATCCCAGTCACCTGATAGCAGCCTTTGCAGCAGCGCGTGCGAGCCGGAGATCTCCTCCAATGTCCAGCCCCAAAAGTCCGCCACCTTCCGTGCATAGGCACGATGCCTATCTTCTAGATCTCCCATATCGATTAGCGCCAGCCGCGTGTAGTTCTGCATGATCTGCTTCTCAAGACGCAACGCGCGTTCGGGCCCATACCTTTCAGCCATCTTGAGATATTCGCTGTATGGATCGCCTCCGTACTCAATCCAGCCTCGAGTCAGGTAGAACGTCCCCAGAGCGATCTCGCGCTGGCGGGCGTACTCATGTCGCGAGCCCAGGAACATGGCAATGCAATCATCGCAGCGCGGGATGACCAGGCGAGCATGGCGAGCTTTCAAGCCCAAGGCACCGTTTCCACACATCCCGTAGCCGAGAATGATGCACTCAACGCCTGGGGCGCTACGATCGATCTCCTCCTGCAGTCTTTTGCGCAACAACTCCGGCGATTGGTGCAACCCAAACTCGAGAGTGGTTTGGTCCACACCCGCCGGTATCTGGCCGCGCAAGGCCTCTGACACAGTCTGGCATGCAATCAGCCGAGCGTGCGGGCTAGGTCGCACGATCCTGCTCCTGCTCGCGCGGGAAGAGGACTCGCGCAGACGCACGCGACTCAGCTCCTCGCAGGGTACGGCTCTCATATCTATGCTGAAAACACTAGCATGCCAGGATTGCCGCCAGGCCCACAGGCGCGGCCAGAGTCTGCTGCAGCGCTGGGCGTGCCTCATACACTTGTGAACTCAGCGCCCGGTCCGCACGTGCCATTCCGTTCCTCCTTCACCTGAAGCTGCGTGAACTTCGGCTAGTGCCTCGCACATAAACCCAGCCGATCCCTCCCAGTGCCGCTCTGCGCAACGTCTCTCAGAAATGCTCCCGGATCATGCGCGCACTGCAGCACCGCCACGCACAGCACCCCACCAAAGCTGCCTGTCGGAAAGGCCAGGCCTTGGCTCAAGTCGGCACGACGGAACTGAGCCCTGCACACCGATACCCGCTTGGCCTTGGCCCGCGCGCGCCTGAGCATGCCTCCCGCCAGATCCAAACCAATCACCTGATAGCCTAGCTCTGCCAGTGCCAGAGTGTGGTTGCCAGTGCCGCATCCAACATCCAGAACCGGGCTGCTCGGGTCGGCCCATCTGGCATACCATTCTGCCACATCCCGTACCGCCTGTCTGCACTCTGGCACCGCGAGATAATCGTCCCAAACCAGGCTCTGCAGGCTCCAGAACAACACCTCAAGCCGACCTGATACGCTCGACACAAGACAGCTCCCACTCCTCTGAGGCGCTCCCATGCTGTACTTTCACATTGCCCGATCATGGTCTATTGTTGCGACTAAGGGACGCAGCACTGGCCTACAAGCCCCTTCTCCTTGCGGCCCGGTTCCACGCTTTCCATAAGTCATGTTATCACACAGAGCACTGCGTGTCAAGAGTCGCCTCAGTTGGCTGGACCTTTCCTTGGTCGACGGCCCAACCTGTGCTAGAATTGTCGCGTCGCAAACCGCTAGAATCAGACTGACACGTCGCATCCTGTGGAGCAAAGCCTTGACCAAGACTATCGCGTTCTTTGACATGGATCGCACAGTGCTGACCGATAGCTCGGGCGTCCTATACATGCGCTACCTGCGTCGTCAAGGGCATGTCAGCCGTCGGGCCCTGCTGCAGTCCTTTTGGTATGCTGCACTCTACAAGGTCGGTCTTTTCAACTACCCTATGGTCGCAGCCAAGCTGGCCCAGAGCGCCGCCAGCCAGAACGAAGCCCAGACAGCCGCTGTCTGCCAGCGTTTCTTCGACGACATGCTTGTCCATTATGTCGCCCAAAGTGCCCTCCAGCGCATCCAGGAGCACCGCGTTCAAGGGCACTCAGTCACTCTCGTGTCGGCGTCCACGTCGTACGTAGTCGCACCTGTGGCCGCGCACCTGGGCATCCAAGACTATTTGTGCACTCGCCTGGTGGTGCACGAGGGGCTTTTCACTGGTGCCATTGTACAGCCACCGTGCTATGGCGCAGACAAGGTCTGGCACGCGCAGCAATTCGCGCAACGGCACGGTGGTGACCTCGCTCAAGCCTACTTCTACAGCGACAGCCTTTCCGACGTCCCCCTGCTTGAGGCCGTCGGTCACCCTGTCGTGGTCAACCCAGATCCGCGGCTCAAGCCTCTGGCTGCTCAACGCGGCTGGCCAATCGAACGCTTCTATTGATCGCTCACGCTACGTCACATGCACTCGTCCCAGGCTTCTGGCGGAGAGCGCCGAACGGCCGATGCAAGCAGACCTTCCCGGTCGAATAGGACCCGGATCCCTTCAGAGACTACCTGACGCGTGCCTGCATCCAAAGGCTCTGCGACCCATTCTGCTCCCGTCAGGCCGAACTCGACCTCCGGACCGCCTTCATACCAGACCCTTAGGGAGGTAACAACGCCCCAATGCTCGACGGCTTGCCTGGTCACCACGCCGAACGCCGTTGTCCAGTCCGTCTCCTGCAGGAAACGCTGCGGGTCCACAGCGATGACTACCAGGTCAACGTCCGAGGTGGGTGTTGCGCAGCCTCTGGCATGCGAGCCCACCAGGGCCACCGCCAACACATCGGGATGCGCAGTTGCCCAGCGCACAACCGCCGACAGCAAGCCTTCGATCATGGCACGGTCCCCCTCATCGTGGCAGGACGGCACTCCGCTCTATGCGCACAGCGTCCTGGGCCGTGATGCGGACAAGTATAGCATGCGCTCGCCAATGCGCCAACACTGCGCTCTGGTGGCACTCCAGCCCTTGCTCGAACTCAGCATCTAGGCTATACTCCCCGCGCAAACAAAGCATCCCGGATGGAGGCACGAATTGATCCTCGAGAAGCTGGTTGTGGGTGACCTTCAGACCAACTGCTATGTCCTAGGCGATGAGAAGACATTGGATGGCCTGGTCATTGACCCTGGGGGAAATGCAGCTGAGATCCTGAAGGTGGTGGAACGCCACAGATTGCGCATCAAGTACGTTCTCAACACGCACGGCCACTTTGACCATATCATGGCTAATCGTCAGGTGATGGAGAGCACGGGCGCGCCGCTTGCTATCCATGCAGCAGATGCTGCGATGCTAACCAACCCGCTGCGCAGTTTCTCGGTCTTCATGGGCAAGATGCAGCCTAGCCCGCCTGCGACGGTGTTGTTGAACGAGGGACAGGTCTTGGACATTGGCTCAATTCGACTGCGCGTGCTCCACACGCCAGGCCACTCGCCCGGCAGCATCAGCCTCTGGTGCCCGGAGCATAAGCTCGTGTTCAGCGGGGATGCCCTCTTCAACATGGGCATCGGACGCACCGATTTCCCTGGCGGCAGCTTCAAGATCCTGGCCAAGTCCATCCAGGACAAGCTGTTCACCCTTCCGGACGACACGGTAGTCTTTTCCGGGCACGGCCCGGAGACGAGCATTGGCTTTGAGCGGGCACACAACCCATTTGTCTCTTGAGTAGCACCGCCATGACCCCCGAGCAAGTCCTCAGCTATCGTAATCGGCGCTACCGGCGGCGGCCCGAGCTGCGCCTCCGCAACTCACAGCAGGCACTCGAGTTCGTAGACGACGTGGGTTTTTGCTTCTTGTTCTCGGCCAAGGGCCTGGAGTTGCCGACGCTGTGGGAGGCCATCTGCGGCGAAGCTCGCCCTCTGCCCATGCGCCATGACGATGAGGCGCTGGCTAACGCGTGGGACTGGAAGGACGAACTGCCGTCACGCGGATTGGTTTTCTATGGCAAGCTGCTGCGAGGCAGGCCTACCCTCGTATCACTGCGCCTGCTGCCGCATTTCTATGCTCTCTCCGACAACTTTGGCGATATTGAGGACTACCTGATCGAGTACCAGGAAGGGCGTCTGAGCGAGGAGGCGCGTCGCATCTACGAAGCGTTGTTGCAGCATGGCGCGCTGCCCACCAGCCACCTGCGACGCCACGCCGGCATGCAGGGCAAGGCCAGCGCGCCGCGTTTTGATCGTGCGATTCGCGAGTTGCAGCTGGGGCTGAAGATCGTCAAGACTGGGATCTCCGACGCCAACTCTTGGGGCTACTGCTACGTCTACGATGTGCTGCTGCGGCGCTTTCCCGACCTCTCGGCCAGGGCCGGGGCGATTCACTCGGACCAGGCCATGCGCACGCTGTTCCTGACCTACCTGAAGAACGTAGGAGTGGCTACGGGAGAGGAAGGCGCGCAGCTGCTCGGATGGAGTGCCGAGCGCCTGGCCAAGCTGTGCACGCGCTGGACGGCAGCCGGAGAGATGCATGGCAGCGTACGCGTGGAGGGCTGGCCAGGGGAGTACCTCGCCACCCCCGGCATCTGCTAGAAAGCGTTCATCCGCGTGCGAGCACGAAGACCAGCAACACGAGCATGATCGCCAGCACGATGGCCACGGGCGCGTCATTGTTCTGCGCTTGTGGGAAACTCACTACCACTGTAGGGGGCGCTGGCTGAGGAAAGGCGGCATCGGCAAAGCTCAGCAGCGCCACGAAAGCGAGCAGGGCGATCAACAGAACCGGCAGAAATGACGTTAGCATGACCCACCCCCCAGTTCGACACGTCTCCTGCAGCCGGGCATCCATCCTTCCTATGATGTATTGTAAAGCATCCGCGCCTTCCCTGCTTGACATGCGCGCAATGATTATCAGTCAGTTGGCTGACATCGCTTGGGCAAACTTGTCATTTGCGTGGCTTCCCTGGGCATGTCGCCGAGTCCCTGCAGCATGCACGAGGTCTCACGCTTCATCGCCATCGGTTGCCAAATCGCATAGCCTGTACTACAATGGCCGTTATCTGAAATGAGGTGTATGAGTGGAAGAGCTGCGCACGATCGTGGAACACATCCAGGCAACGCTCGAGGAGAAGAACGCAGCACGGGAAGAGGCGCTTGCGCGCTCACGTGAACTCATTCGCTGTTGCGCGAACACCATTCGCGCCGTCCACCGCGGCGAACGCGACAATGCCAAGGCTCTGCTCGGTCAAGCAGCAGAAGCAGCCCGACTGCTGGCCGCCGGATTGGCAGACCATCCCGATCTGTATCACACAGGCTATACTCAAGACGCACTCAAGGAATTCGCCGAGGCCAGCATCACGCATGCAATTGTCATGCAGCAACCGCTGCCGAGCCCCGAGGACCTGAACGTCCCGTCAGCAGCCTACCTGAATGGGCTTGGGGAGGCCATGGGCGAGATGCGCCGCTATGTGCTGGATATCCTGCGGCACGCTGAAGTGGGACGGTGCGAGCATATCCTCCAGGTTATGGAGGACGTGTACAGTCTCTTGGTGACGGTAGACTACCCCGAGAGCCTGACGGGCGGACTGCGGCGCACCACCGACATGGTGCGCGGAGTGCTGGAGCGCACCCGCGGTGACCTCACCGTAGCAGCACGCCAGGATGCTTTGCAGCGGGCACTGCAACAGCTGCATGGCAGCATTGTGCCAGGCATGGCGCAGGATGAGCCTGCCCGGGAATCACCACATGACTGAGGCAGAGCCCACTGCGGTGATTCGAGCCAGCGAGTTGAACCAGTACGCCTTTTGTGCCCGCAGCTGGTGGCTGGATCGCGTGCGGGGCTATCCCTCGGCGCATTCCTCCGAGCTCTACAGGGGCCGCCGAGCTCATACGGCACACGGCCACGGTGTGGCCGGCTACCAGGTCTTGCTGGGTCTGGTGAGGCTGCTCCTGTTCATGGCCGCAATTGCCGCAGCCCTCGGAACCTATAGACTGATGCGAGGCCTCTAGATGCAAGATGCCAAGTTGGTATCTAGAACGAGACCGTCGCGAATGGCCCACGTGCCAACGCATTGGCTATGGGCCATGGCGCTGATAGGCATTGCACTCGTGCTGGTTGGGTGCAATCTGCAAGTAGGCGGAGTGACCGCAACGCCCCTACCGACTGCTGAGTCGACCTGGACCCCCGTACCGGAGGCAACATCTACCTCCATTCCTACCCCCACGATCGCGCCAACGGCCACGTCCGTGCCCACTCCACTGCCTACTCGAGGACCGGAGGCCTACTACAGGCGCCTGATCATCGTGGATCAGGACATCCAGACCATGTTTGTCTACCAGAATGGCACGTTGATCCGCCGGATACCGGTCTCGACGGGCAAGCCAGACGAGGAGACTACCATGACGCCTGCCTGGGAAGGGCAGGTAGGGCGCTACGTCGGCACCTTCTTCTCATTTGGCACATTCGCCGACGATGCTTGGTACCTCTTTGACCACTACGGGGCCATGCTGATTCACAGCGCGCCGTACATCAACGAGGGTGGCCAGAAGGTGTACCAGGACTTGGACATGCTGGGCGTGCGCCCGATGTCACATGGGTGCATACGTCTGCCCCCTGGTGAATCCAAGTGGTTCGCCGAATGGGGCCCCGAGGGTGCACACGTGATCATCAAGGCCCTGACCCGCAAGTTGTAACATGCAGTGGCTACTGGTCGCTGTTCTGCTGACCCTGAGCGCACTGGCAGTGTGGTTGGTCGCACGCCGCGCGCGTGAGCACCTGGGGTTGCCGACAGGGCAGATCGTCTACGCCGACACGGGCGCTTGGAGGCGTTGTGAACGCGTGCTCTTCTCCCGAAAGCACTCATTGACGGGCAAGCCTGACTATCTCGTGCAAGAACGCGACGGCACCGTGCCTGTTGAGATCAAGCCCATGCGCCGCGCCCGACAGCCGCTGCATGGCGATGTTCTGCAGTTGGCAGCCTACTGCTTGTTGGTTGAAGAGGACTCGGGCCATGCGCCTCCCTGGGGATACCTCAAATACCACGATGCCGTCTGGCGGATCGAGTACTCACCGGGTCTGCGCGACCAGCTGCTGGCGCGGCTCCACGACATGCGCAATGATCTGACGGCAACCGATGTGCCGCCCAGCCACGACCAGCCCCAACGCTGCCTGTCCTGCGGGCAGCGCGCCCATTGCAGCCAGCGCCTAGCCTAGGCGCAGCACCTATCTGGCTGACTAGGGCCCAGGTCTGTGCCAGGCCCAAGGGCCATAGTGTTCTTGGATGACCAGCCTTGTCACTCGCCAGCTTGATTCGAACAACTGGTGGTGTACCTCGCGCGCGGCCGTATCCCCCTGTGGGCGATCCAGCACGGTATTGACAAAGTTGAGGTGAGAGAACAGCAGCAACACAGCCCAGCCAGCGCCCAAGCCCACCAGCAGGAGCAGAAACGTGCTCCAGATGCGCCGCAGTCCATTGAAGACCGGGACGCTGAGCAGTACAGCAAGACCCAGCACAAATACCGGGTACGGCTCCACCATGCGTCGCATCCCAAAGCCCCAGCCGGCCCACCAGTCATAGACCGAAGCATTGATCAGGAGCTGCAGCGCAACAGCCAGAGCCAGTACCGCGCTGAGCACTCGCTCTCGGCGATAGAAAGCCGCCAGACCCACCAACGCCAAGCCCGTGAGCGGCGCCCACACAAATAGCCCCTTCTCGCCCGAGAACATCACCTGGACGACATGCGCTGGCCACACCAGAAAGGTTGCCCTGTTCTGTTCCGCAGCTGGAATCACAAACGGTGAGCCAAACATGCGCCACCAGGAGGCCGGCACCCACACTGCAAGCGCAACGAAACCAGCCCCAAATGCGGCCAGCAGGCGCAGCTTGCGCCTGGAAAGCAACAGGCCCGCCAGCGGGACAGCAAAAAAGGCCAATTGCCACCTCACCAGCGTAGCCAGGCCCGCAGCCAGTCCCGCTGCAAACCACATCCAGGCCTCCCGCCGTGCGCTGATACATCCCTCGCGCTGCCAACAGGTAGCCAGCAACCACAGCAAGAGGCTTATCGAGAACGCACCCGCCACGTGTGCACTCAGCGGCTCAATCGTGGCATAGTACCAGAGTGGCGTGCCAAGGAATAGCAGGAGCGCCGCAATACACGCGCGCCTCCGCGACGTCCATCGGCACGCCGTGAAGTACGCAAGCAGCACTGTCGCCAGCGCGTATAGGTTCGTGCCCAACATCGCAAAGAATGAGAAGGCCAGCGTGACGCCTTGATGCTGGACGAAGTAGGCATCGTTCACATGCAACAGGGGCAACTGATTTGCCCACGTTCCCAGCCAGTAGAATGGAACCAGCAAGAGGGCGCTGCCGAACGGAAAGACGCTGACGTGCCGGCCGGTCTTCTCATAGAAGAAAACCTGATAGCTGTTGACCTGAGCGAACTTGGCTGCTTGGTTTGCCAGATCCAGGTCCCAGTCCCGCGCCGCCGAATCCAACCACATGAAGTAGGCCAAGCCATCCCCGCGCACCAGCGGCCTGTCGAGAAGCAGACACGCCCCGAGGACCATCAGTGCAAGCAGGGCCACAGGCAGGGCTGCCCTTTTGCGATCTTCATGAGTTGGTGTCATGCACCCTCCCAGGAGACATTATAGCCCACAATCCCGGTTCGCACACAGCGCGCGGGCGTGATCCGTTTCTGCGATTCAACAGATGTGGGTATAATCCGTGCAGGCCTGCCGTGGCAGCATTCTGCGCTGGGCAGCCGCCGTCCAATCCGAGGACTCGATGAAACGATTTGGATTGCTCCACCATCCCAAGATCCCAGAGTCGCAGCGTCTAGCCAAGGAGACAGAAGCCAATCTATTGGCCTCGGGTGCTTCCGCCTGGCGTAGCTCGGCCTGGGATGACGCAGAGGTGTTTGAACGTGCCAGCAGCGCGGACCTGCTGATGACCTTTGGAGGCGATGGCACCATCGTGCGTGTGGCGCGTATCACCGCCGGCCTCGACCTGCCTATTGTGGGGGTTAACCTGGGCCGACTTGGCTTTCTTGCCGAGGTGCAACCTTGGGAGCTTCCGGCGAAACTGCAGCCCTTGGCAGAAGGCCGCTACTGGCTAGAAGAGCGCATGATGCTACGCATTGAGCTGAGGCGCGATCAGAAGATTTTGCGCTCTTTTGAGGCCTTGAATGATGCCGTCATAGCCCGTGGACGTATTGCGCGCGTTGTGCGCATCGATGCGCATGTCGAGGGTCAGTACTTGACCACTTACACGGCGGACGGCGTCATCGCGGCCACCCCAACAGGCTCTACAGCATACTCCTTGGCTGCAGGCGGTCCTATTGTGGCTCCATGCATGTGCAGCATTCTGCTCACTCCTATTGCACCCCACCTGAACGTGGCTCGTGCACTGGTACTGCCTTCGGCGGCCCACCTGCATTTCGTGCTGAGCACAGAGTACGAAGCTGCACTTACCGTGGATGGCCAGGTGGACGTCCCATTGCTGAACGGCGATAGCGTACTGGTGACAGCAAGTCCGAATGTTTGCCGCTTCGCGCGCTTGGGAGACCCGGGCTACTTCTACCGCACGCTGCTTGAAAGGCTCAAGTAGCAGGCGACAACCACTGTTTGGGAGGCTGCGCGTGCTTTCCGAGCTAAGCATCACCGACTTTGCCATCATCGACCACCTTCAACTCGCCTTGCCTCCCGGTCTGAGCGTGCTCACGGGTGAGACAGGCGCAGGCAAGTCGATCATCATTGATACGGTCAGCCTGTTGCTTGGCGGGCGAGCCGATGCCGAGTGCATCCGCACCGGCTCCACAGGTGCGCGTGTAGAAGGCATTTTTCAGCTACCGCCGCCGCTGGATGCTGTGCTTGCTCCACTGCTTGCAGAACACGGCTTGACCGAGAACGGCGGACAGCTGATTCTGGCGCGGGAGATCAACCGCTCCGGTCGAAACGTCTGCCGCGCGAATGGACGAGCCTTGCCGCTGAGTGTCTTCTCACAGCTGGGCGAATTGCTCGTCGATATCCATGGGCAGAGCGAGCACCTGTCCCTTCTGCGCGTCAGAGAGCACCTCAGTTTCCTGGACCGCTATGCTGGCCTTGAAGCGCAATGCACTCAGGTCGCCGAGGGCGTGCGCGCTCTTCGCCAGGTGCGCGACGAGATAAGCAGCCTTCGCAGGGACGAGCGCGAACTGGCGCGCCGTGCTGACCTCCTGCAGTATCAGGTTCATGAGATCGAGCAAGCCAGGCTGCAAGCTGACGAAGAGGAAGAACTGCAAGCCGAGCGCCGCCTCCTGCAGAATGCTGAGCGTCTGTCCAGCCTGGCAAACGACGCCTTTCAGACCCTGGCAGGCGGCGGTGACGAGCAGCGTGCTGTGTGCGATCTGCTTGCTGGCGTGCTACACAGCCTCTCTGAGTTGGAGAGACTGGACCCTCAAGTGGCTGAACAGCACAAGAGCGCTGAGGAAGCCTCCTATGTGTTGGATGACCTGGCACGCACTTTGCGCTCTTACCGCGACGGCGTCGAATTCAATCCGGTGCGCCTGGAGAGCGTGGAAGAGCGGCTGGAACTGATTCGAAACCTGAAACGCAAGTATGGCAACTCCATCTCCGAGGTCCTGCGCTATGGCCAGGAGGCGGCCCAGCAGCTTCACGCCATCACTCACAACGAGGAGCGCCTAACCGAGCTGGCCAAGCAGGAGGAGCAGCTTGTGACCAGTGTTGGCACCCAGGCCGCTGCGCTCTCCATGGCTCGGCACGAAGCCAGCCAGCGTTTGGCTCGGGGTGTTGAATCTGAGCTCCACGGCCTTAGTATGCCCCAGGCGCGCTTTGAGGTGAGGCTGCACTCGAAAGAAGCACCTGATGGCCTACTCGTGGAAGGCAAGCGCTTTGCCTTCGATTCGACAGGCATCGATCACGTGGAATTCCTCATCTCGCCCAACCTGGGTGAACCGACCAAACCCCTGGCCAAGATCGCCTCGGGAGGTGAGACGTCCCGCCTGATGCTGGCCCTCAAGACCGTGCTGAGCGTCGCCGACCAGGTTCCGACCCTGATCTTCGATGAGATCGACCAGGGAATCGGCGGACGCGTCGGCGGAGTAGTTGGTCAGAAGCTCTGGCGGCTTACACCTGCCCACCAGGTTCTGTGCGTGACACACCTGCCTCAACTGGCGGCATACGCTGATGCACACTACCAAGTGGGCAAGGCCGAACTTGAGGGCCGCACCGTGACACGCGTACAAGCACTAGAAGGCGACGAACGCATCGAAGAGCTGGCCGCCATGCTGGGAGGGCCAGCTGGCAAGGTCAGGCGTCGCAGCGCAGAAGAGATGCTCGCCGAGACGTATTCCTTCAAAGGCGCACACCTGCCGCGGTGAGTCCGAGCTACGGACCTTTACATGTCGCGCTTGCTGCCGGCCTCCGCATGTCCCTGCTTGTAGTGAACATCGGGCAATTCGCGCAGTGCATCAGCGGCGGATTCAGCAGTCAGGTCACGCTGCGCCTGAGCGAGCATCTCATACCCCACCAGGAACTTGCGCACCGTCGCGGAACGCAGCAGCGGCGGATAGAAATGGGCATGCAGGTGCCACTCTGGATGCGGTTCACCATCGGTTGGTTGCTGGTGAAAACCCATCGAGTAAGGGAATGAGATCTGGAACAGGTTGTCGTAGCGCACCGTCAGACGCCTGAGCATGTCGGCCAGAGCGGTCTTCTCCTCAGCATGCAAGTGCGCCAGGGTGGGGATGTGCCGCCTGCTGAGCAGCATGGTCTCAAAAGGCCAGACTGCCCAAAACGGGACCAAGACTACAAAGTCATCGTTTTCCATTACCACCCGCTGCCCCAGACTGCTCTCCAGGGCAAGGTAGTCACACAGTAGACAGCTGCCAGATTCGTCCAGGTGGTCTCGCTGCGCCTCGCCCTCTTTGAGCAACTCGGTAGGCAGGGTCTCGTTGGCCCAGATCTGGCCGTGTGGGTGGGGATTGGAGGCGCCCATCATCTCACCCTTGTTCTCAAAGATCTGTACATAGTTGATGAAGGGCAGCACCCCCAACTCCACGTACTGCTGCACCCAGACATCCACCACGCGACGGATCTGTGGCACATCGAGCTCTGCCAGTGTCAAATCGTGGCGCGGCGAAAAGCAGATCACACGGCATATCCCTCGTTCTGGGTGATGAACTAGCAGAGGTGACTGCACGAGAGTGGCCTCATTCACACCGGGGGCGTTCGGCTGAAGCGCGGGGAAATCGTTGTCAAACACAAACGTCTCAAGGTACTCTGGGTTGCGCTCGCTGCCTGCACGAACATTGCCGGGGCACAAGTAGCAGTCCGGGTCATAACTTGGCCTTGTCTCAACCGGCGCAGCTTCTACCTGGCCTTTCCATGGACGTGCCGTACGCTCTGCCGAAACCAGAATCCACTCACGTGTCAACACGTTGTAGCGCCGGTGCACGCCATCTGGGAGTTGAAGCGTTGCTTTCATCAATGGTCTGACCTCCGCACCAAGTCGTATGGATGTGTGGCTTGGCTCCGAGCCATCACTCTGGAAGAAGTGTTAGCCGGCCCTCGAGGTTGGCCTCCACGTCGGTGCGATCGTACAGCATGGGATGATACTGCACCTGGCGCCACGCGGCGATCATGTCATCATAGTGTTTGTTCAGCGGTTGGCCCGATTGGCCGGTAGTATGCATGCTGCGCGAATTGTCCCACCCGCCCACGTCAATAATCTGCCGGTACGATGGGAGCGTGTTCACCGCAAACGTCTGGACGTCATATCCCGTCGCGCACACCGTCGCGCCACTTCCTGGTGCTGTCACAGGTCCCCGGTTGAAGATCAAGTTCAACGGCTTGACGCTGCCTAGGGTGTGGGCAAAAGTCGCAGTGTGTACCTGACCCCATTGCCACAAGTGAGGCATGTCGCCGTACTTGTTACCCCACCAGTCCAGTGCCTCCTGGAAGCTGCGCTGCAATATCTCGTCGCGAGCTTCGATCTGAGACGTGCCCACGTCATCGAACCAGGTGTTGCCGGCATCGGGCAGGATATTCAGCAGGGCCGCTACCGAGCCGTCCCAGTCCTGAACGTCAGCGCCTTTCAGCTCATCGCCAAACGTGTTGGCCAGCATCCGCCACACCATCACGTGGAACATGGCCGCACCCGAGCTCTTCGGGTCGTCGTGCAGGTCCCACTTGTCCATCACCGCGAATGCCCGCTCCTGGAGCCATCCCTGCGGTTTCAGGGCCAATAGGTATGGCATGATGGCCTCCGCAGGCAGATCATATGTGTCCGCCTGGATGGCACGCATGTCCTCTTCGCAAAGATCCTCTTTGAGGTTCAGCAATTCTGTGATGCGTTGCGCGCGCCAGGGCGAGGCCCAGTCATAGGCAATGAAGTACGGATATGAATCAGGCACGACCTTGTTGTTCGATGTTACGATCATGTGCGTTACGGGGTTCAGAACCGATGGAAGCTCATCAAACGGGATGTAGGCTTCCCACTCGTACTCTCCAGTCCAACCAGGGACAGGCACCAGACCCTGTCCCTGAGCACGCACCGGAATGCTGCCAGGCATCTGATAGCCGATGTTGCCCTGCACGTCCGCAAAGACAAAGTTCTGCGAGGGAGCCTGCCAATGTCGCAGCGCCGCGCGGAACTCGTCCCAATCACGTGCATGATTCAAGAGATAGACCGCCCTAAACAGCCCGCCACCCTCGAGTGCAGTCCAACGTAATGCCACCGGGCTCGTTTGCCCCGATAGCACCGACGTCATGAGCGGGCCATGCCTGGTCAGTCGCACGGTCGCCAACACGGCCTCAGGGTAGCCCTTGACCTTGATCTCCTCCTGCAGAACCGTCATGTCCTCCCAACGTCCCTGGAACTCGTACTGATTCGGATCGCTCGGGTTGATTCTCTCCACATACAGGTCCTGGACATCCGGCCCTGCGTTGGTCACGCCCCATGCAATCTGACGGTTGTGACCAATGACCACACCTGGGACGCCCGGGAATGAGACGCCGATCACGTCCATCTCTCCGGCAGTCAGGTGAACTTCATACCATATGGAGGGCATCTGGATCCCAAGGTGAGGGTCATTGGCCAACACTGGTCGACCAGTCTCGGTCATGGTGCCATCCACGACCCAATTGTTGCTCCCGAGGCCCTCGCCTTGCCAGCCAAGTTGGCGCTTGACCTCAGCCAATCCCTCGAGCAGATCCGCGTCCAACCGGCTGTAGGTCTTGGCTTCAGGCGGAATGATAAACGGGCCCTCGCCTGGATAGGGCGGCAGCAACTCGCGTGTTTTCTCCTCGCCCAAGGTGGCCACGAGCTTGGCGCGCAGCAACTCCTGCTCGAAGTTCCCGCCCAGATCCATGCACATGACCTTGCCCCAGGCCAGTGAATCGGCAGGCGTCCAGGGCTCGGGCTTGAAGCCGAGCAAGGCGAACTCCAGGGGCAATCGGTCCTGGTGCGTTGCG